>WNGB01015339.1_pt1 | contig 11437 bp, 8 predicted proteins | sample 5400681 | NCBI WGS metagenome assembly WNGB01 (sample SAMN13153367, study PRJNA577476) | soil metagenome | isolation source: 115 cm soil or saprolite under grassland replicate 2 | place: USA:California | collected 2016-06-15 | reverse complement strand
CAGCCCAAGCAGGGCCGCCTCGCCCATGAACAGCCGAATCACCTGGCCGCGCGTCGCCCCGAGACCGCGGAGAATGCCGATCTCATGTCTCCGTTCCGTCACACTCACCGCCAGGGCGTTGTAGACCAGGAACAGGCCGACCACCAGCGCCGCCACCCCGCAGAGCAGCAGGGCAGCTTGCAGACTCACCATTACGTTGCGGACGGTCTGGTTCTGCTCCTCCGGCGTCCGCACCTGGCCGCGCCCGGCCAGCACGACCGCCACGCGCTGCTGCACCGCGGCGCGGTTGGCCCCGCGCTTGAGCGTCAGGTCGATGCGGCTGACCTGCCACCGCTTCCAGCCGATGATCCGGCAAGGGTCGTCGTCCAGTTTCATGACCAGCACGTCGCCGCCCAGCGCCGCGGCCGGGCCTTTGCCCGTGATGGTGCCGGCGCGGCGCAGAGTGTAGATCGCCTGCGAAGTCGTCGCTTGCACGCGCAGCTCGCGGGCAGTCGCGCCCAGGGCCTCCGCCAGGCTCGTGCCGACGATCACCGGTGGCATCCGCGCGAAGCGGTGGGCCCACAGGACGCTCAGGGGGGCCTCGTCGTACTGCACCTGCCAGCGTGTCGCCGTGTTGTCGCTCTGCTCGGCGGCGGGGTCGATGCCGACGAGCAGGGCGGTGCGATCCTTGAGATCGGGAAGTTTCACCTTGGCGAAGATGCGCGGGTGGGCCGCCTGGACGCCCTCGACCTCACGCAGTTCGAGGGCCAGGTTGCGCTCGACGGGAGTGTCGCCGTTGCTCACGACGAGGTCGGCGACGGCACTGAGGGGAGTGGCCGTCGCGGCCGCGGCCCGGTCCATGGTCTGGTTGAGGGCCCACGTCGCGACCAGCATGCTCACGCCCGCGGCGATGCTGAGGACAATCAGGAAGGCTCGGACCCAGCGCCGTCGCAAATAGCGGAGGCTGAGTGTCGTGTACACGGAGAGCATGCCAAGACCTGTCACGAGAGAGGAGTCGGACTTCGGCGGTTTGCGTGTTTGACGGAACACCCTCGGTGGCCTTCCGCTCGCTCACGGGACGCCTGGCAATTCTATCAGACCGGGCAGCGGACAAATAGGGTCGGCAGTGCTCTGAGGGAAACCCCTCCCCCCAACCCCCTCCCCTGCAAGGAGAGGGGGAGCAAGCCTCACGGCGTCTTTTCTTCTCCCCCTCTCCGTTGCGGGGAGGGGGTTGGGGGGAGGGGTTTCCCTCAGAGCAGGTTGACAGGGAAGGATCCTGGCCCCGAGTTACTGTGCAGCCCGCCGCACCTGGCTGTTGCGCCAGCACCTCCAGCAAGGACCGCGCCTGCGCCGTCCCTGCGTATTCCAGCACTTCCACCATCCGTAATCGCCGCAGGGCCTCCCGCGGCCTCAGCTGTTGCAGCGTTGCCAGCACCTGCTCCACGCGCCTGCGCACCTCCAGCGTTATCTGGCCGTCCAGCACCTGCCGCAGCGCCGGCACGACCTCCTGCCCCAGCGTCTCCAGTTCTCGGATGGCTTGCTCGCGAACCGCAAACTTGTTCGCGCCCAGAGCGGTCACCAGCGCAGGAACCGCCTGCGGGGCGATCGGTCGCAGCCGTTCCTGGAAAAACGCCACACTGTCCCGCGGCGCCAGCGCCAGTGCCCAGAGCGCTCCATACGCCTTCGCCGCGTCCGCGCTGGCCAGTTCCAACCACAGCGCTTGCAGCCGCGCCCGCGACAGTTTCTCCACAGCGCGCCCCACCTGCCCAGTCACGTCCCACACCAGCGCCGTTGTGTCCGAACTGCCCGAGATCACGAGTTTGCCTCCGGGCGAAAAGGCAAGGCCGTGAATCATGCCGACATGGCCGGGCAGTCGGCTCCGCAGCTGGTTGGTGGCGACTTCCCACAGCCGGACCTCGGCGGTGGCGGAAGAATAGCGGTAGGTGCCCGCGGCGAGTGTCCGACCATCCGGCGAGAAGGCCACCGCAGGCACGGACTCCTCCGCGCCTTCCTTGAGCTGCAGCGCAGCCAGTTCCTTCCCGCTCACCAGATCCCACAATCGGACCGCCTCGTTCCAGCCGGCTGCCGCCAGCATCTTGCCGTCCGGTGAGAAAGCGAGGGCACGGTGCCGGACAGACGGGACAAGAAAACGATGGATTTGCTTGCCAGTGGCCGCATCCCAGACGCAGAAGGAAGCGTCGGTGCTGGCTGAGGCCATCGACTTACCGTCCGGCGAGAAGGCAACGCCATACGTGGGGGCCTGGTGTCGCAGGCGCACGCTGCCGAAGCGGAGCAGGGCGTGCTCGGGCAGAGGGTCGCCGTGCAGATCGGTTCGGATAGGCGTCTGCGCGCCGCCCGGATCACTCCAGAGAAACAGCAGCCCGACCGCCCATAAGGGACTTCCACGATAGCAAGACATGGCAGACCTCGGGAATCCATCTCGGTCGTGTTAGAGGCTGTAACTTTGTTGGCGAGCGGCGCGGCGTCAGCCCGCCGGTGAAGCCCTCACCGGCGGGCTGACGCCGCGCCGCTCGCCTTTTCGTTCGTGCCTCTTAGAACGGCCCTCGCCACGCCCGTGAAAACGAGGGAATCGCCGGATTCTCCGTTTTCAGCTCGTGGCGGACATGTTACAAGATTATGCAGGGCCGCGACGAAAGGCCGCACCCTGGTATGAAGTGATTGCCCGCCGTACACCCTGGAGGCTTTGCATGCGTGTCCTGAGCGCTTCCCTGCTCTGCCTGGCCGTGCTGGCCGGCGCGTCCGCCCAGACCGCCGGCAAGGGCAAGCCGGTCGTGAACTTCAACGTTGAGGCGGATTTCGACAAATACCCTCAGAAAACTCCGCAAGAGGCCCTCAACTCCGTCGTCAAGGCGCTGACGGATCGGCGCGTGGATTACCTGCTGGCGCACCTCGCCGACCCGGCGTTCGTGCAGGCGAAGTTGAAAATCCTCAAGGCGCAGATGTCGGCCAGTCTAACAGACGACACCAAGGCCACGCTCGCCTTCCAGCGTCTGGTGAAGGCGACCGACGAGCACTTTCGCGACGATCCGACCAAGGTGCGCGAACTCGGCCGCTTCGCCAAGGACGGCGAGTGGGCCACCGCTGAGAGCGGCGCCGCCGCTTCCTTGAAACTGCTGCCGGCGCGCAAGGTCTTTTTGAAGAAGGTCCAGGATCGTTGGTATCTGGAGGACCGCGACAAGTAGGGGGTCAGAGGTCAGAGCCCGAGCGCCAGCGAGGGAGTCCGCTACGCCCTCGCTGGCGCTCGGGCTCTGACTTCTGACCTCTAATCCCTGACTCCCAATGAGGATTGCCATGTCTGCCGATTCCCTGATCGACCTGCGCAGCGATACCGTCACGCGACCGACCGCCGCCATGCGCGCGGCCATCCAGGCGGCCGAGGTGGCCGACGACGTCTTCGACGAGGATCCGACCGTCCACCGCCTGCAGGACCGAGTGGCGGCCTTGCTCGGCAAGGAGGCGGCCCTGTTCGTCCCCTCCGGCACCATGTCGAACCAGATTTGCGTCAAGGTCCACACGCAGCCCGGCGACGAACTACTCTGCGAGGCTACCTGCCACATCTACAACTATGAGGCGGGCGGGCCGGCCGTTCTCAGCGGCGTTACCTGCCGTACCCTCGAAGGCGATTACGGCGTCCTCGACGTCAGCCAACTCGACGGCAAGGTACGCCCCGTCAACGACCATCTGGTACGGACGCGGCTCGTGTGCCTGGAGAACACGCACAACCGCGGCGGCGGACGCATCTATCCGCTGGAGAAGATTCAGGCCATCAGCGCCTGGGCGCGGCAGCAGGGCCTGATCATGCACCTTGACGGCGCCCGGTTGTGGAACGCGATCGTCGCCAGCGGCATCGCCGCCGCCGAGTGGGCCAGCAACTTCGACAGCGTCTCGGTCTGTTTCAGCAAGGGCCTCGGCGCACCGATCGGCTCAGCGCTCGCCGGCAGCCGCGAGTTTGTGACGCGGGCCAGACGCATTCGCAAGTTGTTCGGCGGCGGGATGCGGCAAGCGGGAGTGGCGGCGGCCGGCGCGCTGTACGCCCTGGAGTACCACCTCGACCGTCTAGCGGAAGACCATCGCAACGCGCGCGTTCTCGCCCAGGCCATCGCCGACACGCCGGGGCTGCGTCTCGATCCGCCGGATGTGGACACAAACCTGGTCTGGTTCGACGCCGACCGCGATCTCGGCACCGCGCGCGACATTGCCGCAGCGCTGAAACAGCGCGGTGTGCTGGTCCACCCCACAGGGCCGCAAACGCTTCGGGCCTGTACGCACCTCGACGTCTCCGCGGCGCAGGCGCTCCGGGCGGCGGAGGTGATCCGGCAGACCGTGCCGCGCCTGACGCCCGTCCGGGCGTAAGTCACTCGTAATGTTTGAACGCGCCGCGGCCTCTCCCTGCAATAACAGAGAGAACGAATCTGTGGGAGCGCGTCATGGCGACCAGCCCAATGAGAGGCGTCCTCCGGCAGCTGCGCAGGGCGTCCGCGCTGCGCGACGCCGCGGACCTGACCGATGGTCAGCTGCTGGAGTCATTTCTGACTCGCCGCGAGGAGGCTGCCTTTGAGGCTCTCGTAAGGCGGCACGGACCGATGGTGCTGGGCGTCTGCCGTCGCGTGCTGCACAACGCCCACGACGCCGAGGACGCCTTTCAAGCCACCTGGATCGTCCTCGTCCGCAAAGCCCATGCGATTCGACCGCGCGAGATGGTCGGCAATTGGCTGCACGGCGTCGCGTACCGCACGGCCTTGCGCGCCCGTTCCGCGGCCGCCCTGCGGCGCACGAAGGAAAGACAGGCGCGCGACATGGCCCAACCCGAGCCCCTGCCCGACGACACCTGGCGCGACCTCCAGCCGCTGCTCGACCAGGAACTGAACGGCCTGCCGGACAAGTACCGCGTGGCCATCGTCCTGTGCGATCTGGAGGGTAAAACGCGCAAGGAGGCAGCGCGACATCTGGGGTGGCCGGAGGGGACGCTCTCGTGCCGGCTGGCCCGAGGCCGGGCGCTGCTCGGGCAGCGGTTGACACGGCGTGGTCTGACCGCCACTGGCGCGGCACTGGCGCTTAATCTCGCCGAGGGGGCGACAGCTGCCGTGCCCACGATGCTGCTCGCGGACACGATCCGCGTGGCGCTCACTGCCGCAAATGCCACCGCCAACGTCGCCGCCCTGGCGACAGGAGTACTCAAGACCATGTTGCTGACCAAACTCAAGATTGGCGCTGCGATTGTGCTGGCCGTGGGATTGCTCGTCGCCGGAGTGGAATCATTGCACCCCGCGACGACGGCCGGGGAACCCGTTGTGGTGCAGGTGGCGCCCGCCACGCCCGGGAAAGCGCCGCCCCCGCCCCATGAAGTGCCGGACACGTCGCGCAAGAACGACGACCGCGATGTCTGGACGCTGGACTTCCGCTTTCACGACCCGCGCCTGGTGCGCGTAGACGTCCCTGGCCGTGGCCGCCGCGCGCTCTGGTATCTTCGCTACGACGTCGCGAATCGTACCGGCGAGCCGCGCACTTTTATCCCGGAGTTTGAGCTGATCGTCGCCGGAGCAGCCACGGGCCGGAGCGATGAAGTGTTGCCGCCTGTGCAGGAGATCCTCGACAAGGTGGAAGCTCCTGGCCAGCTGGTGCCAGTGAAAAACTCCATCACCATCGCGGCGGAGCCCATCCCCGTGGCGAAACCCGGTGCCCCTCCCGAGCGCGTGCCGGGCGTGGCCATCTGGGATGAAATCCCCACCGATGTGAAGAGATTCACGATCCTCGTCCGCGGTCTGTCGAACGGCTCGGTGGTCGTCGAACAGAACACCAGCGGCCCTCCAGTGATCCGTCGGAAGGCGCTGCAGCTCAATTTCAAGCGGGTGAATGGGGAGATCCGCTTCGTCCCGCCCGCGGAGTGGGTGTATCAGCTCGCCAAGGTCCGGCCTGCACCCCAGTCCGACAAGGACGCCGCACGGCGAGAGCTTTATCTGAAGCATCTGGCACTCGCACACTCCCTGTGGGTCGAGGGGGCAACGAGTCCCGCCAAAACTGCCGCCGAAAGAGCAACAAAAGAGATCGCCGAATCGATCAAACGGCTTAGGTCCCAGACGCAGAACGAGCAGGACGAACTCGAAGCGCTGCGCGAGATCGAAAAAGCGGTGAAGGCTCTCCAGGAGGACGTCCACCGCCGCAAGGGGCAGCGCAAGGAACTGGACAAACTGCAGGGTGTGTGGCGACTCAAGAAGATCGAGGTCGATCGCTCGCTCCCGGCAGAACTGGTGCGTCGATTGGTGGCGGAACGGTCAACGCTGGGCATCTTCGGCGACCGCTTTTTCCTCCAGGGTGTCGGCGATCCGGAGCAGGCGCCGATGATCCGGCTCGACCCAACCCGAAAGCCGGCGGCCATCGACTTCGACATCGGCGGCAAGGTGTTTCCCGCTGTCTACGAACTGCAGGACGGCACGCTGCGAATCTGTTTCGGCGACAGCAAGGTGCGGCCGACGGAATGCGCGGCCGGCTCGGGCCGGTCCCTGCTGACGTATCAGCGCAAGCAGCCGTAGGCATCACGTCGCTTGGGTGCCGCTTCACGCGCCATGTGGCCCAGATGGTCGAGCGCGGCTCGCCCCGCCTGCAGTTGCAGCTGTCGAATCAGCGGTGCGAACGCGCGGGCCAGGAAAATCCCGGGCCGCGACCACGAACGCAGGGCCACGACGATACGCCCCGTCGCCATGTCCTTCTCGACGCTGAAGGTTTCCTCGCCGCATTCGGGATGGCCTTCGAGGGTGCGATAGGTAAAGCCGGTGCGCCAGACGCCATTGGCCGGCCCGTCGAAGCGTGCGATGACGCGCGCCGCGAAGAAGAGGGCCAGCCCCGGCGCCGCGTGGTAGCAGACGCCGAGGGTATCGCCGACCTCGACCGGCGCGCGGCGGAGCACGCCTGTGACCATGCGCGGCGGAAAGACGCGGAAGCCCAGGATCGCCGCGGCGAGGCGCCGGTATGGCCCTGTCGCGGTCGGCGCACCCGGTTCTTCGTGGGCGACGATGCGCTCGTGGCAATCGCGGTGATCGCCGGGGCGCGGTCCCGCTTCGACACTGGCGGAGAAAGGACGCCGCTCCCAGCCCTCCAATCGCGGCCGTTGTCCGAAGGTCGTCCAGATCCAGTCCATGAAATGATCTCCGGCCGCTTGCGGCTTAGCGCTTCTCGCTAAGCCGCAAGCGGCAAACCAGGTTCCAGGCCAGCAATCCAGGCAGCGCGAACCCGAAGGCATTGATGACGCCGTGCGTGCGTAGCATCAACGGGATGTCCAGCCAGTCGGCGCCGAGCGCCCTGCCGAGAGAGTACAGCATCGCCAGGATCATGCCGGCGATCAGTGACAGGCCACTGACACTGAGCAGTAGCGACGCCAGACCACCCATGCGAACCGCCACGGACAGCTGACAGGCGGCCAGCACAATGCTCGCACCAGCCAGAAACCAGGCGGCGAGGAGTTCCGGCTGCCTGACACCAAACGCCGACAAGGTGATCCCGGCGGCGACGAGGGGTACGCCCACCACGATACAGATAGCGGCGGCGCGGGACAGACGACTGCTGCACGTCCGCGCCGTCCGTCCGGCGAGCAGCGGCAGGACCAGGCCGGCGTAGTGGAAGTGAGTCGCGGTGGCGCGGACGATCTCGGTGGAGAAGTCGAGCGGCCGGGCGCCAAGGGCGGACAGCATCAGCCAGCCACCGCCGATCGCCAGATAGAGCAGCCCGACATCCGCGCACCACTCCGCCTGGCTGGCTTTGAGTCGCAGTCCGCCGACCAGCGCAAGCAGCGCGGTGCAACAGAACCACGGCACAGCACAGAGGGCCGCGGCGATGCCCGGGTTCGCGGCGGCAGCGCCGAAAAGCACCAACGCCGCCGGCAACTGCAACCACGCCACGCCACGCCGCAAGGTTGCCTCTGCTCTGCCAGCAGGCGCGGGGAGCAACGCCAGGGCGAGTGGAACCACGACCAGCGGCGCGAGCAGGAGCAGGGCGATTCCCCAACCCGGCTGCAGGGCACCGACGCCGATCAGCCAGGCCACTCCGCCGGCTGTCGCCCGCGCTTGCCAGTCGCGCAGCGTGCCACCACCAAGGAACTTGCTCCACCAGCTCATCACAGTCTCCCTTCATCCCAGCAACCGCGAACGGGAGTGAAGGTTAACCGTGCCGGGGAGCCACGACTCTCAATCCTTGCCCGTCACCTTGGGCGTCGCTTTCCAGCGCTTCAGGGACCGCCGCGCCACCTTCTCCTGCAGCGCCAGCAATCCGCCCAGGCTCTTGAAGTGAATCCGGTTCGTCCGTGCATGAACCTGGAGGAACTGCTTGAGGAACTTGTTGATCCACGTGCCCTTGATGCGAAAGTCGTAGGCGCTCAGAGAGCCGACCAGATCCTTGTCCAGCAGGAAACGACTCAGCGGCGTTCCGGCCTCGATGTTTTGCAGCTCCGGCAGCAGCAACTCCCGGGAGGTGCGTACACACTGCAATAGCACCTGGTGTGCCTGGCGCAGCAGCTCGCGCACCGCGACGAACGTCATCTCGTCCATGTTCGGCCCGGCGGCCCCGGCCAGCAAGCGCAGTGCCCCCTGCACCGGCCCGCGCTGCCGTTGCAGACTCTTCCAGATCTCCTGCACCGCGAGGTGAAACCGATAGCGGGCGAGCAGTTCTTCCACCACCTCCTTGCCCAGTTGCTCGGCCATCTGGTAATGCACCACGAACACCTTGCGATCCAGCGCGCACAGTTGTTGATAGTCCGCGTCCAACTCCTGGCTAACGACTTCCAGCCACTGCTTCGCCTGACGCTGGCGATAGCGCTCACCGCGGAACATGAAGGTGCCGCGTTCCAGCGGCGCTCGCTGCTGAACGATGTCGTCCAGGAGCAATACCTCCTGCTGGCGTGTCTCGTAGCGCACCACCCGTTCCTTGAGCGCGTCGTCGTAGAGTTTTTCGTAGGCCGCTGCCAGCTGCTCGTTGCTCCACGGCCTGGCGATGACCTCCGCTACCAGCGCGGGCACGGTCCCGGGCTCGATGTTGCGGTTGTCGTAGACGCCGTGATAGCGCGGATCGTAGGTCAGCTCCTTGTATTCCGCGTCGATCATCTCCTGCACGTCCGCAGGCTCCGTCAGCTCGACATCTTTGCGGACGCGGAAATGCACGCGATACATCCGATACGTCGCACGCAGGCGCAGGTCCGCCACGTTGTCGAACAGGATCCACGCCGAACGCTCGTCGAACGCGGTGCGGATGTAGCGTGCCTTCGCGTTCCGCTCGCGCTGATAGTTCGGCGGATGGTCCAGCCACATCACCGGATAATTTTCCTCTTCTTTCGGGTCGAAGACCCTTATCGGTTGGCGCGGGTCGGCAGGCAGCGGCGGCGGCTCACCCAGGAATGGGTTCTTGGCGAGGCGGCGCACGTGATTCGCCGCGTGGCTATGGTGCAGGAACACGTCGCCGGTGTAACACTGCTGCTCGGCCATCAACGCCAGGGCGCTCAGGGCTTGCATCATCGTAGCGTCGCCGAAGCACGAGCGCTTCAGCGAGTGGACCATCGCATCGCTGCCGGCGACGCTGACGGCGACCAGGTCCGCGTGAAACTCGGCCTCGCGCCGCATCGCCTTGTGCAGCAAGATGACCCCATAGAAGACCCCAAAGAACAGTTTGCCCAGGGCCCAGGTGATCCCGTACAGCACCCACGCAGGGATGGCCGCTCCCGAATCGCTTTTGCGGGCGCGTTCCAGCATCTCGTCGAGCGCGTCGCGGCCGAAGAGCATGTCGTCGATGATACGGCTCGCGAGGTAGACGTAGCCGTTCAAGCGCATGGCCTTTTGACCGAAGTGGCCGAACTCGTGCGCCATGACCGCCTTGAACTCGGTCAGGTTGAGGACGTTCACCAGGCCCAGGCCGATCAGGAGGTTTTTCCTCGACGTCGGCCAGAGCAGGCTCAGAATGGACGATTTGTAGCTGGCGGCGGCGTTGACCTCAAAGTTGACGAAGACGCGATGCGGCATGGCAGCGCCGGTCTCTTCGCAGAGTTCTTCAAGAAACCGGAACAGCCGCGGCTGCTCCTCCGCGGTAATCTCGACATCCAGTCTGCGACTGGAGCCGCGCCGCTTGAAGAAGCCTTTCAGGAGAAACAGGAAGACCACCAGGCCGAACAGCGGCAGGACAATTTTCAGGGTGACGTCGAGGCCGGCCATCGACCTGCGGACGGGCATGGCGCAGCCCCAGTACACGAGATACGCCGAGCCCACGAGCAAGCCAAAGTACAGGAGGAAGAACAAGGCGACCAGAGACAGCAGCAGGAACACCCGGGCGCGGTACTCGCCGCGGACGCGCGTCAGGTCGGCGGGGACGTTGTCCGGGCTGGGCGGATAGAACGAGGGCGTACGGGCCATCGGCGGCCTCCGGGCGAATGGCGGGAATGAATGCGGCAATGCACGAGTGGCGAGCGCCCGGTTGCGGTTGGCATCCAGGACGCAGGCAAAGTCGAGTGCTGCTCACCAGTATATTGTTAGCTGCCGCGACGGGCACCGCCAGGCCGGGCATGCCTTGTCCATGTGTTGGGTGCGCGTAGAAGATCTGTGTCCCAACTGACGCGCGGGGCTGCTCATGGAAATCGACCTGAACTGTGACCTCGGCGAAGGGTGCGCCTTTGACGAGGAATTGATGCCGCTTATCACATCGGCGAACGTCGCCTGTGGGGGCCACGCAGGCGACCCGGCGACTGCCTTCGCCACACTGCAGGCTGCCGCCCGCCAGGGTGTTTGCGCCGGCGCCCATCCCGGTTTCGCCGATCGCGAGCACTTCGGGCGCGTCGAGCTGGCACGCACCGAGCAGCAGGTCTTCGAGGAGTGCGTCTACCAGGTCGGTGCCCTCGCCGGTCTGGCTCGTGCCGTTGGCCAACCGCTCAGCCATCTCAAGCCGCACGGGGCACTGTACAACGTGGCGTGTCGCGACGACGCCTACGCCCGGCCGGTGATCGCAGCCGCGGCACTCTTCGAGTTGCCGCTGCTGGGCCTGCCCGGCTCGCGCCTGGAAGCCCTCGCCGCCGGTCGCTGTCGCTTCATCGCCGAGGGCTTCGCCGACCGCCGCTATCAGCCCGAGGGCTCGCTGGTGCCGCGGTCACGTCCGGACGCCTTCGTCGAGGATCCCGCCGAGGCGGTGCGGCAGGTGGAATGGCTCATGCGCGAGCGCGGCGTGCGGACGCTGTGCGTGCATGGCGACAATCCGCAGGCGGTGGCCTTTGTCCGCGCGCTGCGAGCCGCCCTGGCGAGCCGGGGCCTGACCATTCGGGCCTTCGCATGAGCCTGCGCGTCCTTGATGCCGGATTGTATACCCTCGTGGTAGACTTCGGCCGGCCGCACTGCCGCAGTCTCGGGGTGCCGATCGGTGGCGCCGCCGACCGCACGTCGCTGATGCTCGGCAACGCCCTCGTCGGCAATCCGCC
>WNGB01012649.1_pt1 | contig 11437 bp, 4 predicted proteins | sample 5400681 | NCBI WGS metagenome assembly WNGB01 (sample SAMN13153367, study PRJNA577476) | soil metagenome | isolation source: 115 cm soil or saprolite under grassland replicate 2 | place: USA:California | collected 2016-06-15 | reverse complement strand
CGCGCGCCGACCTGGCCTCGTCGCTCAAGCGGGACGCCGCCCAGCTCACGACCAGCGCGGCGTCGCCGTGGCGGCGCAAGGTGCTGGTCGCGACCGAGGTCGCCTTCAGCATCATGCTGGTCGCGGGGACGGGGCTCCTGGTGCGCAGCCTGGCCCGCATGCTGAGCGAGGATCCCGGTTTCGTTCCGGACCGCGTGCTCGTCTTCGACGTCAGTTTGCCCGATGGCAGGTACGGCGATCCGGAGATGATGCGCTTCCCGGCCGAGCTCCGCCGGAGGGTCGGCGCCCTGCCCGGCGTGGCCGCAGTCGGCGCGGTGAGCGATCTGCCGCTCGATGGCGAGGGAACGTCGGGCGACTTCGAGGTCGTGGGTCGTCAGTACACGGACGAGACCATGCCGTCGGTGAAGAAGTGCCTCATCGGACCGGGCTACTTCGACGCCCTGCGCATCCCGATCGTGAGCGGGCGCGACCTGCGCGACGGCGACCGCGCCGGCGCCCCCGACGTGGTGGTGATCAGCCAGTCGGTGGCCCGGCGCCACTTCCCGGGGCAGGACCCGCTGGGCAAGCGCGTCCGGTTCGGCTGGGGGCCCGGAGACGAGCAGGAGGTCGTGGGGGTGGTGGGCGATGTCCGCCAGCGCGGCCTCGATCAGCCGGTCGCCGACGTCGTCTACCGCCCCATCGCGCAGATGCCGATACGCTTCCAGGGCTTCGCGGTGCGCGCGACCCTTCCGCCGGCGCTGCTGGCGAGCGCGATCCGGCGCGAGCTCGCCGCGATCGACCCGACCCTGGCCATGTCCGAGGCCCGCACCATGGATGACATCGTGAGCGCCGCCCTCGCGCCGCGGCGGAACCTCATCACGGTGCTCGGTGCGTTCGCCGTCATCGCGACCCTGCTCGCTGCGGTCGGCGTGTACGCGGTGTCATCGCAGATGGTGTCCATCCGCACGCGCGAGATCGGGCTGCGCATGGCGGTCGGCGCGCAGCCGCTCGACATCGTGCGCCTGGTCCTGCGCGAGGGAGCCATCATGGTCGGCCTGGGGGCCGCGGCCGGCCTGGCCGGCGCGGTGACCGCCACGCGCGTCCTGACCGAGATGCTGTACCGGGTCGAGCCGCACGATCCGCTGACCCTGGCGGCCACCATCGCGCTCCTCGCCGCGGTGAGCGCGGCGGCCATCTGCCTGCCGGCCCGGCGAGCAGCGACCCTCGACCCGATGGTCGCCTTGCGGCGCGGTTGATCGCCTGCTCACTTCCCCGCCGGCAGGCCCGCCCCCGCCGGGCCTGCGACCAGCGGCGCCGAGCGCAGCATCGCCGAGCTCACATGCTGGACATAGTCGATCCGCACCGTGGGATCGATCGTGCTCGACGCGATGGCGCCCCTCCCCTGCGCGGAGGCCGCCACCCAGTACTCGCTCGCCGGTCGCACCTGCTGCCGGAGCGCGTAGCGCATCGAACGAAGGATCTGCTGCCGGAGCGGTTCGGACGGCTCCCCGTGGTGCTGACCCAGGAGGTAGGTCGAGATCATCGCCTCGCTGCGCGAGCCGACCGGCGTGTTGTTGGGCACGATGAACGGCGTGACCCCGTAGGTGCCGGCCAGGTCGGCCTGGTCCGGAAAATCCTCCGCCTGGAGCTGCTGCCGGCGCAGGAAATCGGAGTAGCCGTCGCAGAACTCGCGGTAGCGATCGTGGCGCAGGGTCGGCCAGGCGGCCTCCGCCGCGATACAGGTCCAGTGCTCCTCGCCATAGAAGAAGCCGCCGCCGAAGAAGTCGTACCAGCCGACCAGCCAGTCGAGCGCGCGCTCGGCGGCCCGGATGTAGCGCGGCTCGCCGAACGCGGTGTACATGCGGACGAGCGCGAGCGCCGCCTCCCCGGAGAAGTAGAGCATCTGGGTCCTGTCGTCCCGCCGCCCGGCTCGCGCGTCGTAGAGATGGGCGAACGAGCCGTCCTCGTGCTGCATGAAGAGCAGCCACTCGGCCAGCTCGTGGGTGAGCGAATCGAACCGCGTCGACCTGGTCGCCCGCTTGTACTCGCACAGCGCCACCACGGCGAGCGCGGTCGAGCCGAGTGCGGCCTGCTGGTCCTCGGGCTGCTGCACGCACGCGAAGCCGGCGCCGGCCGGCGTCTTGCCGCGACAGCCCCCCGCCGCCACCAGCTCGGCGAAGTGACCGAAGGCGCGCTCGATCGGCTCGAGCAGGAACGACTCGCCGGTCGTGCGGTAGAGCTCGGCCAGGAAATAGGTCACCCCGGCGTGGCGCGGCAGGCTGTAGGGCCGCGGCTTCTTCGGATCGCTGCCCCGTCCGGTGGTCAGGTCCACCTCGTAGACGTAGCGGCCGTTGTCGGCCAGGTGCCTGACCAGGTAGTGGCCGCCCTCGATGGCGGCCTGGCGCAGGTTCTCGGCCGATAGCTCCGGCTCGGGCGGCACGCCCCGCCGGATCGGCAGCGGGGCACCGTCGGCCTGGTCGACGAAGGCGTCGGTGGTGAAGCGGAAGTAGCTGCGCCCGAGCGCATCCCAGGCAGCGGGCGACAGCTTCGACAGCCGGGCCAGGACCGCGTCGGCCCGCTTCATGTTGATGCCGACCTTGAGGTCCGGCAGAGCTCCGATCGGCTGCTGCGAGACGAGCAACCGCGACAGGATGAGATCCTGGGGCAGGAGCAGGTGCTCCTCCGGCCCCGCCGTGACGGCGCCCAGGCCCTCGACGCCGGCCTGGAGGGCGAACAGCTCCAGCGTGGTGATGCCGCGCAGGAGCGGGCCGCGCGCGGTGACGATATCGATCTTGATGCGCGCGCCCGGGCGCTTCTCCTCGTCCATGCGCTCGAGCTCGGGGCTCTCGGCCAGCGCGCGCGCCGCGGCCTCCAGCGCGTCGGCCTCGCGCGCGCCGCGACCCTCGACCCGCACGACCAGGTCGCCCTCGTGCCAGACCGTGACCACGACCGGGCCGCCCGCCTCGAGGGCCCGCTCCAGCTCGTCGTGACGCGGTCGCGCGGGCGGGCGGCCGTCCATGACCGCACGCATGACGGCCATGGCGGCGGCGCGGCCGGCCGGCGAGAGCCCGGGCGGCGGCTCGATCCGGTAGTGTGTCACCACCGCGGCGGCCGCCGCGCACAGGAGCGCCGACGGCAGGACGAAGACCGCCGCCAGCGCCAGACGCCGGCCTCGCTCGCCGCCCCGCCGCATCAGCGCGCCGGCCCCCGCGCGACGGGCGGTGCCGCCCGGTCGTGGCGCCGGCCGGCCCGCGTCATGAGGAACTTGAGCTGGAATGCGGGCAGAAGGCCGAGGAACTGGATGACGAGTGCCCCGGCCAGGACGGCGATCGTGGCCGCGCCGCGCCCCATCGCGCCGTAGACGCCGGCCAGGAAGGACGCCGAGAGGAGGATGAGGACGAGGAGGACGACCACGACGAGGAGCAGCAGCGCGCAACCGACCACCGCAGCGCGCCAGCCCCATCGGCTGCGCCACAGCATGCCGGCACCGGCCAGGCCCAGAGCGCCGACCACGCTCCACAGCAAGACCGCGTGCTCGGCGTGCCGGGTCGGGAACATGCTCAGGACGATCGCGTACGCCGCCGCCATCGCGAGATCGAGTGCGGCGTAGACCTGGGGCCGGATGTCGCGGCGCGTTTGCCCGGGAGGAGGCGGCGCCTGCGACTCGGGCGGCCATGGCCGACCGGCGGCCGGATTGCTGGCGCCCGGACCGTCTGTCGCGGAACCGCTCGGCCGGCGGCGAGAACCTCGCCCCCCACGAGCGCTCTTTGACGAACGCGTTGCCCCCGCGTCGGGGGATGACCCGGTGGGCCTCTTGCTCATGGACCGTCGACTGTACTCGATCACCCCGCAAGGTTGTGTCGGGCGATGTCGGAGCCGCGCGGCGACGCGCCTCGATTCGCGGGATCGGGCGGCGACGGCTCTGATAGGATGGCCTCCATGCATGCTTCACCGTCGGAGAAGATCCTCCGGCGCGAGGTCCAGCAGCCGCATCGCCAGCCGACCGGGCTCGGGGTGATGCTGATCGCATCGGCCGCCATGTTCTTCGCGGTGGCCGGCTCTGCCTTCGTGGTCCGCGCGCGGATGGTGGGCCACTGCTGCGACCGAGCGCTTTCGTCGTCTCAGGCCGAGCTCCGGCCCGCCACTCCGCTCGTGACCGGTGGCGGTGCGCCGTGTGGCCAGGCGGTCTACCGCGCCAACCCCGACGGCACCGTCTCGGTCGACTTCAGGCTCTGTCCACCCGACGCCAGCCAGATGGTCACCGGCGCCGATCGCTCGGCCCCGCAGGGCCCGATCAGGATTCCAGCTGAGCGCGCAGCGCTGCGTGATCCTCGCTGACCGCGAAGCGCAGCAGCCCGGACACGAACGCGTCCCGACTCGCCTGCTGGATGTCGCGATGGCCGCCGAGGCGCAGGAGCGAGTCGATCGCGGCCGCGGCGCTCCCCGCGGCGAGAAGTCCGGCCCGGTTGCCTCCGTCGACGATGCCGGCCCAGACCGCCCGGTGATCGAAGTCGCCACCCGCGATCTCGATGCCGAAGGGCGCCAGCTCCTGCACCATGTGGTGCGGGATGAGCCGGCGCAGCTTCTGCTGCTCGGACGAGACCTGGGCCGGGTCGAGCCCGGCGGGGGTGAAGTCCGGCGCGAACTGGCGAAGGATGCCGGCCAGGAGCGAGCCGAGCTCGTCCGCGTTCATCCGCGCCGGCAGCGCCAGCGACGAGCGCGCCAGCTTGAGCGCGCGGCCGACCAGGAAGCGAAGCTCGGCCGGGCGATCGAGGCTGGCCAGCTGGGCGCCGATGACCAGCGACGGCGGGCTGGTCGGCTCGACCGCGAGCACGGTCGGCTGCCGCGGTGACAGGTAGACCTCGAGGTCGGCGATGCCCATCTCGGCGGCCATCTCCAGGATCATGCCGGCCAGCGGGTCGCCGCCGGCGCGCAGCCGCTCTCCTCGCCCGACCCCGTAGCGCCTGATGTCGACGCCGAGATGCTTGGCCAGCCGATCGCCGAGCAGGCGGAAGAGCGCCCGCAGGGAGCCGGACACCGGCGCCGGGAAGAGGAGATCGTCCACCTCGGTCGCGGCCAGCCCGGCAAGGGGCGGCCTGGCGCGGCCCGAGCCGGCCGCCAGCTCGGCGTCGCGCGGATCGCGCGAGCCCAGCCGCACCGCGATCTCGGCCGCGCAGCGCGCGGTGGCGAGGGAGCCTGCGATGCCGGCCCGCCCGCGCGCCTCGAGCGCGCGCGACAGCACCTGGTAGGCCTGAACCTCGGCCGGCTCGTCGGCGATCCGCTGGCGCATGGCGCCGGCCACGCGGTCCAGGTGGACGCGCGCGCTCTGCGTGTCGCCGACCTCGGCGTAGAAGTCGACCAGCGCGGAGAGCGCGGCGTCGCTGGTCGGGTCCATGTCGAGCGCGATGCGGTACGCGCGCTCGGCCTTCTGCTGGTCGTGCAGGCCGTCCATGTAGACGCGGGCCGCCCGGTGCAGGTGGACGACCTTGTCCGGATCCGAGGTGGCGAGCTTGACGAGCTGCTCGCAGGCGCCGAGCGCGAGCCGGTGATCGCCGGAGCGAGCGGCGAGATCCGCCACCTGTTCGAGCGCGGCGATGTCGCCCGGGTCATAGGTCAGGACCTTCTGGAACGACATCATCGCGTAGCGCGGATCCTGCAGCCGGTCGGCGTAGATGGTGCCGAGCCGGTAGAAGATCGGGCACAGCACCTCCGGGCGCGTCTCGAGCCGGGCGCGCGCGATGAGCGTCTCGGCCGCCTCCGCCCAGTCGCCCACCTCCCACGCGAGATCCGACAGGTCGGCGATCGCGCGCAGGTTGTCCGGTTCGAGCTGGAGGGCCGAGCGGAGATGGCGGCGCGCGCCCTCGCGGTCGTCGAAGAAGTTGCGGTAGAGCCCGGCCATTCCCTGGTGAAGGGCCACCCGCATGGCCGGTTCGCCCTCGACCGCCAGCCGCTGGTGGTAGAGCTCGATCAGCTCGGCGTCCTGGCCGGTCTCCTCGTAGAGGAGCTTGAGCCGGAGGAAGCCGTCGGTGTGGCCCGGCTCGAGATCGACCACGAGCCGGAGCGCGGCGATCGCGCGCTCGGCGTCGAGCGCCCGGTCCATGAGCACGACCCCGGCCAGGTGATGGAGCGCGGCACGCTCGCGGTCGCCCGCCGCCGCCTCGGCCGCTCGCTCGGCCGCCTCGGCCACCTCGAGCCACATGCCGGCGGAGACCGCGGCGTCGCGCCAGCCGGTCAAGGCCGGCGCGGACTCGGGCAGCGCCGTCACGGCGGCGCGGAAGGCGGCGACCGCCCCGGCGCGGTCCCCGAGCGCCTGCAGAGTCTCGCCGGCCCGGGTATGGAAGGCGGCCTCGGCGCGGGGATCGCCGGCGAAGGCGCGCGCGACCGCCTGCTCCAGCTCGGCCAGCTCCGGCGACGGACCGCCGGTGCGCGCGTGCGCCTCGAGGTGGAAGAGCGCGGTGCGGTTCACCGGGTCGAGCTCGCGCCACCGACGGTAGTGGCCGACGACCTCGCCGTGCGGCCGGCCGGTGCGCCCGGCCAGGCGAGCCAGCTCGCCCAGCATGGCGGCCTGATCGTGCGCGCCGTCGAGAGCATCGAGCACCCGGCCGTAGAGCTGGTAGAGCTCCGGATCGCGCTCGCGCCCGGCGGCGATGAAGGCGCGCTCGAGGGCGCGCATGGCGGTCATCCGGGTCGGGTCCGACTCGACCGCCGCGCCCCAGCCGAGGAGGGCGGAGGCGAGGTCGCCGCGCAGCTCGGCGTCGATGCGGGCCAGCTCCTCGTACGCGGTGGCCTTGGCCACGCCGTCGCCCATCGCCTCGGCCTGGCGCAGGTCGGCCAGGGCCAGCCCGGCCAGCGGCGCGGCCTCGCCGGCGCGCTCGGCGTTGCGCGCGAAGCCGTCGCGCGCGAGCGGATCGTCCGGCCGGAGCTCGAGCGCGCGCTGGTACAGGGCTGCCGCGCGCCCAGGGTCGCCCAGCTGGAGCTCGACCATCTCCGCCTCGCGCAGGAAGCGGGCGAAACCATCGTCGCGCTCGCGCCGCCCGCTCGTCGCCGGCGGGGGGCTGACCGCGTCGGCCGCGGGGGGCGCCTCGCCGAGGCGGCGCTGGGCGGCGCGCAGGAGCTCGGCCGCGATCAGGAAGTCGGGGCGGGCCTGGACGATGGCGGTCAGGAGATCGAGCGCGCGGCGCGATTCGTCCCCGCTGTCGAGCAGGATGCTGGCCGCGCGGTAGCGGTATCCGGTCGCCTGGTCGCCGTCGCCGAGCGCTTCCGCGCGGTCGGCGAGCAGGCTGGCCGCCTCGCTCCAGCGCCGATCGGCGGCGAGGAGGCGAAGGAGCGCGACCGTCGAGCGCGGGTCGTCGGCGTCGAGCTGGGCCGCCGCGGTCAGGACCTCCTCGGCGGCGGAGCGGTCGCCGGCCGGCGGCGCACCATCTCCCGCGTCGCCGCGATCGCCGTCGCCGGCGACCAGGAGCTCGGCGCGTCGCAGCGCCAGCTCGATCGCCCATGCCGCCTGCGGCTCGCCACCCTGCGCCTCGGCCAGCACGGCGAGACGCTCCTCGCACGGGCCTTCCGCGGACAGGCGGAGCGCGCCGGCGCGCGCGACGCTCGACCCGGGGTCGAGGGAGAGGAGGCGGCGCCACGCCGCGAGCGCCAGGGCCCGCGCTTCCGTGGGGTCCATCGGTGCCGCGCCGGAAGGCGGCTCTGCCCCGGCCGGACCAGCCGGCCTGCCGAGCGGATCGGGCGCGGTTGGCTCGCGCCAGACGCCGGCCGGCAGACCGGCCGCTTCCGGCGCGGGCCGGGGCGCGCCCTCCGCCCGCGTCGCCGTCGAGAAGATCACCTCGAAGACCCCGTCCGGCGCGGTCAGTTTCCTGCGCAGGAGATCGGGGACTGGCATCTCGTCCTCGAACCCGGCGAGGAAGTCGCCGGCGCCGCGATCGTCGAGGTCGTCGCCGCGCCGAGCCTCGACCGGGACAGGCGAGGGCGCCTGTGCGCCCGACCGCGCCACGGCCTCGAGCGCGGCCGCCGCCCGCCGTTCGACCACCAGGCGATCGAGATGGGGCGGTTTCTCTTCGGCTTGCTCGTGGCACAGCCTCGCCCGCTCGGCCAGATCGCCTGCCCTGGCGTAGGCGCGATCCAGCTCGGCGTCGAGCGCGGCGCTCGGCCGCCCGGCCGCGCGACCGCCGGCCAGGAGCGTCACCGCCTCCCCTGCCCGGCCGAGTCGCTCGAGCCGGCGCGCCAGTCGCACGCGCGCGAGCAGCGCGCCGTCCAGGTCGCGGCGGACCCGGACGGCGCGCTGCTCGATGAGCGCACCGTCGTCGCCGGCCGCCTCGAGCGCCGACGCGAGATCGATCGCCGCCAGCGGCTCCGCCGGATCGCGCAGCGCGGCATCGCGCAGGAGCGAGGTCGCCGCCGCTCGCTCGCCGATCGCCGCGCGCAGGGCGGCGGCGCGGCGCAGGAGGCGCGCGGCGCGACCGCGCGTCCGCGCCGCCGCGGCGGCGCGGGCGAGCGCGTCGGCTGCCTGGCCCGGCTGGCCTCCCGCCTCGAGCAAGACGGCGTGGAGCTCACCGAGGTCGGCCTCGTCCGGGAGGAGCTCGCTGGCGCGCGAGACCGAGCGGGCCGCCGACGCGAGCTCGCCCCGGCCGATGAGCGCCTCGCCGCGCCGCCAGGCGAGCGCGCCCGCCAGCTGAGGCGCCGCGCTGCCGAGCCCACCCTGCCCGACCAGGTGGCCGGTCAGCTCGGCCGACTCGCCCGCATCGCCGCGCGCCAGCGCTGCGTGGGCCAGGCCCATCCAGGCCAGGCGGTCGGACGGATCGACCAGCAGCGCGCCGCGGTAGGCGGGTCCGCCCTCTCCCCCCCTGGCTTCGGCCAGCACCCCGCGCGCGCGCGCCATCGCTCCGGCCAGCGCCCGGTCGGCCACCGCCTGGGCGAGGCGGTCGAGGAGGGCGTCGAGCTCGTCCTTGCGCCCGTCCACCCAGGCCAGCTCCAGGTCGGCGAGGAGCGCGCGCACGTCGGTCGGCCCCTCGTCGACGAGATCGCCCACCGCGACGCGCGCGACGTCCTGCTCGCCGGTCGCCATCAGGAGGTCGGCGCGGTGGGCGGCGAGAGCGCGCCGTTCGCGGGCCGAGGCCAGCTCGATCTCCGCGTCCAGGTGGCGGATCGACTCGCCGAAGTTGCCGAGCGCTCGCTCGACCCGGCGCAGCGCGCGCAGCGGCGGGCGCAGCCGGGGATCGAGCTGCAGCGCGGTGTCGTAATGGGTGCGCGCGCGGTCGAGATCGCCGAGCTGCTCGGCCAGCCGGCCGGCCTCGAGCCGCAGGCGGGCCGCCGGTCCGGGCTCGTCGAGGAGAGCCAGCTCGCGCTCGTAGAGGACCAGCTGGCGGGCCAGCTCCTCGGTTCGATCGTCGGCGGAGATCTCCACATCCGACACCGCAAGGGCGTCGAAGTCGATGGTCGCCTCGATCGGCGGGAACGGCGAGGGCGGCAGGTCGGGCGCGACGTCCGCGTCGAACAGCCCGGGTGGAGCCGTCGAGACCAGGGTGCCGTCGTCGATCGCGACCGCACCGTCGAGCGCGGCGTCCAGCTCGTCGTCGTCGTCGAACGGGCTGCGCCCCCGGCGCGAGGTCCACGCGGGCGCGTCGCGCGCTGCCGCGTGCCGCTCGCGCGCCCGGGCCTCGGCCGGCGGGACCCAGGGCGAGCCCCACGGAATCGTGCCGCCCGACTCGAGGTCCGGATCCTGGACCAGCTTCTCCCCGGCCAGTCCCCACGGGATCGTGCCCTCCGACTCGGCCTCGGGCTCCGGGCGCGAGGCGCGCGCCAGCGCCTCCGCGGTCGGCAGGTCCTGCTCGCGGGTCGGCGACTCGAGCTCCATCGCCTCATGGCGGACCGGCGGCGGGATGCTCGCGCGCAGGGGGAGACGCGGGGGCGCGACCTCCGGGCCCTGATCGGGCTGGCCTCGGGCGCCGGCCGTCGTCGGCGCGGTCGGTCTCGCGTCCCGCATCCGCCGGACCTCGGCTCCCTCGATGTCCTCGGCGACGGGCATCCGTCCGGTCGGCGTCGCCGCCCGGCGCACGATGTGAGTCGTGGTTCGCCGGGTCGGGAGCTCGCCGGCCGGCGCGGGCGCGCGGGCCTGGTCGACCTGCTCGCCCGCGATCGGCGCGGGCCGCGTGTCGGCGGTGACGCGAGCCTCGCCGGCTCCGGGCGCGACCTCGATCCCCTCGTAGAAGGCCTCGTCGAGCTCGAGCGTCACCTCCGGCGGGGCATCGCGGAACAGCGCCTCCGCCGACTCGGCAAGCCGCTCCACCAGCTCGGCCGCCACCGCGTGGGTCCGCTCCTCGGGCCATCCCTCGCCGGTCTCCCCGCTCGGGTCCGGCGGTCGCTCCTTCCACGGCTCCGGCCGCGCCCACGCCTCACCCGCCGGACCGCCCAGACTGCGCTTGGGTCCGGCGCCGGGGCGCCTCACGATGGCCGCGCTCCGCTTTCCGGACGGAAGCGCCTCCCGCTCGCCGGCGGGCAGGGCCGGCGAGCCCGGCCTCAGCGCCGAGGTGAGGAGCCCGTCGTCCTCCTCGCCGGTCCTGGGCGGCGGCCCGCGCCCGGGCGAACCGAGCAGCGCGCCCAGCGCGCGCGGCTCGCCGTCGAGCTGCAGGTCATCCTCGTCCGGCAACGCGAACGGATCCGCGTCTTCCTCGCGGGCCGCCGGCGACGTCGGGGCCGGCGTTGGCCGCATCTGTCTGATCTGGGCGAGCGCCTCGGAGGCCGGCGATTCGGGAAGGTGGAGTGAGTCGAACATCTTGTCCCACTCCTCGATCTCGTCGAGCAGGTCTTCACCCAGGAGGCCGTCGTCGTTCTCGTCGATCATGGTCCGGCGTCCGCCGTCACACGGATAGCCCCAGCCGCCGGCGAAGGTCGCGGCGCTCGCGCGATACCGCCCAGGCGAGGAGCGAATACGCCCCGCGGTCCTCGGTCCAGGACCGCGCGCCCGGACCGAGGTCGAGCAGGTCGAGCGCGGTCGGCAGATCGTCGCACAGGAGGAGGCCGGCGCGCGCGCCCGTGCGGAGCGCCGCCCGCCGCCAGGGCCCCGGGTCGTCCAGGTCGGCCAGCGCGCGCTCCGCCTGGGACAGGCTCCGGCGCACTCGCCGGTCCAGGTGCTTCTCGAGGTGCTTGACCAGCTCCTCGAGCCGGCGCGCATCGCGCGAGCCGGCCAGGAGTCCGCCCGGCACCTCGCCCAGCGCCAGCCGCGCCGTGGCGGCGAACCAGGCCGCCATCTCCTGATCGGCGAGGTCGGCCAGCGTCCCGGTGCCCTGGTGGAGGAGCGCGCACGCGCGGGCGAGCGTGAAGCGGGTCTGTGGGGTCCGGGCCGCGGCCACGTCCGCGCCGAGGTAGAGCGCGCGCCGCTCGCCGCCCACCACGCGGGCGTAGCCCAGCTTGCCGCCCCCGATGTAGACCTCCGGCAGCTCCGGCTGGTCGCAGCCGA
>WNGB01012647.1_pt1 | contig 11438 bp, 8 predicted proteins | sample 5400681 | NCBI WGS metagenome assembly WNGB01 (sample SAMN13153367, study PRJNA577476) | soil metagenome | isolation source: 115 cm soil or saprolite under grassland replicate 2 | place: USA:California | collected 2016-06-15 | reverse complement strand
CCTCGAGGCGATCGTCGAAGCCGCGTACCGGATCGCGGCGGGGGACGCCGAGGCGATCGTGGCGGGCGGCATCGAATCCATGTCGAACATCCCTCTGCTCTATTCGAAGGAGAGCCAGGAGGTCTTCACCGAAGTCTTCACCGCGAGGGACGCAAGCAAGAAGGTCGCGGCGGCGGCGAAGTTCCGCCCCAGGCACTTCAAGCCGGACATCGGCCTGCAGATGGGATTGACCGATGCCGTGTGCGGGCTGAACATGGGAGAGACGGCGGAAGTCCTGGCCAAGGAGCACGGCATCGGCCGCGAGGAGCAGGACGTTTTCGCGCTGCGCTCTCATCAGAGAGTGACGATGGCGCGGCAGAAGCTCGCCGAGGAGATCGTGCCGGTGCCGATCCCCCCGGACTACAAGGCCATGTCCGTCCAGGACAACGGCGTGCGGGAGAACCAGACGCTCGAAGCGCTGGGCAAGCTGCGTCCCTTCTTTGACCGCAAGTTCGGGACCGTGACGGCGGGCAACTCCTCGCAGATCACCGACGGAGGAGCGGCCACGCTCGTCTTGAGCGCTTCGGCCGCGAAAGCCCAGGGCTACAAGCCGCTCGCGAAGGTCCGCGGATTCGCATTCTGCGCGCTGGAGCCCGAACGCATGGGCCTGGGGCCGGCCGTAGCGACGCCGCTCGCCTTGAAAAGGGCGGGCATCGAGTGGAAGGACATCGGCCTGGTCGAGATCAACGAGGCCTTCGCAGCGCAGGTGCTTGCCAACGCGAAGGTCTTCCCGTCCGCGGCCTGGCACGCGAAATACGCCACCGGCGGGCCCATCGGCGAGATCGACTGGGACAGGACCAACGTCAACGGCGGCGCGATCGCGCTCGGCCACCCCGTCGGCTCTTCGGGGAACCGCCTCGTGACGACGCTCGCCCGGGAGATGCGCCGCCGCGGAACCCAGTTCGGCCTCGCCACCATGTGCATCGGTGGAGGCCAGGGCGGCGCGGTCGTCCTGGAGCTCATGTGAGGAAAGTAGTTTTCAGTTTTCAGTTTTCGGTTCCCAGTTTTTGGTCGTCGTGAATCTTGTCGCGTCTCCTCAAAACTGATAACTGACAACTGAAAACTGATGACTCGTCCAGCATGAACGCCTTCCAGCTCGACATCGAGGAGGACGGCCTGGGAATTCTGACGTTTGACCGGCCGGGGGAGAAGGTCAACACGTTCTCGCGGGAGGTCTTCGAGGAGCTCTCCAATTTGCTCCTGCCGCTCCCAAGGGAGCCCCGGCTGCGCGGCCTGCTCATTCGCAGCGGCAAGCCCGACACGTTCATCGCGGGCGCGGACGTGAAGGAGTTCGTCGCTCTGCCCGCCGGCCAGATCCGCGAGGGCTCCGCCCGCGGCCAGGCCCTCTTCGAGCAGGTCGCCCGTCTCCCCATTCCCACGATCGCCGCGATCAACGGGACTTGCCTGGGAGGAGGCACGGAGCTGACCCTGGCCTGCGATTACAGGCTGATGTCGGATGCGCCGAAGGCGAAGATCGGGCTGCCGGAGGTGCAGCTGGGGATCTTTCCGGCCTGGGGCGGATGCTCGCGTCTCCCGCGCCTGGTCGGCCTTGCGGCGGCTCTGGACCTGATCCTGACGGGCAGGCAGCTCGACGCGAAGCGGGCCACGAGAATCGGGCTCGTGGACGAAGCCGTCCCCGCGGCCATCTTCGAAGACTGGTCCCGGCGCTTCGCGCGCGAGAAGCTGGGCTCCGGCAAGCCGCGTCGAGGGCGCCGCGGTCCCGCCGGCGTTCGCGACTGGGTGCTCGAGAAGACTCCGGTCGGGCGGCGTCTGATCTTCAATACCGCGCGCGAAAAGATCTTGAAGACGACAGGCTGGCACTATCCGGCTCCGCTCGAGGCTCTCTCGGTTCTCGAGGAATCCTACGGACTGCCGATCGAGGCAGCGCTGGAGGTCGAGAACACGCACATCGCCAACATTTTCGGCGGCGAGGTGCAGAGGAACTTGCTCTCGATCTTCTTCTGGACCGAAGAGGTCAAGAAAGAGACGGGCGTCTCGGACGCCACGGTCCGGCCGCTCGCGGTCACGCGCGTCGGAGTGCTCGGCGCCGGCGTCATGGGGGGCGGGATCGCGCAGCTCGCGGCGGACAAGGGGCTTCCGGCTCGCATGAAGGACATCGAACCCGACGCCCTCGCGCACGGATACGCCGCGGCCGCCGCGGTCTGGAAGAAAGCGGTCGAGCGCCGGAGGCTCCAGCCCCGGCAGATGGCGGGGAAGATGGCGCTTCTCTCGGGGACTCTCGATTACGGCGGATTTTCCCGATGCGAGGTCACAATCGAGGCGGTCGTCGAGAAGCTCGGAGTCAAGCGCGCGGTCCTGAAGGAATGGGAGGCGGTCGTGCCGGAGCAGGCGATCTTCGCCTCCAATACCTCGACCCTCCCGATCGGAGAGATCGCGGCGGGAGCGCTCGCACCGGAGCGGGTCGTCGGGATGCACTTCTTCAACCCCGTCAATCGGATGCCGCTCGTCGAGGTCATCCGCGGGCCGCGCTCCTCCGATCAGAGCGTCGCGACCGTTTTCACGCTCGCGAGGACTCTCGGGAAGACGCCCGTCGTCGTCAAGGACTCGCCGGGCTTCCTGGTCAACAGGATCCTCGCTCCGTACCTCTCGGAGGGGGTGCGGCTGGTGAAGGAGGGATGCCGAATCGAGGACGTGGACCGCGCGATGACCGACTTCGGCATGCCGGTCGGCCCTCTCTCTCTCCTGGATGACGTCGGCCTGGACGTCGCGGTGAAGGCCGGCGAGGTCTTGCAGGCGGCCTTCCCGGAGCGGATGAGGAGGGCGGGGGACGAGGCTCTGGCCGCGGCGGGGCGGCTGGGGAGAAAGTCCGGGGGCGGCTTCTACGACTACCGGGAGGGCACGCGCGCCTCTCCGTCTGCGCGAGCCTACGAGATCCTGGGGGCGACGCCGGGCAAGACGTCCCCCGTGCCGGCGGAAGAGATCGAAACGCGCCTGATCTTCTCCATGATCAACGAGGCGGCGTACTGCATGGCCGAGGAGCTCGTCGCGTCGGCGTCGAAACTCGATCTCGCGATGATCTTCGGAACCGGCTTCCCGCCGTTTCGAGGCGGAGTGCTCCGCCATGCCGACACCCTCGGCGCCGCGCGGGTTGTCGCGACGCTCGAGGACCTGGCCTCGCGGCTGGGCACACGCTTCCTGCCCGCGCCGCTGCTTCGAGACATGGCGAAGGCGGGCGCGGCATTCCATTCGGACAGGTCGATCAGTTGATCCATTGAGGAGAGTCCCATGAGCACCCCCATGAGCACGGCCAAGCCCCTGCCCGAGTCACAGCTCCAGTCCCCCATGCGCGCTCTGATGGCGGGCCAGGTCCCGGAGGACGCCGTCTTCCCGTTTCCCGAGGTCGCGGCCGAGGAGCGGGAGACGGTCTCGGCGTTCCTCGAGTCCCTTCGGGGATTCGCCCGCGTCCACATCGATCCGCCGCGGATCGAGAGGGAGCACCGCATCGATGATGAAGTGACTCGGGGCCTCGCCGATCTCGGCGTCTTCGGGATGACGATTCCGGAGGCCTACGGCGGCTACGGATTCTCCGCTTCGGCCTATTGCCGCGTGATGGAAGAGATCGGCACGATCGACGCGTCGCTCGCCATCCTGGTCGGCGGCCACCTGTCCATCGGCTTGAAAGCGCTCCTCCTCTACGGAACCGAGGAGCAGAAGAAGAGATGGCTTCCCCGCCTCGCCTCGGGAGAAATGCTCGCCGCCTTCGCGCTGACCGAGCCGGAAGCTGGCTCGGATGCCGCCTCGATCAAGACGACGGCCGACTACGACGAAAAGACGGACAGCTTCGTGCTGAACGGAAACAAGCACTGGATCTCCAACGGCGGGTTTGCCGGGTTCTTCACGGTCTTCGCCAAGGACGTCAGGCTCGAAGCCAAAGACGAGCATCGCCGGATCACGGCGTTTGCCGTGACGAAGGACCTGGGAGGCGTAGTCCCGGGGAAGGAAGAACGCAAGCTCGGCCTGAAAGGCTCCTCGACAGTTCCCATCGAGTTGCAGAACGTCCGCGTGCCGGCGGGAAACGTCCTGGGCGAGCGGGGTCAGGGCTTCAAGATCGCCGTCGAGGTGCTGAACACCGGCCGCACGTCGCTCGCGGCCGGATGCCTCGGAGGATCGAAGGTGATGATCCGTCTGGCGGCCGAGCACGCCACGCAGCGCCGCCAGTTCTCCACCCGGATCGCCGACTTCGAGATGATCCGCGGCAAGTTCGCGCGGATGATGGCCAGTACCTACGCCCTGGAGTCCATCGTCTATCTGACGTCGGGCCTCGTGGACCGGGGCCTGCCCGACTACGCGCTCGAGGGGGCCTGCTGCAAGGTCTTCGGCACCGAGGCGGTCTGGCAGACGATCAACGACGCTCTCCAGATCGCCGGCGGCAACGGTTTCATGGAAGAGTACCCCTACGAGCGGGCGCTGCGCGACTCGCGCATCAACATGATCTTCGAGGGCACCAACGAGATTCTCCGGGTCCTCGTCGCGCTCTCGGGGATGCGGGACGCGGGCCAGGACTTGAAGGAAGTCGGCAAGGCCCTGAAGGCGCCGCTCTCCTCGCTCGGCATCCTCTCCGACTACGCTGCGCGAAAATTCCGGGGCTACGTCGCGCCGGGCAAGCTGACGAAGACGGCGCCCGAGCTGGCCGGGGAGGCCGCCATCGTCGCCAAATACGTCGGGGCGGTGTCCAACATCCTCGAGAGGGTCTTGCGCAAGCACGGCAAGAAAATCATCGAAAAGGAATACCAGCAGGAGCGCCTGGCCAACGTCGTCATGGATCTCTATGCCTGTCTGGCAGTCCTCTCCCGCGCGACCTTGGCCCTGGAGAAGCGCGGCCGCGAAAAGGCCCAGGAGGAAGTTCGCCTCGCCCGGGCGTTCGTCCAGTCCGCCAAGTACCGGATCGTCGGCCAGTTGAAGGAGATGGGCAGGAACGTCAACGACTCCGGCGAGAGCCGCGACGCCCTTCACACGGGCATCTCTGACTCCGCCTATTCGCGCCTGGGCTACGGCTTCCACTACTGGGAGTAAGGTTTTCTCGCTTTCCCCTCGGGACATTCCTGCCAATCCGCCCCGGCGTCGGGCCCGCCTCCCTTCGTCGGCACGCTCCGGCCCGGCCGCGACAGTCAGAACCGGGCCATCGCTTGTCGTTCGGTCGCACCGGCACTGTGGCGAATGTCGCGCTCTTCCACGCTCCCTCACTCACGCCGACTCCGGGAGGCGGGCCCGCCGCCGGGGCTACACTCCCGCTGAGCCGGGATGCAGCCCGGAGGCGTCGGCGTTGCCCGGCGGCGGCACTGTCCGAGGGCACATACCAAACTCTCGACTAAGAGATACTGCCTCTGTGCCCTCGGACCGTAGCGCCGGCCCGGTTTTCCTCTGTGCGGTCGGGCCGGCGCGTGCCGCCAAGGGCACGCCGGCAATCTCCGGGCGGATTGTTCGAGACGAAATACCGAGGAGCAAAGGTCTGCGGATAGACTTCGCGGCATGAACAGAAGGACTTTTCTCCAGGGGGCGGCGGCGGGAGCGGCGACGCTTGCGATGCCGGCGGGGTTGCGCGCCGCGGCGGCGCGATCGTCGGACCTGGCACCCGTGCTGGCGCAGGTCGAGAAACGCCACGAAGAAGCGGTCAGGAGGCTTCAGGAGTGGATCCGCCAGCCCTCCATCGCGGCGGAGAACCGCGGGATGAACGAGGGCTGTGAGCTGATGATCCGACTGCTCAAGGACGCGGGCTTCGGCCGCGCCGAGAAGGTGCCGACCGACGGGCAACCCGGCGTCTTCGCCACCCTCGACGCCGGCGCGCCGCGCACCCTGGCTCTCTACTTCATGTACGACGTCAAGCAGGTGGACCCCGCCGAGTGGTCATCCCCGCCGTGGGAAGCGGCTCTCCTGGACAAGCCGGGTCTCGGCAAGGTGGTCGTGGGCCGCGGCGCCGTCAACCAGAAGGGACCGGAGGCCGCCTTCCTCGCGGCGCTGCACGCGTATCGCGGCGCCAACCGCAAGCTGCCGGTCAATCTCATGTTCGTGGCGGAGGGAGAGGAAGAGATCGGCTCGCCGCATTTCCCGCAGGTCGTCCGCAAGCCCGAGATCCAGGCCGCGCTCTCCAAGTGCATGGGTGTCTTCATGCCGAGCGCGTCGCAGGGCCTGGACGGCAACGTGACTCTCACTCTCGGAGCCAAGGGCGTGATCGAGCTCGAGCTGACCTGCTCGGGTGAGAAGTGGGGCCGCGGCCCGAGCCTGGACATCCACTCGTCGAACAAGGCGCGCGTGGACAGTCCGGCGTGGCACCTGGTGCAGGCGCTCAGCACGCTCGTTTCCCCCGACGGCAACATCCCGGCGATCGAGGGGTACACGGAGCACGTCCGCCCGATCTCCGCGTCGGAAAAGGCGATGATCGCGGAGGGCGCGCGGCGGATGGACGAGGGGATCCTGAAGAAGCAGCTCGGCGTCCGGCATTGGGCGAGCGACGCCACCTTCCTCGAGTCGCTGGAAAGGCTCGTCTCACAGCCGACGGTCAACATCGAGGGATTGGTCGGCGGCTACACCGGACCCGGCGGCAAGACCATCCTGCCGCACAAGGCCGTCGCCAAGCTCGACCTGCGCCTGGTGCCGGACATGAAGGCCCCCGAGGCGCTCGACATCTTGAAGAAACATCTCGCGAAGAAGGGCTACGGCGACATCGACGTCACCATGACGGGAGGCTACGACCCGACGAGCACGCCGCGCGACGCCGCGGTGATCAAGGCTCAGCTCGCCGTCTACCGCGCCTCGGGGATCGATCCGATTCTCTGGCCGCGCAACGCGGGCTCCTGGCCGGGCTACGTCTTCACGGGAGAGCCGCTGCGCCTTCCAGCCGGCCACTTCGGCCTGGGCCACGGCTCCGGCGCGCACGCTCCCGACGAGTACTACGTGATCGAGTCAACCAACCCGAAGATCCAGGGGTTCGACGGGGCGGTCCGTTCCTTCGTCGCGTACCTCGCGGAGATCGCCGCCACGGCTTGAGCAGGATGGGTATGCGAAAATGAACGGGATGGGGGACTTCGGAACGCCGTTCGCAGCGATTGAGGAAGCGGTCGGGGAACTGCGCGCCGGGCGGTTCGTCGTCGTGGTGGACGACGAGGACCGGGAGAACGAGGGAGATCTGGTCCTCGCGGCGGAGAACGTCACGCCGGAGGCGATCAACTTCATGGCGCGGGAGGGGCGGGGACTCATCTGCCTCGCTCTGACCGAGGAGAGGTGCCGGCAGCTTGATCTTCCTCCCATGGTCGAGGAGAACACGTCGAACTTCGGGACGGCGTTCATGGTGTCCATCGAGGCGCGCGGCCGGACGACCACCGGCATCTCCGCCGCGGATCGCGCGGCGACGGTCCTGGCGGCGATCGACCCCGCGACGAAGCCATCAGATCTCCTGCGGCCCGGCCACATGTTCCCCCTGCGCGCGCAGCCCGGAGGGGTCCTGAAGCGCGCGGGGCAGACGGAGGCGTCGGTGGACCTGTCGCGGATCGCCGGCTTGAACCCGTCGGCCGTTCTCTGCGAGGTCATGAACGAGGACGGCACGATGGCGCGCGTGCCGGACCTGACGAAGTTCTGCGCGAAACATGGTCTCGCGATGGTCACGGTTGCCGACTTGATCCGTCATCGGATGAAGACGGAGCGCCTCGTGCAGCGGATCGCCTCGCCGCATCTCCCCACCCGTTTCGGAGATTTCCGGCTCTACGCCTACAGGAGCGATGTCACGCACGAGGAGCACATCGCGCTGGTGCACGGGGAGATCCGCGAAGCCGAGCCGGTGCTGGTGCGCGTCCACTCCCAGTGCCTGACCGGGGACATCTTCGGCTCCGCGCGGTGCGACTGCGGCGCGCAGCTCGCCCTTGCGATGGAGAACATCATGGAGGCGGGGCGCGGCGTCTTCCTCTACCTGCTTCAGGAGGGGCGGGGGATCGGTCTCTTCAACAAGTTGAAGGCCTATGAACTGCAGGACGAAGGCCACGACACGGTCTCGGCCAACGAGAAGCTCGGTTTTCCCCCCGACATCCGCAACTATGGCGTCGGATGTCAGATTTTGCGCGACCTGGGCGTGCGCAAGATGCGCCTGATGACTAACAATCCCTCCAAGTACGTCGCGATCAGCGGCTATGGACTGGAGATTGTCGAGCGGGTCCCTCTCGAGATCGATCCCACCGAACGCTCCCGCAAATACCTGGAGACCAAGAAGAACAAGATGGGGCATCTGCTGAAGATGGTCTAACGATTTTGGATTTTGGATTTTAGATTTTGGATTGTAGGAGCCTCGACCGGTCCCAATCCAAAATCCAAAATCCAAAATCTAGAACTCTTCCTTCACCACCTCGCCATAGACTAAGCCCCGACATCTCTTAACAACAAGGAGGAGCCATGTCACCACGTCTGATCGACGTCAGCGGTACGCCCGGAGGCGGCCGGAGCCTGCGAACCCTCATCATCGTGATCGTCGTCGCCCTCGTCATCCTTCTCGGTAATCCCGTCAGGGTCATCCCGGCGGGGCATGTCGGTGTGAAGGACTTCTTCGGAAGGGTCTCTTCCAGCGTCCTGTTGCCCGGTGTTCGAATCGTTTTCCCGTTCACGCGGGTCGTGAACATGTCCATCAAGACGCAGGAGGTCAAAGAGACGGCGGAGGTCCCTTCCAAGGAGGGGCTCACGATGGATCTGGAAGGCTCTCTGCTCTTCCGTCTCGACCCGTCGAAGGCCGCCGAGATCTACCGGACGATCGGCCCCAACTACCAGGAGATCGCGGTGGTCCCGCAGGTCCGATCCGCCATCCGCGAGATCACGGCGTCGTACGAGGCCAAGGCGCTCTACTCGACGGAGCGCGACAAGATCGCCAATGAGACTTTTCAGCTCGTCCAGAGGATGACCAAGGACCGCGGCATCATCGTCGAGGCGGTGCTGCTGCGGAAAATCGGCCTGCCGGCGATCGTGGCCAATGCCATCCAGGAGAAACTGCGCCGCGAGCAGGAGGCCGAGCAGATGAAGTTCGTCCTCCAGAAGGAATCGCAGGAGGCGGAGAGGAAGCGCATCGAGGCGCAGGGCGTGGCCGACTTCCAGAGGATCGTGGCCTCCGGGATCAGCCAGCAGTTGCTCGAATGGAAGGGGATCGAGGCGACCGAGAAGCTCGCCCTCTCGCAGAACTCCAAGATCGTCGTGATCGGAAACCCCAAGTCCGGCCTGCCGATCATCCTCGGCGGTGAAGGGAAATAAGTCTCACCTGCGGTTGTACCAGCGCTCGAGCGTCTCGGAGGAGACGCCCGCGAAGTAGCCGAGCAGGACCCTCCAGTTCCGGAGCACCTGCCGGATCGCGCCGTTTTCCCTGTATCGGCGGGGCGACGTGACGGTCTTTTCGGGCAGGACTGCAAACGGGCCGGCGCACTTCAAGCGCCGCACGATGTCCACGTCGTCGCAGATCGCGAGATCCCGATAGCCGCCCGAGCGCTCGTAGGCCTCGCGCCGGCAGAAGAGACCCTGGTCGCCGAAGGGGAGGCCGAGCAGCCGCGATCGCAGATTCGCCCACCACGCGATCCATTCGAGAGCCGGGGTCGCGTTCTCATAGGCCAGCGAGAACCCACCCGCCACGGCGCCGGCTTCGAGGCAACCGCGAATCGCTTCAAACGCGTTCTCGGGTGGCCGTGAATCCGCGTGCACGAAGAAGAGAATCTCGCCGCAAGCCTGCCGCGCGGCGCGGTCCAGCCGCAGGCCCCGGCTCCCTCCGCCGCGGATGATCCGCGCTCCGATCGCCTCGAAGGCGCGGGAGGTTTCGGGACGGTCCCCGCTGTCGGCCACAACGATCTCCGTCTGACCGGGAATGAGCAGGGGACGAAATCGCTCGGCCGCTTCCGGAGCCTCGTATCTCAACGGGATAATCAACGAGATCAAGCGGTGCCGGATGCTAGCATCGTCCTGGCGAATGAAGATTCCGATGGCGGCGGCGGTCCTGGCGGGCGGCGGGTCCCGGCGGATGGGCGTGCCCAAGGCTTCGCTGCCCTACGGCAAGACGACGCTGCTCGCGCACCAGACAGAACGGCTGTCGAAGATGTTCGAGGAGGTCCTGGTCGTGGCCAAGGAGGCGCCCGCCTTCGATGCCGGGCCGTCGCGACTCGTGCTCGACCGGACCTCCCACCAGGCTCCGATCCACGGCCTCACCCGGGCGCTCGAGGAGGTCTCCGACAGGCTCTTCGTGCTCGCCGTGGACCTGCCCGCGATAACAGACGAGGTCATCCGCATCATCGCGGAGCGGGGCCTGGCAACGGAGGCGCTGGCCATCCTGCCTCGAGCCGAGGGCCGCCTTCAGCCTCTCGCCGCGGTCTGGCGCCGCAGCGTCCTCCCCGCCGCGCAACGGCGGATCGCCCGGGGGGAATTGTCGTTCTACGGACTCGCACAGGAAGTCGGAGCGGAGATCCTCCCGGAAGAGACGTGGCTCGCCGCGGATCCTTCGGGCAACTGCTTTGCCAACATCAACACGATCGAGCAGTACAACGCGATGCGGGAGCGGGCATGACGGACGAAGAGAAATCTCCCAAAGGGCCGCGGCGACCCCGCTCGACGGGACCGCTGCGCGGCAGCCTCCTGCACCTGGATTCGCGAGGCCGCGCGCGCATGGTGGACGTGGGCGGAAAGGCTTCCACGCGCCGGCGCGCCGTGGCTCGAGGAAGAGTGCGCTTGAATGCCGCCGCTTTCGGCGCGCTTGCCGGAGGGAAGCTGTCGAAGGGAGACGCCCTCGCGGTCGCCCGGCTGGCCGGGATCCTCGCCGCCAAGAAGACCTCGGAGATCATCCCGCTGGCGCATCCCATCGGTCTGGACGCCGTCTCGGTGGAATGCGAGCTCGCCGCGAAGAGCCGTGAGGTCATCGTGACGGCGACCGCCTCGACCGCGGCCCGCACCGGTGTGGAGATGGAGGCCTTGACCGCGGTCGCGGGCGCGTGTCTGGCCCTCTACGACATGGCCAAGGCCCTGGACCGTTCGATCGAAATCCGCGAGATCCTCCTGGTCGAGAAGACCGGCGGCCGCTCTGGCACGTACCGGCGGTAACGTCGCTCCGCGCTTGCGCGGGATCTGCGCCCGTTGGACGCACCGGCGAGCGGCTCGGCCGGATGCGGCCTCGACCGCTGGCCTGATCCCGCGCAAGCGCCGGCAGCATGCCGGTGATCGATTGGATGTGTCTTTGAGGATGTCTCCTTACCCCCTGTCATCCTGAGCGAAGCAAAGGATCTACTCTGGTCGCTATGCCGGGGCTAGACCGACGATTACTCGGACACGATCCTAGGGAATAATGCGCGGTATGACGATGCGTGTGGCGATCATGACGGTGTCCGACGGCGTTGCGGCGGGAGAGCGGGAAGACCGCGGAGGTCCCGCCTGTGAAG
>WNGB01012645.1_pt1 | contig 11440 bp, 9 predicted proteins | sample 5400681 | NCBI WGS metagenome assembly WNGB01 (sample SAMN13153367, study PRJNA577476) | soil metagenome | isolation source: 115 cm soil or saprolite under grassland replicate 2 | place: USA:California | collected 2016-06-15 | reverse complement strand
GAGAACGTTGCCTTCGGGTTGACGGGACGCGGGAAGCGGGATGCGGGAGGCGTCGCCGAGAAGGTCGCCGCAGCACTCACCCTGGTTGATCTCGGCGGGTTCGAGCGGCGCCACGTGCAGGAGCTGTCGGGCGGGCAGCAGCAGCGCGTGGCGCTGGCGCGCGCGCTCGCCCCGGAGCCGCGCGTCCTGCTCCTCGACGAGCCGTTGTCGAACCTCGATCCCACGTTGCGGGAGCGCACCCGCCGCGAGCTGCGGGCGCTGATCCAGCGGGTCGGCATCACCACGTTGTTCGTGACGCACGAGCAGGAAGAGGCGTTCGACCTGGGCGACCGCGTCGCGGTCTTGAACGCCGGCACGCTCGAGCAGTTGGCGACGCCCGACGAGCTGTACGAGCGTCCGGCCAGCCTGTTCGTCGCGACGTTCGTCGGGCGCGCCAACGTCCTGCGGGGACCGGCGGCGCGGGCCTTCGGCGGCCGCGAAGGTGAAGTCGTCGTCGTGCGCCCCGAGCGGCTGCGCTTCGCGGACGCCGGGTTCCCCGGGATCGTGCGGGAGCGCCGCTACACGGGGCCCGCGGCGTTCTTCCTGGTCGAGGGCGACGACGGCGCGCGCTTCGAGGTACAGGCCGGGCCGGAGGCCGCCCGCGTGGGCGAGCGCGTGTACGTGCAGGCGGCGGGGATGATCGGCTTCGCGGAGCCCGCGCCGTGACCCGCCGACAGCTCGGCGAGTCGGCCTTGACGCTGCTGCTCGCGTGGCTCGTGGTGTATCCGATCGCGATTGTCACGCTGGGCGCGGCGGACCCCCAGGCGATCCACGCATTTGTGGCGCGACCGGGGGAATGGGGCGCGCTCTGGGCGAGCGTCTGGATCTCGGTGGTGAGTGTGCTGCTCGCCGCCGCCGTCGGCGTGCCGCTCGCGTTCCTGTTCGAGTGGCTCGAGTTTCCGGGCCGCCGGACCCTCGGCTCGCTGATCGCGCTGCCCGCGGTGCTTCCCCCCTTTGTGGGGGTGATCGCCTTCCTGTTCTTGTACGGCGAATCGGGGTTCGTGGCGCGTGCGGTGCAGGCGCTCTTCGGGCTCGAGCAATCGCCGTGGCGGCTCCAGGGCGCGGGGGCGATCCTGCTGGTGCACGCGTACTCGATGTACGTGTACTTCTATCTGTTCACCCGCGCCGGCCTCGCCAAGCTCGACTGGTCCATGCTCGAGGCGGCGCAGGCGCTCGGCGCCGGCCGGTGGGCCACGCTGCGTCGCGTCACGCTCCCGCTGATCCGCCCGTCGCTCGCCGGCGCCACGCTGCTCGTCTTCATGACCGCGCTGGGCTCGTTCAGCGCCCCCTACGTGTTCGGCGGCGGGTTCCGCGTGATGACCACCCAAATCGTCGCCTCGAAGTTGAACGGCGAGTTCGCGCTCGCGACGGTCGAGACGGTCGTGCTCGCGCTCGTCGCGGTCATCGGACTCGCGCTGCTGCGTCGAGGCGAGGGCGACGACCTGCTGGTCGCTCTCGGGAAGGGGACGGCGCCGCGGCGCCGGCCCATCCGCCGGCCCGGCGTGCGCGGCCTCGCCACGGCCGCAGGCTGGCTGTTCGCCGTCCTGCTGCTGTTGCCGCACCTGACGCTCGGGCTCGTCTCGCTCGTCCCCTACGGCAGCTGGACCACGGAAACGCTGCCGCCCGTCGTCAGTCTCGTGAACTACCGGCGCCTGTTCGCGGACCCGGCGCGGCTCGAGCCGCTGCTCAATTCGGCGTGGATGGCCGCGGTGAGCACCGTGGCCGCGGTGGCCCTCGCTCTCGCGGCCGGTGAACTGCTGCGCCGTCGCTCCCCCGGGGCGTGGCGGCACCCGATCGAATCGTTGCTCGCGCTCCCGTGGGCCCTCCCGGGGACGGTGTTCGCGATCGCACTCGCCGCCACGTTCAGCGTGCACAGTCCGTGGACGCTGCGGTGGGTGCTCGTGGGCAGCGTGGCCCTCCTGCCCCTCGCCTACCTGGTTCGGAATCTTCCCGTGACCGGCCGCGCCGTGCTGGCGGGCTACCGCCAGCTCGATCCGGCCCTCGAGGAGGCGGCCGCGAGCCTGGGCGTGGGGCCGTGGGCGACGTTTCGGCGGGTCACGCTGCCCCTGCTCAGGCCGGCCCTCGCCGCGGGGGGCAGCCTCGCCTTCGTGGCCGCGCTCGGCGACTTTGTCACCTCCATCGTGCTCTACACCTACGACAACCGCCCGATCTCGATCGAGATCATGTCCAGCCTGCGCGTGTCGGAGCTGGGCATCGCGGCGGCGTTCGGCGTGATCCTGATGCTCGCCAGCGCCCTGGTCCTCGGCATCGGAGCGAGACGATGAAACGACTGTCCGTCCTGATGGCCGTGTGCTTCGTGGACATGCTGGGCCTGATGCTGGTGGCGCCGCTGATGCCGTTTTATGCGACGCGCATGCACGCGCCGGAGTGGATGGTGGGGCCGCTCATCTCGTCGTTCGCGGTCGCCCAACTGGTCTCGTCGCCCATCTGGGGCAAGTTCTCCGATCGCTACGGCCGCCGGCCGGCGATGCTCATCGGGCTGGGCGCTTCGGCCTTTGCGTATGTGATCTTCGGCTTTGCGAGCAGCCTGTGGATGCTGTTCGCTTCCCGGGTGGTGCAGGGGCTTGGCGGCGGGACCACCGGCGTGGCGCAGGCGTACGTCGCCGATACGATGGCGCCGGCGGAACGGGCCAAGGCGCTGGGGTGGATCTCGGCCGCCACGAGCGCCGGCGTCATGATCGGGCCGGCCCTCGGCTCCGTGGCGCGGAGCTTCGGCACCGAAGTACCGGGGATCGTCGCCGCCGCGCTCATGCTCATCAGCGTCTTGTTCGCCTGGAGGTGGCTGCCCGAGTCGCGCGTGGCTCACACGCACACGCCCAGCGGACGGCAGCTGCCGCCGGGACGCTCCGTCCAGCAGGCGCTGCGCGAGGTCATCGAGCATCCCACCGCTCCAGCGCACCGGGTGATTTGGATCTACGTCGTGGGGATGCTGGCGCTCAACGTCGTCATCGGCGTCTTGGCGCTCTATCTCAAGGACGTCTATCACGTCACCGAAGAGACGATCGGCTACTTCTTCACGGTCTTCGGCGTCGTGGGCGTGCTGATGCGCGTGTCCCTGGTGGGCTGGTTCAACGCCCGCTTCGGCGAAGTGCGGACCATGCAAGTCGGCACCATCTCTCTGCTGCTGGGGTTGGCGTTGATGCCCCTTCCCGCGGCGGTTCTCCCCCCGGCGCCGGCACTCGTCCTCTTCGTCTCGTTCCTCGTCCTCGTGCCCGTGGGCACCGCCCTGCTGTTCCCGGCCTCCACGTCCCTCGTCAGTCAGCGGACCGACCGGCACGAGCTGGGTCTGGTGATGGGAGCCCAACAGACATTTCGCGGGATCATGAGCATCATTGGTCCCGTCGGCGCGACGCTGGTCTTCGACAAACTGGGGCACGGCATCCCCTTCCTCTGTGCCGCGGCGATCGTGAGCGTGGCTGGCGTGCTGGCGTTCCGCGAACGGCGGGCGCAGCCGGTGGCGGCGACCGCCTGACCGCCGCTACTTTGTGACCATGACTCTGCCCCTGTGCCTCGCGCTCCTCGCGCCGCCTCCGGTCGTGCCGCCCGCGCCTCCCCGGCCTAAGCTGATCGTCGTCTTTACGGTGGACCAACTGCGGGCGGACTACCTGGAGCGCTGGAAGAGCCAGTTGAGCGGCGGCCTGTTCCAGCTGATCAGCGAAGGAGCGGTGTTCGCCGACGGCCACCAGGATCACGCCGTCGCCGAGACGGCGCCGGGACACGCGACCGTGCTGTCGGGGCGCTGGCCGGCGCACACCGGCATCGTCCGCAACTTGCAAGGAGTCCAGGACTCGATGGCCCCGCTCGTGGGGACCGCCGGTGCAGGGGCGTCGCCTCGTCGCTTCCGGGGGACGGCGTTCCTGGACTGGCTGCGGGCCGTCGACCCAGGGGCCCGCGCCCTCTCCGTGTCGGCGAAGGACCGGGGGGCGATCCTGCCGATGGGCACAGCTCGTGCAGCCGTGTACTGGCTGTCCTTTCAGACGGGCCAGTTCACGACCAGCCGCTACTACGCCGACTCCCTGCCGGTCTGGGTGAAAGCGTTCAACGCGAAGGCAGGGCCGCCCGGCCCATGGGCGCTCCTGCTGGCCGACTCCGCCTACCACGAGGACGACGACGAGCCCTGGGAGAACGGTGGCCGCATCCGCACCTTCCCGCACGTCATCCCGGCGGCGTGCGCCGCCGCGCCGACCGTGGCGTGTGGCGTGACGCCGGCGCTCGACTCCACGACGCTCGAACTTGCGTGGGCCGGCGTCGATGCCCTCCGTCTCGGCCGGCGCGGCGGCACCGACCTGCTGGCGGTGAGCCTATCCGCAACCGACTACATCGGCCACGCTTTCGGGCCCGACTCGCGCGAGATTCACGACCAGGTGCTGCGCCTCGACCGCGCCCTCGGCTGGTTCCTGAAGCGGCTGTTGGACCGCGTAGGACGCGACAATGTGGTCGTCGTCCTCACGGCCGATCACGGGGTTACCTCGTTTCCCGAGCGCACGCGCGCCAAGACTGGCGCACAGGCCTACCGGGTCAGTCTCGACACGCTCGTGGCGGCGGTGAACCGCGACCTTGACCGCCTGATCGGGGGTGGGGGAGCCCCGCGCGACTGGCTGGCGTTCGAATCGGGGATGCTGTTCCTGCAGGACAACGGGCGCTTCACCGCGACCGGTGTGAAGACCGACAGCCTCCTCGACGCGGTGGCGGCGCGGATGCGGGCGGTGCCCGGGGTCGGGCGGGTGGACGGCCTCGCCGATTTGGCGCGCGCCGACACCGCGTCCGACCCCGTGGCACGGCGCTGGCTGCATCAGCTGCCCGGCGACGCCGGCGTCGTCCGCGTCGTGACGCTGCAGCCCGGCTCGGTGTGGGGGAGCGAGGCGCCGATTGCGATGCACGGCCAGCCGACCGAAGACGACACGCACGTGCCGATCGTCTTCTGGGGCCGCGCGGTAAAGCGGGGGATCTACCGCGGTCGCGTCAACACGGTGGACATCGCGCCGACGCTGGGCCGCCTGCTCGGTCTCACGCCCCTGTCGCTGATCGACGGGCACGCCCTCACGGACGCCCTCGCGCCGAGGAACTGAGCGATGGTCGAGCCCAAGCTCACGCCGAACCAGCTCCGCCGCATCGACGAGATCGAGCAGTACCAGCGGACGGTCGAGCACGTGAAGAAGCTCGTGGCGGAGCTGGAGGCGAACCGGGCCGCGAAGCCCACGATCCTCAACGGTATCTGCGGCACGATCGCGCGCGAGCTGTCGCACATGCGCCAACGGGCGCTCGCCTCCAACGTGGGCACGCTCGCCGACATGGCGGGGGCCCTGGCGGTCGTCGCGGGGCGCGGTGGAACCGGCCTCGCCATGAAGATCCGGGCCCTGGGCGACGGCGTGAACAGCTTGACGATACAGCTCGACCAGGCGCTGAAAGCGGCGCACGAGCCGGAAAAGACGGACAAGAAGCCATCGTAGCCGCTCCCCCCGCTCCCCCCGCTCCCGCCATCCGCTGCCGCGGGCTCGTGAAGCGCTACGGCGACGTCGTGGCCGTGGCGGGGCTCGACCTCGCCGTCGCGTCGGGCGAGTGCTTCGGCCTGCTCGGCCCCAACGGCGCCGGCAAGACCACGACCATCGAGATCCTGGAGGGCCTCACCGTGCCCGACGGCGGCGAGGTCGAAGTGCTGGGCCAGCCCTGGCGCGACGGTGCCGCGGGACGGGCGCTGCGCGAGCGCCTGGGCATCCAGCTCCAGGAAACCCAACTGGCCGACAAACTCACGGTAGGGGAGACGGTGCAGCTGTTCCGCTCCTTCTACCGGCGCTCCCACACCGTGGACGAAGTGCTCGCTCTCGTGGAGCTGGAGGAGAAGCGGGGCGCGCGCGTGTCGAGCCTGTCGGGGGGGCAGAAGCAGCGGCTCGCCGTCGCTTGCGCGCTGGTGAGCCGCCCCGACCTGCTGTTTCTCGACGAGCCGACGACCGGCCTCGACCCGCAGTCCCGGCGCCAGATGTGGGCCATAATCAGCCGCTTCCGCGAGGCGGGCGGCAGCGTGCTGCTCACGACGCACTATATGGAGGAAGCGGAGCGGTTGTGCGATCGCGTCGCGATCATGGACCACGGCAAGGTGATCGCGCTCGGGACTCCGAACCAGCTGATGGCCTCGCTGGGCGCGGACCACGTGGTGGAGTTCGCGCTTGCCGGCGGCGTGGCGCCGGCGGGACTCGACGCCCTGCCCGGCGTGAAACGGGTCCGCCGAGGGCCCGATCGCATCGCGTTGACGGTCGCCGAGGTGCATCGCGCGGTTCCGGCGCTGCTCGGGCTGCTGGAGCGCCAGGGCGCCGAGCTCTCGATGCTCACGACCCACCACGCCACGCTCGAAGACGTGTTCGTGTCGCTCACCGGGCGGCAGCTGCGTGATGAATGATCATCCGCTGTTCCAGTTGACGCTCTCGCGGATGCGCGAGTTCTACCGCGAGCCCGAGGCGATCTTCTGGGTGTTCGGCTTCCCGATCGTGCTCGCGTTCGCGCTCGGCCTCGCCTTCCGGAATTCGGGACCGGGCGAGCTCAAGGTCGGCGTCGCGGCGGGCCCCGGGGGTCGCGCGCTCGCTGCCACGCTCGATTCGTCGCCGCGCCTCGGCGCGCTGGTACTCGATACGGCGGCGGGACGCCTCCAGCTCCGCACCGGCCGCATCGCCCTGCTGGTCGTTCCCGGCGATCCGGTCGTGTACCGCTACGACTCGACGCGCACCGAGAGCCGGCTCGCGCGCCTCGAGGTGGACGATGCGCTCCAGCGCGCCCGCGGCCGCGCCGACGCCGCCGCGGTGCGTGACGAGCGCGTGGTCGAGCTCGGGTCCCGCTACATCGACTTTCTGATCCCGGGGTTGCTGGGGATGAACCTGCTGGGCAGCGGGATCTGGGGCGTGGGCTTCTCCGTGGTACAGGCGCGCCAAAAGAAACTGCTCAAGCGCTTCATGGCGACGCCGATGCGGCGCAGCCATTACCTGCTCGGCTTCATCCTGTCGCGCCTCGTCTTCCTGTTTCTCGAGGTCACCGCGCTGGTGGGGTTCGGTTGGGTGATGTTCCGCGTCGGCGTGCGGGGGTCGTTCGCCGCGCTCACGGGCATCACCGTGCTCGGCGCCCTGTCGTTCGCCGGGTTGGGGCTCCTCGTCGCCAGCCGCGCGCGCACGATCGAAGGCGTCTCGGGGCTGATGAACCTGGTCATGCTGCCAATGTGGATCCTGTCGGGAACGTTCTTCTCCTACGCGCGCTTCCCCGACGCGATGATCCCCTTCGTGAAGGCGCTGCCCCTGACCGCGCTGAACGACGCGCTGCGCGCCGTGATGATCGACGGCACCGCGCTCGCCTCGCTTGCCGCCCCGCTCGGCATTGTGGCCGCGTGGGGCGCCGTCAGCTTCCTCGTCGCCCTCAGAATCTTCCGCTGGCGGTAGGGTTCACCCTTCCGGCTGCAGCAAGGCCCGCAGCCGTCGCCAGAACCCCCCCGTCGCGCTCTCGAGCGCGTCCCGGAACGCCGCCGCGGACGGGAACCGCCGGTTGGGATCGCTCGACACCACCCGGCGCAGCACCTCCTCCAGCTCTTTGGAGACGTCGGGCCGCTCGGCCGTCAGGGCAGGGAGGTCGTCGGTCGTCTGGCGCGCGAGCACCTGCTCGGGCGTGACGCCGGGGAAGGGTGGCCGGCCGAGCAGGGCGAAGTAGCCGACGGCGCCGAGCGAGTACAGATCGGCGCGTGGGTCGACCCGCTCGCCCAGCAGCTGCTCGGGCGCGGCGAACTGCGGCGTCCCGCTTCGCGACGTGGCGCCTCCGAAACGCGCATCGCCGCGCAGCGCGAGGGCGAGCCCGAAGTCCGTGATGCGGAGACGGCCGTCGGGCTCGATCAGCATGTTCTCGGGCTTCAGGTCGCGGTGGACGAGGCCCAGCCCGTGGGCTTGGTCCAGCGCCGCCAGCGCTTGCGTGAGCAGGCGGACGGCGCGGTCCACGGAGAGCGGGCCGTCGCGTTGCACCACCTGCGCGAGGTTCGCACCCGGCACGAGCTCCATCGTGTACCACTGCAGGCCCGCCCGCCCCATGATGTCGTAGATGCTCACGATGTTGGGGTGACGGAGCCGTGCGGCGAGCTGGGCCTCGCGCCGGAACCGCTCCGTGACGCCTGGATCGGCGGTGAGCGAGGGGTGGAGGACCTTGATCGCCACCTCGCGCTCCAGATCCAGATCGCGGGCCCGGTAGACGCGTCCGAACCCGCCGGCCCCGATCTCCTCCAACAGTTCGTAGTCGTCGCCCAGCGCCCGGCGGAGGCGGCGCTCGAATCCCGACTCGGTGACTTGCGGCGCCGCCGCGGGGCTGTGGAACGTGCCCGCATCGCTCACGAAGTCCTCGAGCATCTCCGTGGCGGTGAAATACCGGTCCCGCGGCACGGCCGAGAGCGCCCGCAGGATCACGCGCTCGACGGCGACCGGGATCGCCAGCCGTACGTTGCGCGGGGGCACGAGGCGGGTCGGGTCGGGGTCGGGCTCCCGCCCCGTGAGCGCGGCGTAGATGTTCGCCGCCACCGTGTACAGGTCGCTGGCCGGCTCGCCCGCCTCGCCGTCCCGCACCTCGGGCGCCATGTAGGCGGCCACGCGGTCCGATGCCGGCACGTGGGGCAGGCACCAGTTCGAGTAGCGCAGGTCGGTGATCACGCCCCTCCCGCCCGAATCGATCATCAGGGTCGTCGGCACGACGCGGCGCATGATGATCCCGCGCGCATGCGCGTGCTCCAGCGCGCTCAAGAGGTCGCGCACCAGCGACATCGCCGTCGGGATCGGGCGCGGGCCCCGTCGCAACGCGTCGGCGAGGCTCTCTCCCTCGATCCAATTGGCGGTTCGGAAGGCGAAGGTTCCAGCCGCGCCGCCGGCGTAGGCGTGGCGGATGGCGGGATGGTCGAGCGCCGCCAACGTCTCCGTCTCGCGCACGAACCAGGCGCGCCCCGGCGTGTCGGGCAGGAGGTGCACGCGCAGCGCCACGTGGCGCTTGAGGAACCGATCCCAGGCCTGATACAGGGCGCGTTCGGCGGACAGCGCCACGAGGTTGTCCAACCGGAACGCCGGCTCGAACGCCCGCGTGAGGTCGTCGAGCAGGCCGACCGGCGGACTGGCCGGCGTGGACGGGATCGTTGGTGGCGCATGCACGGAGGGGAATGTAGCGACGGGCTGTAACTGGCACGAATCACGCGGCCGCCACAGATTGGTAACGTGCCATCCGGCCGTTCCGAGCACCGTCACCGCAGTGAGCGCCGCGTCCGACTCGACCGCCGCACAGGTCTCGATCGCCGCATGTCGGAACGCCGTCTTCGCGCGGTGCCGGTCGTGGTCGAGCGCCGCGGGCCCGCCGAGCGGCGCGGCCGCGTGGAGCGGCGCTCCCCGGCGTCGCGCCGCAGCTGGATCGACCGGCGCGGCTCGGGGATGATGGCCCCGGATTTCAGTCCATCCTCACGCTGACCACCGCCCACCCGTCTCGCCCCGCCCGCGCATAGCGCGCGTCCCGCAAGTACACCGTCACGCCCGGTCGCCCGAGCGCGGTTGAGTCCACTTCCGCGACGAGGAACCGCGCGAATTGACGCATCGCGCGGCCCTCGGGCGTGTCACTTAAGGCGCGCGCGACGGGCGGTGCGTCGAGGTGGCGCGCCAGGCGCCAATCGACCCCCGCTACCGTGTCCGCGCTGGCGTAGATCGGCTCCCAGGTGAACGGCCATCCGATCTGTGTAAGCGCCGCCCAGCGCGCGCCCGCCCCGAAGCGGCGCTCGGCCTCGCGGCGGACCTTCGCCTTCTCATGCAGCGCGGCGGCGCCCTGCGCTCCCGTGTAGAGTGCGAGGACCAGCATCGCGCCCGCTGCGGCGCGGCGCCGGGCGGCGGGACCGAACCAGTAGCGCACCCAGCCGATCACGCCTACCACGCACAGGGCGGCGTACATGGCCAGGACCCACGGGGCGATGAGGTCGGCCGCCCGCGCGACCGCGAAGGTCATCGTGCCGCCCACGACCGCCGCCCCCGCCAGGGGGAGCCAGTGCCGCTCCGTCCCCCACGCCAGCGCGATCAGCGGGACCAGCCAGAAGAACGGATCGATGATGGCGACCCAGTCACCGTAGTACCACGTCCCGTCCCAGGGAAGGAACGGCCGCAGGCCGTACGAGCCCTGCCAGTCCATGAAGAGATGGCTCAGGATGGTCACCCCGATGCACGCCGCGAGCCACCTCCAGGGCGGGGCGATGCCGCGTCCGCCAGGACGGCGCGTCCACCACCGCGCGCCGAGCCCCACGACCAGCGTGAGCAGAGCGGTCTCGAGGACTGCTCCCACGAGGGAGTGAGTGACTCCGCGGTGAAGCAGGAGATAGTCACCTCGGTTGCCGGGGAGCCCGATGAACAGCTCGCTCCAGTCGGGCGCGTTGGCGGCGACCGCGCCCAGCAGGCCGGCACGTGCGACTTTCCCGTCGGCGACGACTCTGCCCAGCGCCGCCCCGACCAAGGCGTGAGCGAGGTTGTCCATGGCCTACAGGATGCGGGGGCACCTCGCGGCGCGTCCAGACCGGCCGTAGGTTTGAGCCGATGACGCCTCCTCCCCCCTCTTCCCCCCCGTCCGGTCCGCGGCACCCAGCGTACCCAGACCGCCGCCGGCGTGCGGATCGCCGCCAGCTCGACGACCGTCGGTCGGGCGTGGACCGCCGAAGCGGCGCAGAGCGCCGGACGAAGGGTGGCTCGGTGACCGTGGAACGCCGGGCCGGGGGCGACCGCCGCGGTCAGTCCGAGCGCCGCCAGGGCGTGCGCCGCCGTGCTTCCCGTCGCCAGCTCCCCGACCGCCGCCAGCGCAACCCTCAGCCGTAGCTACGGCGACGTCATCCGCCTGGGCGAGTCGGGCCCCGACGTGCAGGTCGTCGCGGTGGCTGAGGCGGCAGCGCTCGATTCGACGGTGCCGGTGACAGGATCGTGTTGGGTCAGGGGGGGCCGGCGCTCATCGTCGAAGGCATGGGCACCGCGCCGGTGAAAGCGGTGCCACGTCCGGCCGGCTGGGCTTGTAGGCGGGACCGCGCTTAGTTGCGGGAGTAGTCGATGGTAACGACCAGCCGGTCACGAGTACGCGCCACTGTCACGACACTCTGCTGACTTTCCGTTCTCGAATCCGTCCCGGTCGTGGCCGCAGCCTGGATTGCAGTGCGGGCAGCCTGCAGCCCCTCGAAGGCCGGCCGCGTATCGACAACGGTCGCAGTGGCTTGCAGGGTGCCACGGGCCTGGGCTTCTGCCACGGCGGGCCTGCTGACCAGGGCTAGCACACCGAGCGCCCCCAGGATCAGCGCCTTGGTCATCGAAAACCGGGCCGTTGCACGCATCGCCTGCTCCCTTGCCTAGTGTGGTCGTCGCTTCCG
>WNGB01029171.1_pt1 | contig 11444 bp, 11 predicted proteins | sample 5400681 | NCBI WGS metagenome assembly WNGB01 (sample SAMN13153367, study PRJNA577476) | soil metagenome | isolation source: 115 cm soil or saprolite under grassland replicate 2 | place: USA:California | collected 2016-06-15 | reverse complement strand
ACCTGCTGGCGGAAGATGTATCGGCGGATGGTGCATTGGGCCACACTCGGCTTCATCAAAACTTTGGCGGAGGTGCCTGATGACTCCTTAAAGTTGGCCGGTGGTCGCAATCTTGATTCCACATTGAAGGACCCGAAACTGGCGCAGCGTTTGATCGATCTGGCAAAATTCCCTACCCTATTGCAATCTGTGATGGCGCGCTACCCCAACAAATCAGATGAGGACCACCTCTCACCCTTGTTAACCGCATGTCAAGCTGACCCGCCAGTTCTATACACTCTGAAGACTGTCCGGCATTTCCACCGTCTCCTCGTTTCGACTCTGATAACGTATGGGTTTATGCTTTCACGCATCTATGACGGCGAATCGAAGGATGATGTGGCCTCCTTCTCCATACTTGCCCGTCTACTTTCTGCGATTCTCAATTCTAACGCATTGGCCAGTCATTTGCGCTTCCTACATTTAAACGGCCTCCTGGCACTGCCCACTTCTATCGGAGCCGAAGGGTATTATATGTATGCCGCGATTCATGGCTTTGGGTTTGCCAAGAAGGATCGGCGCAGTCGGAAATATATGGATGCTGGTGGTGTTGATAAGGGAAAGAATGCAGAAATGGAGTCGAACATGGATGGGGACGACCGAACACCCGACGAGGAGGGTGAAGATTTTGCACCATGGACGGGTATGACGGACGTCCTGGAGCATCTAGGTGGTTGGATGAAAACATTCACCAATCACTTTTCTGCGAAACGGTCTTTGGAGCGCCACTGTTCTCTCCGCGAAACAGATCAAGTGGAAATCACTCTCCTCTCATTTGGTTCTCAATACCGAAACGTTTTGTGGGATGACATGAAGCTAACAATCGCCGCTACAATCGATTCCATGGCCAAAGACGGAAAACTATCAATCCCCACTGATGAACTTATTAACATCCTCGAATGCAAGATCCGGGATACACAGCCGATTGACCAGCAATCTAAAGACGTCTTCAGGATGTTCGAACAGTTGATTTCTGGCAAATCAGTTCGATGCTTGTCTAGCGTGCACTGCGAAGCGGCTTTAGCAGCGTTTTCTGTGTATGGACATTCCAATGTCCCTATTGCTGAAGAAGACAGAAAGATACTGAAGCATCTCATTAAGGTCAATTCCGCTGTAGATTTATTGATATCAAACCTAATGTTCCTGCAGAATTTGAACCCTGACCATATGGCTGTGTCCGTACTCTGTTGTCCGTTTTGCTGGATATTTTTACGGCTTTTGAGGGGAGACAAGGATGAATTCAGAGTTCGCGGTCACCACTCTACACTTTATGCGGTTGACCTACCTGGATGGCTTCCTGAACATCTCAGTCAAGCTATGATAGCTGAGCTTCGAGGTTACCTTGGCGAGCAGCTCAAAACAATGACCCATTCCCAGCCGACCTTCAAGAAGCATTATCTGGAGACCTTGACGGGAGGAGATTCACTGCGAGACAGCAGCCCTGCTACTAGTAGTCGGTGGATTTCTGAGAAAATCGCCGCATTTCGAAACCTCTTTGGGGTTTGTCTGTCGCTTCCTGTGATTGGGGTGCCTACTTACTCCGTCTAGGGCCCATCGAAGCGCTAATAGGCGTACGTCGCTTTTTTGGGAATTCTATCCCGCCCGACTCCATCATCACGCCTCGTCCTCTCGTTATATTCTGTACTAATCTCTTTGAGTCCCATTCACAGTTTGATCATCTTTCTCGTGGGTACCATGTGCGACCTGCCGTTAATGTTTCATCACCCCTTTTATTTTGCTGGTTTTCGCATTAACCTTCTCTGTGCTCGAAAGACTCGCTCTGTGGTTCCCCAGTATTTATTTCCCAGAAACAGGTTTTAAAATATTTATTTTACTTTTTATTCCAATTAGATCTTCTCGCAGCCTGGTGCCTGTATTTTGTATGATGCATTCCACTGATTGTGCAGAATACTAGTATTCCACTACCTTTTCTGCCTCTATTGGCCTCTTCCACTACTATTGGACGCCTACGGCAGAATAGTAGCGCAAAAATATGCGTGATGCGACGTCCCACTGTCCATTCTTTCTTAATGTGGTGAGTAAAATTTGTCGTCCAAACCCGACGGAAGGTGGGTGAACAGAGAGATAGAGCTAGGAGCAGAAGAAATCCAAGTAACATACAGCGGCTTGGATCCTGCTTAACGGTTCTGAAAAAGCTTCGGTCGTGTACGAGGGAGTCGCGAGGTCCTCAACTGCTCTTAGAATGTCATTGTACAAGTCGAGAACACTATTTGTCTTGTCCTACCGAAAGTAGATTAACAACCACAGAGCTGGCAAACTCCCGGACGTACAGAATATGCTGATTGTCTCGTCTGTCCGATGCAGGCACATACCGCGAGGTATCGTATTGGAGGCCAATACGTCGTTTTCATTAAAAAATCCCTTGCAACTAACATATGAATTCTTCTCACCTCTCCAAGGGGTGTGAACAGGATTTAAAAGGTTGAAATGGGTGATTCTGTGACAGGTCTAGTCCTAAAACAGGGTGCCTATCCTTATTGCCACAATAATACTATAGCATTGATCACCTATATATATTTGTTTGCGTTTTCGGTACTGAAAATCAAAAAGTCGACGGGGAGGACACCTATATTAACGACCTATTTGTAACAGATATCTTTTTGTGAAAAAGCTGTAACATTGTGCCACGGTACTTTGTCGCTGTGACACGGTACCGCATTGCCGTGGCATGGTACCGTGCTGCCGTGGCACGGTAGTGCACGGTCGTGCCACGGTAAAAAACTGGTGCCCGAATGTAATGCGATTACAGTACGTGAGTAACGTGACGACGTTGTGGTTAAGATCGCCGATCATAAAGAATCGTAAAAACTAGGGAATTATACGCAGTATATCGTGAGTTGAGAAAGCAAGACTTTTATGAGGTGGGTTGGGTAGGGTGTTGGGATTGGAAAAGCGAAAGAAAAAAAAACGACCAAAAACGACCAAATTAATGGGTTGGGGTTTTTTTTTTCTCTTCGAGAAAGTCTTGCCATGGTGTACGTACGTCCATTCGATGGATGGTCGTAAAGAGTCGTCAAGAAGTTTGGTGCGTCTAGCAAGGGGGAGTGTAGGTATGTTGTGCGGGTTCAATGATTGCGGTTGATGATGATGCCAGTGATGGTGAATGATGCATGGGATGTAGAATTTGTCTAGTGAGCATGGATCGAGAGCAATACGAATAGAGGGTCTTTGAGATGCGTGCGCGAGAACCGAACAAAACGTATAAGGAACATCGAAAGGCGTAAAAACGGTAGGGAGTTTGGGCAGGGTTCAAAAAAAGGACGAGACGAGGGTTTAGACGGACGGGGGACAATTTTTTTTTTCAACGTTTTCCAAGGCCTGAAAATACCGGCAGGCAGGACGTTTTGGTTAGCGATAGTTGGGTCCTTTTACTATTGCCGGAATAGAAGGGAAGGGAACCGTTCCAAGACGAGAAAAAAATCCAACAGGTTTTCCAAAAAAACGGCCAAGGAGAACATCCTTGATACCACCCAAAACGAAATCCAAAAGATCCAAAACAGAAAAAAAAAAGGAATAAGACCAGTCGAAGTGTCCTACGAAGAGTTGAAAAAAACAGCACGGCTATTTTTTTTTCCCCTGAGAACGAGTTGGTTTGTTCTATTTTTTTTCTTTTTGGAGGGAGGGAGGGTTTCGTTGGACGATTTAGGGAGTTCTCACTCGACTTGAGATCGTTGGAAGGGGTAGGGTTTTTTTCGTTATCCGAGTGGGAATGGACGGGGGCCAGATCCCAGGTTTCTTGGATGGGTGGCGGACCCGCATGGTGAGGAGAGCTACCATGTATGATGTCGGGAGAACGGCATGAGGGCGGGGAGAAGGTGAGGGAGGAGGAGGTGAAGAGATTCGTTGCGCCAAAGTGGTGACTTGAAGAGCAGGTGGCGAAGGGGTAGGTACAGGTGTAGAAGGAGGCGATGAAGAAGAGTCCATAACCAGATTGTCTTCTTCGTCTTCGACAAAAGGAGAGTCAAGCTTTGGTCTGAGAATGACGTCGTCGTCTGGGCCTCTGTCCTTTTTCTTTTTCGCACCGTCGTGTTCTTCTTCTTCGATTCCCATAAAGTATTCGTCCAAGATGTTGTTCTCTTCATCTGCTTCTTCCTGAACCGTCTCTTTCTTGGCCTCGACTTTGTCTGCCACGACGACGACGACGGCTTCCTTCTCGGGTTCGACCACTCTACCCTCCTCATCGAAATCCACTTTTAGGTCATCTTCACAAACGCCTTGAGCTCTTAGGAACTCTTTGAGACGTAAAGCCAACAGAGCATCTTGAACATGAAGCTCGGCGTTGATCTCTGCTTTCGTCTTCTCCTTCTTTACTTTGGGACAACAACGAAATGAGAAGCGACGGCGTCGAGAGAAGGTGATTGATGAAGGAAAGGTTGAGGAGAGGTGGACCGTGGAGATTGGGATGGAGAGTGGAAGGGCGTTCTTGGGGTGGTATAGTCGACCTCTTTGCTTGATACGGCAGTGGAGTCGAGGTCGTCTTCGACGAGAGGGAATTGGGCAAAGCCACCTTTGGCAGCTGCGGCGAGGGTGGATTCGAAGTGGAATTTGTCCTCTGGGAGCGATGCTGTGCGGGGTGGTGGAGAGGGAGAAGAAGGAGAAGAAGGAGAAGAGCGTGGGCCGAGGGGTTTCTTCTTAGCGGGAGGAGTTGTGGTCGTCGCTGATCTGGGTGTATCAGATGGATCTGATTCCTTTTCTTTACGGTTTCTCATCTCGACACCATAGACGACGGTTCGGTAGAGATAGACGAGGCCTTGAAGTTCTGAGGTTGATACGTTCTCTTCTGCGATGGCAATGGTGAACTGGTAGAAGAAGAAGAGCTGCTCGAGGCTTGAGGAGATGGTTTGTGAGGTTGAGTGGCCGATGGAACCCGTTCTTCTTGTTCGTCCCCCTCCTTTTCGACGATGAGAGTGAAAGAGACATCCTTCTTTTCGTCTGTTGTGGCAGAGTAGGGAGGTGGCAGGGTGGAGGATCGGGGCTAGTCGAGACATCGGAAACCTTGGGTTAATGTTCAAAAGTGCCTTAGGTGGATATGCCGGGTTCGCCTCTTACGGGACCCTTATGAAATTGAGTACACATGAGAGGATTTGCAAGAAGTTCATGTAGTATGTACCTTGTAAGCTATTTCTTCATTCGAGCGTATGCTCAGGTAATGTTGCATGGGCTTCTCCTACACACGTCTCATTCTTGGGTAGTCCAAGTGTCCTCGATATCTTCTGCCTGACACGTGTCATTTCCATCGTCCGAAGTGGTCCAAGCAAGGATGTTCCTTTGAGGAACGAGTATTTGATATTGCTGCATCCGGGGTTTCTCCACTCTTGGGAGGCGATGCTTATTGCCGTTCGTAGGTTTTGTTAGAGGAAGGGAAGTTCTTGGAAGGTGTTGCCGCAGATGGGAGCACCTCGAGAATTGGGAAGTATCGGTGATCTTGGTATGCCTAGTTGGCGAGGAAGAGACGTGATCCAAAACAGTTTGTCACGCATCACCTTCAGCCTGAGGAATCAGCTCCATTGTAAAAAATTTAAATCATGGCATCTGCACCTACTCCTAGTACGCCCCCTCGACAAGGCCCGTCATCTTCCTTATTGTCTTCTCCCGTCGTTAGAGTACCCAAGTTTTACGACGAACACAAACACGACGAGTTTCAGCTCTTCGGCTATGATGAAAACATTCACGAGCCGATACCATTCGAGAATCAGAATAAATTCACCCAGTTCCTCTGCGTTCAGAACTCAGATTTCCCAATTTCGGGTTTTAGATTCACTCTTGACGACTTTGCTAATTTGGCCAATGATAACACTCTCTCTTAGTGTTTTGGCCTCTCTTGCTAAATTTCTTTGTCCAAATCGAAGCTGGTAGCACAAAAGGAGACCACAAACGAGTTCTGTTGCAACTGAGAAAATAAGAAACGGGATGGAATCGACAGGTTCTTACGCGGCACCCGACCACCCTTTATACAACTCCAACTAAATTTCTTCGTCCAAATCGAAGCTGGCAACACAAAAGGAGACCACAAACGGGTTCTGTTGTGAGTGAAAAAAATAAGAAATGGCATGGAATCGACAGAGCTATGGAAGGTTCTTACCCAGCACCCGACGAGCATGTCGAAAGTAGGCACGGTGGCAACAGCTTTGGCAATGTCACCTAAGGTCTTAGATAAGCCTCAGTCTTCAAAAAGCCTATGAGAGAATTAGTGACAAAAATGTCACCTTGAAAAGAAAATTCTGCGGTAGCAACTGACGCCGACATAACTTTGCCAGCGCTGAGAACTTTGAAAGGGAATCGAAGATACTGGAAGAAAGGATTGGGTGAAGAGAAAAGATAAATCACATACATATCATAGGTCAAACACTCGTTGTCTGAGAACGAGACGGGTCACCTCGAGCGTTGGTAATCGTTTTGCCACACTGAGAAAGGCGTAAGAGAAAAACGGATTGATTAAATCCATAAAGACAAAAAAAAAAAAACGGATTGATCGGTTGCGAGAAATAATTAGCTCAGCACCATTGCATCATGCATGCGTAAAGGGAGTTTCACTCCTATTTATGGCTAAGATTTACAACTATATTCATATTGCCGTCTCGAACGCTACAGTATTTACAACACCAATACTAATAGAACTTTTTCGACGGGTTCAAGAGTACTGCGGAAGAGGTCTTGACAAAGTTCCTCGTAGCGGGTACGAGTGAGGGAAGTGTATAAATTAATGCGCTCATTTAGAGAGTCGATTTCGATCCAAGCTTGGGTGGCAAAAAAGAGGGTACGCTTGGCACGCTCACAAGAAGTACGGAGACGACGGAGAGAACCAGGGTTAGAGGAGATATCCTTGTGGTGTTTGCGTTTGAACTCTTGGATGAAATGGTTAACGGGACGGCTGTCGAAGTCTTCACCTCCAAGGTGGTTATCACCAGCAGTGGCTTTGACCTCAAAGATACCCTCTTCGATGGTCAAAAGCGAGACACCGATAAATCCACCTCCAAGATTGAAATAAGAATGTTCTGTTCGCTGGTGACACTCTTGTTGGGGTTGTACGCGATGGCAGCAGTGGAAGGTTCGTTGGTGATTCTGAGGATGTGAAGACCAGCAAGGGTTGCAGCATATTTTGTGGAACGTCGTTGAGAGTCACTGAAGTAGGCGGGTACGGTGACAACAGCGTTGGTAATGGGGCCTCCGAGGTAAGCTTGGTTCATTCATCTTTAAAGGACCATCAAAGGAAATTTCATTGGGTGACCCCGAAGATTCTTATTGGTGATCAAAGTAGCGGTGATGTCCTGAATAGGGACCACGTCCAGTGCCTGTCCCTCCAGCATTGTGGATGACTTCGTACGCTCGCAAATGTCTGGCATGCCCGCTAGTAGTGTAGGTAGATTGAATACCGGGTGGTTGCTGCATGATATACAGGTCCAAACGCCGCGGATTTACAAAGCCTTCCATCTGGACCGTCAGAGTCGTCTGGGTTATCTGAGTCGTCCTCCCTTGTCCTCTTCCTCCACCGCTCATGGAAGCCCAGCCATCTCCTCTTCTTTCTCTTCAACCGGAGCGGAACCGGTCGCGGTGTCTTCTTCTGTGGAAAGCCCTAGCGAAAATTGTACTTCGCGCAGCCCACCCCTCTGCTGTGTCGGATCTGAGTTTCTATTAGAGGTGGGTGCAGTGTTCCCATGCCCGTCTGCACTAATAGACGGCGCTGTAGAAGAGGCGGCACTTGCGGCGCGCCACAGCAGGAGCGACTGTTGATTCTTCTGTAAGCTCTGAGAGCCCCGAGTCGGTGTCGAGAGAATGACCTGTGGGGAGATTGTTGTGTGTAGTGGATTGGCTGTGGCGGGCTGGTGTTTCTTGCTTGCTGGCAGTGGGGACGGAGAGCCAGAAGGAGAGATGAGGGAATCAAGGGACAAAGTAGAGCAATGAACAAAATACGGACTTCAGTGTATGCGCAAGAATTAATTTCCCAGGAGAGTAACCAGGCACAACAAAGTAATTTGAGCTTGAGGGAGGAAAGGGTTGATTCCTACAAAATTGTGACTTGGATGCAATAGTGGCGGGAACGGAAAAAGAAGAGTTCTTGAAACCTCAAGGCAGTGACAAGGGCTGCCTGGAATTTTGTTTCCTGGAGTCGGGATTTTGAGTTAGCGACAGAAATGGGAGGTTTTTGGGAGAACCTACCTGACTTGACTGAAATCGTCCACCCGTCTTCGATGCAGGAGTCGAGAACAACAAATTGAAGAGCTCGTAGCTTTCTAGGATGCACCGAATGTCAAGACCGGCTAGATTCACAGCACACACGATCGGGGCTGCAGGTGAAATCAGGATCCTGCTCGACATCTGAACAAAATCAGCAAATGGGCACCCACGAAAGACCCTCTCGACGACGACGAAGCCCATTCTAGCATTTTGGTAAACACGAGGCGCAGCGGAAGAATCGATTGTCGTCGAGTGGAAGGTCTTGCTAAGAACAGAGCAGGACACCGAAGTTGGTCAACGACGCGCCGAGTTGATTGCAGCTAGACTGTGCCAGGAAATGTGGATGAAAAGGTGGTGCGACTAGAAAGTGCGAGCGTGAGGCTGACCAAGATAAACGGAGATCCTCAAGAAATTGATCAAGGAGGAAAAGGCCCCTTACCTAAATCACATCACTGCCTCAAATCTGGATCTGTGGAAGGTTAGCCTTCCTCTCGACAATATCTTCATCATCGTCCGATCGCAGCTATTCGAGATGATCAGGGTGGAGGTCCACACTGCGTTGAGGCTGACATGGATGGCTGGAAGCTCAAGAGGGACGGAATAGACTTGACAAGGAGGCGACAAATTTCTCTTTGGAGTGAGACGGCCACAGAGAGAGGTGCGGATACGAGGATGGGTGGCAACAATTTTAGCAGCTAAACAATGTCCAGCTCACAATGGATTTTCTGCTCAACTGCTTTGTTCTCGGTGACGACGAAGATAAGGTATTCACTGTTGAAATTCCAAAAGATCAAAACGTCGGATGAGATCAAGAAGGTTGAAAATAGAGGACAATCGTGTCACACACCGTCACTACGTAATTTATATTAACTTATGATCCGAGCTTTATGCAACAGGACATGATAGGATGTCAACTGGTTTCTATCAGTGCGTCTGGGCCATGGGTATGTATGACGAATCCGGCTTCTCATTTCCTATTCTACCAAGTCTGATATACTTTTCGTTTGGCTTAAGTTAATTAACGAAGGCGTTCAGTGGGTGGAGAGTCGATTTTGAAGGATACAGGGTGTCAATCAGAAGGTCCTACCAGATTACGCATGAGTTGGGCGCTCTTGTTATGGTCGCAGGCGCAGCCTTCAGTGTTCACCTTTCTCACTACATTCGTCACGTGCCCGTGGCCTTACAATGGAACGGTCGCGTCGGCCCAAATAGCAACTTGAACTTGAACCTCTACCATCATCTTCACCGTATCGATGGCGGAGAACGAAGCGAGCGGTTGAGCTACTTGTGTTTTAACCTCTGAGTAGACGCTAACAGCCCTTCAGCAGCCAAACCACAACGGCCGCGGGCCCAGGACTCGAGCCACCACCACAAAACAAGATGTAAGTTGTGTTTGATCGAACCGTTCAGTCAGGTGTTGACCTGTTCCTCAGAAAAACTACCCCAAGAACTATTCGCAGTAATGGCGGTCTGTTGGGAATAACTGACCTACGTGACGAGATGGCTGTTCAGATGGAAGGAGAATTTAGCATCACTAAGAACTTCGTTAAATTCTACATGCCGTTCGAGCCCACCGACGACGACGTGAACGCCTTCGTACAATCAGCAGTATCCACCGCCTCTGAGAAGCCAACCATGTGCTACACCGAGCAAGGTCTCCGATTCATAGATTTCACGGTTGCTCCTGGCAAAGACGTCGGAACGGAGAAGGCGTGTTTTCGTACCCTTCAGACGATTGCCGACAGGATCAGTTCTGCAAAAGTTGAGGGCCGGACTCGCAATGAGTTCAACTTTCGACTCTGTCCAGATTCCCCCATCGCATCGGATATTCCTGGTTCCAACAACATGATTGACGCTTGTATCACCTCCGGCGACACCAAAGCTACCATCCTGACCGCCACCGGTATAGCGGTTGTGTTTGAATTCAAGACGGATGCTGAAAAGGAAATTGAGGCAAGTCGTTCTCTCATTCAAACCTTGTGTTGCGCTCAACGTCCAAAAATACTTTTAGAACAACACGCAAGCCGTGTCGGCCAACGTTCAAATCATGAACGACGACGCTCGTCGAATGTTCACTTTTGGGGTACGTCTCACTACTTCCTGTTGTCTATTGTCTCGTGGCTGATTTTGAAGTAGATTACTATTGTGAAGGACAAGGTCACCCTATGGTACCATTCTCGATCTCACTCGGCGGTTTCAGAACCCTTCAGTTTCGTAGAGGTATGCCGAGATCCTCCTTCGTTTGGTTTTCCGAGTTGAGATTCCGCGTCTAGGACCCGAAGTTGTTTATCAAAGTTCTCATGTCTTTCTTGTTCGCCACGGAAGAAGAGCTCGGCTACGACCCAATGGTCATTCGGGAGTCTGCTGGTACTTACCTCTTCAGAATGCCTGGAGATGGCAAACCCGACCGTTTCTTCCGCACTGAGCGATCTCTCTCTGAGTATCGCTCGAGCAATATAACTGGTCGTATGGCTCGCGTTTGGCACGTTGCCGAATACTCTTCCCCCACGGACAAGGGCCCAGCTACGGCTCATCGCGTGTTGAAGGACGTTTGGCTCGATGCATCGGCTGATACCGAGAAACAAACCCAATCCGCTATCTTCGAGGACCTTAAAAAATTCTTCAAATCCCCCTCTCTGAAGGAAGATCCCCGGTACATCGCATTCCAGGAGCTTGAACCCACCCTCGACGAGCTCTGCCAAAATGAAGAATACAAGAAGTATTTCCTCAAGATCGACGCCGAGTATGTCGGCAAGACGTCCAAACCCCTCGCACCCGATTCCAACCCAAAGAAGGAACTATTTTTCAAAAATGTGAAACCCTTCATTCCGAAGTTAAAGACGGTTACTCAATCTATCCCTCGTGATCTTCATGGAACCCCCCGCCCAACTGCCATGGAGACCGACGTTGATGCCACTGTCCCTCGCGACTTTGCCCCGAAGAGGCAATATCGAGTCGTTTTCGACGAAATATGCGAGACCGTTGGTGACCTCAAAACGTTGGGTGAAGTCGCCGACGTCCTCGAGGAGACACTTGTCGGTAAGTAATTTTATTACTAAGTGTATCGGTATCAGACCCTCATACGTTTGATGCGCCAGCGCTTCAACTCATGTATTGCGCCGGTTGGGTGCACAGAGACATAAGCTCTGGCAACATCCTGGCTCACCGCACCGCCTCAGGTACATGGCAAGCTAAGTTGTCAGACCTCG
>WNGB01018309.1_pt1 | contig 11444 bp, 8 predicted proteins | sample 5400681 | NCBI WGS metagenome assembly WNGB01 (sample SAMN13153367, study PRJNA577476) | soil metagenome | isolation source: 115 cm soil or saprolite under grassland replicate 2 | place: USA:California | collected 2016-06-15 | reverse complement strand
CCCTGACGCGCTGCGGCCTCAGGAAAGTCGGCCCAGTCGGCGCGGACGGGCACTGAGCTCTGGCCTCCAAACCCCGTGAGGCGGTGTTTGACATAGGTGGAGTAGCCGACCTTGCCTTGCTCACCATCACTGATGATGTCCACGCCGGCCTCGACCTGACGCCGTACCACCTCGGTGACGGCGCGACGCACGCTGGCTTCGAAAACCGTGGGATCGGGGGCAGTGCCGGCGTCCATGACTTCCAGCATGGTGGTCAAGTCCATAGGGCGAGGTAGACTCCCCGTATGGGTGGTGAGAATACGTTCGGTACTGCGCTTCATAGCGGATGACTCCTCTGTGAGACCTCACGCTGTGCTCTGGTGCGCGTATATTCTGGCAGCATTATACGTGACACAGGTGTCAGACGCACGCACAGATGGCCGCAGTTTCGAGCCTGTGCCTTGGAGGTTATTGAGTCTGCAAGCCCCGTACGATAGACAGGAGGGCCCACGGTGGAGACGCACTCCAGGGTAACGGCAGCGTCTCGATGCTTCCCCACGTCTCTGCAGCTCGGAGCAACTCTGCTTCCTGCAGCTCAGGAGTATGCAGGGGCTTGCGTAAGAGCAGCCGGCTCCCTGGTTTGAGGACCGGCCCAGTAAGACGCAAGAGGTGCGCCACACTCCCGACCCCGCGCGAGACCACGACATCGAAGTGTTCCTGAGGGCGCAGACGGTGTGCTAGGTCTTCAGCAGTCCTGCAGCAGGGCTGACAGTTTTTGAGGTGCAGCGCGGCGATCACCTGGCGTAGGAAGGTAATCTTCTTTTCGGAACGGTCAAGGAGGGTGACATGCACGTCAGAGCGACAGACCGCCAGCGGGATACCAGGCACACCAGCGCCAGTGCCGAGGTCGAGCAGCCTCATGCCAGGACGGAAAAAATCCCCGTGTAAAAAATCCAGCGACTCCACAATGAGCACATCGAGCATACGCTCAGCGTCCCGCAACCCCGTGAGGTTGAGATGCGGACGCCAGCGCACCAGGAGTTTTAGATATTGTGTGAGGTCCTCGAGTTGCGCAGTGGAAAGCGCCATACCCCGCTGCTCACACTGTTGGCAGAGGCGTTTCTGGTAGTTGAGCTCCATGGTGGGTACGCTGCACGCGGTGCTTTTGAAAGTAGACCAGAAGAATGGCGACCGCGGCTGGCGTGACTCCAGAGATGCGCGCTGCTTGCCCCAGCGTGGTCGGCCGGATATGCGTCAGCTTCTCGCGGATCTCGTGCGATAGGCCAGGGATCTGCCAATAATCACAATACTCGGGCAGCGGCAGAGCTTCGAACTGTTCGAGGCGCGCCACCTGCTCGAGCTGACGCCGAATATAACCCTCGTACTTCAGGTGGATCTCGACCTGCTCAATGACTGCTGGTGGCAGAGCAGGCTCCTCACCCATGAGGCGTATCACATCAGCGTACGCCAACTGCGGCCGCTTCAACAGCTCAGAGGCCAGGGCCGGCTGCGTCAGGGCATCCGTGCCACGCTGCTGTAAGAGAGCGTTGACAGAGGCGCTGGGTGCCACCCGGCTGGCCGCCAGACGGCCGCTTTCCGCCTCGATCTGCTGGCGCTTCTCGCAGAATCGACGATACGTCTCCGCTGTCACCAGACCGACGCTATAGCCCTTGTCGCGCAGGCGCAGGTCAGCGTTGTCCTGGCGCAAGATCAGACGATACTCCGAGCGCGAGGTGAACATGCGATACGGCTCAGTCGTACCAAGGGTCACCAGGTCGTCAATGAGCACCCCGATATACCCTTCCGAGCGCTTGATGACGAGCGGTGGACGCCCTTGCACCTGCAGCGCCGCGTTGATGCCAGCGATGATCCCCTGCGCTGCGGCTTCCTCATAGCCAGTGGTCCCGCTGATCTGCCCAGCATGAAACAGGCCGCCAAGGCGCTTGGTCTCCAGAGTCGGTTTGAGCTCTGTGGGTGGCACAAAGTCGTACTCCACCGCATAGCCCGGACGCATGATCTCTGCTTCTTCCAGGCCACAGATGGAGTGCACCAGGGCAACCTGCACGTCCTCCGGTAGGCTGGTGGAAATGCCATTGGGATAGATCTCAACGGTATCTCTCCCCTCGGGCTCGAGAAAGATCTGATGCCGCTCCTTGTCGGGGAAGCGTTTTATTTTGTCCTCGATAGAAGGGCAGTAGCGCGGGCCAATGCCCTTAATGACGCCGCTATAGAGCGGTGAGCGGTCGAGGCTTTGGGCGATGACGGCGTGCGTCTGGGTATTGGTATAGGTCAGATAGCACGAAAGCTGCGACTGCGTAATTTCCTCGGTGTCAAAAGAAAACGGCGGTGGTGGTTCGTCCCCTGGTTGCTCTTCCAGAAGAGCAAAATTGATCGTGCGGGCGCGCGCATAGTCTTCGGAGAGGCCATTGGCCGGAAACTCTCCCGCGCGGCCCGCCGGGAATTGCTTTAAACCAATGTGGATCACCCCGCGCAAAAACGTCCCTGTGCTCACCACGACAGCTGGCGCCTGATACGTCTCGCCCATCTGCGTCACCACACCGCAGACACGGCCATCTTCCACCAGCAGGCGCTCGATCAGGGCCTGCTTAATATCCAGCCCTGCCTGGCGTTCCAGCGCTGCCTTCATCTCCAGACGATAGCGGAGCTTGTCAGCCTGGGCGCGATAGCCACGCACCGCCGGGCCTTTACTACTGTTCAAGACACGAAATTGAATCCCGGTCTGATCAATACAACGCGCCATTTCGCCCCCGAGCGCGTCGATCTCACGCACCAGGTGCCCTTTGGCAATACCACCAATAGCGGGGTTGCAGGGCATCAGGGCAATACTATCCAGATTCGCCGTAAACACCGCGGTGCGGCAGCCCATACGGGCCGCAGCCAGGGCCGCCTCGCACCCGGCATGGCCGGCACCAATGACAATGACCTCGTAGGACCGCACTGTTGCTCTGCGTGTCATGATGTTACCGCCTCCCGGGACCCATACGGCATAGACAACGCCGTCGGTTACTTGCCAATACAAAAACTACTGAAGATCCGCTCCAGGACCTCTCCCGCACAGCTCTCGCCAAGCACCTCAGCAACCTGCTGCAAGGCTTCGGTCACGTCAAAGGCGACAAACTCCAGCGGCAGACCCTGCCGCAGCCCCTGCTCCGCGGCTTGCACATCGCGTAAGGTTGTAGCCAGGCTCTGACGATGCCGCTCCCGAGTCAACAGGACTTCATTCTGTCCCAGAGGTGCAGGCCCCAAGGCCTGTTGCACTAGAGCATGCTCAAGCGCCATAAACCCCTCCCCCCGTAGCGCCGAGACGTCGAGGCATGGTGCGTCGCTGGCACCCAGGGCCTCAGGGGTCCAGCAGACCGGCAGATCACACTTGTTGCGCACCAGAACGCGCGGCTTGCCGACGGTTTCAGCGAGCACGAGATGATCGTCTGCAGTCAGGGCCGTACTCCTATCGAAGACCAGCAGCAGCAGCTCAGCGCGCTCGCTGGCCTCGCGGGCCCGACGTACACCCTCCTGTTCGATGGCGTCAGTGGTCGCACGGATCCCTGCGGTATCAATGATACGCAACAGCACACCCTCGATGTCCAGGGTATCTTCGATCGTATCACGCGTCGTACCTGGATGCGGCGACACAATGGCCCGGTCGCGACCAAGCAGGGTATTTAATAGGCTCGATTTGCCCACGTTCGGACGACCGATAATGGCCGTTGCCAGGCCCTCACGCAGAACCCGACCGCGGGTGAACGTCTGCAGTAAACGCGTGAGCTGTGCGGCGATAGACGCTAAACGGTCGACCAGTTCGCCAGTGGGTATGAGCTCCAGGTCTTCCTCTGGGAAGTCAATACCAGCCTCGAGATAGACACTCACCTGCACCAGTTGTTCGCGGAGCTCACGCAGTTGCCGGGAGAGGGCTCCATCGAGCTGCTGCAGGGCGGCACGGTGACTCGCCAGCGTACGGGCATTAATCACATCAATGACCGCCTCCGCCTGGGTGAGATCGAGACGACCGTGCAAAAAGGCGCGTTTCGTAAACTCCCCAGGTTCGGCAACCCGGGCGCCCTGCGCTAACACTGTTTCCAGCACGCGCTGCGTGGTCATCACCCCACCGTGGCAACTGATCTCCACCACGTCCTCGCGCGTGTAGGAACGCGGGCGCCGCATGAGACAGAGGAGCGCCTCATCCACCCGTTCACCCTGGTCATTCACCACAAAGCCGTAGTACACCCGATGTGACTCCAGGTGCGTCAACGGCACACCAGGCGGACGGACAAACACGCGCTGCGCAATGGACAGGGCGGCCGGGCCACTCATACGTACCACACCGATACCGCCAATCCCCAGCGGCGTAGCGACCGCGGCAATGGTGTCCACCTGCTCCATGGCCTACCCTTTGCTAACCACTGCTGGCTTGGCCATAGTGGGGTTATAAGTACGGTTGATGAGCAGTTGTTGCGCGATACTCAAGACGTTGTTGACCAGCCAGTAAATGACCAGACCCGCCGGCGCTTTGAGAAAGAACATGAGAAAGATCAGCGGCATAAACTGCATAACCTTCGCCTGGGTTGGGTCTCCGGTGGTCGGCGTCATTTTCTGCTGCACAAACATGGTAATGCCCATCAGTACTGGGGTCACATACGAGGGGTCGTAGACCGACAGGTCACAGATACCCCGGCCAATCCACCAGAGCTCGGTCTCCCAGCAGACGAACGGCGCATGGCGCAGCTCAATGGCATACAAGAGGGCGTTGTAGAAGGCAAAAAATACGGGGATTTGCAGCACCATCGGAAGGCAACCGCCCATAGGATTGACCTTGTGCTCCCGGTAGAGCTGCATCATAGCACGATTCAAAGCCTGCTTATCGTCCTTGTAGACTACCTGCAACTCTTTGAGCTTGGGCTGCAGCTTTTGCATCGCCTGCATCGACTTATAGCTCGTCTGCGTCAATGGCCAGAACGCAATCTTGATGAGGATGGTAGCGAGCATGATCGTTACCCCATAATTGTGCACGAGGCCGTTAAGCAGGCGCAGGAATTGCAGCATGGGGCGTGCCAGCGGGGAGAAGAACCCCAAATCGATGAGCTTGTCGAGCGACGGTTCAGCCGCCTCGAGCAAGGGCTGGGACTTGGGCCCAACGTATACGCGCACGGTCTGCCTGGCCCGATCCTGGGTCAATGGCGTGCGCAGACCGACCTCGAGGGTATCTCCCTCCAGTCGCCGTGCTATGACGGCATCACTGGCTGGTTCCTTTGGCATAAGCACGGCGGCAAAATACGTGTCAGCCAGGGCAGTCCAGGCCACCTGTCCCTGCTCGACCTGGCTCTCGCCAGGCTTTTTCGGGGCTTCATGGAGGACTTTCCCGCTCACATAGCTGCGCGGCTGCTCTCCTGTCTGCCCCTGCCGGCCGACATCCTGCGTGTGGCGTAGCAGTCCAGGACCCCATAGCAGGAACATGGAACTCCCCGCCGGGGGTTGCAGTCCCTCGACCCAGGTACTGACCTCGAAGGTATAGTCAGAGTAGTGGAAACGATAGAGACGGTGCACAGTACGACCATCGCCGAGTTCGCCACGAAAGGCCACCGTCTGCTCAGGCTGAGCCGTAGAGAGGGTCACCTCAGTCTGCGACGGTGTAAAGACCACCTGCCCGAGCGCTGTGATGCGCTGATCCATAGAGAGTTCGGCAGTCAAAGGGAGCGTAGTGGCCCCTGGGACTGGCGCGATTTCAATCGGCGGTGCCCCTTTGGCCAGCGTGGTGCTGTAAGCGTGGAGTTGCACAGCTTTCACGCTGGCGCCCTGGCTGGTGAGCATAAAACGTGCTACACCGGTATCAACCGTCACGAACGCTTCTTGGGAAGCGGGAGAACCTGGAGGACGCTCCGCGGTTCCGCCAGCAAGGCTCACGGGCCCGGCGTTTCCTGGTGGCGCCTGCTGGGGAGCCGTAGTGTTAGCTGGTGGCTCGCTGGAGGAGTCAGACACCTCAGAGGGGGGTGGGGGCGGTGCCGGAGCAAAGAAAATAGACCAGAGCACAACGACCACCAACGACAAAACAATAGCCAGAACGGCTCGCTTCTCCATATTAACTTCGTCCTATTGAGGAGCCGTCACCTGCAGGGGTAGGAAGATCTACTCCACCGCGTGACAGAGGGTGACAACGGAGCAGGCGCCATATCGCCTTACTGAGACCACGCGTCGGACCATAGAATGCTATGGCCTGCATGGCGTATTCCGAGCATGTTGGGTAGAAACGGCAGGTAGGCAGAAAGAGGGGAGATACGTAGCATTGATAGCCTCGTAGCAACGTCATCAAGGCCCACGTGACCCACCTGCAGATCATGGCTCCGCGCCCCTTCCCCCTACCGCTCGAGACGCTGGCAGCGCTGCAGCAGCATGAGGAACTGCTGCCTATAGAGGGCCAATGGCACTCCAGCTGCACTGCGACGTGCCACGCAGACCAAGTCACACGAGGATACCAGGAGCGCCTTGTGCCGCCGGAACGTTTCCCGCAAATAGCGCTTAATACGATTGCGCACTACGGCGTTGCCAAGACGTTTAGAGACGGCGATACCCAGGCGCGAGTAAGGTTCCGACGTCGGTAACACGTAGAGGATAAAGAGAGATCCTACAAGCTTCTCGCCCTGCTCGAAGACCCGCTGGTACGCCCGTGGACATCGCAAACGCTCCACGGGACGTAGGCGCTGGTCGCCCATGCGCCGTCTCTCCCCTAGTCATTCCGGCTGGGCCCCACTGTCAGTCGCTGGCGGCCTTTGAGACGCCGCCGCTTGATGACCTGACGGCCATCATGAGTGGCCATACGCGCCCGAAACCCATGTTTACGCAATCGCTTCACTCTTTTCGGTTGGTAGGTCCGCTTCATACACTCCACTCCGTTATCGTCCATGCGGACGCATACACATCTCTGGCACTCGGGTATAAGTATGGACTATTTCGGAGTTAGTGAGAGTAACACCTCACCTACAGGCTGTCAAGGAAGGTACCTCTTAGCAAAGCTCACTCATTGCCGAAAGTCCACAATTTTGCTATAATTAGGCACCCTAAGGGGCGGTAGTGCGGGTGCGGAGAGTTCCGCTCAGCTGCGCCTCAGACCTTCTCGGCCCGCAGTTCGATGTGTTCTACATCCTCACATTGCACAACAACGGTTCCCCTACACGATGGACTACACGTTTACCAATTTTGTGGTTGGGTCGTCAAACCAGTTTGCACACGCTGCGGCGTTGGCTGTGGCCAATTTACCCGCTGAGGCGTATAACCCCCTTATTATCTATGGTGGTACGGGTTTAGGCAAGACGCACCTTTTGCATGCTATTGCGCACCACATTGGCCAGCGTCACCCGACGTGGCGCGTGGTATACCTGCCGGCCGAGCATTTTATGCGTGACCTGTTACAGGCGCTGCACCATGAACGCATGAGCGCCTTCCAGGAGCGCTATCGCCAGGCGGATGTACTGCTCGTTGACGATCTGCAGTTCATGGCTGGGAGAGAACGGACCCAAGAAGCATTCCTGCAGACTTTCAACGCCTTGTATGAGGCAAAGAAGCAAATTGTGTTGTCGAGCGACAAACCACCGCAGGAGATGGCGCCGCTAGCCATGCGGTTGCGCTCGCGCCTTACTGCTGGTCTCATGGCTGACCTGCAGCCGCCTGATCTGGAGACACGCCTGGCTATTCTCGACAAGCAAGCGACGGCCTACGGTATTGTCCTGCCGCCGAGTGTGGCCATGCTGATCGCCTCACGCATCCGCTCGAACGTCGGCGAATTGGAGCAGTGTTTGGCCCGCATTGCCACCTATGCATCGCTGCACGCCCAGAGCCTGGATGAAGACCTGGCCGAGACAGTCCTACAACAGATGTTTGCCGAGCGGGAGCAAGGGGTGACTGCCCCCCGGATTCAGCAAACTGTCGCCGAGCATTTTGGCTTGAAGATGAGTGAACTCAGGTCCAAGCGGCGGCAGCGGGCTCTAGTGTTTCCCAGGCAGGTCGCCATGTTTCTGTGCCGCGAGCTGACGAACGCCTCGCTGCCGGAAATCGGTCGGCATTTTGGTGGCCGGGATCATACCACGGTGCTCCATTCGTGCGCCAAGATTGCCCGCATGGAGGAGACGGACGAAAGCGTCGCGCGCTTGCTCTGGCAGCTGCGGCGTACGCTCGAACACTGGTGTGGAAAAGTGGAATAAGATTATCCACAGACAGTGGGAAACGCAAAACTGTGGAAAAAAAGTTTTCCACAGTGCAAAAACTTTCCACAGAGGAAAAAGGCCAGAAATGGAAGGTTAGCCTACTTTCCTACATACGCACCGACATTACTCTTACTACTACTTTTGTCATTTTCAACAGGAGTTAGGAATTATGGAGCTGACCACCAGTCAGGATATCCTGGTCCGGGGGTTACAAAAAATCCAGGGCATTGTGGAGAGAAAAAATACGCTACCTATTCTCTCCCATTTCCTCCTTACGGTCCAGGATGACGAAACTATTATTCATGCGACTGACCTGGAGCTGGGCTATAAAGGATACCTCGATACAACAGTGAACAAACCTGGAACAGCGACGCTACCAGCCCGCAAGACGTACGATATCCTGCGGGAGCTGCCAGCCGGAGTGCCGGTCACGCTGACCGTGGAGAACCAGGGTTGGGCGTATATCTCGGCTGGTTCCGCCAAGTTCAAAGTCCCCTGTCTCCCGGCGGAAGAGTATCCGGCGCTCCCGCCTGTCGAAGAAGCAGAGTTTTCCTCCCTGGATAGCGAGATCTTCGAGGCAATGATTCGCCAAACCATCTTTGCAACATCCCATGACGAGACGCGCTATACCCTCAGCGGTGTGCTGATGGCCTGTGATAGTAAGGAGATGATTATGGTGGCCACGGATGGCCACCGCCTGGCGCATACCAGACGCCCCGTGTCGTTCGGGAGAGAGCTGCGGGTCATTGTGCCCCGTAAGGCGCTTGAGGAGGTCAGTCGTTTTGCTGCTGACAGCGAGGAAAAGACGGTGGACGTGGCACCGTTGCAGAATCATCTAGTGTTCCGGAAGGGCCGTGCCACCCTGGTGACGCGTCTCATCGAGGGACAGTTTCCAGATTATGAGGGTGTGGTGCCGAAAACCTTTCAACGCCGTGCTACAGTGGAACATGAGCGTCTTACGCGCGCGCTGCGTCGGGTATCACTCCTGTCCAACGAAAAAACTAAACCGGTGCGAATGGAGTTCGCCCCTGACACCCTGACGTTACAGTCAAACACCCCAGAGATGGGTGAGGCCAGAGAGGAAATCCCTGCAGAATACCAGGGTGAGACAATGGTCATGGGTTTCAACGCCCGTTACCTACTCGATGCGTTGTCGGTGACGACCGACGAGCACGTGGCGTTGGATCTGAACGATCCCTTGAGCCCAGGGATTATCCGCCCACTTGGTGATGAGCAGTATTTCTTTGTGATTATGCCCATGCGGGTCTAGAGCTGGTCACACATACGGTGGTGAGGGAACTGATGCGCATCGACCGTTTGACCCTACGATCCTTCCGGAATTACCGGGATACCACGGTGACCTTCCCCACCGCGGGAGCGTACATCACCGGGGCGAATGGCAGCGGCAAAACCAATCTCTTGGAGGCCATCTATTTTCTAGCCAACCAGAACTCCTTCCGCACGACGAAGCGTGAGGAGCTGCTAGGCTGGGGAGCCACCCAATGTGTCGTCGATGCCTTAGTGACGGCCCCAGAGACACAGCGGCAGAGTGAGCTAGCGATTTACCTCTCGCCCCGTGGACGGCGCCTCGTGGTCAACGGCAGAGAGACCAAAGACATCCAGAAGTTCGCAGCCTCTTTTGCCGCAGTGGCGTTCCATCCAGGCACTCTGAACGTCATCAAAGGTGGACCAGGGGGCCGACGACAGCTGATCGACCGTGGTATTGCGAGCCTGCAGCCGGCCTTCGTACAAATGAGCCAGGAGTGTCAGCGCCTCTTGAAGCAGCGCAATGCCTTGCTGCGTACCTCACCGGGCGACAGCAACGCCACGCTAGGGGTATGGACGGAGCGCTTTATCGAGGTCGCGCTGCGTATGACCCAGGCACGCCAAGAGCACATCACTATCCTGAATAGTACCTTAGCAGACTTAGTCCAGAGCCTGGGGGTTGACGTCGGCTCCCTCACCGTAGCCTATCACCCAGCGGTGTTAGCCCACTGTACACCGCAAGAACGTACCGCGCTCCTCGCGTCCACAGCGTCTGGGGAGCTGCTCCGTGCCCGTTTCCTCGCCGAGGCACGCCGCCTCCAGCGCGCCGAAGCGGCGCTGGGGCAGACGCTCTTTGGGCCGCAGCGCGATGACCTGGCCATCTGTTACCGAGGCCGAGAATCCCGCAGCTATGCGTCCCAGGGCGAGCAGCGTTTAGCAGCTTTCCTCCTCATTGCTGCTTTGGCCTTGGCGATCCAGCACCGACACGGGCACCGGCCTGTGGTGCTCCTCGATGACGTAGTATCAGAACTGGACGAGCGCAACCGTAAGGTGGTTTTTAGCTTTCTGCAAGCCCATGCCTTTCAAGTCTTCATCACGGATGTGGAGGCACGATTCCTGTATCGCCATCTTGAGGCCTTTACATCCTTTCAGGTCAGCCAGGTCAACGGACAGGCCGAGCTGCGCCATACTCCAGCTCCGCAGCGCACTCTATATGACGTCTGCTAACGCAGCAACAAGAGAGAGACCATATGAACACATACGACTCCAGTAGTATCCGCGTGCTTGAAGGCCTCGAAGCCGTGCGCAAACGTCCTGCCATGTATATTGGCGGCACTGGTGTGCAGGGACTGCACCACCTCGTCTACGAAGTCGTAGATAACAGTGTGGACGAGGCTATGGCAGGAGTCTGCAAGAACATTCATGTGACGATCCATCCTGACAACAGCGTGACTGTCGAGGACGATGGGCGTGGCATTCCTGTCGATATCCACCCGACCGAGGGCGTCTCAGCGGCTGAAGTAGTCCTCACCAAGCTCCACGCTGGGGCGAAATTCAGCAAAGACAGCTACAAGGTCTCCGGTGGACTGCACGGGGTCGGGGTCTCAGTGGTCAATGCGTTATCGGAATGGCTTGAGGTCGAGATACGCCGCGATGGACATGTACACAGACAACGCTATCGGCGTGGCGCGCCCGAGATGCCCTTGCAGCAGGCCGGCAACACTGAGGGTGTCGGCACTACAGTGACGTTTAAACCTGATGCGGAGATCTTTACAGAGACGACCGAATATAACTTTGAGACGCTGTCAGCACGACTGCGTGAGCTCAGCTTCTTGAACCGTGGCTTACGTATCGTCATTGAGGACGAACGTGACGGCCGGGCCCATACCTTTTACTACGAAGGTGGAATTGAGTCCTTTGTGGCCTATCTGAATCAAAACAAGACCGTACTCCACCCGCAGCCAATCTATATTAGCGGCGAGCGTG
>WNGB01012630.1_pt1 | contig 11449 bp, 14 predicted proteins | sample 5400681 | NCBI WGS metagenome assembly WNGB01 (sample SAMN13153367, study PRJNA577476) | soil metagenome | isolation source: 115 cm soil or saprolite under grassland replicate 2 | place: USA:California | collected 2016-06-15 | reverse complement strand
GCGACGGCGGCTACGCCCTCGGCGCCATCCTGGCAGGAGTCATCGCCGACAGGTTCGGCCTCACCGCCGCCGTCTGGGCGATCGCCGCGCTCACCGCGGCGTCGGGACTGGTCGTCGCCGTGCGCATGTACGAGACCCATCGCCGCACCCCGGGCCGCCCCGGGCCGCCGACCGGCCACACCGTCACGCCCAGCCGCGCCGAGAATCATGCCAAGCCGCGACCCAACCCGTGAGGAGCCCATGACCGTCAGAGACGAACTGCAGGCGCGAGCGCTGTTCGAGCAGCGCTACGGCATCGCCGCCGCGTCGGTCGCGGTGGAGATCGAACGGCGGGTCATCGGCGGCGACTGGGGCGCCAACGGCTACACCACCATGGCCCAGGCCGACCAGCTCGCCAGCGGGCTCGGCCTGTCGGCCGCCGACCGCCTGTTGGACATTGGCACGGGGCGGGGCTGGCCAGGGCTGTACCTGGCCGCCCGCAGCGGCTGCCGAGTGGTCCTGGCCGACCTGCCGCTCGAGGGGCTGCGGGTGGCCGCCGCCCGCGCGGCCGCCGAGGGCCTGGCCGCCCGCGCGGGCGTGCTGGTCGCCGCCGCCAGCGCGCTCCCCTTCCACGCCAACAGCTTCGACGCCGTCATCCACACCGACGTGCTGTGCTGACTGCGCGCCAAGCTCTCCGTGCTGAGAGCCTGCAGGCGCCTGCTTCGCCCCGGCGGACGCCTGGGCTTCACCAACATCTTTGAAAAGCTTGGGCTGTCGCCCGCGGCGCGGCGGCACGCCCGCGCCGCCGGCCCCAGAGCGGTCGCCATGCGCAGCGACCACCACCGGCTGCTGCGCTCCGCCGGGTTCACGGGCGTTACCGAGGTCGACCTCACGCCGGCGTTCCGCGCCACCGCCGCCGCCTGGCTGGCCGAATCCGAGGCCCATGCCGGCGAGCTCGCCCGGCTGGAGCGGCCCGGCACCTTCCAGCAGCGGCAAGCCGACCGGCGAGCCATGCTGGCCGCCATCGACGCCGGGTTGCTGCGCCGCGCCCTGGTGCTTGCCCGACGAGAATGAGGGTGTCCGTGATGCTTCCTCACGTAGAGACCTGTGTAGAGCGACACCCCAGATGGGGATGAACGGCGATACGAACGTGCACACAACAGTGAGCTGACGCCGCAGGTCATGCTCGTATCGGCGGCCAGCCAGGCCCGGGTCGCCAACATCGTGTTCTCGGCTGTCACCACGATCGTGCCCCTCGGCGCTGTTCAGGCACGCACAGGAGGAATGCCCGGCGTCGGGTCAAGGTGATTGGCCGCCTGACCGGCGAGCGGCGTTGCTTGCCGCTGGTGGGGCGGTGCTAGACCGGGCTGGCCGGGCTGGTGCGGAGTGGTCATGACCCGGCCGGGGTGTGGCTACTGCAGACGCTGGGCTGTCGGCTCCTGTACCCGTCACGGTTCCCGCCCACGTCACTGCTGCGTGGTGGCAGCAGCGAGCGCCGAAAGGAACGCGTCGGGCTGCTCGACGTGGGGGAGGTGACCGGCGTCGTCGATCACGTGCAGCGGCCAGCCGAGGGTGGCGCTGGCCGCCCGGGCGATCGGCAGGGGCAGCAGCCGGTCATGGCTGCCCCACAGCAGCGCGGTGGGCACCGCGATCCCGCGGAGCTGGTCGTGGGGGATCGCCCTGGTGCCGCCGCGGGCCACCTGCCGCATCGCTTGCTTGGCGCTGGGTCGGGTGGCGCGGGAGACGGCGTAGCTCGCCAGGGCTTCCCACCGCTCGCCTTCCTGCTGCCGGACCCGGTCCAGGTCGTGCATCACCCGTCCCATCAGCCCCTCGAAGCTGCCGACACTGGGTCGCAGGACGCTGCGCAGCAGCGCGACCAGCAACCTGGGGGATGGCCGGAACGGTGCAAGGCCAGCCGCGTCGACCAGCACCAGCCGCCGCAGGCGAGCGCCCCGCTCGACCGCGAAGCGTGCGGCCAGGGCGCCCGGGGTCGAGTGGGCGACCAGGATTGGCGGCTCGCCGCAACTCGTCTCGATCAGCCCGTCCAGCCACGCGGCGACCGTCGTGGCGTCCAGACGGCCGGTGGGCTCGGACTCGCCCAGCCCCGGCAGATCGGGAACGACCACCCGATAGGTCGTCACAAGGCGAGGGAGGACCCGCCACCAGATCACACCGCCCGCCTGGATCCCGCCGTGCAACAGGATCAGGGGCGGGCCGTCTCCACCCTCCAACACCGACGTGGTGATGCCGTCAATCTGTCGTTGCCGCTGCTTGAGCGGCAGCCCCTCCAGGAGCTTGTCCCGGACCGTCTTGGGCGAGTGCTCCAGAGTCATACCCCACCTCCTGTGCAAGTGAGCTCGGCGGCACCATAGGATGGACCGGCGCCGGCCCTACGCCGATCCTGCGGTGTCGGCGTTGTCGTGCTCCCAGACGAAGTTGTCCGGCTTGCCGGGTTCGAAGCGGGGCGCGAACACCGACAGCGCCGCCAGCCGCTCCCCGTCGGCAAGGATCGGGCCGTGCCGGGTGTTGCGGGCAATGAACACCAGGTCGCCGGGCTGCACCCGCCGGATGGTGTCACCTACGCGGAAGTCCACCTCGCCATCCAGCACGACCACGACCTCGTCGTGGTGGGGTTGGGTGTGCAGGGCGTTGCCGGCCTGCTCGACGATGGCGAGGTTGGCGGTCAGGAACTCCCCGTCGTACAAAAACTGGCGCTTGATCGGATGGTCGGCGGTTGCCGGGTCGGCCTCCAGCGACCGCACCAGCTCCCCCAGGCGCGTGAACGCTTCCATGTCGAACCTCCTTTCACGCTCGGCCTGAGCATCCGCTGGCGATGCCACGCAGGCCAGTACAAGATGTGGACCCATATGTTCGAAGGCACGGTGGGAGGTGCTGCCGGCCAGCAGTGTCCATGCAGGGATGGGTCCACGATGTGTACTAGCCTCGCCCGGGGTGGCGGTGGGAGACTCCGAATCATGCGGACCTACGGCCAGTTCTGCCCCATCGCGCGGGCGTCGGAGATCCTGGCCGAGCGGTGGACCCCGGTCATCCTGCGCAACCTGCTGTATGGCTGCACGACCTTCGGCAAGCTGGCGTCCGGCGCGCCGGGCATCTCCCGGACCCTGCTGTCCAGGCGTTTGCAAGAGCTGGAACGTGCCGGGGTGATCCAGATCGGACCGAAGCCGGATGGCAACGGGTCGACCTACCAGCTGACCGCGGCGGGCCGGGAGCTGTGGGGGGTGCTGCAGGCGATCGGCGACTGGGGGGTGCGCTGGCTGGAGTTGGCGCCGGCCACGGCCAGCCCTGATGTGGTGTTGTGGGCGTGGAGCACCGCGTATCTGCAGCGCGATCAGCTGCCCGACCGGCGCGTGCTGGTCCGCTTTGAGTTCCCCGACCAGCCGGCGCCGCGGCAGCGGCTGTGGCTGCTGGTCGACCACAACGACGCCGAGCTGTGCCACAAGCATCCCGGCTTCGACGAGGACCTGGTGGTGGTCGTGAAGGACTCCAAGACCTTCGCGCGCTGGCACCTGGGGCTGGTCGAGTGGGGCGATGCACTGCGCGCCGGGGACATCGGCGTCATCGGGCCGCGCCAGCTGGCGCGGGCGCTGCCGACCTGGAACCGGCGCCGCAACGCCAGCCAGGAGCAGCTCCGGCCCCGGCCGGTCGGCATCGGCCCCGTCGCGGCCCCAACAGCACCTCCCACGGTGATCCCCGGGTTCGCCGGCCAGCTGCTCACCCCCGGCCAGGAGGGGTACGAGGGGGCCCGGCGGGTGTGGAACGGCGCCATCGACCGCCGGCCAAGCCACATCGCCCGCTGCGCCACCGTGGCCGACGTGGTGGCCGCGCTGCGGTTCGCGCGCGAGCGCGACCTGCTGGTTGCGGTGCGTGGCGGTGGCCATGGCGTGGCCGGCACCGCCGTGTGCGACGACGGCCTGGTCATCGACCTGTCGCCGATGAAAGACGTCCGGGTGGCGCCGGGGGCCCGCACCGCGCACGCCGGCGCTGGCGTGCTGTGGGGCGAGCTGGACGCCGCCACCCAGGCGTTCGGGCTGGCCACCACCGGTGGGATCGTCAGCCACACCGGCATCGCCGGGCTGACGCTGGGCGGCGGCATCGGCTGGCTGATGCGGCGCTTCGGGCTGACCATCGACAACCTATTGGGCGCCGAGGTCGTCACCGCCGACGGCGAGGTCATCACCGCCAGCGCCGAGCAGCATCCCGACCTGTTCTGGGGGCTGCGGGGCGGCGGCGGCAACTTCGGTGTCGTGACCGCCTTCAGCTACCGGCTGCACCCGGTCGGCCCCCAGGTGCTGGCCGGACCGGTGCTGTGGCCGCTGGAGGCCGGCGCCGAGGTCTTGCGCTGCTACCAGGACTTCGTCGCCCACGCGCCCAACGAGGTCGCCACGATCGTCACGCTGCGAAGAGTGCCACCGCTGCCTGTGCTGCCGGTGGAGCTGCATGGGCGGCCGGTGTGCATGATCACCATGTGCTACCTGGGCGAGCCCGCCGTGGGGCAGCGTGCGCTCGCCCCGCTGCGAGGCTTCGGCCGCCCACTGCTGGACCTGGTGGACGTGCGCCCCTACACGGCCCTGCAGTCACTGGTCGACGCCACCGTTCCACACGGGTGGCGGTACTACTGGAAGTCGGCCGACCTCCCCGCGCTCGACACCGACGTCATCAACGCGCTGACCGAGCACGCCTCACGGATCCGGTCGGCCTGGAGCTACGCGGTGCTGTTCCACCTTGACGGCGCGATCGCCGAGGTCGACCAGGACGCCACCGCCTACGCCCACCGCCACGCCGCCCACAACCTCAGCATCAACGCGGTGTGGCTCCCCAACCAGCCCGGCCAGGACGAGATCGCCTGGTCACGGGAGTTCTTCTCCGCGGTCCAGCCCCACCAGGTCGGCGCCCACGTCAACTTCCTTGACCGCGACGACGCCGACCGCGTGCCAGCTGCCTATGGCGAGGACACCTACCGCCGCCTGGTGGCGCTCAAGGACCGCCACGATCCCGACAACCTGTTCCGCCTCAACCACAACATCCGGCCATCGACCATCGGGAAGGCGGCTCGAGTGCCCAAGCCTGCAGGCGGCTGACGCCACAACTGGGCTGCGCGATCCTCCCAGATCCCACATGGTGGCCGGCGTCAGGCGGCTCCAGGGTGCCCGATGTCCTCTCACCGGTTGGTGGGCACGGGGCAGGCTTGTTCGGTGACCAGCCGGGTCCGGAGCGCCCAGACGAGCAGCGCGACCGAGAGCAAGCCGAGGAGCGGTTGCAGCGGTGCCCAGACAGTCAGCGCGCCGGAGACGCCGAGCAGGGCCACGACCAGTTTGTTGCAGACCGGGCAGCCGATCGCCAGGGCCGACAGCAGCCCCCCGCCGGCGGTCCTGGTCAGGCCGGCCGGCTGGGTGGGTGAGCGCACATAGGTCGCGGTGACCAGCCCGCCGAGCAGCGCGGTGGCGGCCAGGATGGGGTAGCTCCACCACTGCACCGGCGTCATCCGAGCGAACAGCGGGGTAGGGATGACGTCGGTGGGCGCGCCAGCGGCCACGGCGAAGGTGGCTGCGGCCGCGGCGGCGACCAGCCAGCGCCGCGCCGGCCAGCGGGCCAGGCCCGCCACCAGCTCGGAGTAGCTGCTGGTCATGTCACGTCGCGGCGCAGGGCCAGACGGGTCCCGACCAGGGCCAGCGCGATGCCGTAGGCGGCCAGCACCAGGCCGCCCTGCCATGGCTGCAGCAGCCGCTGGTTGGTCAGCACCGACCCGCTGAGGGCTTCTTGGGCCTGGCCTGGCAGGTAGATCGTCCAGCTCTGCAAGGCGCTGAAGCTGGTCAGGATGCGCTCAACCACAAACAGCCAGACCAGCAGCCCGACCACGGCCGCGACCTGCTCTTGCACAAGCGCCCCCAGCCCGACCCCGACGATGCCGAGGATGGCCATCGTGGCGATCACGCCGGCCAGCGTCGTGGCAACGTCGCCGCCGTCGAGCACCCAGTGGATGTGGTTGCTGGCCAGCCACGGCATAACAATCGCGACGGTGACGGCGATGCCGGACAGCCCGTAGCCGACGCCGACCAGCCCGTAGACGGCCAGCTTGGCCGCCACCACCCGGCCGCGGTGCGGTGTGGCCAGAAACGTCGCGGTGGCGGTCCGGTGGCGGAACTCGCCGGTCAGGCCGATCGCGCCAAGCACCGCGACAAGCGGCGCCCCGCCCGCGCCGATCGCCAGCAGCGTGCGCTGCCCCTGCGGGGTGGACAGCGGCATGGTCCAGGTACCCGGAGTGTCGGCGAAGGCGATGTCCAAGACGACGTACAGTGCGGTGATCGCCGCCGAGGCACCCAGCAGCCACAGCCACAGCCGGGTGGTGAACAGCTTGCGGAACTCACCGGCGAGCAGGCGCGGCATCACGAGCGTCCCTCCCCAGCGGTGGTGGTGAGCGCGAAGAAGACCTCCTCAAGCCCGCCGGGTTCAGGGGTCAGCTCGTGCAGCCGCACCCCAGCGGCGAAGGCCAGCTCCCCGACCCGGGCGGCTGGCATGCCGGTGACCCGCAGCGTCTGTGGCCCGGTCCGCTCCACGTGAGCGCCGTTGCCCTCGCCCGTGGGGGCCAGCGCCGCCAGCAGTTGCTCGGCGGCGGGGGTGCGCACCGACACGACCTGCTGGTGCTGGCCGGCCAGCTCGGCAAGCGCCCCCTGGCGTACGAGCCGGCCGTTGTTGACGATCACGACCCGGTCGACGAGCTGCTGCACCTCCGACAGCACGTGGCTGGACACCAGCACCGTCCGGCCATGGTCGGCGAACTCGCGCAGCAGCCCGCGCATCCAGGCGATGCCTTCCGGGTCCAGGCCGTTGGCCGGCTCGTCCAGCACCAGCACCGGCGGGTCGCCCAGCAGCGCGGTCGCCAGGGCCAGCCGCTGCCGCATGCCCAGCGAGTAGCCCCGCACCGCCCGGCGGCCCGCCTGCGTGAGCCCGACCAGCTCGAGCACCTCGTCCGCGCGTGCCAGCCGATAGCCGCCAAGGGTGCAGTAGACGCGCAGGTGGTCGCGGCCGCTGCGGGCCGGGTGGAAGCCGGTGGCCTCCAGGACCGCACCCACCTGGCTGGTGGGGGCCGGCAGCTCGGCGTAGCTGCGCCCGCCGATGGTCGCGCTGCCCGCGTCGGGGGTGACCAGGCCAAGCAGCATTCGCAAGGTGGTGGTCTTGCCGGCGCCGTTGGGTCCCAGGAACCCGGTGACCGAGCCAGGCTCGACGGTGAAGCTGAGCTCGTCGACCGCTCGGACTGGGCCGAAGGACTTGGTCAGGCCGGCCACGACGACCCGGTGTGCGGGAGAGTTCGCTACCATAATGCAGGAGGATACAACATAGTGAAGTAGACTTCACAATGAACGAGGCGGCAGTGGAAGACGTTGACGTCGGCGGTGCACTGGAGCGGCTGTTTGACCTGGCCGTGGTGCTCGGCGACCTCATGCACCACCGACTGCAACAACTAGGGCTCACGCCAGCCCGCGCCGAGGTCCTGTGGCTGCTCAACCGTGTCGGCCCGCTGACCCAACGTCAGCTCAGCCAGATGCTCAAATGCACCCCACGCAACGTGACCGGCTTGGTCGACGCGCTGGAGGCAGCCGGGTTCGTCACTCGCAAGCCCCACCCCACCGACCGGCGGGCAATCCTGGTGACCCTCACCCAGCATGGCCACGCCGTCGCATCGGGCTGGTCCGCCGAACACCGCCAGGGCGCCGACCAGCTGTTCGGCGACATCTCCGCGGCCGACCTGGCCACCTTCGCCGCCGTCCTCGACCAGGTGCTCACCCGGGTCCGCGACCACACCACAGCTACTCCGCACGCCAACCAACCCAGCTAACCGCCCCCAGCGCAGCGGATGCCATGCCATGCTGTCTGCGGCCATGTCCGGTCGGTGGGATTGTGCCGGTCCTCGCAGCAGCGCACCATACCGCTAGCCTTGCTGACTGGACCGGGGGGGCAGCATGATCAAGCAACGCCGGACGATTCACCAGGTGCTGGCGGATGCGCGGGCACGCTACCGCCGACTCGAGCCGCAGGAGGCGTTCGCCGCCATGCAGACCGGCGCCGTCCTGATCGACACCCGCACCGATCGCCAACGCCGGCGGGACGGCGACATCCCTGGGGCCGTGGTGATCGACCGCACCGTGCTGGAGTGGCGGGTCGACCCGGCGTCCGAAGCCACGCATCCGGCGATCGTGAGCCTGGAGGTTCCGCTGATCCTGCTGTGCGCGCATGGCTACTCCTCCAGCCTGGCCGCGGCCAGCCTGCTCGACCTTGGCGCCGGTGACGTCAGCGACGTCATCGGCGGGTTCGAAGCATGGCGGGCAGCAGGCCTGCCGGTCGGTCCTGCCGGCGCCCAGCCCCCAGACAAAGAGGCCGCCGGCACCACGGGATAGCTGCCCCCGAGCCGGGCCCGTGGGCACCGATCAGCCCATTGTGCTGCTGACCCGCCTGCACAACGCTGGTGAACCTCCACTGCCTACGGGGAGCCGGCCTTCCCGGCTGGCCGCGCGGACGCCGTGAACCGCAGCGCCTGCGTGGGGGACAGCGACCGGCCTTCCGCGCGGGCCTCATCGAACGCGGAGCGTCCCAGCCCCTGGACCAGTGAGCCGCGCAGGCGCTCGTCGGGCGGGTGCGGGGGCCGCAGGGATGAGCTGGCCGGACCGCGCTGCGCGTCCGCGGCGCCGACCAGCACGGCGGCCTCCCGCGGGCGCTGCTCGGCGGAGAGGATGGCTGCCAGGGCCTCGAGGGCGTCGACGACCACGGTCCGCTCCCCGGCGGGTTCGGCTGCCTCCACGCTGCCGCGTAGCAGTTCCTCGGCGCGGTCCAACTGCCGTTGCTCGCGCGCCCGCTCGCCCAGCAGCTGCAGTCCCCTGCCGGTGCAGCGCTGGTCGCCGAGGCGGCGCATCATCGGCACGCTCTCCTCCAGCAGCTGCACCGCGCGGTCCCGGTCGCCGCGCAGCCACGCCAGCCGCCCGAAGCTGAGCAGCGCGTGCGCGCGGTCGTGTTCGCTGCCGGCGGCCTCGCTCAGCGCCAGGCTCTCGGCCAGCCACCGTTGGACCTCCTCGCCGCCCACGCCGACGTCAATCGACCGGGCGGCCATGACGAACAGGGTGTTGGCGACGCGCAGGTGGTCGCCGACCCGGCGAAACAGCGCCAGGCTCTGCCGCGCCAAATGGAGCGCCTCGGCCGGCTCGACGGTGGCCAGCGCAAGACTCTGCAGCACCGCTCACCGTCGGGCGGGCGCCGCAGCCAAGTGACCACCCGATGGCGCTACCTGCACAGCGGGAAACGTCATGACCAGACGCGCCGGCAACGGCGGCGGGAGCGACCCGACCATGCACACCGCCAACCACGGCCGCCACGACGTCGTCGTCGTGGGCGGGCGCGTCGCCGGATCAGCCACCGCCATGCTGCTGGCCCGTCTGGGCCATGACGTGGTGGTCGTGGACCGGGCATCCTTTCCCAGCGACACCCTGTCCACCCATGCGATCGCGCGCGGCGGCGTGGTCCAGCTGCACCGCTGGGGACTGCTCGACGAGGTCCTCGACAGTGGCGCCCCTGCCATCCGGCAGGTCACCTTCCACGCCCTTGGCGAGTCGGTCAGCCGGCCCATCAAGCACAAGGCCGGGGTCGACCTGCTCGTCGCGCCCCGCCGGTACGTGCTGGACACGATCCTCGCAACCGCCGCGCAGCGGGCCGGCGCCCAGGTGCGCACCGGCGTCACCGTGACCGGCGTGCGCCGCGACGGGCAGGGCCGCGTGGTGGGGGTGGACGCCCATGACCGCGCCGGCGCCCCGATCGGGATCGGCGCCCGCTACGTCATCGGCGCCGACGGCCTGGGATCGCGGGTCGCCGCTCGGTCGGCGCCACGATCAAGGAGTTCCATGCGGCCAACGGCGCGGTCCAGTACGCCTACTACACGGGCATCCCGTGGACCGGCATCGAGCTGTTCGTCGCCGCGGGGTCGCTGGCCGGGGTGTTCCCGACCCACCACGGGCAGGCAAACGTCTGGATCTGCAATCCCTCCGCCGACGCCAAGGCGCTCCGCCGCCAGACCCCATCACGCGTGGAGGCCTTCCAGGAGCTGCTGCAGCGTTCGGCCCCACAGCTGGCCCAGCGGCTGCGCCACGCTCGCCGGACCTCGCCGGTGCAGGGCATGCTGCGGCTGCCCAACCAGGTCCGCCAGGCGTTCGGCCCGGGCTGGGCGCTGGTCGGGGACGCCGGATACTACCGCGACGCGGTCACCGGCTACGGCATCAGCGACGCGTTCCACCACGCCGAGCTCCTGGCGGTCGCACTCGACCATGCGCTGGGTGGCGCCGCCGAAGAGACCACGGCGCTGGCGGCCTATCAGCAGCAGCGCGAGCAGGCGCTGCGGGAGATCTTCGAGATCAGCTGCCGGCTGGCGGCCTATCCGTCGGTGCCGGCGTTCATCGAGCTGCAGAAGCAACTGGGCGGCGCCATCGACAAGCAGGCGGCGGCGCTGGCCGCCCGCCCGATTCCAGGCGAGCGCGTGCTCGCGACCGCCTGATCGACCACCTCCGACAGGGAAGGAGGCCACGGACCTCACACCGCCATCACCAGGCAACTCGCGTCCAAGGAGGCGTAGCAAGATGACCACCATCGACACCACCGCCGAGGTCGACGACTCGATGCGCAACGGCGTGGACACCGCGACCCTGTTCGCCACCCTCGACGCGGTCAAGCAGGCGCCCGAGGCGGCCAAGTTCCAGTTCCGCGCCCACAACCAGTGGGTCAGCGGCACCCACAACCGCAGCACCATCACCGACTACTTCGGCGTCGGGGAGGAGCGCTCCCACGAGCGCACCTTCGTCTTCGACGCCGACCACCCCGCCGTCCTGGTGGGCCAGGACCACGGACCGACCCCCGTGGAGTTCGTGCTGCACGCCCTGGCCGCCTGCCTCACCGCCGGCCTGGCCAACATCGCCGCCGCCCGACGGGTGCGGCTCACCGAGGTCCGCTCGACCGTCACCGGTGACATCGACCTCAACGGCATCCTCGGCCTGGACCCCGAGGTGCGCAACGGCTACCAGCGGATCACCGTGCGCTTCACCATCAAGGGTGACGCCCCGGCCCACAAGCTGCGCGAGCTGGTGGAGCAGTCGCGAGCCCGCTCGGCGGTCTTCGACGTCATCACCAACGGGGTGCCCGTCACCATCGAGGTGGACACCCCCTGACGCCCAGAGCGGGTGTCACGACCCCCGCGGGCCAGGATCCCCGGCGTTCGCCGGTCCCCTGGCCCGCGCGGCCGTCAATCCCGGACATCGCGCGAGCTGAGCGGCCAGCGTCCACCCAACAGATTTCGATGCGCGCTGCGCGCTCCCGAGGGATGAGAATGGGGGTGCGCACGTGGCCCGCCGACGTCGGTTGCCCTTGGCTTCGTGAGACCGTCCAACAGATTGACGCTGGAGTCCCCTCCTTCGGGTGT
>WNGB01047233.1_pt1 | contig 11450 bp, 10 predicted proteins | sample 5400681 | NCBI WGS metagenome assembly WNGB01 (sample SAMN13153367, study PRJNA577476) | soil metagenome | isolation source: 115 cm soil or saprolite under grassland replicate 2 | place: USA:California | collected 2016-06-15 | reverse complement strand
ACTTGCCGGATCCCGACGAGCCCATCACCGCGACGTACTCGCCGGCCTCGACCCGCAGGGATACGCCGCGTAGCGCGTGCACCGCGGTCTCGCCGCTGCCGTACGTCTTGGTGACGTCCCGGATCTCGATCAGGGCGTCAGCGGCCACGGGTGCCCCCGGCTCCAGCTCCAGCTCCAGCGCCTGGGAGCTGGCCGCCGCCGGGGAACTGCCCCTGCCCGAACTGCCCGGTCCGGTTCTGCCCCTGGCCGGTCTGGTTCGTCGTACCGACGGAGCTCTGCAGCAGCTCGATCTGGTCGCCCTCGTTCAGGCCGGAGGAGACCTGGGTGAAGCTGTCACCCCGTACGCCGATCTGCACCTCGCGCGTCGTGCCGTCGGCCATCGTCACCGTGTACGTCGTACCGCTCGTTGCTATCGCCGTACTCGGGACGTAGAGGGCGTTGGTCGCCTTGGCGGTTTGGACGGTGACGTTCGCGGTCTGGCCGATCCGGGAGTTCGCCGGGATCTTGGCGAGCGAGAAGGTCGCCGCGTAGGAGACCACGCCGTTGGTCGTGGTGGGCGTCGGCGAGACCGAGGCGAGGCTCGCGGTCAGCGTCGTACCGGGTTCGGCGTTCAGGGTGACGGTGGCGGACTGGCCGGCCTTGATCTTGATCGCGTCGGCTTCCGCGAAGGACGCGACGACCTGGAGCGACTTGAGGTCGGAGATGTCGGCAAAGCCGGAGCCCGAGGTTGTCGTCGTACTCGAGGTGCTGTTGCCTGAACCTTGACCTGAGGTCGAGCCTGTGCTGCCTGAACCGCTCCCTGAGCTTGAACTGCCGGCGACCGAGCCGACCGTGCCGTTGATCGCGGTGATCGTGCCGGCGATGGGCGCCTTCAGAGTGGTCGCGTCGACCGCGTCCTGAGCCGCCTCGACGTCCTGGTCCGCCTGCTCCTTGTCCGCCTTGGCGCCGGCGAGGCTGGCCTCGGCGTTGCTGACCGCGACCTCCGGATCTTGGCTCTGGCCCTGGGTGCTCTGCGTCTGTTGGCCGGCGCTCGGCGTCGGGGTGGGCGAGGCCGCCGCCTCGTCCGCGGCCTCCTTGGCGTCCTGCGCGTCGCTGAGCGTCTCCTCGGCGGCGGTGACCTCGTTGGCCGCTGCGATCTGGTTCTGGTCGGCGATCCGGAGTTGCCGCTCGGCGGCGGACGGGTCGATCTTCGCGATCGCCGCGCCTTTGGCGACGACCTGGCCGACCTTGACCATGATTTGCGTCACGGTGCCGGACGTCTCGAATTGGGGTGAGGCCGTCTGGGCACTGGCCAGCGTGCCGCTCGAGGTGACACTGGCTGTCACCTCTCCCCGGGCGACGGCCACGGTCGGGCGGGTCGCGCTGGCGGCCGGCTGGTCCTTGCGGAAGAACAGGAAATAGGCGGAGACGGCAATGCCCAGGACGATGGCCACCAAGGCCAGATTGAGCAGGCTCAGGCCGCGCAGCTTGTGGCGGGGTAGCACCATGGATGCAGACGCTAGGAGCGTTTGCTGAGGAACTGATCCTTGATTCCTGGCAACTCGCTGTGAATTCGAGGCGTCGAAACGTGGCAGGCCGCGACACACCGTGAGGTGTGAACGCCCGATGACAGGGGGTCACGACGGCGCTGTCAGGTGCGTACAGACGGCTCGGGCATGCCAAAATGGGAATGATCCGGGCCGGCCGACCGTTGGCACGGATGACGATCTCGGAGGTTTGACATGTCTAATCGCGTACTGCGTGGTTCGGGGCTGGGTGGGGTCAGCTTCGAGGATGACCGTGGTGTCGAGTTCGCGCCGCGCCAGATGATCACGTACGACTGCCCCCGCGGCCACGTGGTCGAGGTCACCATGGCGCACGACGCCGAGGTGCCCGCGGTCTGGGAATGCCCCCACTGCGGCAGCGAGGCCGCCCGGTCGACCGGTGAGAAGCCGGAGCCGAAGCAGGAGAAGCCGGCCCGTACGCACTGGGACATGCTGCGCGAGCGCCGCAGCATCTCGGAACTGGAAGAGCTCCTCGCCGAGCGCGTCGAACTCCTCCGCAAAGGCGAGATCGGCCCGGCCCACCTCCACCGCACCAAGCGCACCGCCTGACACGACCCGAACGGGCCCCACCGCAACGACGCGGCGGGGCCCGTTCTTCGTGTCTGGAGGACTACTTCTTCTGGTCGGGGTCGTCGATGACTTCGCCTTGGATGACGTCGTCCGCGGAAGGCTTCGGGCGGGTGGGGCCGGCGCCTGGGATGAAGCCGGTGAGGTTGGGGCCGCCTAGTTGGGTGGCCAGGCGGCGACCTAGGAAGGCGGACAGGCCGCGACGGGCCAGCGGACGGGTGAACGGCAGCACGAAGAAGAAGCCGAAGATGTCCGTAATGAAGCCGGGCGTGAGCAGCAGTGTGCCGCCGACCAGGACCAGGGCGGCGTCGGTCAGCTCGCGGCCCGGCATCTTCCCGGTCTGGAGCGCGGTCCGCAGCGCGTTCCACGCCCGCCGCCCCTCGTGCTTGATCAGCCAGGCGCCGAGGGCACTCTCGACGATCAGCAGCGCGACCGTCGGCCAGCCGCCGATCACCTCACCGATCTGGATGATCACGTAGATCTCCAGGATCGGCACCACCAGCAGCGCGAGCGCCACGAACCACGGCATGAGTTACCCCTTCCTGCCTGATGAGCTCAGGCTGCCTGATGAGCTCAGGCTGCCTGATGAGCTCAGGCTGCCTGAAACCAGGCCCCGCAACTGCCGGCCCCGGTGCGCCAGACCCCAGCGGCCGACCCGCGCCATCGCCTCGATCACGATCGCCTGCGACATCTTCGACTGACCGCGTTCCCGCTCCACGAACGTGATGGGCACCTCGACCACCCGGAACCCGGCCTTGATCGCCCGCCACGCCAGATCGACCTGGAAGCAGTAGCCCGCGGAGGCGACCTCGTCCAGCCCGATGCCCTCCAGTGTTGCTCGCCGGAACGCGCGATACCCACCGGTCGCGTCCTTCAGCGGCACACCGAGCGCCAGCCGGGTGTAGATGTTGCCGCCGCGGCTGAGGATCTCCCGCGACTTCGGCCAGTTCTGCACCTCGCCGCCCTTGACGTACCGCGACCCGAGCACGAGGTCTGCGTCCCGCAGCGCGGTCAGCAATCGCGGCAGCTGCTCCGGCTGGTGCGACCCGTCGGCGGCGGTGCATGACGTGCACGTGGTCGTCGTTGGCGGCGAGCTTGTCGGCCAGCTCACCGGTGCCGTCGGGCGAGTTGTCGTCCGCGACGAGTACGTCGGCCTCCGGGACGGCGTCGCGGACGCGTTCCACGATCGGCTCGATGTTCTCGGCCTCGTTGTACATCGGGATGATCACGAGGATCCGGCCGAGATCGCCGAAGGGGGTGCTCACTCTGCTGCTATCTCCTTGTGTGCCGAGCCGGCCTACCTCAGGCCGGGACCTTTTCGCGGCTGTGCGTGGGCGCCGACGGGGTCTGCGGGCCGGCGTTCGCCCGCCTGCGACGAGCGATCAGCGCCAGTACCACTCCCAGGATCCCCAGGCCGGTCAAGATCCACTGCGGCCAGCCGCCGAGTGTGGTGGCCAGCGTATGCGTGTTCCGGACCGGAACCGAGGCGACGAACACGTCCGGCACGAATTGTGACGACTTGTGCTCGACGGTGCCGTCGGGCCGGACCACGCCGGAGATGCCGCTCGTGGACGCGATCAGCACGGTCCGGCCGGTCTCGATCGCACGCATCCGGGTGATCGCGAACTGCTGCTCGGGCTGGCCGGTCCCGCCGTACGTCGCGTTGTTCGTCTGCACCACCAGGACCTGCGCGCCGCCCTTCATCACGTCGGCGACCACGTCGTCATACGCGACCTCGAAGCAGATCACGTCGCCGTAGGTGACACCGTTGATCGGTATCACGCCGGGCACCTTGCCGGGCGCGGTCTGCCGGCCGACCATCTCGAGGCGCTTGATGTAGGGCAGCAGCTCGTCGCGGAACGGGATGTACTCACCGAACGGCACCGGGTGCCGCTTCGCGTAGATCTGGCCGGGGCCCTTGACCGGGTCCCAGACGATGCCGGTGGTCTGCCGCTCGTTCGGGCCCGGTCCTTCGAGTACGGCGCCGACCAGGATCGGCACGTCGACGGCCTTCACGGCCTGCTCGATGTCGGCCCGGGTCTCGTCGTCCTTGAACGGGTCGATGTCGGTCGAGTTCTCCGGCCAGATCACCACGTCGGGCTTCAGCTCGGAGCCCTCCTGCACCCGCTTCTCCAGGTCGAGGGTCGCGGTCAGGTGGTTGCGGGTCACAGTTCGCGCGCGGCCGAGGAACTCGAGCCCCTTGCCCGGCACGTTGCCCTGCACCATCGCCGCCTTCACGACCTTGCCGTCGCCCTCGGTCGACAGATTGATCAGCGAGCTGCCGCCGACGATCGCGACCCCGGCGACCAATGCGATCACCCGGAGTTTCAGAGCGCTCTTCAGCCGGAGTACGGCGTACGCCAGTACCCCGAGCACCGCGACGGCAAAGCTCAGACCTGGGATGCCGACGAGCGAGGCCAGCTTGCCGAGGGGCGAGTCGGAAAACGCCCACGCCAGCCGGCCCCACGGGAATCCACCGAACGGGATCGAGGCGGTCGCGTACTCGGTCGCCACCCACAGGCACGGGATCCACAGCATCCACAGCTTCAGCTTGAGCACCTGCGTCGCGAACAACCCGAACACCGCGTAGAACAGCCCCTCGAGGACTGCCAGCGCGATCGCGGCGTCGCCGCCGATGATGCTCAGCCAAGGCACCAGGACGAGGTAATAGGTGATGCCGAATCCGGCGCCGATCAGGAAGCCCGCCCTGGCCGAGGCGCCGTTCAGGGCGAACAGGAAGAGTGGTACGGCGACGACCGTCAGCCACGGGTGGTCGTGCGGTTCGAAGGCGAGCCCGAGCAGGGCGCCGGCCGCCACGGCCACGCCGACCCTCGGCAGGACGCGTCCCAAAGCCTTCAACCGATCCACGCGGGTGACCCCCTCGTCCTCACTGTCCCCGACGGATGCCGGATGCATGACGGTACAACGTCCGGGCACCTCGAATGTATCCGGCGAGTAGCTGATCGGCGTCCGGAACGGAAAGTGAGCGGTTGTCAGCACAGCGCGAGGAAATGAGCGGGGCTCAGGAGATGGCTCCGGTAACGAGCCTCGAGAAGAGCTCCCTCCGGAGTGTGCCCGGACAGAGGAAAGAGGCTCGGCGCTCCTTCGGACCAACCGTCGACCCGCTGGCTGCGAACCGTCCGGCTGTTGTCTACTGGCCGCCGAGCCTCTTCCACCTCTGCCCCGCGGGGGGCTAACCACCGGCGATCTCAGCCCCCGTCGACTCAAGCCTGGCACTGGCCTGGTCAGCGTCGCGGGATCATCCGGTAGCCGAACTTCCTGTGACCGTTGAACAAACGGCCTTTGACGACTCCCAAAACGATGCGCGCTGAGAGCGACGGTGTCAACCTCTCCACCGTCTTCCTTGAAGCCGTTGTAACACTTTCGCCTGCCCTACCAGGAAAAACGACAAAGACCTACCGGTGTCACGTTACAGAGCCGTCTCGACACTCAACGTAATCGTTACCCACGGCAACAAACCGTCACGCAACCGGTACGACGACCGTCCCGGTTGCGCGAGTGATCACAAGCGGGTCCTCAAGTACTTCGGCTGCGGACTCCGACACGTCCGGCTTCCCCCGGCACACGACGTACGCGCTGAATTCGAGGTCGCGGCTGCGGTTTCCGACCCGGGTGATCGTTGCCGTCACCTCCACAACGTCCCCGGCCCGCAACGGCTGCAGGAACTGGACATCGGAGTACGACGCGAACAGTCCTTCGTCGCCATCGGCCTGGATGCACACTTCAGTTGCCACGTCCCCGAACAGCCCAAGTACGTAGGCGCCGTCGACCAGGTTGCCCGCGTAATGCGCGTGGCTGTACGGCACGTAGCGCCGATGGGTGACAGACAGCCCGACAGTTGCCTTCGACACCTTCTCGGTCACGCGCTTCTCCTATGAGGGGTGTGCTTGCGCTTGGTCACCAGTGCGTCGACCAGATAGCTGGCCACCTCGCCTGGCGTCGTACCACGGCCGAAGACCCGGTCCACGCCGAGCTCGCCGGCCATCTGCTCTGTGAAACGAGGGCCGCCGGCAACCAACACGGGACGCGTGTCCTCGGCGTAGGCCTCACGGAACGCGGCCGACATCTCCTTGGTGTTCAGCACGTGCGCCTCCCGCTGGGTGACCACCTGCGACACCAGGATCGCGTCCGCCTTCTCCGCCTTGGCCCGCCGTACCAGCTCCGGTACGGCGACCTGAGCGCCGAGGTTCACCACCTTGAGCTCGCGGTAGTACTCAAGACCCTTCTCCCCCGCGAACCCCTTGATGTTCATGATCGCGTCGATGCCGACCGTGTGCGCGTCGGTGCCGATGCACGCGCCGACCACGGTGAGCCGCCGGCGCAGGCCCTTGCGGATGGCAAGGTTCACCTCTTTCGGCGACAGCAGCGGGTAGTCCCGCTCCACCACCTCGACCGTCGACGTGTCGACGAGGTGGTTCACCGGGCCGTAGACCACGAAGAAGGTGAAGTCCGGTCCCATCGCCTTGGCGTGCACGACGAGCGCCGGGTCCATCCCCATCTTGTTCGCCAGCTGGACGAGTACTGCTCTGACCTGCGTGCCACGCCGTCCAGGCCTCGGCCGGCATCCGACGGACGCTTCATCAGGCCGAAGGTGCCGTCGCCGATCGCGTTGAGGAGGCCGTCGTCGACGATCTCCTCGAGCAGCTCGACCGATTCAGCCAGGACCTGGCGAGCACGGGACGCGATGAAGCCGTTCGGTTCGGGCCGGAAGTCCTCGTGAAGGTTGCCGGCAGCACCTAGAACGTAACGGACGTTCTGCAGGGCCAGGTCGCGGTCGGAGATCCACGGCGTCACGACGGCCTCGGTCATCATGCCGACCAGCAGGATGCCCTGGCCGGTCATCGCGCCGGCCAGGTTGAAGAACCCGTCCAGCAGGTACCCGCGGAAGACGTCGCCGGTCATGTGCCGGGTCGGTGGCATCCACTTCAGCGGCGCGTCCGGGAACAGTTGCCGGGCCAGCATCGCGTGCGCCAGCTCGAGCCGGAACGAGTCCGGCAGGTCCGGGTTGATCTCGAACGCGTGCCCGAGCCCGAGCTGCCAGTCCTCGAGTCCGGCCTCCTTGGCGAAGTACTCGTTCAGCAGCTGCGACACCGTCACCGTGTGCGCGGCCTCGACCGCGTCCGCGGTGGTCAGGTAGTTGTCCTCGCCGGTGTTGATGATGATCCCGGCGCGGGCGTGGATCTGCCGGCTGAACCGCTGGTCGACGAAGGTGCGGATCGGGTTGATGTCGCGGAACAGGATCCCGTACATCGAGTCGTTCAGCATCATGTCCAGCCGCTCGAGCCCGGCCAGCGTCGCGATCTCCGGCATGCACAACCCGGACGCGTAGTTCGTCAGGCGCACATACCGGCCCAGCTCCTTCGAGGATTCGTCCAACGCCGCCCGCATCAGCCGGAAGTTCTCCTGCGTCGCGTAGGTGCCGGCGAACCCTTCCCGGGTCGCACCCTCCGGCACGTAGTCAAGCAGCGACTGCCCGGTCGACCGGATCACCGCGATGACATCGGCGCCCTCACGCGCGGCCGCCTGCGCCTGCGGGATGTCCTCGTAAATGTCGCCGGTGGCAACGATCAGGTAGATCCACGGCCGCTGTTCCGGATCGCCGTGCCGCTTGATCAGCCGATCCCGTTCCCGCCGCCGCGCGTCGATCCGCTTCAGCCCGGCCGCCGCTGCCTTCCGCGATGCGGCTCGCGCCCGTACGGCGTCCCGTCCTTCGGGCAGCCGGAACGTCACCGAACCCGTCGCGGCCTTCTGCGCAAGGACACTGAGGTCCTCCGCCTCGCCACGGACCAGCGCGTCCCAGACCGGCAGGGCGAGCCCATGCTCAAGCCCGACGTCCGCACGTACCGTGTCCGCAAGGCGGTTGACCCAGGGAATGCCGTCGGTGTCCGCGCCGGTCAACCCGGCCAACCGCAGTACCGCTCGCTCGACAGACACCGTCGTGTGCTGCCGGGCCAGGTTGACGATCGGCCGCCCGGCCTTGCGGGCCAGGCTGCGCGCCTTCCGGACGGTGACCGGATCGAGGTCGAGCTTCTTCACCGCACGCGTCACCGGGACCATCCTTCAGCGTCATAAACCACGCGGCCGCCAACAGCGGTCCGCAAACAAGTGGGCGTTCCCTCGCTGAGGTCCGGCAGCACCGGCACGCCGGCCCGCGGGTCCGTCGACCAGGCCGCGACGCGATCGTCCGGCGTCTGTACGACGAGGTCCGCACTGCTCTGCCAGATCGCGTACGTCGCCGCCGTACCAGGGGCAAGGACCCCGGCGTCGTCGATCCCCGCGGCACGCCAACCACCCCGCGTATGCGCCTGGAACGCGGCCCGCACGGTGATCCGCTCCGCCTTCTCGTGATGGAACGCCGCCGCACGCACGGCCTCCCAGCCCCCGAGCTCGGTGACCGGCGAGTCCGAGCCGAACGCCAGTACGACGCCCGCTCGGGCCAGCGAGCCGAACGGGTTCATCCCCAGCCAGCGGTCGCCGACGCGTTCGGCGTACATGCCATCAGGTCCGCCCCACAGCGCGTCGAACATCGGCTGGACGCTCGCGACGACGCCACACTGCGCTAGCGTCGCGATTGCCGCCTCGTCGACCATCTCGACATGCTCGAGCCGATGCCGTGCGGCGACCAAAGCCTGCACACCAATCTTCGAAGCGGCCAGCTCGAAGCCTCGCGCGATGTTGTCGAGTGCCTGGTCGCCGATGCAGTGGAAGCCGGCCTGCACGTTCCGCTCGGTGCAGGCGATGACGTGCTCGGCGATCTCCTCCGGGGTCAGATACGCATGGCCTCGGTGATCCGGGCGATCGGCGTACGCCTCCCGCAAGGCCGCCGTCCGCGAACCCAACGCGCCATCCGCGTTGAGGTCGCCGGCGAGACCGGCCAGCCCATAGGTCCCGATGTGCTGGAAGGCACCGGGCTCGCCCCAGTAGAGCGTCGCCGACAGCCCGAGCTCATCCGCGATCTCACGGATCAGCGGCAGCTCCCACAACGGCCCGATGTGTGGCGCGGCCATCTCGTGGAACGCGCCGATCCCCTTCGCTGCCATCGCCCGCAGCGCAGCCCGGATGTCGTCGCGTCGCTGATCCGGCCCGATCAGTGCGCTCAGCGCATCCCGTACGGCGTGATGCGCGTCGCGCTCGACCCGGCCGGTTACGTCGTACCCGTCGTGGCCCTTGGCAACTTCACTGAGGGACGACGAGATCACGCCCGAGTGGCCGTCGATGCGGGACAGGTAAACGCCCCGCCCGTCCGCCGCGCGATCCAGTTCCTCAGCTGTTGGCGGGCGACCCTCGGGCCACTTCGTCTCGTCCCATCCCGCGCCGTCAATGACCGCGTCGTGGCTAAGGGACTTGGCGAAGGACGCGAGCCGGTCGAGCGCCTCGGTGAGCGAGGTGGTCCCGGCAAGGTCGAGGCCGGTCAGCAATGCGCCGGTCTGCGCGGTGTGGACGTGGGCGTCGACGAAGGCCGGCGTGACCAGCTTGCCGTCGAGGTCGATCACCTCGTCCGCGCCATCGGCGTACGACGAAGCGCCGGTGTCGTCACCGAGCCAGGTGACCACGCCGTCGTCGAACGCGATCGCGGTCGCGTGAGGGTCGGCGGGCGAGTAGACGGAACCGTTCGTCAGAAGTGTGCGCACGAACTAATCCTCCGCCAGCCTGCTCTCGAAGAGTCCGCGGACACCCGGCTCGGACCGCAGCAACTCCAGCGCGTACTCCGCATGACCGGGTACGTACCCGTTGCCGACCAGCATCGTCACATCGGCAGCAAGCCCTTCCGCGCCGAGCGCCGCAGCCGAGAACGAGGTCGCCATCGAGAAGAAGATCACGGTGCCACCGGCCGCAGTGGCGAGTACGGCGCTATGTTCGCAGCCCGGCACGTCGACGCACACGACGGTGATGTCCGCCGGTCCCCCGGCCTGCTCGACGGCCTGGGCGAGAGCCACCGGATCGCGTGCATCCGCCAGCGTGACGACATCCGCGAGACCCGCCGCGTTGAGGCGCTCGGCTTCGGCTTGGATCGGTACGACGCCGATGGTCCGGGCCGCGCCCGCATGGCGAGCGGCGGCGACTGACAGCGACCCGCTCTTACCTGCCGCGCCGATGACTGACACGACAGGTCTTGTGCCTTTGTCGACATACTCGCGGACCACGCGGGCGGTCAAGGCAGGCGCGCCGCAGACGTCCATGACGGCCAGTGACAGCTCCGGCTTCAGGTCGTCGGGCAGCTTCGCGACGATCGAGCGCGCGAACAGGATCGCGTGACCTCGAGCCGGCACTTGCTCGCTGCGACCGTCCCAATCCTTCAGCCCATCGGTGATCTGCAGCGGGGTCAGCGTGAGCGAGACCAGGGTGGCGACGCGGTCGCCTTTCTGGACGCCGAGCGGCGAATCCGGGCCGACCTCGTCGACCATGCCGACGAGCATGCCGCCCGAGCCGGTGACCGGGTTCTGCATCTTGCCGCGGGCTTCGACGATCTCGAGCACGGCCCGGCGGATCGCCGTACCGTCGCCACCGTGCGCCTCGGCGAGCTGGCGGTAGGACGCAGCGTCCAGGTTCAGCCGCTCGACCGCGATGCGGACCTCGTCGGGCCAGATCTCGGGACGCGCGTCGAGTCTCTCCGCCGCCTGCGGCAACACGCCGGACGGAGCGAGCACGCGGTGCAGTCCTACCGGGCTAGACGACACGGGGCCTCCTTCTGGATCAGGCAAAATACCACTGAAACTGCGTAACGACGAGAATTCTTCCGGCATACTGTTGGATCTAGGGGAAGTTCTATCGCTATCCTCAGCCTAGACCGTATCGCCCATGATGCCTTCCGGAGGACCCGTGACCGACCTGATCAGCCCGGATCTCGCCGTACCGGAGCCGGCCGACGACCACCTCGCCGGCCAGCCGTACGCGTACCAGCGGGTCGAGTTGGTGGAGCCGGACTGGACCCGGATCCCTGACTGGAAGGACATCACGGCCGAGCAGTGGCGGTCGGTGCAGTGGCAGCGCGCCCACTGCGTGAAGAACGTGAAGCAGCTGCACGACGTGATGGGCGGCCTGCTCGAGGAGCGGTTCTACGAGGACCTGACCCGGGACCAGGCCGAGCGGGCGACCATGTCGATGCTGCTGCCGCCGCAGATGCTGAACACGATCGTTCCGGCCGTAGCGGACGACTACACCGAGGCCTTCTACGCGGACCCGGTACGGCGGTACATGCTGCCGGTGTTCTCCGACCGCCGTACCGACTGGCCTTCGCACCCGCACGCGACCCGGGACTCGCTGCACGAGCACGAGATGTGGGCCACGGAGGGGTTGACCCACCGCTACCCGACCAAG
>WNGB01012628.1_pt1 | contig 11450 bp, 10 predicted proteins | sample 5400681 | NCBI WGS metagenome assembly WNGB01 (sample SAMN13153367, study PRJNA577476) | soil metagenome | isolation source: 115 cm soil or saprolite under grassland replicate 2 | place: USA:California | collected 2016-06-15 | reverse complement strand
AATATCCCCACCGCGCCGACAAGCGCCAGCGTTTTTGTTTTGAGCGCGGCTCGCCCGAGCCCCCACAATGCTTGCAAAATGATTGCGATGACGACCGGCTTCACGCCGTACAGAAGGGCGTCGGTCTGCGGGAGTGAACCGTAGCGAATGTAGGCCCAAGCCAAAGCTGTAACAATGAGCGTCGCCGGAAGAATGAAGCAACTCCCCGCGACCAGCAACCCCGGCCATCCCGCCCGCCGGCGCCCGATGTGAATCGCCATCTCGGTCGAATTCGGGCCGGGGATCAGATTCGTCGCGCCGAGCAGGTCGAGAAACTCGTCGCGCGAAAGCCAGCGGCGTCGCCTGACGACTTCATCCTCCATCATCGCGATGTGCGCCGCCGGGCCGCCGAACGAGATCACGCCCAGCTTGAAAAAGAGAAGAGCAAGCTGTTTGAGCGAAGTCTGCGATTCCCTTCTCTCCGCCGTCTCCGTATTGGCTGTTTCCGGTTCGATCAAGACCCTTTAGATTTCAAGAACGTAACTACATGTGGCGCGAGTTGTCTACTCGCGCCTTGTAACAGCGCCAGGGGCGCGTGTAGAGACGCAAGATCTTGCGTCTCTACACGCGCCACGCCTCATTACTCCCGCCCGATCACTTAATGCTGGTTTTACATCCTCGAGCGACCCTTGATATTGCGCCGCTACTTGGGCAAAGTTATCAGAAATTTCCGCGCTCGTGGCTTTATTAAGATGCAGTATACGCAAGGGGCGATTTTTTGAAACCCTCGACGTAGTGTTTCGGTCTACATCCTCGAACCATCAACACGGAAAATAACAAACCATTCAATGAGAATGCCAAAGACGTCTTCATTTCTTCTTCCGTTGATCTTCCCGTCATTGCTTTCCGTCTTCGCGCCGGCGCAGGGCCGGCAGCCACTGAACTTGAACTTCGAGCAAGCGGTCGAACTCGCGCTGAAAAACTATCCGGCGATCCGCGCGGCGCATGCTCAGCGACAGGCCGCCGAAGCCGGCGTCGATCTGGCGCGCGCGAATTATCTGCCGCGCGTCGACATGGCGTGGCAACAGAACCGCGCGACCCGCAACAACGTCTTCGGCCTGTTGCTGCCGCAGGCGGGAATCCCTTCGATTTCTGGCCCTCAACTCGACAACTCCTCGATCGAGAGCGCGTGGGGCGCCGCGGGCAGCCGGCTGTTGTCGTGGGAGCCGTTCGACTTCGGATTACGCAAAGCGAACGTCGAGTTGGCGCGGACGATCGGCAGGCAGGCGAGCGCAAACGAGGCCGTGACGAAATTGGACGTGAGCGCAGCGGCGGCCGACGCCTTCCTGACTCTGCTCGCCGCAGACCAAACTCTGGAGGCCGCGCAGGCCGAAGTTGAACGCGCTGAAACGATCGCCAGGGCCGTTCGCGCGCTGGTCGCCAATCAACTGCGCCCCGGCGTTGACGCCTCTCGCGCGGAGGCCGAGCTGGCCTCCGCGCGAAACCATTTGATTCAGGCCGAGCAGAACGTCGAACTCGCCCGCGCCGACCTGGCCGAAGCGATTGGAGAGGCCGGCGCGGACATCACGATCGAACCCGGGCCGCTGCTCGAACTCCCGCCGGCGCCGCCCTTGCCTTCGGTCAACCTCGCCCTGCACCCGCTCGCAATGCCGCGCAAGAGACTATGACCCGCGCGAAGACGCGCTATGAATTCGGCCTCGCGGACATCACCGAAATGGCCGACGCGCAGAGGCTGCTGGCGCGAGCCGAGATCGATGAATCCGTGGCGAAGATCGCCGTCTGGCGCGCGATGCTCGCCGCCGCAAAACTGCAAGGCGATCTCAAACCATTTCTCCAACAGGCGGCAGGAAAGAAGTGAGCATTTTCCATTTTCCGTATTACATTTTTCATTTGCCATCGCGGCAAGTAGCGATTCCCGCGATGGCAAATGAAAAATGTAATACGGAAAATGAAAAATGAAAGACGACTACACAACTCTATATGTGGCTTATCAATACCGCCCTACGACGTCCATTCACCATTCTCGTCGCCGTCATCAGCGTAGCCCTGGGGTCGGTTCTTGCAGTCACGCGAATGCCCGTAGACATCTTCCCGAACCTCAATCTGCCGGTGATCTACGTCGCGCAGCCTTACGGCGGGATGGACCCGGCGCAGATGGAGAGCTTTCTCACGTCGTATTACGAGTATCACTTCCTCTACGTCTCCGGCATTGAGCATGTCGAATCGCGCTCGATCCAGAACGTCGCGCTGCTCAAGCTCTTCTTCCATCCGGGCACGGACATGAGCCAGGCGCTGGCGCAGGTGATCTCTTACGTCGAACGTTCGAAGGCTTTCATGCCGCCCGGCACGGTCAATCCGTTCGTGATGCGCTTCGACGCGGGCAGCGTGCCGGTGGGCCAACTGGTTTTTTCGAGCGAGACGCGCGGCGTGGCCGAGATTCAGGACCTGGCGCTCTTCCGGGTGCGCCCCGTCTTTTCGACCTTGCAGGGCGTCTCCGCGCCGCCGCCGTTCGGCGGCAATCAACGCACGGTGATCGTTCGCGTCGATCCTGAGCGCCTGCGCTCTTATTCAATGTCGCCGGAAGAGGTGGCAAAGGCGATCGCGGCGGGCAACGCGATCCTGCCTGCGGGCAACGTACGCACGGGCGATCTGAACCGCATGGCCCCGATGAACGGCGTTGTGCGCGACATTCGAGAACTGGCCGACCTGCCGATCCGCGCAGGCAGCGGGCCGAACGTTTACGTGCGCGACGTCGGCGTGGTCGAAAACGGGAGCGACATTCTGTCCGGCTACGGTCTGGTCAACGGCCGCCGCACGGTCTATATCCCTGTCACCAAGCGCTCCGACGCCTCGACTCTGGACGTCGTCAATCGCGTCAAGGCCGAATTGCCGCGCTTTCAATCCCTCGTGCCCGAAGACATCAAGGTCAGCTTCGAGTTCGATCAATCAACCATCGTCAAGAATTCGATTCGGGGCCTTGTCTTCGAGGGCGCGTTGGGGGCGCTGCTGACGGGGCTGATGGTGTTGCTCTTCCTGCGCGACGCGCGCAGCGCGCTGATCGTCGTGACGACGATCCCGTTTGCGATCCTCGCCGGCGTCGTCGGCCTGTGGCTGGCCGGGCAGACGATTAACATCATGACGCTCGGCGGGTTGGCGCTGGCCATCGGCATCCTGGTTGATGAAGCGACTGTCGCCGTCGAGAACATTCATACGCATCTGTCACGCGGATCTCCCGTGAGGCGGGCCGTCCGGGACGCTACGCGTGAAACCGTCACGCCGCGACTGCTGGCGATGTTGGCGGTCCTGGCGGTCTTCGCGCCGTCGTTGTTCATGGCCAGCGTGGCGAGATCGCTGTTCGTTCCGCTTTCCATGGCCGTCGGCTTCACGATGCTGGCTTCGTACTTCCTTTCGAACACGCTCGTGCCCGCGCTATCGGCCTGGCTCCTGAAGCGTTCACAACACGCCGAAGGGCATAAACATCCGCTCTTCGAGAGAGTCCGCGGGCGCTACGAAATCCTGTTGAACGCGACGTGGCGATGGCGATGGGCCGCGTTGGCGATCTATGCGACGGTCTCGCTGGCCGGCGTCTTTCTGATCGGCCGCAATCTCGGCGTGGACATCTTCCCGCAAGTCAGCGCCGGAATGTTCCAGTTGCGACTGCGCGCGCCCATCGGCACACGAGTCGAACGCACTGAGGTAGTGGCGCTCAAGGCGTTGGAAATCATAGGCCGCGAAGCCGGGGCGAATAACATTGACATCACGCTCGGCTAGGTCGGCACGCAGCCCGCCAGCTATCCCGTCAACACGATCCACCTGTGGACGAGCGGGCCGCACGAAGCCGTGTTAACGATCGCGTTGAAGCGCGGCTCCGGCGTCCGCCTCGAAGAATTAAAAGAACGGTTGCGACGAAAGGCGCCTGAGGAGATTCCCGGCGTCGCGCTCTCTTTCGAAGCCGGCGACCTGATCAGCAAAGTGATGAACTTCGGAGCGCCAACCCCCATCGAGGTCGCCGTGAGCGGCCCGAACCTAAACGCCAACCGCGCCTTCGCCGACAAGGTGATGGCCGAAATGAAGAAGATTCCGATCCTGCGCGACCTGCAATTCGACCAGGCGCTCGATTACCCGACCGTCGACATCAAGGTAGATCGCAAGCGCGCCGGACAACTCGGCGTGACGGTGGAGCAGGTCGGGCGGTCGCTGGTCGCCGCGACCTCGTCCTCCCGTTTCACACAGCCGGTCTACTGGCGCGACCCGGCGAGCGGCACAGCCTATCAGGTGCAGGTCGAAGTTCCGCAATCGCGCATCGCTTCGATCGAAGACGTGCAGAGCATCCCGGTGAACGCCTCGAACGGCGCGCGCGCGCTGGCCGGAGACGTGGCCGAGATCAGTTTCGGAACGGCGGTCGGCCAATACGATCGCTACAACCAGCAGCGGATGGTTACGATAATCGGCAACGTCGCAGGCGCGGACCTGGGCAGCGCGGCGCGAGAGACGGAAGCGGCGATTGCGCGCGCGGGAGAAGCGCCTCGCGGAGCGCGTGTGGACGTGCGCGGCCAAGTTCCCCCGATGCGGCAAACGCAATCCGGTCTGGAATTCGGACTGCTGCTGGCCATCGCGGTCATCTTTCTGCTGCTCGTGGCCAACTTCCAATCGCTGCGCGCCTCACTAGTGATCCTCTCGATGATCCCGGCGGTGGTCCTGGGAGTCGTCGCCGCATTGTGGGTCGCCGGGACGACGCTCAACGTGCAATCGTTCATGGGCGCGATTATGGCCGTCGGCGTTTCAGTGGCGAACGCAATCCTGCTCGTCACCTTCGCCGAACAGCGGCGGCGCGAAGGACAGGAAGCAAGAGCGGCGGCGATGGTCGCGGCTTCGAGCCGGCTGCGCCCGATCTTGATGACGAGTTTCGCGATGATCGCCGGAATGGCCCCGATGGCGCTGGGGATCGGCGAAGGCGGCGAACAGACCGCGCCATTGGGCCGCGCCGTGATCGGCGGGCTGGCGGCCTCGACAATCGCGGTGTTGATTGTGTTGCCGTTGGTATTTGGAATCGCGCAACGCAAGGCGAGTCGCGCATCGGCTTCGCTGCATCCTGATGATGAATCCGGGGCGAGCGTTTAGAGTACCGCCTTTAGGCGGCAGGGCTTGGAAATAGTGGCGCGGACTTTAGTCCGCGCGGCCTGAGGATATGACGCAGGCGCGGACTAAAGTCCGCGCCACTAGCGATCGACAATTATGGCGAGATTGCTTTTCAGCTCCCATGCTTTGAAGAAAGCGGCGATCGGCAGGAGGCGTTCTCCTTGATCCGGATCATAAACGGCCACGACGTCATCCCCGATCTCAAGCGCGACGAGGGCATGCGTCCCCTCTGTAACGTCGATCGGGAGCAGGTTGACATAGACAATCGGATAGCGCCCTTCGTCGAGAATGGTTTGCAGTTCATCGGGCGAGAGGTTTTGTATGTCGGTTTTGTCGAACCCCAATTGGCGCGCCACATCGACGACGTATGGGGCGTCAGCGCCAAAGATCGTGCAATCACAGCGCGCTCGCAACTCGGCTTCGGATACCGAGAGGTCGAATTGGGAGAGGACCATTCGCAGGCAAGCAGGCGCGCAGGAATCAGCAGTCTCTTGTTTGTAGAAAGGCGGCTTCGATCTCTTCACAACGTTGCTCGTAAATGGCGAGGGCGCGGGTTGTCATCTCTTCGAACGGCTCTTGAGACACAACCTCTCTGGTCGAATCGTCAACGTTCAATTCTCCGACTTCCCCGACGGAGCCGATGCGCGGGTAAGCCAAGATGACCGGGACTCGCCACACGCCCGCCGCTTTGTCAAAACGCGGGGCGCCAGTGCTGAAGCGATCAGGCAAGTAATCTAGTAGAAAACCGCCGGCTATCGCCTCCGCTTCAAAGGCGGTGATCTTAGAGGCGCCACTGGTCACGGTAGGCCAAAAAGCGGCTTCTATTGCTTCACGATGTTGTTCATAAAGCGAGCGGCCACCGGCCTTCATCTCATCGAAAGGAGTATGAGAGAGTATTTCTTCGGGAGATCCGCCGACGGAGATCTCCCCGACTTCGCCGACAAAACCTGCGCGCGGGTGGGTCAGCAACACAGCCACTCGCCACAATTGGGCGGCGTCATCGTAAGTAGGGTCTCCGGCGCAAAAATTGTCAGGCATATGGTCGCTCAAGAACAGATTCGCCGCCGCGATGGCCTCGAGATCAGTCAGTTTGTGAAAGATTTCAGAATCCACAACGCTCGAATCATAACACCGCGCGCAATGACGCGCCAATATTGACCCTGGGTACGCATCGCTTCCAGCGTGCAGTCTCGGCCAAAGGCACGTTGATAGGAACCAGACCTTGGGACGCATCGCTTCCAGTTCTAGGGCGTATGATTCCGATCAATCGGTCTTTCGCCGAGACTGCACGCTGGAAGCGATGCGTACCCAGGGACTTTCCGAGGAGGATTCGAAATGCCGAAATCCATGCTCGGCTTCGGTCTGGCGCTGGTGATTTTGCCTTTCGCCGCATGCGGCAAGCCCGAAGGGTCGCAGGCTCAAACGTCGCCTTCTCCCACGACTCAAACGCCAACGGTCATCGTCACGACCGTGCGATCGCTCGAACTCAACCGCCAGATTCGGCTCCCCGGCGAGCTGCAAGCATGGCAGGACACGGCCATTTACGCGAAGGTCCAGGGCTTCGTCGAGGAGATAAACGTCGACCGCGGCTCGGTGGTAAAGAGGGGCCAACTGCTCGCCCGTTTGCGCGCGCCCGAACTCGACACGCAGCGAGGCGAGGCCGAAGCCAGGGTCCGCGCCGCCGAGTCGCAGCGCGTCGAGGCGTCGGCCCGCCTTGGCGGCATTCGCGCGCAGCGGCTGGAAGCCGAAGCGAAGCTGGCGGCTGACGAGGGGACATATCAGCGTTTGAAATCGGCTTCGGCCACGCCGGGAGTCGTGGCCGGCAACGACGTCGAAGTCGCGCAGCGTTCGGTCGAGGCGGGCAGGGCTCGGATTCAACTCTGGCAGGAGAACGAGAAGGCCGCGCAGGCGCAGGTCCAGGCTCTGGGAGAAAGCGAACAGGCTCTGCGCGAGGCCGCGCGCTCGACGCAAAGCATCGGAGACTATCTGCGCATCACCGCCCCGTTCGACGGCGTGATCGTTGAACGAAACGCGCATCAGGGCAGTCTGGCTTCCCCGGCGGGCGCGCCGATGCTGCGGTTGCAGCAGGTCTCGCTGCTGCGCCTGATCGTCTTCGTGCCCGAAACTGAAATCGCGGGCGTGAAGCCCGGAGCGCGAATCGACTTCACACTGCCAGCCTTCCCCGGCGAGGGCTTCAGCGGCGTCATCCGGCGTTCGAGCCGCTCGCTCGACGCCAAAACGCGGACGATGCCCGTCGAACTCGACGTCGCCAATTCGTCGGGCCGGCTCGCGCCGGGAATGTTTCCCGAAGTGATCTGGCCCACGCGGCGACAGGGGCCGTCCCTCTTCGTCCCGCCGACGGCGATAGCCGTGACGACCGAGCGGGTGTTCGTCATTCGCATTCGCGACGGCGCGGTCGAATGGGTCGACGTCAAGCGCGGCGCTTCGATGAATCATCAAGGGGTTGACCTGGTGGAAATATTCGGCCATCTTGAGTCCGGAGATCAGATCGCCGTTCGCGGCGCTGATGAATTGCGCGTGGGAGTTAAGGTAAATGTTAAACAGGCCTTGCCGGCTAAGTGAGTTTTATCTGGCGCTTCACGCGCCGTAAGCTCGCGAAACGTTGTGAGGCCGAAAACAGGAGGAATTGCGCCAATGCCCGACACTGGCAAATCAGTTTCAACGTCGCGCCTCGTCATTCATCAATCAATTTCGTCGAACGATCAAAACGGCTTCGCCGAAGACGTGCGCGCCGGATTGACCGCGACGCCGAAAACCCTAAAGCCGAAATATCTTTATGACGCGTTGGGGTCGCTGCTTTTTGAAGCGATCTGTCTTCTGCCCGAATATTACCTGACGCGCGCCGAGACCGAGATTTTCGAGCGGCGCGCGGTCGAGATCGTCGCGCAATTGCCGGCGCCGATCACGGTGGTCGATCTGGGCAGCGGAAGCTCGATCAAAACGCGCCTGCTGATCGAGGCCATTCTGGCGCGCCAGCCCAGACTTTGTTACCAACCGATAGACATTTCCGAGACGATTCTGGAACAGAGCGCAAAGCAATTGCTCGAAGATTATTCGGGACTGCGGATCACGGCTCACGCCGCCGATTACACTCGCGGCATCGCTTCGATTGAGCGAAAAGACGGCGAGAAAGTTCTGGCGCTGCTCTTGGGATCGAACATAGGCAATTACATGCCGGACGAAGCGCGCGAATTGCTGAGACAGATCCGCAATTCGCTGCGGCCGGGAGACGGTCTGTTGCTCGGCGCGGATTTGAAAAAATCACGCGAAACGCTCGAAGCGGCCTACAACGACGCGCTCAACCTGACGGAGGCCTTCAGCCGGAATCTGCTGCTGCGCATCAACCGCGATCTGAACGCCGACTTCGACCTCAGACAGTTCAAACACCGCGCCTTTTTCAACGAAGGGCAAAGCCGCATAGAAATCCATCTGGTCAGCCTCACTGAGCAGATAGTCAATATCCGCGGCGCCGACGCGCAGCCCGCGTTGCAGGTCGAGTTTAAATCTGGCGAGACGATCCACACCGAAAATTCCTACAAGTACGACCTCGAAGCGCTCGCGGCCCTGGCCAAGGCGACCGGCTTCACGCCCTCGCGCGTGTGGTTCGATTCGGGCGGGAGGTTCAGTTGTAATTTCTGGCTGGCGTGAGGCAGTGGGTAGTGGATAGTGGATAGTGGATAGTGGATAGTGGGTAGTGGGCGGTGAAGGTCATACTTCTATTTACTATCCACTATCCACTACCCACTGCCCACTACCCACTGCCCACTACCCACTGACTACTGTTCATTCAGGCTCTTGTCGTAACTGAAATAACTGACGCGGATCTCGTCGAGCGGCATTTTCTGAAGCTCCTCGCGCGAGGGGCCGTCGAGGTACAGTAAGATGTATTGCGCGATGTGCGGCGTCTGAATGCCGTGTTTCTCTTTCAGAAAATTCAGGAAGTCGTCCTGGAACCAGTCGAAGATTTTCGAGAGATATAGCTTTTTGGCCGCCGCGTCGTACTTGACGTTTTTAGCGTCATTGATGAAGCGTCGGGCGGCCTGATCGAGCGCATCAAACGTCTTGAGCTGCGGAATCGCCCCCTGACTCAGGGCCGGACAACTGGCGGCCCCGCAGTTGATGTAGAAATGGATTCGCGGATCTTTGTAGCCGGAGCGGATGATCTTGTGCTCCAGGTCTCCTAATTTCATAGACTTTCCGCCAAGTCTGATCTCGCGGTTGCGGAAGAGGCCCAGGAAATTCCAGAGCGAGCTCTTGTTCGGATATTCCGACGCGGCGATGTACAAGACCCAGGCGTTGTAAGCCGTCATCCAGTAGCGCAACTGCTCGCCGCCGTCCTTGAATTGCTCCGGATGGCTCTGCGGGCTGACGTCGGAAATCTGTTCGATGAAGGTCTTTAACGCGCCCAACTCGCCCTTCAATCCTTTGTAATCGACCAGCCCGCCCGCGTCGACGTACTTGCGCGTCAGGCGGTCGTACCCGGAGTAATCGATCCCCTGCGCGCGCGCGCCGGAGGCGCACGCAAATAACAGCAATCCTGCGAACAAAACCGATATATTTTTCATCTATGACTCTCCTCATGTAGGTCCCATGAGTTCCATGGGTCCCACAACTCCCATCTCCTATGATAATTTTAAATCGTGAAGACCACAAAAAATTCTTTCGTCTCAATCATCGTCCCGACACTCAACGAAGCGACGACGATGCGCGATCTGGCGGCGTCGCTGGGCCGTTTGCGCGGCGAATTCGAGGTCATCGTCTGTGACGGCGGCAGCGCGGATGCGACGGTGGAGACGGCGCGCCAATGCGGGTTGCGTGTGATCGAGGCGCCGCGCGGGCGAGGGCCGCAGATGAACGCCGGAGTTAGATTGGCTAAAGGCGAGACGCTGCTCTTCCTGCACGCGGATACGAGATTGACGGAGGACGCGCTGACGCTCGTCGCCGACGCGCTCACTGACGATAGGGTCTGCGGCGGAAACTTCAGTCTGATCTTCGGCGGCGACACGCGAGAAGCGCGGCTGCTGACCCGTATTTATCCTTTCCTACGGCTGGGCGGGATGCTCTACGGAGACTCCGCGATCTTCGTGCGGCGCCGCGTCTTCGACCGCTTGGACGGTTATCGCGAATATCCGATCTTTGAAGATTGCGACCTCTACCGAAGGATGCGCCGCCTGGGAAGATTCGTGCGGCTGAACGCCTGCGCCACGACCTCTTCGCGGCGTTTCGAAGGACGGTTCATTCGCACATTCGCGCTGTGGTCTTTGATGCAGGTGTTGTACTGGCTCGGCGTGAATCCGAACCTTCTGAACCGGCTTTACAAGCCGTTGCGGTGAACAGGATCGAGGATCGAGGATCGAGGATAGAAGATGGAGGATCGAGGATGGAACGAGTGGCGCCATCCTCGATCCTCGATCCTCGATCCTCGATCCTCAGGGACTAAAGCTTCCTCAGCTTCACACTCCGCACCGAATGATCCGCGCCTTTTTCGAGTATCAGGAAGGCGCGTGTGCGTGTCGGCAGGATATTCTCTCTCAAATTCACGGCGTTGATCTCATTCCAGATTGACAAAGCTTTATCCCTTGCCCCTTCGTCAGACAAAGCGGCGTAGCGGTGGAAATATGAGGCCGGGTTGCGGAACGCCGTGCGGCGCAGGGTAAAGAATCGTTCGACGTACCACTGTCTGATGTGCTCTTCGTCGGCGTCGACGTAGATCGAGAAATCGAAGTAGTCGGAGACGAAAACCGGCATGTAATTCTCGGCCCTGCCGACGCCGGAGTGCAGCACATTCAGCCCTTCGAGAATCATGATGTCGGGCTTTCTAACGACCTGCTCCCGACCGGGCAGGATGTCGTAAGCCAGGTGTGAATATACGGGGGCGCTGACTTCATCCGCTCCCGATTTCACGTCGGCCACGAATTTGACCAGACGCCGGCGGTCGTAGCTTTCGGGAAACCCCTTGCGCTTCATCAAATCGCGCGCTTCCAGGACGGCGTTCGGAAACAGAAACCCGTCGGTCGTGACCAGGTCGACCTTCGGATGGTTGGGCCATCGCGCCAGCAGCGCCTGCAAGATGCGCGCCATAGTGCTCTTGCCCACGGCGACGCTGCCTGCGACGCCTATGACGTAAGGAACCTTCTCGGTCGAATTGCCGAGGAAGGTGTGAGTGGCTTTGTGCAGCTTCTGTGTCGCGTCAACGTAAAGATTCAACAGGCGCGACAGCGGCAGATATATGTCTTCGACCTCGCGGAGCGAGACCCGCTCGTTGATGCCGCGCAGTTTGGCCAGATCGT
>WNGB01015095.1_pt1 | contig 11452 bp, 8 predicted proteins | sample 5400681 | NCBI WGS metagenome assembly WNGB01 (sample SAMN13153367, study PRJNA577476) | soil metagenome | isolation source: 115 cm soil or saprolite under grassland replicate 2 | place: USA:California | collected 2016-06-15 | reverse complement strand
CGGTACAGGAACAGCAGGCCGCTCAGCGCCTGGTTCTGGGTGGAGGCGGCGACGCGCCCCTCGACTGCCAAGGACGTGAGGAACTTCGTGACTTCCGGTGCCCCCATCTCGGCCGGATGGCGCTTGTGGTGATAGAAGATGTAGCGCCGGATCCAGGCGACATACGCTTCTTCCGTCCGGCGGCTCATGTGCCGGGCGCGGAGGGCTTGGCGGACGCGGTCGAGGAGGCGAGGCCTGGCGGGTTCCGGAGTGCTAGCTTCACGGAAGCACCACGCGGTGATGCTCCGGCCGCCCGCTGCAAGCATGGCGTACTGGACGGGCGATCGGGCTTCCATGATGGCCATCACCGGCATTCTGCCCCTGTGGCCGGGGAGTATAGGGACCCGCGGCACGTAAGTCTCCGATTGGATACACTCGAGTCGTCGACTATTAGAGAAGCCGGGGGTGGTGTCGCCGCCGCCGCCCGGCCTCGAGCGCCGTCCTGAGGGCGAAGAGTCCCCGGCGACCACGATCAGATCGACGCTCCGGCCGGTCATGACCTCGCTGCGGCGGCGCCGGCGTCGGAGCATTCCTGGTCCTGGAGGCCTGTCCCGCCTCCGCAGCCGATCCCTCCGATGACCTGGCCGCCGCTTACGATGGGCGTGCCGCCGAGCGTCGGCAAGGCCTGGCCCTGCAGCACGGTCGGCATGAGCGCCCAGAACCCTCCCTGCGCCGCCATCTCGGCCAGCTCCTTCGTCGGCCGCTTGAAAGCGGCAGCGGCCACCGCCTTGGCGCGAGACGTCTCGGGCGAGAAGAATCCTGTGCCGTCGCCGCGGGCGCAGAGGACCAGGCGCCCCGCCTCATCGACGACCGTCACGGTCATCGGGGTCCCCAGCGCCTTCGCCTTGTCCTGCGCCGCCCGGACCGCCGTCTCCGCCACCTGAAGAGTCATCTGGATCATTCGTGATCGCTCCTGTCAAAGTGAAGTTCGGGCCGCCACCTTCCCGCCCGGAGAGGTCAGCGTCGAGGCGGCTGCTGTGGGATCGGTCTGGCTACGGGTACAGCCCGCGGATGTGGTGGGCGTCGGCGACGCGGCGCACGCCTTCCATCAGCGCGGCGGTGCGCAGGTCCACGTTGTCCTTCTTCGAGGCGTTCCAGACACGGGTGAAGGCCCGCGCCATGATCTCCTGGAGCCGGCTCGTGATCTCGCTCTCCTTCCCCAGAAGAAGAACTGGAGCCCCTGCACCCACTCGAAGTAGGAGACGACGACGCCGCCCGCGTTGGCGAGGATGTCGGGAATGACGAGGACGCCGCGGCTGCTGAGGATCGCGTCCGCCTCGGGAGTGGTCGGGCCGTTGGCGCCCTCGACGACGATTCGGGCGCGGATCCTGTCGGCATTATCCTCGCGGATCTGCGAGCCTGTGGCCGCGGGCATCAGGATGTCGCAGGGCTGCTCGAGGATGTCCGGGTTGGAGATGGCGTCGGCGCCGGGGAACCCGACGACGCTGCCCGCCTCCTTGACGTGCTCGTCCAGCGCGCGGATGTCGAGCCCCTGGCTGTTCCAGATGCCGCCCTTGAAGTCGCTGATGCCCTGGACCACGGCGCCGTCGCGCCAGAGCATGCGCGCCGCGACGCCGCCCACATTGCCGAAGCCCTGCACGACGACCGTCTTGCCCTTGAGCTCCTCGCCCAAGCTGTGGGCCGCCTGGTAGAGCACGTAGACGATGCCGCGCCCCGTGGCCTCGCGGCGCCCTGCCGACCCGCCGACCAGGATCGGCTTGCCCGTCACCACGCCGGGCACGCTCTTGCCCTGGGTCATCGAGTAGGTGTCCATCATCCAGGCCATGATCTGCTCGTCGGTGCCGAGATCGGGCGCCGGAATGTCGAGGTCGGGACCGATGAACAGCATGATCTCCGCCGTGTAGCGTCGCGTCAGCGACTCGAGCTCGCGCTTGGACATGCCGCGCGGGGTGCAGCGGACACCACCTTTCGCTCCTCCGTACGGCAGGCCCATGAGCGAGCACTTCCAGGTCATCAGCATGGCGAGGGCCGTCACCTCGCCCATGCTGACCTCGGCGTCGTACCGCAGTCCGCCCTTGGTCGGGCCGAGGGCCGTGTTGTGGTGGACCCGGTAGCCCATGAAGACTTCCGTGTGGCCGTTGTCCATCCGCACGGGGATGGACACGACGAGCGAGCGTCGCGGGTAGCGGAGGCGAAGATGGGTGTCGTGGTCGAGGTGCAGGCGCTCCGCGACCTGGTCGAGCTGCGCCACGGCCGTGCGGTGCATCTCGGACTCGAACTCGGGCATGTCGGCCATCAGGCGGGCTCCTTCGCGCGCTGCCGGAGCACGGCGAGCGTCCGGCCTTCGAGCGGGTAGGGCTCGCCGCCCTTGAAGAGCCGCCCGTCGGGGACCGGCTCCCAGTCACGCGTGTCGAGGCAGAGCTGCCATTCCATGTGCGGCTCCTGTTTCGGCAGCACGAAGGGCACGGCCTCGTCGTGCGCGTTCAGCAGGAGGAGAAAGGTCTCGTCGCGGACGGGCAGCCCCTCGTCGTCCATCTCCTCGATCGCGTCGCCCGCCAGCTGGAGGCCGAGGCAGCGGCTGTGCCAGTTGCTCCACTCCTCGTCGGTCATTTCGCTGCCGTTGGGCCTCAACCAGGAGAGGTCCTTCACCGCCGAGCCGTGGATGCGGCGTCCCTGGAAGAAGCGGCGCCGCTGGAACACGGGGTGGTCGAGCCGAAGGCGAATCAGCCGCCGCGTGAAGTCGAGCAGGCGCGCGGCCGTTCCCGTCGGCGGCCAGGCGAACCAGGAGATCTCGTTGTCCTGGCAGTAGGCGTTGTTGTTGCCGCGCTGGGTGCGGGCGATCTCGTCGCCGCCCGAGAGCATGGGCACGCCCTGGGAGAGGAAGAGCGTGGCGAGGAAGTTGCGCGTCTGCCGCTCGCGCAGCGCCCGCACGGCCGAGTCGTCGGTCGGCCCCTCGGCGCCGCAGTTCCAGGAGAAGTTGTCATCGCCGCCGTCGCGGTTGTTTTCCCCGTTGGCGTCGTTCCGCTTCGTCGTGTACGCGACCAGGTCGGCCAGGGTGAAGCCGTCGTGCGCCGTCACGAAGTTGATGCTGGCCGACGGCCGCCGCCCGTCCGGCTCGTAGAGATCGCTCGAGCCGGTGAGGCGAAAGGCGAGCTCGCCGACCTGGCCCCAGTCGCCCTTCCAGAACCGGCGAATCGTGTCGCGGTACTTCCCGTTCCACTCGGCCCAGCCCGGCGGGAAGTTGCCGACCTGGTAGCCGCCCTCGCCGAGGTCCCACGGCTCCGCGATCAGCTTGACCTGCGAGATGACCGGGTCTTGGTGGATGACGTCGAAGAAGGCCGACAGGCGGTCCACGTCGTGAAGCTCGCGGGCCAGCGCCGAGGCCAGGTCGAAGCGGAAGCCGTCCACGTGCATGTCCTGCACCCAGTAGCGGAGGCTGTCCATCAGGAGCTGGAGCGAGCGCGGGTGCGTCAGGTTCAGCGTGTTGCCGCAGCCCGTGTAGTCGCGGTACGTGCGGCGGTCGTCCGTCTCGAGGCGATAGTAGGCGGCGTTGTCGATGCCGCGGAAGCAGAGCGTGGGCCCGCGGTGATCGCCCTCGGCCGTGTGGTTGTAGACCACGTCGAGGATGACCTCGATGCCCGCGTGGTGCAGGCGCTTGACCATGGTCTTGAACTCGGCGACCTGCTCGCCGCGGGCGCCTGTCGACGCGAAGCGCGAGTCCGGCGCGAGGTAGCCGATCGAGTTGTAGCCCCAGTAGTTGGAGAGCCCGCGATCGACGAGACGCTGCTCCACCACCGAGTGGTGCACGGGCAGGAGCTCCACGGCCGTCACGCCCAGCCGCCGGAGATGCTCGAGCGCCGGCGGCGAGGCGAGTCCGGCGTACGTGCCGCGGAGCTCCGGCGGCACCTGGGGGTGGCGGGCGGTGAAACCCTTGACGTGGACCTCGTAGATGACGGTCTCGTGCCACGGCGTGCGGAGCAGCCTGTCCTCGCCCCAGGAGAAAGCCGTCTCGACGACGACGCACTTGGGGACGAAGGGTGCGCTGTCGCGCGGGTTTGGCGTAGCGCTCTCCTCGGCCTCGCCGGGTCGGTAGTCGAAGAGCGCCGCGTCCCAGGTCACGCTGCCCGCGATTGCCTTCGCGTACGGATCGAGCAGGACCTTGGCCGGGTTGAAGCGGTGGCCGTCCGCGGGGGCGTAGGGGCCGTGGACCCGGTAGCCGTAGAGCAGGCCCGGGCGCGCCTCCGGCAGATAGACGTGCCAGATCTGGTCGCTGCGCTCGGTGACGGCGATGCGGCGGATCTCGCGCGCAGGATCGGCCGGGTCGAAGAGGCAGAGCTCGACCGCCGTCGCGTGTTCACTGAAGAGGGCGAAGTTGACGCCGGCGCCGTCCCACGTGGCGCCGGGCGGGTAGGGTCGCCCCGGGCGGCTGCGGAAGGGCGCGGTGGCCATCGCCCTCAGCCCTCCGCCCGCGTGAGCCACACGGCGCCGAGGGGCGGCAGACTCAGCAGCACGGAGTCGGGCTGTCCGTGCCAGGGCACGGGGTCGCTTTGGACGCCGCCGCCGTTGCCCACGTCCGATCCGCCGTAGAAGCTGCTGTCGCTGTTGAGAGCCTCCCGGTACAGGCCGGGGCCGGGTACGCCGACGCGGTATCCATGGCGCGGCACGGGGGTGAAGTTGCAGACGCATAGGGTCAGGCGGCCCCGGTCGCGGGCAAAGCGCGCGAAGGCGACGACGCTCTGCTGGGCGTCGGAGCAGTCCATCCAGGCGAAACCCCCGGGCTCGCAGTCCTGCTGGTGGAGCGACGGTTCCGCGCGGTAGAGGCGGTTCAGATCCGCGACGAGGCGCTGGAGGCCCCGGTGGTACGGCCCCATGCCGAGGAGATGCCAGTCGAGGCTCCGGTCGTGGTTCCACTCGTCGGACTGGCCGAACTCGCCGCCCATGAAGAGGAGCTTCTTGCCCGGGTACGCCCACATGAACGCGTAGAGGAGGCGAAGGTTGGCGAAGCGCTGCCAGTCGTCGCCGGGCATCTTGGCAATCAGCGAGCCCTTGCCGTGGACGACCTCGTCGTGGGACAGCGGCAGGACGAAGTTCTCGCTCCAGGCGTACAGCATGCCGAACGTCAGCTGGTTGTGGTGGTACGTCCGGTGCACGGGTTCGTGGCGCAGATAGTCGAGCACGTCGTGCATCCACCCCATGTTCCACTTGAACCCGAAGCCCAGGCCGCCCAGGTGCACGGGGCGCGAGACCATGGGCCAGGAGGTGGATTCCTCGGCGACGGTGACGACGTCGGGATGGGTGCCGTAGACGACTTCGTTCAGATGCTTGAGGAACGCGATGGCCTCGAGATTCTCGCGCCCGCCGTAGATGTTCGGCACCCATTCGCCGGCCTTGCGCGAGTAGTCGCGGTAGATCATCGAGGCGACCGCGTCGACGCGCAGCCCATCGGCGTGGTAGCGCTCGAGCCAGAAGAGCGCGTTGCCGATGAGAAAATTGGCGACCTCGCGCCGTCCGTAGTTGAAGACGCGCGTGCCCCAGTCGGGGTGCTCGCGCTCCCGCGGGTCGGCGTGCTCGAAGAGGTGCGTCCCGTCGAAGTAGGCGAGCCCGTGCGGGTCCCGGGGAAAGTGGGCCGGCACCCAGTCGAGGAGCACGCCGATGCCGCGCCGGTGGAGATGGTCCACGAAGGCCATGAAGTCGTGCGGGCGGCCGAAGCGCCGCGTGGGGGCGTAGTAGCCGAGCGTCTGGTAGCCCCACGAGGCGTAGAACGGATGCTCCATCACCGGCAGGAGCTCCACGTGGGTGAAGCCCAGCTCCGTCACGTAGTCCGCCAACTGCTCCCCCGCTTCCCGGTAGTCCAGAGAGCGGCTGCGCTCTTCGGGCACGTGGCGCCACGATCCGATGTGCACCTCGTAGACGCTCATGGGCGCGTCGACCCCCTGCCGCCTGCCGCGCTCGGCGAGCCAAGCCTCGTCTCCCCACCCGTACCCGTCGAGGCGCTCGACGACGGAGGCCGTGCGGGGCAGGTCGGGCTCGAAGCCGAAGGCATAGGGGTCGCTCTTGAGAGCGAGCGGCGCGCCGGAGCCGGACAGGATCTCGAACTTGTAGCGCGAGCCCAGGGCCACGCTCGGCAGGAAGAGCTCCCAGACGCCGTTGCCCGGGTGCAGCCGCATCGGGTGAATGCGACCGTCCCAGTGGTTCCAGTCGCCGACCACGCTGACGCGCTTCGCGTTGGGCGCCCAGACGGCGAAGATGACGCCCTCGATACCGCCCAGCGTCGCGGCGTGCGCGCCCAGCTTGTCGTAGACGTGGTAGTGCGTGCCTTCGCCGAGGAGGTGGAGGTCGAAATCGGACAGCGTCGGCGCGAAGCGGTACGGGTCCTCGACCTCGGTGACGTGCCCGCCGCGGTCCGTTACCCGGAGGCGATACGCCGCCGGCAGCCGCCCCGTGATCCGGCCCTCCCAGAGGCCGTCAGGATGGATGGGCTTGAGCGGGCGGGCGGGAGAGGCGCCGCCGCCGGCCACCACCGCGACCTCGGCGGCGCCGGGCAGGAAGGCGCGAACGGTGACGCTGCCGGCGCGGGAGGCGTGAGGACCCAGCACCGCGAAGGGATCGCCGTGCTCTCCGGTGACGAGACTCTGAATGGCTTCGGGAGTGAGGCTCATGCACGTCGCCTGGTCAGGCGGCCGACGCTAGAAGGACCGGATCAGGCGCTCCACCCGCTCGTCGTGGCTCAGGAACGGGTCCTTGCAGAGGATGGTCTCGCGCTCCGGATCGTTGAGCTTCAGGTAGACCCAGTCCACGCGATAGTCCTTGCCCTTGAGGTTGGCCTGCCGGATGAACTCGCCGCGCAGGCGCGCCCGCGTCGTCTGCGGCGGCAGGTGCTTGGCGCGCTCGATCGCATCGTCCGTCGTGATCCTGTCGACCATGTCGTGCTTGACCAGCTGGAAGTACACGCCCTTGTGGGGGCGGATGTCGTGGTACTGGAGGTCCATGAGCGAGACCTTGGGGTCGCGCCACGACAGCCGGTGCTTTTCCATGAAGGACTCGATGATGCGCTTCTTGATGACCCAGTCCACCTCGCGATACAGGTCCATCGGGTCGCCGTGAAGGGTCTCGATCACGTGCGTCCAGCGCGCGAGCACGTCCAGCGTCACGGGGTCGGCGTCGATCGACTGGACGTAGCGCGTCGCGTGCTCGAGGTACTCCGTCTGCAGCTGCAGCGGAGTGATCGTCCGGCCGTCCTTGAGCCTGACTGTTTCCCGCAGCGTCGGGTCGTGGCTGATATCGCGGATGGCCTGGACCGGAGACTGGAGGCTGTAGTCCTTGTCGAAGAAGCCGTCCTCGATCATGTCGAGCAGCAGCGCGGTGGTGCCGACCTTGAGATAGGTCGCCACCTCCGACATGTTCGAGTCCCCCACGATGACGTGCAGCCGCCGGTATTTTTCGGCGTCGGCATGCGGCTCGTCGCGGGTGTTGATGATCGAGCGCGACGAGGTCGTGGCGCCGGAGATCTCCTGGCAGATGTGCTGCGCCCGCTGCGAGAGGCAGTAGTGAAAGCCGCGGGGGGTCTGGAGCACCTTGCCCGCGCCGGCGAAGATCTGCCGTGTGACGAAGAAGGGGATGAGCCCCTCGGCCAGGCGCTGGAACGACACGTCGCGGCTCACGAGGTAGTTCTCGTGGCAGCCGTAGGAGTTCCCCGCCGAATCCGTGTTGTTCTTGAAGAGCAGGATGTTGCCCGAGATGCCGTCCTCGCGCAGCCGCTTCTCGGCCTGGTGCAGGAGATCCTCGACGATGCGCTCGCCCGCCTTGTCGTGGATGACGAGGTCGGTGATGTCGTCGCACTCGGGCGTGGCGTACTCAGGATGGAAACCGGTGTCGAGGTAGAGCCGCGCGCCGTTCTCGAGGAAGACATTGGCGTTGCGGGCGCCGGGGATGACCTTTTCGAAGAGGTAGCGGGCGACGTTGTCCGGGGACAGGCGCCGCTGGCCGTTGAGCGTGCAGGTCAGGCCGTATTCGTTCTCGAGGCCGAAGATGCGGCGCTTCATGTCGGACTCAGCCTAGCAGGGCGGGCGACCGAGAGCAACTATTCAGGCAGGGGGGGCGACGTGTCGTTCGCGAGGAGCTGGTGGAGCACCTCGGCCGGGATGCGGCGAAACTTCCGGCGCGCCTTGCCGCGGTCCAGGACGGCGACCTCGAGGTCGCGCTCGGTCAGCGTCTTGTTCTGCGTCACCATGAGCGCGCGGACGCCCAGCTTGACCGCGCCCGCGAAGTCGAGTCCTTCCTGGTAGTTGTCCTTGAGGTAGCGGCGGATCTCGTCGGACTGCCCACCCATGGCGGCGTAGTTCTTCTCGTCCTCGATCGTGCCGTCGTAGAGGATGTGGTAGATCTCGTTCTTGGTGCCGTTGCTGTCGCCGACCTCGACCACCAGCACCTCGACCTCGAAGGGCTTGATGTCCTGGGTGAAGATGTTGCCGAGCGCCTGGGAGTAGGCGTTGGCCAGCGACTTGGCGGTGACGTCCCCGCGGCTGTAGGAGTAGCCCTTGATGTCGGCGTGGCGGACGCCCGCGACGCGGAGATTCTCGAACTCGTTGTACTTGCCCACGCCCGCGAAGGCGATGCGGTCGTAGATCTCCGAGATCTTGTGCAGGAGGGTCGACGGGTTCTCGGCCAGCAGTAGCACGCCGTCCCGGTGCTCGAGGGCCACGATGGCCTTGCCGCGGGCGATGCCCTTGCGGGCGTACTCCGCCTTGTCCTTCATCATTTGCTCGGGCGAGACGTAGTATGGGAGCGGCATTACAGGCGGCCTCGCTCCGCCAGGATCGCTTCGCAGTAGCGGCGGATCTCGTCTTCCGCCACGTCGCCGAAGCCGGAGCGGGTGATGGTCTTGACGGTCGGGTAGATCCCGCGCTGGAGGTCGGGCCCGCCCGTGCCGAGGTCCTCGTCGGCGGCGTCCATCAAGCCCTCGATGGCCACGCGCACGGCCTCGTCCTTGGACATGTCGCGCTTGAAGCGCTTCTTGAGCGAGTCGCGCGCGTCCTTGCCCCCGGAGCCCTGGGCGAAATAGTCGGTCTCCTCGTAGCGGCCGCCGGTGACGTCGTACTTGAAGAGGCGCCCCACGCCGGCTCGCTCGTCGAAGCCCGCGAAGATCGGCACCACGACGAGGCCCTGCATCGCCATGGGCAGGTTCATCCGGATCATCTGGCCGAGCTTGTTGGCCTTGCCGTCGAGCGAGAGGTTCTCGCCTTCGACCTTTTCGTAATGCTCGAGCTCCGTCTGGAAGAGGCGCGCCATCTCCATGGCCGGCCCGGCCGCCCCGGCGATGCCGACGCCGGAGAGGTCGTCGGATTTGAAGATCTTGTCGATGCGGCGGGAGGCGACCTGGTAGCCCTCGCTCGCCTGCCGGTCGCCGGCCATGATCACGCCATCGCGGTAGCGCAGCGCCAGCACGGTCGTGCCGTGGGGCACCGCCGGGGCGCTAGGCCCGCTGCCCTCTTCGACCGACAGGCCCTCAGTGTTCGGCAGCAGGTGGGGCGCCGAGTGGCGCAGGATGTCCGCAAAGCTCGACGTGGCGTAGTCGAAGAACGCGCCCTGCCAGCGGTCGGGCGTCAGGCTCACACATCACCCGACGGCTTGCCGAGATTGCGCAGCAGGTCCCCGGCGGTGGCCGATTCGGCGAAGAGCTGGCGGACGTGCGCCTCCGTGCCGCGCAGCGGCTCCAGCATGAAGATCTTCTTCAGCGGGCCTTCCTTGAGATCGAAGATCACCGAGTCCCAGGACGCCGACACGACCTCGTCCGAGTACTTTTGCAGGCACATGCCCCGGAAGTAGGCGCGCGTGTCCTTGGGCGGATCGTAGATCGCCTTGGTCACCTCGTCCTCGGTGGTCATGCGCTCGACCGCGTCGGACTCCTCGAGCTTGTAGTAGAGCCCCTTGCTCGGCCGGATGTCGTGGTACTGGAGGTCGATCATGGCCACGCGCGAGTCCGACCATTCGAGCGAGTGCTTGGCCCTGTAATTCTCGATGAGGCTCCGCTTGGCGACCCAGTCGAGCTCGCGGTCGAGGCTCATCGGATCCCGCGCCAGGCGATCGAGCACTGAGCCCCACCGGGCCATCACGTCGTCCACCCAGGGCTCGTGCTCGCGGGTCCGGTAGTAGGCGTGCGCGAGGGTGAGGAACTCGCGCTGCAGGTCCACCGCGGTCAGCGCGCCGCCGTCCTTGAGCTTGAAGGTGTCGCGGCACGTGAGGTCCCGTGAGACCTTGCGGTAGGCGAGCACCGGGCTCTCGAGCGAGAGGTCTTGCTCGATGAAGTCGTCCTCGATCATGCTCAGCGCGATCGCCATGGTGCCGCACTTGAGGTAGTTCGCGATCTCGCTCATGTTCGCGTCGCCCACGATCACGTGCAGCCGGCGGTACTTCTCCGGGTCGGCGTGCGGCTCGTCGCGGGTGTTGATGATGGGGCGGCTGTGCATGGTCTCCAGCCCCACCTCGGTCTCGAGGAAATCGGCCCGCTGCGAGAGCTGGTAGTCGCAATGCTCCGTGTTGTTCTCGGCGCCGACCTTGCCGGCGCCGGTGAAGATCTGGCGACTCACGAAGAACGGCATCAGATACTGGACGATGCGCGCGAAAGGCACCTTGCGGTCCATGAGGTAGTTCTCGTGGGTGCCGTAGGAGTTGCCCTTCGAGTCGGTGTTGTTCTTGTAGATCAGGATCCGCTGCTCGGGGGGCGAGACGGCCTCCGCCCGCGTGCGGGCGAGGTCCAAGATGCGCTCGCCGGCCCTGTCCCAGATGACGCAGTCACGCGGGTTGGTCGTCTCCGGCGAGGAGTATTCGGGGTGCGCGTGGTCGACGTAGAAGCGCGCGCCGTTCGAAAGGATGAGGTTGATGAGGCGCGACTCTTCCTTCGACGGGGTCTCCTTCTCCTCCATGTACTCGAAGCCGCGCGCGTCCCGCAGCGGGCTCTCGGCCTCGTAGTCCCACCGGATGCGCGAGGAGCGGTACGTCTCATACGAGTTGATGAGCAGGAGCGACGAGAGGATCGGGTTGAAGTCGGGCTGGTTCTTGACCGTGATCCCATACTCGGTCTCGATGCCCATCACTTTCGGAATTGCCATGGGGCCCCCGGACGACACCTCGTGGTGAGAACAGACGGCGGGAGGAGGCGCGGATGCCCCCTCCCGCCGGAATGCTTACAGGTACTGGCCGGTATTGATCACGCGCTCGACGGCCCGCTGCTTCTCCTTCGTCTCGCCCATCAGCGGCTTGACGTAGACGATCCGCTCGCCCTTCTTACCGGCGATCTTGGCCCAGTCGTCGGGGTTCGTCGTGTTGGGCAGGTCCTCGTTCTCTTTGAACTCCTCGCGGACGGCGTTCAGGAGGTCGTCGAGATTGATGCCCTTCTCGCTCGTCTGGATGTAGCGCTTGAGCGCCAGCTTCTTGGCCCGGCGCACCACCGACT
>WNGB01039381.1_pt1 | contig 11454 bp, 11 predicted proteins | sample 5400681 | NCBI WGS metagenome assembly WNGB01 (sample SAMN13153367, study PRJNA577476) | soil metagenome | isolation source: 115 cm soil or saprolite under grassland replicate 2 | place: USA:California | collected 2016-06-15 | reverse complement strand
CGCTGCGACGTGCCGACGCTGCTGGAGCCGTTCATCGCGGGCGAGGCGGTGCGCGTCCATGTGATGGGCGAGCGCGCCTGGCAGATCCGGCTGACGGGCGAGGACTGGAAGAAATCGCTGCACGGACCGGGCGCCGGCTTCATGCCGCTCGATGCGGAGTTGCTGGACGATACGCGGCGATTGCAGGAGCATTTCGCTTTGGAGATGTTGGCGGTAGATTATATCGTTGCCGCTGATGGGACAAAGCACTTGTTGGAGGTCAACCATATCCCGAATGTGACGGTCTTTCCGGAGATTCGCGAGGAGTATCTGGAATGGGCTGCCGCCTGGGCGAACTCGTAGGCCGTCACGGAATCCAGACATCCTGTCGCTCGATAAGAATCACCCCTTCATTGAGGGCCTTTTCCAATTCTTCCCGCAGCGCACGGAAATAAGCATCAGCCGCTGGGAGGGGCGAGGCGAGCACCGCGAAGAAGGCGTTGAAATTGATTTCCAGCCCTCGGTGTGGCTTCGCCGCGTCCCGGAGCCCATAGCCGACTGCACTGGGGAGACGGGTGAAACCGCGGAAGTGCTCCGTGAACATCTCTTGCAGGTGAATGAGATCCTCCGGTGTCGCTTTCTGGCGTTTCCTCGGTTCGATCTCCTCAAGAGGGAGGGTGAGCGTATACCGCCACAGGGCTTCACCAGGCCCCATGCGCGGCCTCAATCCCGGGGAGGCATAGGCATCCAGAGCCTGCCGACGGAATGGACGTTGCTTCCGGCGCTTGCTTCTTGCCATCGCCTCAACACTACGACAGGATTTCAAAGGGGATGTTTTCGCGACGCAAGATTTCAAATTGCCCGGGGGTGATGAGAAAACGGTAATCGGTGAAGCCGGAGTACGCTTCTCGGCTGTCACCGAGGGCCACAACCGCCCGCAGCCGCGCTTCCCTGTCTGGCATGCGGATGAGATACCCACGCGGCGGGGCAGGAGAGGGTTTTCCCTTCCTGCCCTTCTTCGCGGGCGCCTTTTTCCCTTCCTCTTTCCCATTCGCGTTTTTTGATTTCCCCATCGGAGCCTCACAGTGGAATGTGTTTGTGTGGTTGAGCGCCGTTTCCGAGCTTGACGCCTTCTTCCCTTCCGAGGACTATACCAAACACGCTGCCTTCGCAACAGTAAGCCGTTCGCGTGAAACGAACGCGGCAGGGCGATTGGAACATCCGCGCGGGCGCCGGACCGGCGAAAACGGCACCGAATCGGCGTTGAGACTCCCGAAACGGCCGCAGCGATTCGACAACACTTCTACCGGCTCGCAACCTCGACTGGACTTGTGAACTCTCGTATAGTACAGTCAACGCTCGATAGAAGGATTCGATGCGAGGTGGTCTATGACCAAGTATCAGCTGGCCAGACTCATCGCCTGGGCGGGCGCCCTCGACACGCGAAAACGCGCTCAGAAGATCGTGTATCTCCTTCAAGCCGCCGGCTGCCCCCTCGACGCGGAATATCGGCTTCATTATTACGGGCCTTACTCTCAGGATGTCGCTCAGCTCGTCGATGAGCTGGTCGCCCAGGGCATGCTCGAAGAGAGTTGCACGCAGACCGGCGGCGGCCGTCGCTTCAGTTACGCCCTTTCCGAGACCGCCCGCGTCCGCCTGAGGCGGCCGCCGCGGCGCTGGAGCCATTTCAAGCCCTCTTCCTGCGTCTGCTCGTGACCGACCTGCAGGAGCTGGAATTGGCCTCGATGCTCGTCCTTGAATGGCAGCGCGGCGAGGGCTGGCTCCGGGCGACGGAGACGACGCGCTTCTTCAAGGGCGAGCCGGCCAACAGTTCCCAGCTGCAGCGCGCCCTGGAGTTAGCCCGTGCGGTGGTCCAGCAGGCGGCGTGACCCCATGACCGCGAAGATTTTCCGCGATCCGCTCTATAACTACATCAGCGTCGAGCGTCCGCGCGATGGCTGGCTGCTCGACCTGCTCGATTGCGTCGAAGCGCAGCGGCTGCGGCGCATCCATCAGCTCGGCCTCAGCTATCTCACCTATCCCGGCGCCGACCACAATCGTCTGTCGCACAGCCTCGGCGTTCTCCACCTGATGCAGATGGCGCTCGAACACCTCGCCCTGGTCGAGCGCGACGCCGGCGTGGACGAGGCGCGGCAGCCGCTGCTCGCGGCGTCGCTGGTTCACGACGTCGGTCACGGGCCGTTCTCGCACGTCTTCGAGCCGTGCCTGGGCATCGATCATGAGGAATGGTCGTGCGCCATCCTGCGCTCGCCCGAGAGCGAGGTCCACCGCGCCCTGGGCCGCATCGACGGCGCCCTGCCCGGATTGGTCGTCGATCTGATCGAGAAGGGCAATCACCGTTCGCCGCCGTGGCAGAAAAACCTGCTCTCCAGTCAGCTCGACGTCGATCGTCTCGACTACCTGCGGCGCGACAGCCGGTTCACCGGCGTGGACTACGGCCATTTCGACTGGTATCGGCTGCTGCACACGCTGAGCCTGCACCGGCGCGGCGGCGAGCTGGACCTGGTCTGGACCGAGAAGGCGAAGTACGCCATCGAGGAGTACATCTTCGCGCGCTTCTACATGTATCAGAACGTCTACCAGCACAAGACGACGCGCGGCTTCGAGGGGCTGCTGCGGGCGATGTGGGCTCATGCGCGCCGGCTGCGTGCAAATGGCGACAATGTCGATCTGCTGACTCCGCTGACGGCCTTCTGGGACGCGGCGGCGCCGTCGGTGGAGCAATACCTGGCGCTCGAAGAGTTCACGGTGATGCTGCAGATCCAGACGTGGACGCGGCACCGCGACGCGGCGTTGAGCGATCTGGCGCGACGTTTCCTGGCGCGGCGCGGCTTCGCCGCGATCGAATCGCCGCGGCCGCGGAACGAACTGACCGGCGATCTGGGTGAATGGGAGGAGGCGCTGCGCGGCCTGGCGAGCGCTCATGGCTATCAGCCAGCGGAGTTGTACGTTTTACGGGATGACCTGCGGACGCGCATTTACGAGGCGTATTTCCCCGAGAAGGAGAGCGAGGAACAAGCGCCGATGAACGCGATCCACCTTCTCCTCGAAGGGCAGGACGTGCCGGCGGAGATTTCGGAGGTGCTGCCGCGGTTGAAGACGGTGACAAACCAGCCCGCTTATCACTTGCGTTATTATGTGCCGAAGGAGTTGCGCCGGGAGGTGGAGAAGCTGCGGCGGCAGTGGGAGGTGTCGAAGCCATAGCAATGAACCCGTTTCCTCGCTCACTTCCGGACTCGTCTCAGCCCAGCCCCTCCCTGCTTCTCGCATTTCGCTTGACCCGCTCAAGGGAGGCGCGCGACGATCTCACTTGGGAATAACTGCGCGGAGTTGTTTGGGTTCGCGGATGTGCTGACCGAGAGATCCAAATAGGCTGGAGTGATGCTCGGTCTCCGTTCCGTCCCAAGAGGAACTGGTTGTTTCAGCTTACCTTTGGCTGATGTGAGACATCCCAGGAGAACCATCCAATGTCGGAGGAGAAGCGGCGGGAGATCGACCGTTACTGTCATTATGAGGGGGCAAGTGGAGGGGCTTCTGAGGCAAGCCTCACATTTTACCGTGACCTCACGGCGGAGTTGAAACTGCAGGAACGTTCGATGATCGGCAATGCCGTGGATTGCCTCTTCGTCTTCCAAGTGAAGCCTCTCCATGAGATGCATGGTCTGCTGAGAGTCGATTCGATACATCTCGCGCACGAAGCAAGGCAAGTCGCCGGATATACTCTTGCCGCGCAACTCTGGGATCTTCCAGAAGAAAACTATGCAAGCGAAGCTGATTTCCTAAACGACTTGAACTGGACTCGTGACCACCTATTTTTCGCCGGAGCATCGTATGAGTATCTGAAAATGCCTGGCAGCATTCCGCGACTACCGTATGATGTGGGCCTCATCGATATGCAGCCGAACACTTACTGGAATAAAACCTTTGACCTCATCATTTTCTCTCGATTTGCACCCAACAACGTCCGTGACGCGGCATGTCGCCACCTCCTTGAGTGGATCGACAAAATGAAATTCTCGGCAGAAAGGCAGACCCCATTAGAGGAGAATCCTTAACCAGCCGTTGCAGTCGAGGGCGGGGACAGGACGGCTTTTCCGCGGTTCCACGGTTCAGCCGCCCCGCCGCTGAGCTTTCTCGTCACGCTGCTTCTTCCGCTCGGCGCTCAACGGCAGTGTGGCGGGCCGCCCGCCTCGCCATCGAGCGGTAGGGCCAGCGGCACAGCGATCCGTTCACCTTTTGATTCCCGACAGCGCCTCAAGTGCCAGATAGAGGGCCTGTGTGCCCTTGCGCCCGTACCCCTGCGCCCGCACCGCCTCGTAGAGCTGCTTCGCCAATCCCAGCCCCGGCAGGGACAGGTTCATCTTCTCCGCTTCGGCCAGGGCAATGCCCATGTCCTTGAGGAAATGCTCGACGAAGAACCCTGGCTCGAAGTCGCCCTTCAGGATGCGCGGCGCCAGGTTGTCGAGCGACTTGCTGCCCGCGGCGCCGGTGCTGACGGACTTCAGTACGGTGTTCGGGTCGAGCCCCGCCTTGTGGCCGTAGAGCAGCGCCTCGCACAGGCTGATCATCGTGCCGGAGATCAGCACCTGATTCACCATTTTGGTGTGCTGCCCGGCGCCGGCCGGCCCCTGGTGGACAATGGTCTTGCCCATGCACTCGAAGACGGGCCGCACCGCCTCGACCGCCTCCGCGTCGCCGCCGACCATGATCGACAGAGCCGCGTTCTTGGCGCCGACGTCGCCGCCGGAGACCGGGGCATCGATGCTGGCGACGCCGCGCGCCTTCGCGGCCTCGTAGATCTCGCGTGCCAGCGACGGCTCGCTCGTGGTCATGTCCACAAGGATCGTGCCCGCCTTGCTGCCCGCCAGCGCCCCCTGCGCTCCGAGGAATACCTCGCGCACGTCCTTCGGGAAGCCGACGATGGCGAAGACGATATCCGAGCGTTCCGCCACCTTCTGCGGCGTCTCGGCGTAGGTCGCCCCGGCCTCCAGCAGCGGCCTGGCCTTGTCCTTGCTGCGGTTGTAGACGGTCGCCGCGTAGCCCTTCGTCATCACGTGCTGGCACATCCAGCGCCCCATCACGCCGGTGCCGATCCAGCCGATTCGTGTCTTGCCCGGTTCTGCCTTGGTGAGTGCCATGAAGTTCCTCGGGGTAGGGTTCGCGTCGTCCTCTCTCACCTCTCGCGGGAGAGATTTCGGAGTACGCAGTACAGAGTACCGAGTACCGAGTCCAGAGCAAGCCAGACGGTCGCGTCGGTCCGGGCGTTGTCCTCGGTACTCCTTTGCAGAGAGTTGCCGGGCGCGGCGGAACTCACGGCGACGGCGGCGTCAGGAACATGTCCAGGTGTCCCTCCAGCACTTGATCGAGTCGCCCCGTGCTGCGGCCCGAACGCAGGTCGCGCACCAGCGTCGTCGGCCCGAGGGTGTAGCGGCGCACCACCTGCGGCCGGCCCGAAGCGTCCGCTCCCGCCTTGCCGCCTTCGACGCGCGCTCGCAAGAGCGGCCGCAGCCGCTCCACCGCTTCCGCCTTCGTGCCGTCGGTCCAGGCACGCACCGACGTCAGCGACGGCACGTGGAACAACTGCACGTCATGCTTGAGCCGCGCCAGCAGCCGGCCGCGTGCCCCGCCCAGCGGCCGCGCCTCGACGCGCACCTCCTCGAACTCGAAACCAGGCTCGCCCACCGGCACCGCCAGCACCTCCACGCGAATCACCTCGCGATCGACCGGCCGCGAACGGCCGCCTGTCTCCTTGCGACCGCGGCTCACCTGATGCAGCCCCGCCTCGCCCGCCAGCAGCGCGTACGCCCCTGCCCCCGAGACCTGCAGCGTCAGCGTGTCCTCCGCCGGGTCGCCGCCCTGCCTGTCGTCCAGCACGTCCGCCTCCAGCCCGCGCCGACCCGCCAGCGCCAGATACATCCGCGCCAGCAGCGCTACCGCATCCAGGCCGCTGCCGTGAGCCGCCACACGCCGCAGCGTCACGAAGGCGTCGCCAAGGGCACGACTGTCGCGGCAGCCCACCCGGCCCGTGCCTTCTTCTCCAGGCCGTCCAGCGCCCCCAGAATGCCGTCGATGCGATACACCTCGTCCAGCAGGCGGCGCGAACTCAGGCGATCGTCCCAGAAACCCGGCGCCGATGACAGAGCGAGTAACTCCGATTTACGCTCGACCAGCGGAGCCGCCTGGGCGCGCAGCGCCACGACCTGCTCCAGCAAGGCGGTCGCGCGCTCGGCCACCGGGGCGGCGCGTGGGGCCGCCGCCTCGCTGACAGGCTCGGCCGACTCCGGCGGTGACACTTCGATGTCAACGCGACCGCTGCGCGCCACCAGCCGCAGCAGCGATCCGGAGGGCACCTCGCCCGCGGCGATGGCCCTGGCCACGGGCAAGAGAACTAGCCGCTCCACCGTCCGCTTCAGCGGCCGCGCCCCGAACGCCGGCGAGTAGCCCTCACGCAGCAGCAGCGGAAACACCTCCGGCGCGACATCGACCGCCAGCCGCCGCCGGGCGATGCCGCTGCGCTCCAGCACGCGACTGACCTCGCGCTGGGCGATCTTCTCCGCCGTCTCCGCCGCCAGCGGCCGGAACGTCACCACTCGATCCAACCGGTTGAGAAACTCCGGCCGGAACCAGCGCCCCAGTTCGCGCAGCGTCGCATCGCGCTCCGGCCCCGTCGCCGGCGCTCGCCGTCCGAAGCCGACGGTCCCCTCGGTCGGCACCGCAGCGCCGACGTTCGACGTCAGGATGATGATGGTGCGGCGGAAATCGGCCGTGCGCCCCTGGGTGTCGGTCAGCCGGCCGGCGTCGAAGATCTGCAGGCACAGGTTGAAAATGTTCGGATGAGCCTTCTCGATTTCGTCGAAGAGGAGCACCGCGAACGGCCGCTCGCGGACCGTCGCCGTCAGCAGCCCCGGCTCGGACGAGCGAACCCCCTGGCCAATTAAGCGTTCAAATGCCTCGTAAGTGGCAAATTCGCTCATGTCGAGGCGCACGAGTCGCGCCGGGTCGCCGAACAGCATCTCGGCCAGCGCCCGCGCCAGCTCGGTCTTGCCGACGCCCGTCGGGCCAACGAACAACAGCACGCCGAACGGCTTGCCGGGATCGGTCAGCCCCGCCTTGACCAGCGTGACCAGATCGACGACCGCCTCGACGGCCTCGGGCTGCCCCATGATGCGCGACTCGAAGAAGCCACGCACCTTCGCCCGGTCCAGCGCCTCGCTGTCGTCGAGCAAGGCGACCGGGATCCCCGTCGAACTTGAGATGGTCGTCAACACGTCGCGGTCGGTCACCGGACCGGGTCGGCCCGTGGTGGCGCTGAGGACGCGGCGCAGCAGCCCGACAGCGCGGCCGGGCTGGACCGTGCCGGCGGCATAGAAGTCGGCCAGCTCGTTCAGCCGTTCGAGGACGCTCTCGGGGACGTCGGTGCCGGCCTCCGCCGCGACAGCCTGCAGAATCGCGCGCGTGTCGCGCGGCGTCGCGGCCGACAGCTCGACGGCGTGGAACAACTTCCGCAGCGAGCGATTGGCGCCCAGGCCCTTGCGGAACGCCTCGACGCTGCTCTCGCCCAGGATGGCCACGTCGCCGCGTTCGATGTGCGGCGCCAGCGCCGACGCCACGCTCGCCTCGCTCTTGGCCCAGGTGCCCATCCACGCCAACTCTTCGAGGTTCGGCACGTAGAGCAGGACGCGGCGCGGAGCACGGACGGCATTGACGAGATTACGGACCTTCGTTTCCCATTCGCCGATGTAGGCGGTGCCGGCGAGGAACTCCGACGGCGACATGCGCAGCACGTGCCAGGGGCCGGTCGGATCGACAGCGAGGCGGTGGACCAGTTCGTGAACGACGGCGGTCTTGCCCGCGCCGGACTCGCCGACGAGGACGACGGCCCGCGGCGGCGCACCGTGGAGAACCTTCTGGACGTCATCGAGGACTTTATCGACCCCATAAGCCCGCTGGAGCGTGCCGGCCTCGGCCTCGCGCGTCAGCACGGCACCGAAGGCGGCGAGCTGCTCGACATCGACGTAGGAAGTGAGCTGGCCATCGAGCCAGGCGAGGAGTTGCGGATAGGTTGCCGTCGTGAAGGCGCGGACGCGGCGGCGTGCCTCGGCAAGGATCGGGATTTGCGGGTAAGGGGCGCTCTTCGGATAGCCGCCCAACGCGGCGAGATGGCGCTCGGCAACGTCAGCACATGCCTGCTGGACGCTGACGTCACTGTCCTCGGCAAGACGCGAAACCAGCGCTGGCAGGGCGGCGCGGGCGGCAACGTCGGCAAGGGCGTTGGCGACGTCGATCCGCACCCAGATGTTGTCGTCCTCGAACAGGCGGCGCAGCAGAAGGCCGTGCAGGACCGGCCGGCGGCGCGCAGCCCAGACACTGGCCTGACGCACGGGCACGTCGGTGTCGAGCAGCAGTTGCTCGACGGCGCTATCAAGCGGCCAGGCGGGAACGTCGCCCAGGGCGTAGGCGAGGTTGAGGCGGACGGTCGGCGAGGGATCGTGCGCCAGGTCGGCGACGGCGTCGAGGACTTCGGGCTCGGTGCGGCCCTGGGCGGCGGCGACGGCAGCGCGGCGCAGGGTTTCGTCGTCGGCTTCGAGGTAATCCAGGAGCGCTTCGACGTCTTTTTCGCCCTCGCGGCGCAGGGTGTGGACGAGTTGCTGGAAGGGATCGGGCTGGCCGGAGCGGGCCAGTTCGAGGAGCTTGGCGATCTCGCTGTTCATGGCCGTATCTTAACGCGGCCGCGTCGCCTTCGCCAGCAGGCGACGAAGCGCTTGCAACTCTCCCGGTACCAGTCTACGATAGATCGGCTCTGTTGCTCTCCACCAACCGAAACCCTCGGGCGAACCAAGAGATCGACGCCATGAGCGAGTGGGAAAGGCTTCGACAGGGCCTCCAGCCCGAACTCTATCGCGGCAATGCGTTCCGGGTCACCAATCTGGCGGTCGATGCGACCCTGCGCGACATCGACCGCCAGTGGAAACGCTTGCAAATGCGCCAGAAGCTCGGCAGCAGTGCCGCTGAGGCCGCCGGCCTGTTGCCGCTGACGCCGCCCGCCGACCTGGCTGCGGTGCGCGAGGCGGTCGAACGGCTTCGTGAGCCCGAAAAACGCTTCTTCGACGAGTTCTTCTGGTTCTGGCCGGCCGCGAATGACCCCGCATTGCCGGCCCTCGCTCGTGGGGACTTCAGCGCGGCTCGCACGGCCTGGCAGACGGCGGCTGGTCCGGATGCTGCGGGAGCCGTGGCGCGTCACAACCTCGCGGTACTGATGCACGTGCTGGCTCTCGACCTGGAGTGCATCGCCGGCGAAGCACAGCCCACGAGCAGCGTCCGTGCGGAGCAACGCGACCGCTGCTGGGCCGAGGCGCTCCTGGCCTGGAAGGCGCTGCTGGAGCAGGGCGAGTTCTGGGAGCTGGTCAAGGAGCGCATCCGTACTCGCAACGAACCGCAGTTGAAGACCGACCTGGCCTTCCATTTCCGCGAACATCTGCCGGTGGCCCTCCTGGGCATCAACGCCCAGCTGGCGCTGCGGGCGGCGGAGCGGGGCGCGGCGGCGGACATGGCGCGGCACAAGGACATCCTGAGCCGGGCAGGCTTTGACACGGCCGCCAGCACCGCCGTCCGCCTGGCCCTCAAGCCCATCCGCGCCCGGATCCAGCGCTTGTGCCAGACCGAGGCCGGCGCCAACCAGGCGGATAACTGGCGCGCGGGACTGCTGCTGTTTCAGAGGATATTGCCGATCCCTCTCAGCGTCGAACAGCGTGAACTGCTCTACGAGGACGTGGCCTCCGCCCAGCGTTCGCTGTGCTGGTTCTGTCAGCGGCGCTTCACCGACGTCGGTTCGGAAATCCGCATCTGGATGCACAACCATGTCGTGCAGAAACGGGTTTACGGCGGCTCGGAGGTCCACTGGTATCAACTGATCGTGGACGTGCCGCGCTGTCCGAAGTGCTACGAGTTGCACCGCGTCTGGGATCTCCGCAAGATGATGGGACAATTGGAGCCCGGGGTGCAGCCCGAGTCGGAGAAACTGCGCTATCCGGAGATCGAGCGAAGGCTCGCGGAGGGGTGGGCCCTCGGCGCCCGACCGTCTGGGGTCTAAGGATCAGTGGACGACGATACCGCAGACCCGCTTGCGGGTTAGCACTGCCAGCGCTAACCCGCAAGCGAAAAAGAGGAGTTCGGCGTGTTCACGGACAGCGAGTGGTCGGAGTTGCTGGCCGACATCGTGACCGGCCTCTGGCGACTGCGGCGGCGCGTCCCGGCCGGGGCCGACGCGAGCGGCGACCAGACGCGCCGCATCCGCCGCGACCTCGAAGCCCTCTGGGACAGGCTCACCGAGGCCGGACTGGAAGTGCGCGACCATACCGGCGAAGCCTACGACCCCGGCAAGTCGCTGCGCGTCCTCGCCTTTCAGCCGACGGCGGACGTGCAGCGCGAACAGGTGATCGAAACCCTCAAGCCGACCATCTACTGCCGCACGCAGCCGCTGCAGCTGGGCGAGGTTATCGTGGGCACGCCTCTCACCGCGGAGACGCCCGACGGCCACGGAGATTCGGAAATATGACTCGGACCACCATTGATTTCGGCATCGACCTGGGCACCACCAATAGCTGCATCGCCTGCAGCACCGGCGCGGACGCCGAGATCGTCCGCAACAACGAGGGCCTGGAGTACACCCCTTCAGCGGTCTGGATTGATCGTAATGGGCGCCTCCATGTCGGCCGCCGTGCCCGCGAGCAGTTCGAGGCCGACGACGAGAATGCGGCCATCGAGTTCAAGTTGCAGATGGGCAAGGCGGCCGAAAAAGTCTTCCAGCGCTCCGGACGGCGACTCAAGCCCGAGGAATTGTCCGCCGAGGTGCTGAAATCGCTTCTGGGCGACGTGCGGCAGCGGCGCGGCGAGGAGGTCGTGGCGGCCGTCATCACCGTGCCGGCCGACTTCGACTTGCCGCAGTGCGACGCCACGCGCAAGGCCGCGCAACTCGCCGGTCTGACGGCCAGTCCACTGCTGCAGGAGCCAATCGCCGCCGCCCTGGCGTACGGCTTCCAGAGCACGCGCGACAACGTCTACTGGATGGTTTACGACCTGGGCGGCGGCACCTTCGATGCCGCGGTCATCCAGCTCCGCGACGGCCTGTTCCGGGTCGTCAACCACGGCGGTGATCGCTGCCTGGGCGGCAAACTGATTGATTGGGCGATCGTCGAGCAATCGTTCGTGCCGGCTCTCCTGCGCCAGCACGCCTTGCCCGATTTCCGCCGCGGCAACGCGCGCTGGCGGGCGGCTTTTGCCAAACTCAAACTGGCCGCCGAGCAAGCCAAGATCCGGCTGTCGCGCGAGGACGCCGTCGAGGTGAGCATCGAATACCTGTGCAAGGACGACAGCGGCGAGGCGGTCGGCTTCGATGGCGAACTGCTCCGCAAGGATCTGGAACGACTGATCGAGCCGTTCGTGCTGCGCTCCATC
>WNGB01014670.1_pt1 | contig 11454 bp, 14 predicted proteins | sample 5400681 | NCBI WGS metagenome assembly WNGB01 (sample SAMN13153367, study PRJNA577476) | soil metagenome | isolation source: 115 cm soil or saprolite under grassland replicate 2 | place: USA:California | collected 2016-06-15 | reverse complement strand
CATCTCCTCAACATTGATTGTGGTCGTCTCCTCTTGTTCTTGATGTCATCGCCTATCCCTGGTCATTCTTCCTGGACGGGGGTCGGCAGAGAGAGATGGGGCGGCTGGATTACTCCCCCTCTGTCCCTTCTCTCATTTATTCGCGAAGCCGCCTTGGATTCTGGGATTTGCGGTCTCGGGTCGGCAAGGGTGGGTGAGATTAGCGAGCAATTGGAGAAAGCCCAATCAAGCAGAGGAAGGAGTTAATGGTCGATATTTCTAGCATTTTGAAGCGAGTCTACCTTCGTCCGATTGAAGAAAGCAAACAATTTGTACTGACCAAAGAGGCCGAGGCGGAATTCCAAGCCCGACGCATCTAGCAAGATATTGAACGGCAGCTCTGGAAACGTCGGGCAAGCTGCCGCGCCGGGACTTTCTTGGCCAGCGATTTCAGCTCGCGGACATCACTCTTGGTCCACTCGCGCTTCTTTCTTGCAGCCATCGTGATAATCTTCATAATGATTAACATGGGTTGTTTTCTGACGAGAGAAGTATGACCCAGTACTTGGAGGTTAACCCGTTCAGCCAGCCCCAAAATTTATTGAGATTGGTTTCGACGGTCACTGAGTGATCGTCAAGGTCATGCCGATTGAGCGCTGCACTTTACACCGATGCGGTTAAACCCGCCGGGGAGCTAACTGTCTTTGACTGTTCGCTTGGTCTCGGTGCCGCAGCTCTCGCAACAATAGATATCCGCCAATCCGTCGCTGAACAAGGGCGGAATTGTTTGAGAGGCAATACGGATGACTGAACTGTTCGACAAGCCCAGGGTTCACGAGGCTGCGACGGTCCGGACACGCATCGTCACTGGGATGACATTCCAGGCTTCCTCGATCTAGTCGCGGACTTCGGCCGAGATCAGCGCTCGAAATCCTTCGATGCGCCGCATCCGCCCCGCCTGCTGCCCGCGCGCAGGCAAGCAGCCTGAAGGCCGAAGGCCACCTCGGCTGTCTGCCCAAGCATCCGGTCGAGAGGCAGAATGACCAGATCATCCCATCGAACGCCAGTCGGTTCATCTAGTCTAGACTAGGATGCCTTTGGATGTTCAGCGGGGCCCGAGCTGACCAACGCCAGATGTTGCCCCTGCAACAGGCTGAGTGCGTGCTCATAGGCCTCGACGTCTGAGACGGCGGATTGGGGCGAGCGATTGCCGAGGGCGGGTTGCGGCTGATCTAGCCAGCGCTTGGCGGCTTCCGGATCGTCGAACCGGCGACGTGCCGCAGCCGTGAGCGTCTGGATGCGTTCGTTCCTCGTTTCGGCGAGCGGGTCATATCTGCTGGATGCGGCGGCGGAAGGAATGTACCATGCCAAAGATGCACCGACGGTCGCGCTCACTGCGCCGATCAGATAAACCATATCAAGGCTCTCATCACCGAAGGACGCACTTGCGGCCGCAAATCCGCAAAAGCCTGTAACGAGTGCTTGGGCTCCGATTTCCCACAGGCGTGCTGGTCGCGTGCCAAGTTCGACATTATCCAGGTGGTAGGCGTAAAAGCCACCTGTCGAGGCCGGAAGCAGACTGTAGAGAGCTGCTTCCTTGAACTGTTCGATGCTAGGCGGCGCTAAGATCAATCCGAATATAATGATGCTCGCGTATCCGACAATCGCGCACCACACTGCAATCCGGATATAGTTTGCCGAGGAGACTCGCCGCGCTAGGCCAACGGAAGCAAACCAATTCTCTTTCCTGATTCGACGCGTCCTCATCCGGTCCGATACCAGAATGGCAATTCCATGTGTTAAGGCTGCGGATACCGCCAAAATGAACGGATCGCGCGCGCTATGCGGAAAGGATTCCGAAACTGACCACAGACCAAGATGACCCAAGCGCACGGCCGCGAACGCGACCACGAAGACGGATGCAGCCATAATTGTGAGCGCAACGAGCATTACATCGCGATTTTCCGGCGGGCGCACGACCGATCCCAGCACGAAACCGAACGGCCTCAGGGCAAGATTGATGTCGGCATGGGCCTTAGCTTTTGAGCGAACCGCACAACCGAGGAGGACATACAATTGACGCAGGGCGTTGTTTATTGTGCGATGCAAAGGATAGCTGGTGTAGGAAGCATGGCTTAGTTTTTCCGCGCGGTAACGTGAAACCTCGTCCTCAAGCGATTTTCGTTTGTCCTCGATCCTGTCCAAGTCCACCGCATATCTCTGGAGCAACTCTCCATCCAGGCACTCAAGGTCCCCCGACATCCGGTGGCACTTGAGTTGATATACGAGACAGCTCAATCGAGCCCAGCTGTACTCAAGACTGCCGCGCGGCCGTTCGAAATCACCTGCGTCAACGCCGTCCATTTCCGGCGCCGCAAGAATCTCCGGGGTCTTGTACAAAGCGAAGTTAAATTCGGCTGCAGCCATTTTCTCCGCCATGGCGCGTGCCGCGGCGGGGATGTACGCAAGTTCGTGTGCCATCCGGCGAAGCCGGCGCTCGAGTTCCTGAAGGACCGGAACATTGGGGAGTACTCCGACCAGCACGAATGCGATGAATATTGGCAGACCGGCGTTAGTAACCGCCGGAACATCCGCGCCGCCGAGACTCAGGATGTGAGGACCAAGCAGAGAGAAGGCGACGACGGTCGCAATCATCGTTCCAACATAGAACATCAATCCCTTGGTGTACTCCTGCGGGGTTGCCAAATACCGGGGGAAAAGCTGGCAAAGAAAATCGTCCTCGCTCTTCTCAATGGAAGGCTCCTCAAATTTCTTTTTGGAAAACAAGAAAACGACCAGCACCGCCACAGCAAGGGACAGAGCGAAATACACGCCTCCGGATTCGTCGAGCGGAATTCCAATCTGCATCGGAAGAGATGGAGATGAAGGCATGACTGTTCCTCCCATGGGCGGGGACTCGTGCGAGCAGCCCAAATCGGGTTTCGGAACTCAGCGACAGCGGCCGTTCCAGCAGCGACTGTATTGCGCGAGAACGAGCGGTCGAGGAGATGCCTTTTGACGGCTCTCATCCTTAACGACCACGCTCCCGACCGGAGCGCCGACCGGGGCAATCTGCGGCGGCGCTATGAGCGCGGCCATTAGCAGAACGGCGATGAAAGCCGACAGCTTCGTTGCCATGACAACCTCCCTGAAGATTGTTTGCCAGTTTTCCACGTATCGAAGCCGCGTGCAGGTGGCAAGCGACTGTGTATGCATTACATCTACCAGCTCTCGGCAAGGGTCGGTGTGAACCAGCTCACGTCCGCGAAGATTCTCCGCCAACGCCCACTGGGCACGAATGGCCGCCGGCCAAAGTTCATCCTGATACCTCTGGACAGCCCGCCGTCAGAACGTCGCTGGGGCCGTTCTCGGACGGGGGGCTTTGAGTGCCTCGATCAGCGGTGGATTCGACCATTTGGGACATAGACCCTCAGCGTGCTCCTAGGGACGCCGCCGTGCTGAGTATCAGCGGGATGAAATCTGGCCCGCGGCCATCTGAGCGCCCGTGGGGATCGGAGAATCTTCGCGGACGTGAGCTCGTTCACACCACCGCCCGCCGAGATGCTGTAGTACACGGTTTGGGGGGCTCTGTCTCTGGCTGGGTCCTGACCTCGCCAAAGGGGAATGACAGGAGGGTAGTATGCCTCGACTGTCGCCGCTCATCGCCGCAATCCCGATCCTGTCGCTCTATTTCTCATCGCCTGCCTGGCCACAGGAGAGCCCACAGGACAGCGTTGATGCGCAACGTTGCAACGGCGAACTCCAGGCGAGCGCACAAGAGCAAATCGCTTCCTGTTCGGCGCTCATCAATTCGCTTAGCTTCAGCGGTAAAACTCTTGCCATCATCTACAGCAACCGCGGCATTATTTGGTTCGAGCAATCTGATTATTACAAAGCGGTCGTCGACTTTGGAGAAGCGATTGCGCTTGATCCTCTGGACGCCACAAGCTTCTACCATCGAGGTCTAGCGAAACTCAAGATTGGAGACACCGCCGGTAGTAAAGCCGATATAGCCAGAGCCGAGGAGCTAAATCCTGAATTCCGTGCGGCGAAGTCAGCTTCACCAAGCCATGCGAACGCAGCGGTTTTCTCGAAGGCTGTAGCGAGCGCGAGGACATCGAAGGATTTCAAGAGCGAAAAGACGGACAAGCATTCAAAGAAGGAAGTCAGCCATAAACGCGGGAAGGCCGAAAGGCACGAAAAGGACGAACAGAAAGTCGCTGAGCGTAGGCACCGGCGGGAGAATTCCGATGCTCCGGTTGCCGCTCAAACGTCGTCTGGTAGTTCCACACCCAGCATCCCCATCTTCGGCCTAGGACTCGGACTGGGCCCGTTCGGTGCTCGCCACCGGTGAGTGTAGGCTTTGAAGTACTGTTGCTCCGCTGGACGAGAAAAGTAAGGCGGGAGGTTCCTATGAGACGATCATTCACTGTGCTGGCTGCAGCGACCGTGCTGCTCTTCGCCAACTCGCTATCGGTCTGGTCGCAGGAGAACACCGACGCACAGCGTTGCAATGGCGAACTGCCTGCTGGCGTCGAGGAGCAGATCGCCTCCTGTTCGGCGCTCATCAGTTCCGGGCTTTTCAGCGGCCCCACCCTTGCAATCATCTACAGCAATCGCGGCCTGCTCTGGGCGGACCAGGCGGAGTATTACAAGGCAGTTGCGGATTTCGAAACGGCGATTAATCTTGATCCAGGCGATGCGCAAAGCTTTTACAATCGCGGACTCGCAAAATTGCATGTTGGCGACGCGGTCGGTGCTCGCACTGATTTTGCTATCGCAGCGAAGATCCCGAGAACGCGCCCGGCCCGGATTGGTTCCCTAGGCTCAAGGGAAGAAAGCGGCCCCGCTGGTAGGCCAGTAGCCATCGTTCTGGAACGGCCCCGCTGGAACCAAGCACCCATCAATCAAGTTAAATGCATTTCCGACCTCCGGCGCCAACTCGCCGGTCCCCGCGCAGGATAGCCAAGCGTCGGACACACAAGGCCGCTCGTGGAAACGCGGGCGGCCTTTTCACGCGACACGCCCCGCATCTGGGGGCATAGCACGCGGCGCTTGGAGCCGCCTGGGAGGCCGCAAGCGCGCAGGACCGCGATGCTCATCCTGCCCGGCCAATCGCCGACCGCGCTGGTTGATCCTGACGACGTGAAAGAGCGATAAGTGCAGCGCGCGACAAAAGAGGCCCCACTTGGGGCCTCTAAGTCAGAGGGAAGAACACGTTGGAGTGGCCCCGGCTGCCACTGCTGCGGGAAACAGCCGGGGCTATCGCCACTCAGATCCGTAGAGCCTGGAGGCTCGCTGAGTGGCGAGTGGTATCTTTAGCCGTAAGAGCGGCAATTCTGGGGCGGTCGCTTAAGCGTCTGGGCTTCGGGAGCGGCGCCTTGGTGAAATCGGGACCGCACAATTTTGTTGAATTTGCTGCCCAACGTTGTTTAATTCTTGCACAGTGAATTCGACGGGGGTCGAGATCATGCTGCTCAGATATCGTTTAGGCTTCGAGTTGCGTCGAAGCGATCTAGTAGTTGTAGCCGCCAGCATAGGCCTTGTGGCGCTGGCGGTATTGGCCTTCTAGTAGAAAGGCCCCACCCTTGGCTGATGGCTAGAGAACGAATACCACCGCGAAAATCGCCGACAGCGCGACGCCGCCGACGAGCAATAGCCAGTCAGCAGGTTCGAACCCGAACAATAATCGAGCCTGTTGCGGAGAAGCCGCCATAACTCAAAACCCTCACGCCGCACTGGATGTATTCACGAAATTCGTTAAGGACAGGTGTGACCTGCGTCACACCCCCATTGCCGAAGCGCCCCGACCTGATCCTTGCCGCTCGCCTGACTAAGGGGGCCGCGCAGGCAACACCGCGCTGCACCAAAAATTAAGTCCGCCCGCTCTAGTTTAGTGCTATTCCACCAGCGTCGGGGAGCTAGGTCTTTGTCCGTCCGGGCTCCCTGGCAGGCGGTCCCGGTCCCAACAGGTTGCCCCCTGCTGTCGGCCGGGACCGTTCTGCCCTGTGCTGAGGCGAGACGCCTGTGACCTGCGTCACACCTGGACAGCTTTAAGTTCCCGATTATCGTTAAGTGCGACCGTGACGGGCGGCCTTGCTTTAGGTTAGCGTGATCGCCACAATGTTCTGGTTCAGGAAATCGGCGACAGCCACCGCATGGCCGTGCGTCGCTTTCGGCTCCAGCTCGAAGCCCAATACGCAGTCATCCAGGCTCTTGATCGTGGTGCCTGCCGGCTCGGCAGCAATCCAAAACTCGCCGCGCGTGTTCCTTCACCGTGAAGGGATATTGGCCTCGCTCCGTCATTTGGTCCTCCGGTGAGCGGCGTTTGACGCTGGCGACCGATCAAGCGGGCGGCCTTCGCGCCCCTAAGGTAACGGCGCGGAAGATGATAGCGCCGAATTAGATCAATCGCAGTCGCTGTCAAAAAAGTCGCCGACGCCCCGTGCGCATCCCCGCCGTATGGCCAAAAGCTTTGCTCGGCAGTCACTGTACTGGTAGTAGTCTTGAAGGCGCCAACAGGTGGCATCGTCCTCATCATCCGCCTGTCTCAGACGCCACTCCTGTTGCTGGCGCCATTCCTGCCAATCCTGCTGCTCAAGTTTTCGGAACTCATTAGCGAAGACCTGTTCCGCTTCGCGCAGGAACGGAGGGTAATTCTGGGCCTTGGCGGTTGCCGCGCTTAGAATGACGGCGATTATAATTGTGCTCATTCGGACCATGGGAGTACTCGGCGGGTCATTCACGCACACCACGGTCACACCCATCAGTACATGCCGAGGCATCGTCCCCGAACTTTGTGGCGGCGGTGCGGTGGTCAGGCGGTTTTATTCGCCCTTGGCTCAGTGACGACGGCCGGATCGTCAGGGCGGCAGGATTAGCATGCCTGTGCCATCCAGTGCATCCCCCACTGCCGTGGTCGGGTCAGCGCTGCTGAGCAGAAACAGTAGGGCGATGAACGCAATCATGGGCAGAATGACCAGCGCGGAAACAAACAGCGCGTCCGACACTCGATGGGCTCTAACCGCAGCTTTGACAAGTGCGAAGCTGGTAGGCACCAGCGCAGGTACAAGTGAAGCTGTGGCAGCCATCACTCTAGACATTTTACGCCTCCGCGAACCGAGCCAGTTCGGGTCGCTCGGAGGGTAGTCCCTTTTCGGCAACCAAGTGTGAGTAAGTTCACACTCCCAGTAGAAATCTCGGCACTGCAACGGTAAGCGGATACAATCCGCTAGCGGCTCGGCGTGCTGCGGATCGAGTGCGGCAAGTGCGAGAGCTCGGGCAAGCAGCCTTTCCCCTCGGCCGTTGGCCTGGCGCCTGGCGGGCTCCAGAAAATCACTGAGGGTTCCCAAGCAATAACAGTTAGATGAGCGTTTTTTCTTTTGTGTGGCAAAAACATCACAACTTTGAGAAAGACTTCAGTCTATAGTTGATCCTCACTGGCAGGGGGCATGCGACCAAATGGGGCCCCCCTATGAGAAAGTTCCTCCTCTCCTGCCTTGGCATCGCATCACTCGCCGTCGCCGGTGCCGCGAACGCAGCCGACATACCGAGACCCGCGTATAAGGCTCCGCCACCGCCTGTTGTGGCACCGATCTACAATTGGAGCGGCATCTATATCGGCGGTCACGTCGGCGCGGGATGGGGTAACAAGTGGTGGAACACGACTGAAACGACTATCTGCGAGCTATTCAGTGACATCGGCGCTTGCAGCAACCCAGAGTCTCCGTTCAATCCTAACAACTTGAACATCGTTCCGGGAAACAGTCTTGGGACGACGTCGGTCGATGGGTTCCTCGGCGGCGGCCAAGTGGGCTTCAACTGGCAGACTGGCCTGTTCGTCTGGGGCGTCGAGGCTGACGCAAGCTGGACCAACATGAAAGGGCAATTCCCTTGCATATTCACGCTCCTTACGTGTAGCTCCAAGATCGATTGGATCGCGACCGTAGTCGGCCGGGTGGGCGTTACGGTGCTCGATCGCATTCTTGTCTATGGTGGAGGCGGCGGCGCGTGGGCTCACGAGAAGGACAGGGTCGATTTCTTCGGGGTCACTTTCGATGGTTTCGTTATCCCGCCCTTCAGTTTCTCCGGCAGCGACAACAAGTGGGGCTGGACGTTCCTGGCAGGGACCGAGTACGCCTTTGCGCCGAACTGGTCGATTAAGCTCCAGTACAACTACTACCAGTTTGGCCGTCACAATGTGCATTTGACGCAGGATACGGATATCTGTGCCCCGTTTCTGCCTGAGGGGTGCATCCCACCGGGCACGGCCCTTTCAAACGCCGACACGCAACTGCGCATCCACTCGATCAAACTTGGGCTGAACTACCGGTTCACCTGGGGCAAGGCGCCCGTCGTCGCGAGTTACTGAGGCAAGAGCTGGTCGCTTCGGGGGCTTCTGGAGGAATTCTGAGCGACCAGGACGATGGGCCCGGAGGGTGAGCCCCCGCCGGGCCCTTTCTCATTAATCCTCCCTGACGGCCCGATCATCCTCGGCGACCTGATCGGCAAGCTCGACACCGGGTGATCACGAGGTGCCGCGGCGCCTCAGCAGAGCGATTTTCGGTGCCCTGCTTCGGGTTTACTTGCGGAGCGGTTCAAGCGGCACTGCGATCAGCTTTCTGGTGTGCGGATCAATCCTGTGCATCGCATAACGGTGCAGCTCGCCTGGCTCGACAAACACCGTCTCGACTGTCTGCCGAGGCGGCCCGCGAAAGAACGTTCGGGTATGTTCGAGCGTCGTGGCGCGCATGCTGTCTTCGGTTGGCACCTCGCCGCCCTCAAGCGTGGTGACGAAATGAACGTGCATGATCTCGCCATTCGCTGGATCATAGGCGACGCAGACGTGCTCGGCGATGACTCTCGGTACACCGGAAGTTGCCAACGACAAGGTCACCTCCTACCAGAAGAATACGTTGAACAGGGCCACGGTATCCCCCCCACCCGGCCCGACCACGCCGAAGGTCACGCCGTGACAGCCGTGGGTGAAGATGCTATTCGGCCAATTCTGCCAGTCCCCAAAATTGCTACCCTCAGCACCCTGAAAAGCCGCGATCCCCGCCTTGTGGGTCCCACCGCCAGTACCTCCGCTCACGGAGGCTTCCAGAAACACATTGGTCTGACCGAAATTAATCTGTGTCGTGACAACCGCCCCATACGTGCCCGAACTGAACCCGCTGTAGAGCTCTCTCGACAGCATACCTTGCATTGCGTTCTCCCTGGGTTTCCGTCTCCCGTACCGCGAACCCAGCCAGTTCGGGTGCTCGGAGCGTAGGCCCCTTTTCCGCTGCCAACTGTGGGTAAGTTCACACTCCCAATAGAAATCTCTGGCACTGCAACGGTAAGGCCCGCCCCCTGATTTCAAGCTGACGAAATCGAGGCCTGATGCCCCGCGACGGTGCCAAAGCCGTCGCTTAACTGGATCGTCAGGCGGCAGGATGAGTTTGAACGCAAAATTCAAGGCAGTGCGACGGACGCGAGGACCTCCTTGAAGCGGTAACCGACGCCATAGAGTGTTTCAATCATGTCGAATGCCTCGTCGACCGACCTGAACTTCTTGCGCAGCCGCTTGATGTGGCTGTCAATCGTGCGGTCGTCGACGTAGACCTCATCGTCGTAGGCCGCGTCCATCAGCGCGTTGCGGCTCTTGATCACACCCGGGCGGCTCGCCAGCGCTTGCAGGATCAGGAACTCGGTGACGGTCAAGGTGACGGCCTTGTCCTTCCAGGTGCAGATGTGGCGCTCCCGGTCCATGCGCAATGGTCCGCGCTCGAGCACCTTGGCGCTGGCCTCCTTAGGATTGGTAGGCTCCTTCGAGGTCGAGCGCCGCAGCAGGACCTTGACGCGCTCCACCAGCAGCCGCTGCGAGAATGGCTTGCGGATGAAATCGTCGGCGCCCATTTTGAGCCCGAACAGTTCGTCGATCTCCTCGTCCTTAGAAGTAAGAAAGATCACTGGCATCTCGGATTTCTGCCGCAGTCGGCGCAGCATCTCCATGCCGTCCATACGCGGCATCTTAATGTCGAGAACGGCAACATCGGGAGGACTGGTATTGAAACCGTCGAGCGCCGAAGCACCATCGGAATACGTCATGACGCGATAACCCTCCGCTTCGAGTGCGATCGACACTGAAGTAAGAATGTTGTGGTCATCATCAACGAGAGCGATGGTCGGCATGGCCTACTTCCTTCTGATCGTACGGCAGGTAAGACTTCGCAGTCCGAAAATGGGCCGAAATATGTCGATTTCCTGTGCCAAACGGGCTTTTCCTGGGTAGCCATAAGGGCTGAACAGTGCTTCCGCGGTTGGTCTAATCCCGCAATCTGGCATAGGTCATTGGCCTTGCTCCTCTTCCCGTTCACGCCTCAATAACTCTCGTGCCAGCTTCGCGGAGGCAAGCATGCACAAACCCAGGATGCGGCCTATTGCTGGGACTGTATGGCAAAACCACGAAAGAGTACCAGGAACGCAAGTTCAGCCTCGAACCAAAGGTGACTATCCGACTACAGCAATTGCGGGGTGAATTGGCAGGCGGTGCGGCTCTCACTTAGAGTTTTCGGCGCCAGTCCTCTTCAGCCTTTCGTTCGTTGGGGCGAGCCCTGCTTTGGCCGACGACCCAGCGACAGTGATCTGCAACTCAATTGGCCGAAGTGGCTATGCAGAAAACTTAGTGCTGGCGACACCCGAACCATCAAGTTTTTTCAAAGCACGAGAGAAAATCCTCCTGGCGTGTTCTACGGTCATCTCAACATGGCGCTCGGCTGATTTACGCACCAAGCTGCGCAGCGTAAGCCGTTGGCAGTCGTCCAAGAACGTCAGAGCTCTCTTGTAGGACTCATCATCTCCAATTCCATATGAGTAGTGCAATGCCCTGATCTCCGCCGCAAGGAACTGGTAGAAAAGTATGCGGTTCTTCCGATTTCCCACGCGATGGTTAGACCTCTGAGCAGTCTTGCAAAATTTTCGTTTGTCATTTCGAGCACGCCGCTTCCTCCCGAAGTCCTACGCCGGAGGTCAAGCATCGTTTTCCTGTCCGAATTCCAAAAGCTCCAAAAATTCCCGGAGTGCCACTTTGCCTGCCTCAAGAGCGATCTCCTGCGACTTAAACGGACCATCCCGCATCCGGGCGGCGAGCGGTTCACCCCGGCGGCAAATCTCCCATTCCCATGTTCCGTCACCACAGTCGGTAACAACAACATGAAGTTCATAGCGCAACAGGGCCGCCATGATTGACCCCATAGATTTTCCGAAACTTGTACAGAAGCTCCGGATCGCCATAGTCAAGGCTTGTGATTTTGCCAAACTGAGAGCGGTAACCGGCTTCGTGCTCTACAACTTCGCCCCAAATTTTCACCTTGCCGAATAACAGCGGCCCATCCGTGACGGAGGTATAACCATATTGATCATTCGACCGGATCACGTCCCGGAACGAGTAAATCCCATGCGTTTGCACATCACCGGAGGCTGGTTGATCAG
>WNGB01013742.1_pt2 | contig 11454 bp, 9 predicted proteins | sample 5400681 | NCBI WGS metagenome assembly WNGB01 (sample SAMN13153367, study PRJNA577476) | soil metagenome | isolation source: 115 cm soil or saprolite under grassland replicate 2 | place: USA:California | collected 2016-06-15 | reverse complement strand
CTCGCGACGACGAGAAGGGCGGTCGCGCTGTCCGCGATGCCGGGATCGGGTGTCGCGCCCCGGTCGATGAGAACGACATCAACGACGACCGAGCCGTCATTCGCGATGTCGAATCGCGGGGCGAGGATCTTCTCGGCCGCCGCGCGCCGCGCGCCGTCGCTCAGCGCGATCGCCGCGACCGGCCTGGCGCGCTGCGGGCGCGCGGCCTGGGGCTCGAGCCGCGGCGCACGCGCGTTGCGCGCCTGCAAGAGGACCGCGTCGATGCGCGCGAGGAGCTCGGCCGCGTTCCACGGCTTCGTCACGTAGTCCGCCGCGCCGCAGGAAAGGCCGCGCACCTTGTCGACGACCTCGCCGCGCGCCGAGAGGAAGATCACCGGGATGTGGGCGATCGCGCCGTCGCTCTTGATGCGCAGACACACGTCGTAGCCGTCGGTGTCCGGCAGCATGACGTCCAGGAGCACCAGATCAGGAACGATGTCGCGCACGAGCGCGAGGCCCTCGCCGCCGTCCCGCCCGACGGCGACCTTCATCCCGTTCGCCTGGAGGCGACGCTGGAGCACATCGGCCGACGCAGGATCGTCCTCGACGACCACCACGCTCGTCGGCGTCGTCGACGACCCCGGCGGCATCGTCACCGGGAGATCCTTCACAGCGCCAAGCCTTTCTGCTCCTCACCGAGCAGGTGGCGAAGCGCGACGACGAACTTCGATGGGCGCTCGTTCACCATGTGGTCGCGGATGTATGAGTAGAGCTCGTCCGCCCACCGCGGGAGCTCCCTGAACCACTTCACCTCGATGATCACGCCAGGCTCGCGCGCGATGACCGGGCCGATCCGGCACGGCATCGAGCTCACGTCGTTCGCGACCCACGGGATCGCGAGGTACATGAGGTTGTGGTCCGCCGTGATGCGCATGCTGGCATCGGGTGCGGAGTACGCGATCCGGTTGTACTGCGTCACCACGACCGGTCGCACGCCCGCCCCGATGGTGCGATCGGCGCGCTCGACCAATCCGTTCTGGTCGCGTGGCAGTCGCTGTTCGCCGCGCAGATAGCCGGGCAGTGCCGTGGTCGGCACTTCATAACGCTCCTTGAACGACGTGCTCGCCGCATCGTCCTTCATCTCGAGGTAGACCGACCCACCGGCCAGGATCTCGCTCGGCCTCGTGCGGTGATACTCGCGGACGCGGAGCTGGAGCGCCTGGCCGGCCTCCGCGGCGCGGAAGATGCGCCAGTCGTACGTGTCGAGGTACGCCGTTGTCGACCACTGATACGGTCGGTCGTCGCGGTCGAGCGGCAGATACGTGCCGCTCGTGCGGAGCGCCAGACGCGCGACGGCTTCGTTCACGAGGAAGCGGTGCTCATAGCGGCGTGCGCTGTCGCTGGTCGCGTCGAGGACGACGTTCTTCATGCCGGGACCGGCGCGTGGTCCTGGGCCGCGGCCGGCAGGGTGAGGTCGATGATCGCGCCCGGCTGACCCGGGTTCGCGACAGCGATGGTGCCGCCGTGCAGTGCGACCGCAAGTCGGCAGAACGCGAGCCCGAGGCCGGTGCCCCCGCGGCTGCGGCCGCTCCCTCCCTGATAGAAGCGGTCGAACACGTTGGGCGCATCGGCGGTCGTGATGCCGGGCCCGGTGTCCGAGACGCGAATGAGCACGAAGTCGGTGCCCGCGTCGGCCTTGCGCGCCTCGATGCGCACCGCGCCGCCGGTGGGGGTGTGTTTGACCGCGTTCGCGAGGAGGTTCGTGAGAACACGCACGACGAGGCCATCGTCCACGAACACTGTCGCGTCCCCGACGTCGCTGGTGACGGCGATGTTCTTCGCACGCGCTTCGGGCTTGACCTGAGAGATGCTCTTGCGCGCGAGCTCCTCCAGCCGGATCGCCTGCGGGATCGCCTCGAGCCGGCCCTCCTCCAGCTTGTACACGTCGAGGAGAGCATTGACCATCCGCAGCATCTCGCTGACGTTGGATTCAGAGAGCCCGAGGAGCTCCGCGAACTCGGGCCGCGACGGATCGAGCTGACCCATACCGACGAGCTGGAGGAAAGCGACCACGCTGTTCGCGAGGTTGCGGATGTCGTGGCCGAGCATTCCGATGAGCTCCTGTCGTGAACGCTCGACCTTGCGGAGCTCCCGGTTGCTGGCGCGCAGCTCGTCCTGCAGCCGCTTCGTGAAGAGCGCGCTGCGAACGCGCGCGGCGAGCTCCACGGGCTCGAACGGCTTCGCGACGTAGTCGACGCCGCCGGCCTCGAAGCCGGTGACCACGTCGTCGGTCTGATCCTTCGCCGTGACGAAGATCACCGGGATCGCGCTCGTGCTCTCGTTCGCCTTCAGCCTTCGGCAGGTCTCCCACCCGTCGATGCCCGGCATCATGACGTCGAGCAGGACGAGGTCGGGGCGATCGCGCTCGGCGATCGCGAGGGCCTGTTCCCCGCTGGAAGCTCGCAGCACCGCGCAGCCGAGCGCCGCCAGCCGGCGCGAGATGAGGTCGAGGTTCGCGGGCTCGTCGTCGACCGCGAGGACGGTGCCGAGCCGGTCCACGGGCGCCGACGCTGTTTCGTGCCGCCGCGTTCCCGCTGTCGCCGACGCGTTCTCCGGGAGGAAGCGCGCGAGGACCGCTCGCAGCTCCGCCGGCGCGTAGGGCTTGGACACGAAGTCGTCGCAACCCGCGTCGATCGCCCGCTGGCGATCCTGCTGCATCGCGAGCGCGGAGACGGCGATGATCGGGATGCGCGCCGCCCAGGGCTCCTCGCGCAGGGTGCGCGTGACGGTCCACCCATCGACACGCGGGAGAAGCAGATCGACCAGGATCGCGTCGGGCCGCTCGGCTCGTGCGAGGTCGAGGCCGGTCTGGCCGTCCATGGCAACGAGCGCCTCGTGACCGGCCGCCCGGATGATGCGCTGCGCGACATCGAGGTTGTTCGCCTCGTCCTCGATGACGAGCACCCGAGCGGCGGTCATGACCTGGCCGCCACGCCGGTGAGCCCGCCATCGGCGAAGGCGGCGGCGCGCACGCGGACCGGCAGCGTGAAGAGGAACGTGCTGCCGACGCCGACGGAGCTGTCGACCCAGATGCGGCCGCCGTGCAACGCGATGAGCCGCTTCGAGATGGCCAGACCGAGGCCGGTGCCGCCATACCGCCGCGTCGTCGAGGCGTCGACCTGGCGGAACTCGTCGAAGATGTACGTCTGCGCCTCCGGCGGGATGCCCACGCCGGTGTCGGCGACAGCGATCGTGATCCAGCCGTCGACGATGCTCGCACGGATCGTGACGCCACCGTGCTCGGTGAACTTCACGGCGTTGGCCATGAGGTTCACGAGGACCTGCCGGATGCGCGCGCGATCCGCCCAGGCGCTCGGCAGCGATCCGGCGACCTCCGCCCGGAGGCTGAGCGACTTCGCGTCGGCACTCGGGCGGACGAGCTCGATGACGTCGTCGATGACGAGCGCGATCTCCACTTCCTCGACGTTGAGCTCCATCTTGCCGGCCTCGATCTTCGCAAGGTCGAGGAGACCGTTGATGAGGCCGAGCAGGTTGTCAGCGGCCTGCACGACACGCTCGAGGTCCGCGGTCTGCTGCTCGGTGAGGTCGCCATCCAGCCCGTCGAGCATCAGCTTCGTGTACCCGATGATCGCGTTCATCGGGGTACGCAGCTCGTGGCTCACGGACGCGAGGAACTCGCTCTTGAGCCGGTTCGCGCGCTCGAGCTGCAGGTTGTTGTCCTTCAGCTCGTTGACGAGGTCGGCGTTCTCCTTCGCGACACTGACCAGACGCGCGATCGTCCGCAGCGCGCGCGCCTCGGTGTCGGTGATCTCCCGCGGCGTCTTGAAGTACGCGGAGAGGAGACCCGCGGCGCGCCCGCGCGCTGACAGCGGGATGTGCGCGATGTACGGCATCGGACTTTGCGGGACGTGGAGGTGCTGGATCTGGTTCGGATCGTAGACCGGGTTCACGAGCACCCGTGTGGCGAGCATCACCGCGTTCTCGGTGTCGACGCCGATCGTCGTCGGCGCGGTGAGGCGTCCGCCCGAGCCGGGCGGTGCACCGGGCGCGTCCTCGCGGATGACGATCGATGCGCCGTCGGCATGGAACAGTGCGACCATGCGGGACAGCGACTCGGCGAAGATCCGCTCGCGGTCGGTCACGCCGACGACCGCGTCGGCGACCTCATTGACCGTGCGGACCTCGGCCAGGTACTCCTGCTGAGCGCGTTCGCGTTCGCTCAGCGACCGGGCCATCGTGTCGAATGCGCGCTCGAGGGTGCCGATCTCATGATGCGACCGATGGCGGATACGCACGCCGAGATCGCCGGCCTCGATCTGCTGGGCCGCGGCGGCCAGCTCCTCGAGTGGCTTGGTCATCGCCGTCGCCGAGCGATAGGCGAAGAACGTGACCAGACCGATGAGCCCTGCCGCGAGGACGAACAAGATCACCAGGAGCGTGCGCTGAGACGTCTCGAGCGCGTCAAGCGGAAGGAACACGGCGAGGACCCCGAGATTCGCCCGCTGGCCGACGACCTGGAAGATGCCGTAGTAGCTCTCGTCGCCGATCTGCACGTTCTGGATGAAGACGTCGCGCGGCGCGCCGTCGACCTGCGCCAGCGTTGGGAAAACGGTGTCGTCGGGGATCGGAGTGGTGAACGCGCGCACCTTGCCGTTCCAGATCAGCGCGATCTGGGCGTCGCTCTTGGTGTTGATCGTCCGCAGGTAGTCGTTGCCGAGCACCGTGCCCACCTCGAGGTAGCCGATCTTCTCGACGTCGGCCACGGATCTCCCAGATCGCCCGGATCACCAGGCCGCGCCCCGGTTCGTCCGACAGGACCCAGGACTGCTGCACCCCCGCCTTCGCATCGATCACCAGCTGCGGAAGCAGCGCCTCGCCGGGGACGAAGTCCTGCGCGGCTGCCACAAGACGACCGTCCTTGTCCGCGACGCTCATGAAGTTGACGCCGAGACGCGACTTCTGCGGGAGGAGGAATGCCTCGAGCGCCTGCCGGTCCTTCGATTCGGCAAGCTCGCGCGTGGTCGGAAGGCCCGCGATGAGCGACGCCGCGCGCAGGGCCAGAGACGCCTGCTCCTGGATGTCGGTCTTCGCCGTGACGGCGACGATGCTCGCTTCGTCCTCGAACTGTTTCGCGACGAGGTCGTTGGATTCGTACAGAGCGACGGCCGCGAGCACCACGAGGGCGCCCACGGCCACCGCGACCGTACGACCGACCAGCGCGCGGAGCAGACTGGGCGAGAAGAGCTGCGAGAACAGTCGCACGAGAACCGTACCTCTCTTTAGAGGCCGGCCAGGATCTTCTGCCCCTCCGGACCCTTCACGAAGTCCAGGAAGGCCTTGACCGTTGGCTTCACCTTGGCGGGGTCCGTATGCGAGACGAAGTAGAGCGGACGGCGGATCGGGTACGTGCCGTTCGCGAGCGTGTCGCGCGTGGCCGCGATGTTGTCGATCGTCAGGAGCCGCACGTCCGCGGTGCTGAAGGCCTTCGCGTTCATCGTCATCATGCCGATCGAGTCCTTGAACGAGCCGAGCGCCTTGAGCGTCTCGTCGATCTGGAACACCTCGATGGCATCTTTCGAGTAGACGGGTTTCGTCGAGCCGAAGAAGTACGACTCGAACGCCGAGCGCGTCGAGGACTCGGGCTCGCGCAGGAGCACGCGGATCTTGCCCGGTGTGCCGCCGACGTCCTTCCAGTCGGTGATCTGGCCGGTGAAGATCTTCGCGACCTGTTCCTTGGTCAGAGCCTTGACGGTGCTCGTCGCGTTGACGCCGACGCCGGTGCCGGAGGCGCCGATGGGCAGGGTCTCGACGGTGCCCTTCTCAGCCGCCCGCAGATCGCGGCTGATGTACCCGACGTCCACGTTGCCACTGACCGTGAGCGAGACGCCCGCATCGGAGCCGACGTCGTCGAAGCCCTGCCAGATCACGGTCGGATGGGTCGCCGAGAAGCCCGAGGTGAGCGCTTTGACCGCGTCGAGCGCCCCGCCACCGCCTTTCAGCACGAACGTCCCGCCCAGTGGGTCTTCGGTCGGCTTTGCCGCAATGGGGTTGGCGCCGCCGCAAGCCGCGACCAGCATCGCGGCGAGCGCCAGATACAGACATTTACGTAGGATCGCCATCAACCCTGTCCTCCAGCCGGCGTGAGCGCCGGGGTTAAGCCAATTGCGGGAAGTGTTTGCTCCGCTAACCGGCCTGTCTATCCCTCTAACGGGGAGGAGGCCAGCCGAAACGCCCTGCCTAGGCCCTATACGTCAGTTGGCTTAGCTTCACGGACGCGTTTGGCGGGGAGCCGATGCAGCAGTCGCTCCGAAGAGGCAGCGATCTCCGCGACCGCGGCGTCGAAAGCCTGGGCGTTCGCCGCCGCCGGCGCTCTGAAGCCGCTGATCTTACGGACGAACTGGAGCGCCGCCGCTCGGACCTCCTCCTCGCTGGCGGGAGCCGTGCCGCGGAGGGTCTTGATGCTTCGACACATACACAGAAAAGATACGACTAATTCGGTCAACCTCGGCACGCGACTTGACGGTCCGAAGCCGCGGCGGCGACCGTTCGGGCGTGCACCCGAACGTGCTGCTGCCACTGGCATCTTCAGCGGTGAGCTTCGCCTTCGCGGCCCTCGTCTTCGTGCAGTGGCGGTCGCGTCGGCGCAGCTTCCAGCTCGTGTGGGCGATCGGCCTCCTCTGGTATGGCATCAGCGCGGGCACCGAGTTCTGGGGCAGCGCCTTCGGATGGAGCGAGCCGCTCTACCGGGCCTGGTACCTGATCGGGGCGCTCTTCGTCGCCGCGTACCTCGGGATGGGAACGGTGTACCTGCTGGCGCGCACGCGCTTCGGCTATTTCGTCGCCGCGACGATCTTCGTGGGCGGTCTCTTCGCGCTCCTGAGCCAGGCGCGGCTCGTGCGCGAGGGCCATCCGGCGCCGCAGACCGCGGTCGCGCTTGTGATCGTTTTCGCCACGCTGGCTGCCGTGAGCGTCGCATACGTGACGTGGCGACGCCGCGAGCTCGTCGGCCACGTCACCCTGACCGTCCTCGCCGTCGCGTCCGTCGTCGTCGCGGTGCTGGTGCTGACCGCGACGATCGCCGAGCCGGGTTACGCGCTGGATCCGGAGACCGGCGTGCCCGTGGGCACGGCGATCCCCGAATACATCCGCGTGCTCTCGGGGCCGTTCAACATCGCGGGCGCGTTCACGCTCGTGTTCGGCGCGATCTTCTCCGCATACGTCTTCATGCCGAAGCGAAAGCTGCTCCGCCGCCGTCTCCTGCCGCCGGTCGCCGCACAGCTCTACGGTGCGCTCGCGGTCATGATCAACCTGCTGGCCTCGCTCCCGCTGGCCGCCGCCGCGCTCGCCCGGGGCCAGCTGCATTCACGCGTGCCGGCGACGCTCCTCATCGCGCTCGGCGGATTCATCCCAGGCATCACCAGCGGCCTCAACCGCTTCGGCGTGACGTGGTCGTTCTTTCTCGGCGAGCTGCTCGGGGTCGTCCTCATCTTCATCGGATTCATCGTCAGCACCGAGGTATTCAGCGCACGCGTGCGCATCGGGCCGATCAGCATCGGCCGCAGCGAGGTGACGACCCTCTAGCATCGCGCGATGCTCATCCTGGACAAGCACGAGGTCGAGAGCCTTCTCGATCCGGACGAGCTGCGCGCCGCGATCGGCGCAGCACTCTCCGATCTCTCAGCCGGGCGCGCGTCGATGCCGACGCGCATCGCGGCGCAGGTCGCGGAGCGCGATGGCCTCCTTGCCGCCATGCCGGCCTACCTGCCGGGTGCGGGTGCGCTCACGACGAAGCTCGTCTCCCTCTTCCCGCGCAACGTCGATCGACCGACCCATCAGGCCGTCATCGTCGCGTTCGATCCGCTGACCGGCACGCCCGCCGCGCTCATGGACGGAGAGGCGATAACGGCCGCTCGCACCGCGGCGGGCTCCGCGCTCGCGACCGATCTCCTCGCGCGCAAGGATGCCGCGACACTTGCGGTGCTTGGCGCGGGCGTGCAAGCGCGCGCGCACCTCCGCGCGGTGCCGCGCGTCCGCAGGTTCCGCGAGATCGTGATCGGCGCGCGCGACACGGCGAAGGCGTCCGCTGTCGCCCGCGAGGTCGCCGCAGAGCTCGGCACTGCGGCGCGCGTGGCGTCGTTCGAAGTGGCCGTGCGCGTGGCCGACGTCGTGTGCGCGTGCACGCACAGTCCCGAGCCCGTCGTGCGCCACGCGTGGCTCAGACCGGGCACACATGTGAACTCGGTGGGCTATAACACGGCGGGCCGCGAGGTCGATGGCGAGACGGTCGCCGCGGCACGTGTGGTGATCGAATCGCGCGCCGCGGCCCTCGCGCCGCCGCCGGGCGGCTCGAACGATCTGCTGTGGCCGATCCGCGACGGCCTCATCGACGCCAAGCACATCCATGCCGAGCTGGGCGAACTCTTCTCCGGCTTGCGCCCGGGACGCTCCGACGAGACGCAGATCACGCTCTACAAATCGGTAGGTGTCGCGGTCGAAGACGCCGCGGCGGCCGCACTGGTGTTGCGCCTCGCGCGCGAGCGTGGCATGGGAAGGACGATCGAGATCTAGCTAAGCGCTCGGTAGACGAGCCAGAAGCACAGCCCTGCCGCGACGAGCCATATCGCGATGACGACTGCAGCGGCTCTCCGATCCCTCGGCCTATCCCACGCGGTCTCCGCCTGTGCACGGCAGTCGACGAGAACGGGTCCCGGGATCATCTTCACCGCGAGCGCGATCCCGAATGGGACCAGGACGAGATCGTCGAGATAGCCAAGGACGGGAACGAAGTCCGGGATGAGATCGATCGGGCTGAGCGCGTAGGCGACCACCCCTCCGGCGAATACCCTGACGTACCACGGCGTCCGCGGGTCCCGGCAGGCGAGGTAGAGGGCGAGAGTGTCGCGTTTGATCCCCCTCGCTCGGCCCCTCAGTCGTCCGAGTCGGGACTCCGGCGGCGGGAGCGCGGCGCTAGTACTCACCGCCCGCGCCCTTGCGCGGCCCCTCGAGCAGCTGACCCACGCCGCGCTGTTCACCGCGCAACGCATCGAGCACGCGCAGCGCCTCATCGATCGTCAGGCCGCGACGGAATTCGTCGAGCGCGGGACGCAGCTCGGGCGAAGGCTGGGCGTTCGGATCGGTCGAGTTGGTCGGATCGCTCGTCGGTTCCTGTGGCTGCCCGGGGTTCTGCCCGGGCTGCGGCGCACCGCTGGCAGCCGGCTGGCCGCTCTGACTCGGTCCCTGCCCGGGGTTCGGGCTGCTGCCGGGCTGTGCCTGCCCCGGTCCCTGTTGCTGGCCGGTCTGCGCGGGCCGGCCGGTCAGGAGTCGCTGGACGATCTCGAGATTGAACTTCGCGTCGCGATCGGTCGGATCGAGCCGCAGCGCCTCGCGGTAGGCGTCGCGCGCGTCCTCGTAACGTCCCATGCGGAACAGCGTGTTGCCGCGGTCGTACTGCGCGATCGCGCGGAGCCTCGGATCCTTCCCTTCGATCGCCCTCCCGTACTCCGGCAGCGCCCGCGGATATTCGCCGAGCTTGTGCAGAGCGTTGGCGCTGTTGACCGCGAGCTCCGGCGCGTCCGGCATGTCGGCCTGCAGGTCTCGATAGGCGGCGAGCGCTCCGGCATAGTCGCCAGCGGCGAACCGCCCATTCGCGGCCTCGTTCGACAGAGCGGCGTCGCCGCACGCCACGGCCCACAGAAGCGATGAGCCGATGGCGATCCCCAGGAAGCGCCACCGGGGCGCTCCGCCCCCCGAGGACCCCCCGCGATACGTTGCGCCGCCCGGCGTCGGCATCGGTCGTCGCTCGGTGATGAGCCATTCGAGCAGCAGGAGCGCGACGGCGAAGGCGATGAACGGAGTGGACCGCTCGTCCGGCACCGCGCCCCCGTCGTCGAGCGGCTCGACCGCCTCCATGGTGCGGAGCTCGCGGGCGAGATCCGCGATCACGCCGTCGTCCCCGCGGTATTGGAAGTAGCGGCCGCCGCCCTTCTCGGCCATCGAACGCAGCGTGGCCTCGACAAGGTGCGACACGACCGGCGTGCCGCCGGCGTCAAGCAGATAGCCCGTGAATTTGCCGTTGTTCGCGTCGTACGTCGGGATCTGACCGCCCGCGGTCGTGCCGACACCGACCGTGTAGATCCGCGCACCGCTCAGCTCGCCCGCCTCGGGGACGTCGCTGTTCGTGATCTCGCCGTCCGAGACGAGCACGATCGCGCGTTCCCGTAGCGTCTCGAGATCCGGCGGGAACGCGCCCAGCGACGATTCGAGGCCCGCGCGGAGCGACGAGCCCTGCTGAAGTCGCACCCCGCGTCCCGAGTTGTCGAGGACCTCGCCGAGGATGCGCGGATCAGTCGTCGGCGGATAACGCACCGTGCCCTGACCTGCGAACAGCACGAGCGCGACGCGGCTGCCCAGCATCTGACGCCCGAGCTCCTCGGCGAAATGCCGTGCCGCGCGCAACCGGTCGGGCTCGACATCGCGCGCCGCCATGCTTTGCGACACGTCGACGGCGAGCACGATGTCGACGCCAAGTCGGCGCGCCGCCCGCGCCCGAAGGTCGACGTACGGACCGGCGAGCGCGATCACGAGGCTCGCGAGCGCGACGACGATGAAGACCGACCTGACCCACCAGCGGGCGCCGCTGCGCGAGACGAGCGCCGCCGCGCCGCCGAACGACCGCAGGGCGCGGACGCGTGCGCGGTACGCGAGCGCGACCTGCACCGCGATCAGCGGAAACGCCAAAAGGAGAAAGAGCAGCTCGGGGCGCGCGAATCCGAGCGCGGGCACGATCACGGCGTCCTCCGGAAGACCGTGAGCGCGAGGAGGAACTGCAATGCCAGCAGTCCCGCGCCAGCGGCCGCGAACGGAAGGGACGCGTCCTCGCTCGAGATGAACGCGCGCGTGCCGACCCGCGCCTTCTCGAGCGTCTGGATCTCTCGATAGACATCGCGCAGCGCGGTCTCATCCGACGCGCGGTAGTACAAGCCGCCAGTCAGCTCGCTCATGCGTTTCATGAGCGCCTCGTCGACGTCGCTGCGGGAGCGCGCCGCCACGGCACCGATCGTGTAGAGGCGGACGCCGAGCAGCTTCGCGATCTGCGCCGCATCGGTCGGCTGTACGTCGCCGGCGTTGTTCTGCCCGTCGGTGAGCAGGATCGCGACCTTCCCACGCGCCGTGGATTCGCGGACGAGGTTGAGCCCGGTCGCGAGACCGGTACCGATCGCCGTCCCGTCACGCAGCGGCCGCCCCGCCGCGACCGGCTCGACGAGGCGCTGCGCCGCGGCGTAGTCCAGCGTGAGCGGGCTCAGCACCATCGACTCGGCGCTGAAGATCACAACTCCGACACGGTCGTTCTCTAGGCCGCCGAGGAAGTCGTGCACGACCTTCTTCACGACCTCGATGCGCGCCTGCCCGCCGAGATCGGGCGTGCTCATCGACGAGGACGTGTCGAGGACGACG
>WNGB01037527.1_pt1 | contig 11457 bp, 12 predicted proteins | sample 5400681 | NCBI WGS metagenome assembly WNGB01 (sample SAMN13153367, study PRJNA577476) | soil metagenome | isolation source: 115 cm soil or saprolite under grassland replicate 2 | place: USA:California | collected 2016-06-15 | reverse complement strand
CAACAGCGGCCACCGTCGTCTCCTTCGTGACCTACTTCTGTTCTGTCCGAAGGATCACACGGTGGCCGCGTCACGTCACCAGCCAACCGCCACCCAGCCTCGCGGCGTGGGACCAGGGGTTAAAACGCAAGCTAAGACGGCGTTTGGCTCCCTTCGGGTGCTGCAAGGGCTTTGGCGTGACAGTCACGGCCGGTAATTGGCGGAGGCTCTGCAGAGCTTGTCGGGAAGGGCCATATCGGTGAGGGCCGTCATGGCCGGGAAACATGCGATACTAACCAACCCAAGAGTGCGACGACTGGCGCAGGCAGACGTGGCTCCGCTTCCCCCAGCACCACCACGAACTGGTCGCGCCGTAACGGCCGGGTGTCGCATGCCGTTCTTGGTGGATGGTGGCCCACCGAGGTGCCTTCCCCCGAACCTCGTGATGCTGCTACGCCGAAGCGTCCGCTGAGTCCGTCCGCTTCTGGCGTTTGCCTCGGGCGCTGGCCGAAGCCATGGGATGGACGGCCAGCCCCGGGCGGCCCATCGCAGCCGTCCGGACCTGCACCGCCGTGGCGTCGCGGGAGGTGGGCAACTGGCCGAGCATCCAAGCGCCGCGCTCGACCATTGCCAGCCGCTGAGTGGCGACTGGCAAGCAGCTCGGTCCTCCGGCATCACTCCACGCGGCAACAAGGGCCGGGGTCGACTTGCCGCTGAAGGCGACAGGGCCGAAGGGCTACCCCCGAAGGCGCGGACGCGCCGATCAAGCAGCGGCCGCTCCACCCCGAGGGAACATGGCGGCAGGTGCCAGCAGGCCACCGTGCGCAACTGGCGAGGCGGGAGGTCGAGTAGGACTGCCGGGACTGCTACGACGATTCTCCCCATCGTCGGAGTCAACCGCGGGACCGGACCCACCCCTCGTCGCGCCGTCCCGCCTCGCCTGCATGGACCCTACCCAGGGTTCCAGGTCACCAACCCCACGGGAGGAGGATCTCCTGGGGGAAGGCCGCATGGCAGCCGGAAGAGTGTGTCGCATGGAGCGGGGGTGGCCAGCGAGGCGGCCGATGATGTCGTCTTGGCGCTCAACCAGGCGGCGACCAAGGCAATCCTGTACGGGTCAACCGGAGGGCAACCGGTCCAGGTGGCGGCCCACGTCAACGACGTGATCCAGGCGTCGGTGCTTGACCACGGTCCCGACCTACCGGCCCAGCCCAACCGATGCCGACACCGACGCGCCGGGCGTTCGCAGCCTGTGGCTGCTGCGCCGGCGGATGGATGAGGTGCGGCTGGAGCGCGTCCGGCTCAGAACCCGGGTGACGCTGCGTCGGCAGATCGGCCCGGCGCGGACGCTCGCCCGCTGAGCTGCTAGTCACGCCTTGCCGTGGGCGACGGCGGCGGCGAAACAGCCAGGGGCACTTCTCGGCAAAGAACGCCGCTTCCCAGTCGTGGTCCAGCACGTCGCGCCTGTGGACCTGGCTCCCGCAGGCGACGGCACCGGTCGTCGAGTCCACCGCATGGGTCGGGCCGACCGGGGCGGTCCTGGCCGACCGGAAGACCCCATCGGGACGATGCGCCAAGGACGGGACCTGCTCCAACTGCTCGGCGCCGACCTTGTACCGCATGCGCTCCCCCCGGTCCGACCCGGCAGCATCCTCCCAAATCCCAGCATGTCCATCGCACCCTCCGTCAGCCCGGCGTCGCGCAGCAAGTCGTCCGGACGGCCTACTGCTCGCCGACGACCCGGAGCCCGGCCGCGTCCGAGCGGTCAAGGCCGGGCCGGCATCGCGACGGCGGCACGCGAGTTCGCCCGGCGCGCCCCCCAGCTCGGGAAGGGAGGCCGGCGAGGCCGCAACCGAGCCGTCCAGCTACTGCCCGCTGCCGGCGTTGCGGCCGTCCTGCCCTGGTGGGGCGTCCTGCAGGCCCGGGTAGTACAGGTCCGTTACCGTGCGGGCGTGGGGGCGGCGCGGCGCCAGCCCAGCCGCCCCCCGCGGCAAAGCCTGCCAGCCGTCACCGTCATGGCGCGGTCCTTGCCGGGCGGTGCCACCCTTCATCGTCCCTTTACCCCGCCACAGCCGCTCCAGCTCTGCCGCCAGCGGCCCGGTGCCGTGCTCCAGATACTGCAGGTCGCCGTGGCTGTAGAACGGCCGGCCGTGGATGCGGCACGCCCGGCAGCGCCAATCGCAGGTCTGCGGGGTGCAGGGACGGGCGTCGTCGGGTTTGGGCCAGCAGCTGCATTTGTAGCCCTTGTTGAACCCGGATCCGGGCGGGATGCTGAACTCCCCGGGCCGACGCGTCGTCCGGCGAGTCACGAGGCGTCACCGCCCTGGGCCTGGTTGCCGGGCTCCGACCAACCCACCACGCCGGCGGGCACGCCCAAGCCGGAGCCGCATGGCACGCGCCCACCGTACTCCCCGGCGGGAGCGCCCGCCGGGCACGGTCTGGGTGCGGCCGGCGATCCGAAGGCGCAACGGCCGGCGCCGGGTCGACGATGGGTCCCAGCCCGGACGTCGGGCGGTGCCGGGCCGCGCGCGTTGAGGTGGGATGGCTGGCTGGCTACGGGGCCTCGCTGGACGCCCCACGCGGCCCCAAGCGCCATCGGCTTCGGGCGCCACGGCACGCCCTTCATCGTCCAGGGGTTCCCACGACAACGCAGCAGCCATCCTGGAGACGCCGGAGGGGTTCCGTCGGGCGGGATACCTTCCACTTCCCGGCCTGCGCACAGCCGCGGCGGGCACTCGACCGAGGCGGGCAGAAGCGTTCGAGCACAACGCGCGGGTCGTGAACAACCACCCCGTGTGGCTCCGCCAACGACGACCAAGTGCGAAGGTCGAGTGCCTGGACTGCCGTGCAAGTTGAACGATCAAGAGGTGACGCCCGAGGGGAGCGTCACCTCTGCGGGCCGTGGCCGCAGCCGAGACCGGCGACGGCCTCTGGTTGCAGCCGTGCTAGGTGTGGATGACGGCGTTGTGGCCGCCGACGCCGTTGGGCTCGAAGACCTCGGCGGTGTCGTCGTCATGCCAGCGGCCGCCCTCGGCGAGGTAGCGGAAGGCGAACCGGCGCCCGGGCGGCAGGGTCACCACGGCGCTGCGGGTGCCGTTGCGGCGGGGCCGCAGCGGATGCGCGAAGGGGTCCCAGCCGTTGAAGTCGCCGACCACCGACACCTTGCCGGCGACGGCGTCTGTGGGCAGGATTGACGGCCGTACGACCCTTGACGGGGGCCTGCTTGATCACTGCGGCTCCTTTGTGCCGTGCCTTGACCGACAGTCCTAGATGTCGGACGGCAACGGCCGCGCTTGAGCAACAACGCTCGATTGGGCGGCGGGGTAGCAAGTCCCGTCATCGATGAGGCCGCACGCCGTCGGCGACCTCGCCGTCCGGCTGGCCTTGCCGTCGGCGCCATGGGCCGGGCCGGTAGCCGCCGCGGATCGGCCGGTCGCGGTCAACGGCCGGGAGTGCCGGACCCGAGCTGGTTGCATCAAGATAGGCTCTCGGTCGCCTGTGGCGCTGTTGACACCTCCGGTCGTGCCGGTCGGGTGAACCGACCGGCACGAATGGGTCGGAGCGGCGGCCAGGCGATCGCATCCCACGCATGGAGGAGCCATGAGTGTCACCGATCTGCTGAGGGCCACCCACGCCGCCCTCTCGCCTGGAATGACGCCGGCCACAGCACCCGGCGGTAATGACAGCATCGACGCGCGGGCGGAGGTGGTGCGGACCGTGCTCGACGAGGTCCTGGAGGGCGAGGTGACCGCATCCGAGGCGGCAAGAGGGCTTCGGGAACGGTACGGCTGATAGCCGGCGACGTTGACGCCCGGTGGTCGGCAATCTTGCCGTGTTCTGGTGGCGTCGGCTCCGGGGACGGACTGGCCGGCCGACGAGTGCGCCCGGAGCCCCCCGTAGGCAGCTCCAGGGCTGACGGCCAACACGAGCATCCCGGCGGCGGACGCTTGACCGCAAGGGGCGGAATCGGCATGCCGATTCGGCGTCGGAGCTGCCCCGGGACCGACGCGGCATCGACCTGCTGATCGCAGGTGGGCGCTGGAGCAGCGGCTGGACGGGTGGGGCCGGGCGGTTGTGCGGCTGACCGGGGGCTGGTGGGTAGTGGCCGATCTGGACCGGCAGGACGCGAGGAAGGTTGCGCCGAACCCGGCGACCCAAGCGGGGGTGGCGGCAGGTCAGGGGTGGCGGGGGCGTAACGGGATCGTGTCGGCGAGCTGGTCAAGGACCGCGAGCAGCTCGGTGATCTGCTGGTCGGTGTGGGCGGCGGTGAGCTGCAGGCGGAAGCCGACCTCCTGGCGGGGCACGCCGGGGTAGAACGCGAGCGTGGCGTAGATGCCGTGGTCGAACAGGAAGCGGCCGGCCCGTGGCAGGTCCTCGGGGTCGGCCAGCGGCACCTCCACGATCGGGAACCCGGAGGTGTTCAGGGTGGCCGCGCCGAGCTTGTCGAGGTGGTCCAGCACCCTGCGGGTCCTGGCGTACAGCACGGCGCGGAGCTGGTCGCCGCGGCGGTCGTTGACCTGCAGCCCGACCAGGGCGCTGGCCAGCGAGGCGATCGGTGACGGCCCCGAATACAGGTACGGCGGGGCGGCGACCTTCAGCAGCCGCTTCAGCGCCGATGGGCCGGCGATGAAGGCCAGCAGCGACGAGTAGGCCTTGGAGAACCCGCCCGTGAGCACGATGTGGTCGTAGGTCTCGCCCAGGTGGCGGACCACCCCGTTGCCCCGGCGGCCGTAGGGGCACGGCTCGTCGCGGGTGCGCTCCCCGACCACGCCGAAGCCGTGGGCGTCGTCCAGGTACAGCAGGGCGTCGTGCGCGCGGCCCAGGACCGCGAACGCCTTTAGGTCGGGAGGGTTGCCGGTCATGCTGTTGACCCCGTCCATGCAAACCAGCCGCGGCGGCCTTCGGTGCCGGCGCAGCAGCCCCTCGAGCGCCCGGGGGTCGTGCTGTGGGAAGCGGACGACGGTCGTGCTGTGGGAAGCGGACGACGGTCGCGCCGTGGGCGCGGGCGACCACACAGCCATCCCAGATGGTCTTGTGCGCGCGGCGGTCGACGAAGATGGTGCCCTGGTCGGCCAGCACCGGGATGGGATGACCGCGGCGTGGATATGGGTCAAGGTCTGGAGCAGCAGGGCGTCCTCGACCCCGAGTAGCCCGGTGAGGTGCTCCTCGATCTGCGGGTAGACGGCGGGGCTGCCGAGCATCCGCGACCAGCTCGGGTGGGTGCCCCACCGCTGGAGGTAGCCGGGGATGGCGGCGATGACCTCGGGGTCGAGGTCCAGCCCCAGGTAGTTGCAGGAGGCGAAGTCGGTCAGCCAGCGGCCCTCGACCCGGATGCGGCGCCCGCGCACCTCCTGGATGACCGCGTCCAGCAGCTGGTGGTAGGCGAACAGCTCCTCCAGGTCGGCGCAGGCCGCCAGCCAGCGCGCCAGCCAGCCCCCCGGCGCCGGGCGGTCCACCAGGTCGATCGCTGGTGCCGGGACGGCGGCGGCGCGTCGCGGGGGGTGGCGCGTGGGTGGCATGGCGGCTCCGGCGGGGCGGGCGGCGCGGTCCCCGGTTGGCCAGGACCCCGAGGGCAGGAGATCCCGACAAGCTAGCAGGATTGCCACCTCTCCGCCAGACGAAGCGAACAGCTACAGCCGGTCGAACACTCCCGCTGTTCGCTCGCTGCACCCTGGACTTTGTCCGGTCCCGGCCTCGGCGTCCGGTGCCGGTTGGCCCGGCTGTTAAGGCCGGAGCAGGCACGAGGCGGGCGGCTCAAGCGGCCCCTGGGCCGGGCCGAGACAGCAGCCAAGACGCCCCCGATCCACGACATCGAATGCCACCACGTCTGTACTCTCCGCCCGCTGCGCTGGCTTGTTGCGACCCACCAGCGTTCGACCGGGCGGTCGCCACCCTGCTGCTCGGCCTGGACCTCGGCAGGGTCGCGGCCACCAGCGAGCAGCCCGCCGCGACCGACTCGCCGGCGCCGGGCCGGCAGGCCGCCGACCGGGCCAGCGGGTACCATCCGGCGGTGCAGCAACCCAACCGAGAAACCGCGCCCAGCCCGCCGCCCCGGGTGCTGATCGCCGACGACGCCCCTGCCATGCGCGCCGCGCTGCGCGGCCTGCTGGAGGACCACGGCCTGCCGGTCATCGGCGAGGCCGCCGACGGGCTGCAGGCCGTCACCATGGCCGCCCAACTCCAGCCCGATGTCGTGGTGATGGACGTGCGCATGCCCGGCCTTGACGGCCTGCAAGCTGTTGCACAAAGCAAAGCAGAAGGCTGGCGCAGCTCGGAGCCGCAGCTTGACGGCTAGTGTCGCTAGGGATAGCGTAGCGAGCCATCAGGGACTGAGCCGCTCAGGCCCGAACTCAGTCCATTGTGCCTGCTCGTATGGACGATCCTGTTCGCCCATGACGCCGCATGATAGGGCCGAGCAGGGGCCTGACGGCGGCCCATGTCGTGGATGCGGCGAGAGGAGCGCGCATGGATCGCGTGCGCGGGTGGCGCGGCTGGTGGCCCTTTGGCCTGTTAGCGGTGGGATTGGTCGTCGCTGGGCTCGCCGGGTTGCTGGTACCGCACGAGCCCAGTGGTCACTGGAGCGGTCACGTGGGAAGCGGGCTGATCGCGGCCGGTCAGCTGGTGGCGCTGCTCGTCGGGGGTGTGCTGGCCCGCCGACGGCTGAGCCCCCTGTTGCTGTTGCCGTTGGCCGCGATAGCGGCGGGCCTTATTCTCGAGGTGGTGGGTAACCTGCGGGTCGCCACCTCGATCTGGCGCACGCCGTACGGCGACGAGGAGGTCGCTCGAATCGGCAGCTCGTTTGCCGGCTTCGACGCGGGCCATGCCCTGGTCGGCCAGGGTGACCTGCTGGTGGTGCTGGGGGGGATCGCGTTCGCGGTCATCCTTGGCCTCACCAGGCGGGTGGGAGCGGGCGCAGCCGTGGCCGGCGTGGTCTTATCGGTTATCCCGCCGCCGTGGATCCTGCCCGGCTGCGGGGTGGTGTTCCTGCTCGCCTGCGTCCTGCGCCCGGCTGCCCGGGCGGTCGGCTCCGACCCTGTCCCGGGCCCGCCTGGCGGCAGCGTCCGGGCAACGGGGCGTCCCTAGCTATGCGCGCGGAGCTGCTGAAGGGCCACCTGGATATGCTGCTGCTTGCCGTGTTGGCCGACGGACCCAAGCACGGCTACGCCGTCATCGCCGAGCTGCACCAGCGCAGCAACCAGCTGCTCGACCTGCCGGACGGCACCGTCTACCCGGCGCTGCATCGATTGCTGCGCGCCGGGCTGCTGGCCAGCGACTGGACCACGGTCGGCGGTCGCCGACGCCGCGTCTACCAGTTGACCCCCGCCGGCCGTAAGGCCCTGGTTGACCAGCAGCGCACCTGGCAGGGGTTCTCCGGGGCGGTGCAGAGCATCCTGAAGGGGGTGCCATGGCCGAGCCCCAGCTGATCGACCGCTACCTGGTCACGCTGCGGCGCAGCCTCGGCAAGGCACCCGACGCCGAGGACATCCTTGCCGAGGTCGAGGACCACTTGCGCGAGGCTGCGGCCGGCCATCGCCACGGCGGGCTCGACGCGCAGGCCGCCGAGGCGCGCACCCTGAAGGCCTTCGGGTCGCCCAGGCTCGTCACGCGTGCGTTCGCCGACGCCAGGAAGCGAGGACTTGCTGTACCCACTACCTTCACCCGCAGGACTGGGCTGGCCGCCATTGCCTGCCCGCTCCTGCTGCTGCTCGGCATGCTGCTAGAGGAAGCCGAGCGGTGGACGATCGCGACTTGGAGCAGCAACTGGTACCTCGCCGGCAACTTGGCCACCCTGCTCGCGCTGGCGCTGCTCGTGGTCGCATTGCTCGGGCTTTGGGCACGGCACGGCGGCGCGGTCGGCACGTTCGGGCTGGCCGGGCTCGTCCTGGTCGGTCTCGGCACCCTCGTCGTGCTGGCCCAGTTCTCGTGGGCACTTCTGCTATGGGTCGCCCCGATCAGCGTCGGCTGCGCCCTGTTCGCCATGGGCATCGTCCGGGCCCGCCTGCTGTCCCGCGTCGCCGCTGCGCTGCTCGGGAGCGGGCTGCTGGGGACCGCCGGGCTGGCGCTTGGCCAGCACCTGGGCGGCGAGGACGCTAATGTCATGGTCTGGCCGTATGCCCTCATCGGGGTCGCCAGCTTCGGGATTGGTCTGACCTGGCTGGGATGGCAGCTGCGGGTCGAGCGACCAGTCGACACTGGCAAGGGAATGGCCCCATTCGCGTAGCGTCAGCGGCGCAGCCGTAGAGGCGCGCTGTTGCAGACCGCCCCCGCCTGGCGTTCGACCTGTGGCGCCTGCAGATCGTGCTCGGCAGGCTCGTGCCGGTCCTGTGCCGGCTGGTCAAACGCGACGTCGGCGGCGCGTCGACGGTGCGCCATTGACACTGAACAGCCTGTTGCGGAAAGCCCTCTATAGGAGGGTGCGTTACAGGGGGTTGTGCTGCTAGGACGGTTCTGCTGGACCGTTGCCGGCAAGGCCGAGCAGCTGGCGAAGACGGGTCACCCGGCTGGTCACCGCGGGGTGGCCGGGACCAAGGTTTCGAGGCGGCCCCAGCCACCTGGCGAGCTGCCGCAGCCCCAGCAGGGTTGCCGACCGACCAACCAGCTCCTGGTATCCCGCCGGGAGCGTAGCCACCTCGCCGTAGCCGGCCAGGAGCGCCTCCCACAGCGGCAGCGGCGAACGCTGGTGCTCCCACAGGTGGAAGTGCCCGAGGTCGAACAGCGGCTCGGTCCCGCCGATCTCGCCGAAGTCGATCAGCCCGCTGTAGTCGCCGTCGAGCTGGAAGATGGCCGTGGTATCGAAGTCGCCGTGCGCCAGGGTCGCGCCAGCCAGGTCGCGGTGGCGTTCGCTGTCGCCCAGCGTCCACAGCCGCTCGAGTTCCGCGACGGTGAACAGCCTTCCAAGCGGCCCCGGCCATGGGTCGGGGAGGTAGGAGGTCACGAACGCGGCGTAGGTCGGGGAGGTGGCGCGGAGTGGCCAGGCCGGCGGCTGGCGCCGAATCCAGCCGAAGCCTTGGACGTCCACGCCGTTGAGCAGGGCCAGGTCGCGTCCGGCGGCATGGGCGATGCGGCGGGCGGCATGCTGGTCGCGGCAAGCGGCCAGGGGTTCGCCGGCGATCTCGCCGGTGACCAGCACCGAGCGGCCTAGGGCCTGGTCGAACGGCTCGACGTGGAGCACCGGCGGCACCCGCAGGCCCAGGGCTCGTAGGTGCTCCAGCAGGGCGGCGTCGACGGAGAGGTCTTCGTCCTGGTCCTCGGCGATCCGCGCATACACCACGCGGCCGGAGGCGTGGACCCGGTACACCTGGGCGGCGAGGCCCGCTGGGGTTCGCGCCACCGTTAGTTCGGGGCCGAGCATGGGTCGCAGCATCGCGTGCAGCGCCTGGAGGTCGACATCTGGCCGGCGTTCCATGTGCCTCCGTCCTGTCCGAACCGAGCAGCCACCTTAGGGGTTCCTGGCCTACCTGATCCGGGGCGCTCGAACCCGGGACGAGTCGTGCTAGGAAGCCGGCGGCGACCTGGCCCAGTTGACAATTAAGAATCAACGCATTTGGTGCGAAGGCCGTGAACAAGTAGCATGGACCATGGCCTACAACTTCCTTGCCTGTGACCGTGACCAGGCGTTCTTGCTGCCTCCGGACCTACGCGAGTGGCTCCCCCAAGACCATCTGGCCTGGTTCGTGCGCGACGTCGTCGACCAACTCGACATCGGACCGTTTCTGCGCTGCTACCGGGCTGACGGGCATGGCCATCCCACCTACGACCCCATGATGCTGCTGGGCGTGTTGCTGTCCGCCTACTGCGTCGGGGTGCGTTCCTCCCGGCAGATCGAGCGGCGCTGCCACGAGGACGTCGCCTTCCGGGTGCTGGCCGGCAACGCCACGCCCGACCACGTGACCATGGCGCGCTTCCGGGTCCGCCACGAGCAGGCCCTGGCCGGGTTCCTGGTCGAGTCCTTGCGGCTGTGCGCCGCCGCCGGGATGGTCCGCCTGGGCACCGTTGCGCTGGATGGCACCAAGCTGGCCGCCAACGCCGCCGAGCGGGCCAACCGCACCCACGACAAGCTCAAGGACGAGGTCGCCGAGATCCTGCGGCAGGCCGCCGAAGCCGACCAGCAATAGGATCAGCTGTTCGGGGATGCCCGCGGGGACGAGTTGCCGGCCGAGTTCGCCAGCCCCACCGGCCGGCTGGCCCGGCTGCGGCAGGCCAAGGCCCTGTTGGAGGCTGAGGCGGCCGAGCGCCAACGCCGGTATGAGCAGCGGGTCGCTGAGCTGGCGCAAGCAGACCGTCGAGCCGGTCTTCGGCCAGCTCAAGGACGTCCGCGGCGCGCGGCGGTTCCAGCGCCGCGGGCTTGCCGCCTGCACCGCGGAGTGGAAGCTGCTGTGCGGCACCCACAACCTGCTCAAGCTCTGGCGCCACCAGGCCGCTGGACCGCTGGCAACGCCGGCCGCCACCTGAGCCGCGAGCAGGGACGGCGCGTCCGCAGCGCGGACCACCAGCGCGCTATTCCGGCGAGGGCTTCCCGAGGTTCGCCAGGCCACCGGCGACCTACCCATGCATGACGCGTTTACGCTGGCCAGAGGCTCTTTCTCGCCCCTTGGGCCCTGCACCCATTAGGTGAAGCGCCATCCCGCCTCAAATGGCCTGCTGAGCTGCGGAGATACGAGCGAGTTCGCTGATCCTTCGGTGGATTCAGGTTTAGGCAACAGGCTCCCTGCAGGCAACCACCCGCATCACCGGCGCCCACCCCCACATCCGGGTCGTGGTCTACTCGGTGTTCGACAGCAACGAGACCCGGCACGCCGCCCACCACGCCGGCGCCGCTGCCTTCATCCCCAAGCACGCCCCGCCCGACCACGTCCCCGCCGCCGTGCTGGCCGCCTGGCAGCCCGCCAGCACCACCACGACCCTATCGGCCGCACCAGCAGGCGACCGTCCTCGGTAGTCCTGCCGGATGATCGGCTGGCCTCCCCGGATCCTGCATCCAGACAGCTCCGTGAAGCCGCGCGGCCGCCGGGTGCCCGAACGCCCTCGGCCACCGTGGACTGGTTCGCCCGCGGAACGTGGACATCGGTTGCCCTGCAGCCACCGGGTGTCGTGGCCCGTGCGCCGGTGAGCTGGACGACGGGCAGGCGGTGAGGCCGGCGGACGTGGAGCGATGGCCACAGGTCCTCAAGTCCAGCTCGCCCCGGGTTGCATCTGCGAGGCGAGGTCGCCGGGTGCTCGGTGCGGATCATCTCGCCGCCTCCGGGTCGTGGCCGCCGGCCCGTGCCCTCATGGTTCTTCGGCGGCCGATGGTGAGCATCGCGAGGAAGGAGACGGCGAAGGCGGGGATCGACGCACCGAGCCAGGGCAGGCGCGCCGACAGCGGGAACGGCAGGTGGAGCAGGTCGGCGAACAGCCCGTCCAGCAGCGACACCCAAACCTCTATCGTGCCGGGGTTGATCCAGTTGTAGACCAGGAAGCCGAGCAGCCAGACCAGCA
>WNGB01012616.1_pt1 | contig 11458 bp, 19 predicted proteins | sample 5400681 | NCBI WGS metagenome assembly WNGB01 (sample SAMN13153367, study PRJNA577476) | soil metagenome | isolation source: 115 cm soil or saprolite under grassland replicate 2 | place: USA:California | collected 2016-06-15 | reverse complement strand
TCACCACGGACATCGCCCACAGCAGCCTGCCCCGACCATCCCAGTTCCCTTCGGCTGCAAGGACTCCCGGCCTCCCTGACCAGGCCTCTGCCTCACGCAATGGACCCCCGAGTCCAGACGCGAAAGTCGGCGCTAACGCGCTCGTCCGGCCGGGCCGTGGCCACATCCTCGCGGAGCAGGTCCATGGCCCGGAGGACGTTGGCCTGTTCACCTTCGGTGGACAGGCCGTGGGCGAGCCAGTCGGCCTTGCCGAGCACGTGGTCGTAGACCCGGGTGAACCCGAGGGTTGGAGCCGGCACGCGGCTCGTGGGCGCAGGTGTCGCAGCCGTCCCAGCAGTAGACGACCACCGGGCGGGTGCAGTCCAGCGTTGACGCGGTGGCGGCGTCCAGCTCCTTGAGGGAAGGCTGGTCGCGCCGGGCGATGCTGCTCGCCGTACTCGGCCCGCGGGAGCACCTCGATCAGCTGGGTGCCGTTGGCCAGCAGCTCTGGAGGCGCTTCAGGTCCGATCCTACAGGCCAGGGTCGCTTTGGCTGGTCGTATGGCCAACACACGGTCGTCGGCGACGACGAGCAGCACTGAAACCGGCTGGCGCGCTACCACCATCAGGTGATCGGCCGGTACAGCCTACCGAGCAAGCGCCAGCCAACCTGCAACGCGGTCGCCGACAGCGACTGAGCGGCGACACAGCATGGTCGAGGTGGGCGGCGACCATGTCGCGACATGGGGTCGGGCGGGGGCGATACTGTACACCGCCCTCACGGAACGGCTACGGCCAGGATCAGTGGCATTGCCGCAGTAGCCAGCTGGCCGTTCTGGATCGGCTGTCCGAACCGGCTTCCCGACTCGGCTGAGCCTCCGCCCTCGACTCGCCAAGTGCCGCCGAGCCGCCTCTTAGCCGCTGGCGGTGGGCCGGCGACGAGAGCGGCCGTGGCCACGCCCACGGCCGCCAGCCCGATGGCTACCGCACCGACCGCGATCAGTCCCAGCGCAACCCCACCGACGCTGAGCAGCCCGATGGCGACCCTGCCCACGGCCACCAGGCCGATCGCGACGTCATCCAGGGCGATGATGCCGCGGGCGCGTCCGAGCCGATACCGGCCGTCTGCCTGCCGGCCCCCGACCGAGATGTGCACGACCGGCAGCTGTCCCCAGACCTGCTTGGAGCGGTAGTCAATTGCCGTTCGTCTGCCGCCGGCCATCAGCGTCTCCGCAGCCTTTGCGGTCTCGACCTGGTTTTGGCCAGTGCCCTTGGTCTATCGAGCGTTGCATTGCCGTGGGGAAGGGCTTGCCAGCCCTGCTGCCGTGGGGATGGACGTAACGCTGGCGCCGGAACCAAGACCAACCCTGCAGGATCGGTACGGTGCATGGAGGTTCCCATGGGTGACATCACGCTTGCTGCCGTCGGCCGGCTGCAGCGGCTGCTGGGGCAGGAGCTGCTGGGCGCCTACCTGATCGGGTCGGGCGCGCTGGGCGGCGCGGTGGCCGAGCAGAGCGACCTCGACCTGGTCGCGGTCTGCGCCCACGTCCCCTCGCCGACGGAGATCCAGCAGCTGGTCACGCCCTCACCGAGGAGGCCATGACCTGGCCGGTGCGGGGCCTGGAGTTCGTGCTGTACCCGCACGCCGCGGTCGCCACGCCCGCCCGGGCGCCGGCGTTCGCGATCAACCTCAACATCGGTCGGCGCATGCCTCTGCACCTGTCGACCGACCGGCGGCCGAGCCGGCCCACTGGTTCGTGATCGACCTAGCGATCCTGCGCGAGCACGGCGTGGCGCTGCTCGGCCCGCCCACCAGCTGGTGGCGCCGATCCCACGGGCCTGGCTGCTGGCCGCGCTCGCCGACGGGCTGGCCTGGCACGCCACCAACGGCCTCAAGGACCGGTTTCGCTGCATCGCCCTCGACTACCCCGGGTTCGGCCTCTCCGCCACGCCCCCTGGCTACGGCTACACCGTCGCCGAACACGCCCGCGTGGTGGAGGGGTTCGTCACCCAGCTGGGCCTGGAGGGCATCACGCTGATGGGCCAGGACTGGGGCGGCCCCATCGGGCTGGCGGTGGCGGTCCGCCACCCCGACCGGTTCCGGGCCTTGGTCATGGGCAACACTTTCGGGTGGCCGGTCCAGGGCGAGAAGACCTTCGAGCGGTTCTCCAAGGTCATGGGCAGCGCCTTCCCTGGTGGCTTGCTGGTCAAGCGGCTGGACCTGTTCACCCGCGTGTTCGTGCCTGGTGGGGTCAAGCGCAAGAAGCTCTCCAAGGCCGAGAAGGCCATGTACCGGCGCCCCCACCCCACCGCCCGGTCGCGGATCCCGGTGCACGTGCTGCCCAGGGAGATCCTGGCCGCTCACCAGTTGCTCTCCGAGGTGGAGCAGGGCTGCCGCGTCTGGCCCACCTGCCCGTCCTGATCGTGTGGGGTGACCGCGACCAGGCGTTCAAAGAGCCGCAGCGGCGCCGCTGGGAAGGCACCTTCCCCAACCACCGGACGGTGCTGCTGCACGGCGCCTCGCACTACATCCAAGAGGACGCCCCCGAGGAGATCGTCGCCGCCATCAAGCAGTGGTCGCCCGGGGCCTAGCCATGGATGTGGCCATCCCCGGTCAGCAATCTGGGCGTTCTTGGCGGTGGCGTAGGCGGACCTGCCCGGCGGCATCCGGTCGGCGACCTCGGAGTCGATCTGGATGATGCGGCCCGACCCCTGGCTCGCATCCCCGGGAGCACGGCCCGCCCCAACAGCATCGGGCTCTTGACGAAGAAGGCCAGCTGGGCGACATGGTCCTCCCAGGTCACCTGGGCGAGGGGTGCTTCCGGCTGTGGGGCCGGTGGCGTTGACCACCAGGACGTCGATGGGGCCGAGGCGTCCGGCCACGGCAGCCACCAGCTCGGTGACCTGCCGGTGGTCGGTGACGTCGGCCGGGAACGCCTCGGCGACCCCGCCGGCGTCCCGGATGCCGTCCACGACCTGGACACCTGCCTCGACGTCGAGACCTCTCTTGCTGTTGTCTCCCGCGCCAGCTGGGCGTTTCATCACGCCGGCTGCTGATGGCTGCCCGGGGGCACCGGACCCTCGCGCGGTTTCTTGCAGCTGGCCAGCGGACGCCGAGGCCAATGGCGATAGCAGGGTCGGCCAAGAACGTTCGCTGCAGCAGATGGGTAGGACCCACCGAGCGTGGCTGCCTTGCGCGACCATCTAGCTCTAACCCGTTGGGCCGCGCTCCGCTGCATCCTCCGTTCTCTATCGGTCAGCTCAGGAGGTAGCCGGCGATGAACCCGACCACCGCGGCAGCGGCAACCATGCTGCTGACCTGGGAGAAGGCGTAGGGGATGATGGAGACGGAAACGACCGCGAGCACCGCCCCGGAGGCCAGCGCCTCGGCGCCGCCGATCAGCGCCGGGCTGGCGTCGGCCAGCACGGTACCGCCGAGGACGGTCGCGCCGGCCAGCGCCAGGCCGATCGCGGCCAGCAGAGCGATCGCAATGCCCTTGGAGCGGCCGGCGGCGATGATCGGCTGGGCGGCGCCGTAGGCCTCCACCAGGTTGCCGACCAGGACCCCAGCCAGCAGCGCCATCCCAACCTGGCCGGCGGCCACCGTCAGCCCGAGCGCGACCGACTCGGGGACCCCGTCGACGAAGATCCCGGCCGCGATCGACTCGCCCCGGGCCGCCTCGCTCAGGGCCGCCGTCATGGTCATCGGCTGCCCGACCATGGCGGCGTGCGCTGAGTGCCGCGCTGCCCGCATCCGCTCGTTGCGGGTCAGCCAGGCGTCGGCCCCGATGTAGAGGAGCGTGCCGGCCAGCAGCCCGCCGGCCGTGAGCCAGCGGCCGGCCTGTTCGTCGGCTTCGGGAACCAACTCAACCGCGACCGCGGCCAGCAAGATCCCACCCCCAAAGGCCGTAAGGGTAGCGGCCACCCGTGGTGGCAGCCGCAGCCCGGCCGCCGCCAGGGCACCGACGATCAGGCTGGCGGCCACCGCCAGCCCCCAGCCGGCTGAGGCGCCGAGATTACTCATGCTGAAGCTGTGCCACCCGGTGGCCCATGGCGCGACGGCCCAGGGCGGCCCGCGGGTCTCTGGACGGCCTCCGGTGCATTGTCCACCGTCATCTCGTCGCGGGAGGGCGGCACGCCCGAGCCGTCGCTGTCCAACCTCGTGTCCGTCGCCGTTGCCTGGCCCGTCGTGTTCGGGTCCGGCCACGGCCGGCTCGTCGTGACCCCGTGCTGATCGCGGTCGTCCTGACCATGACTGGTCAGGCTCCGGAGCGCGAACCGCCGGGCCGGTGCTCGGCGGCGCGCTGAACGCAACGACGGTGAGTCCAGGGCGACGCAGTAGAGGCATATACGCCCCGCTGGGTGCCGACCGCCGCAAGTCCACGCGTTCATGCGCCCTCCTCATCAAGTCGGTGGGCCTTGCCGTTGTTGTCCCCGGCCGCGTCCCGCTCGTTACAGCATGGCCAGGAGCTTCACGCCGCCGCCATTCGAGGCGGCCTTTGGGACGAACCTGCAGACCGGTCATGGGTCTTAGCTGCCGCAGACCCCTGCATGCACGTCCGCGTCATGACGTTGAACTACGCGGCCATGGTGCGCCGGCGCAGCCTGGACGTCGTTGCCGATGGCGGACCCCTCCCAGCGCCCGCTGGGAGCAGCTCTCCAGCGAAGCAGGCTCTCCACCTTGGCCCGGTGACCGCGGACAGGGACGGCCGTCGACCCTCCGGTCGGTCAATCTGGCCGCCCGACTACGGGCGCAAAGTCGGCGCTCAGCGCGGGGAGTCCAGCCAGGGTTGCTTGAGGTCGAAGAACTCCGGCTCCCCGACGCTCAAGGCCGCCATCTCCTCCATCTGTGCCTGCAGCTCCGGCGGCGGCTGCTTGCGTTCGCCTTCCCGCGCCGCCGCCTCGGAGGTGAAGTAGACCGCCATGGTGTAGGCCCCACCCTGGTGGCCTACCGCCATGCTGCCGATGATGTCGGGGCGGAAGGCTGCCCATCCATGGCGCCGGCGTGCCCCGGGCCGGGTTGTGGTCGACGGGTCATGGTCGCACCGGCCGGCCGGGTCCCCGACCTCCTATGGGCGCTGCCGCCGATCCTCAGGCCCGAGAGGGTCGCCTGGCTGGCCGACAGGGCCCGAGTGCGGTTCCGCCCGGCCGGGTGGCGCCCCTGAGGTCTGTTGGCGCTCGGCGATGAGCCAAGATCAGCCGCTGCCCTCCGCCTGCTCTGTGGGAAGCTCCAGGAGCGCCTCGCGAGCCTCGGCCAGCGCCATGACGTCGACCACGCCGAGCTGCGGTGCTCGACAACCCGACCGGGGGCGGCTGAGTCGGCGCTCAGTCGCCGTCGCGTACTGGCCTCTCGTGAAGAGCTCCACCTCTGCCTCGCGCCCGCGGACGAGGCCGGGCAGCACCATACCGCCTCCCTTGTTCCGCGCACCGACCCTTGGATGGCCCGGATCTGGGCTCTGCCCAGGTTGGGGGGAACCTCGTGGAACGTGAACCCGGCGCCGGGTACGAAGGCGGCCTCCAGTCCCTCCGACGTGGGGCTCACCGTTGGGCTGGGTGACGCGGTCGGCGACGCGAACCTGGGGATGGGGTTGGGCTGGTTCCATCGGTTGGTGCGGTGCCCTGGCAGAGGCCGTCAACGCTACGAGGGGAGGGCGGTGCCGACAATGGACGCATCGTGGAGACGAGCCGCGTGGCTACCGGCAGCAGCCCTCCGCCCGCTTGCGGTACGACTGTTGCGCCCACGATCCCGCCCGGAGATCCCGTAGGAACACGGGCCAGGTATCCCGGAGGTACAGGGTGAACGGAGCCCACCAGAGCAGGTCGTTTGTGACGGTGATCATCAAGGTTTGCGCCGGCCACCGCCCGGTCAGGACGAGCCAGACAACCCCCACCGGGCCGAGGACCTTGCCCGCGAGGCCGACCGCGGCCGGCACCCACCCCCGCTCAGGGACCCTGGCCACCTCCAGGTACACGATCCCGTACAGCCCGACCACCATCCCGAGGCCGGCGAACCCTTGCTGCGCGTCCGTCATGGCGATCCCTGCGACCCGAGACAGCCACCGGGGATCGAGGGCGGTCCAGAGCCCCCAGACCAGGTTGTAGAGCCCGGCCGCGACGAAGAGCAGGCGATGCAGCCGACGCCGGGGGATCATCGCGATGCCCGCGGCGCCACGTCACCCCGCCATGGCCAGCTCGCCCGGGGGAGCCCGAGGACGGCGTACAGGTCCCGGAGTCCCGAGATGAGGATGCCCAGCGCCATCGCGGTGATTCCCAGCCGCAGCAGCAGCGGAGCGTCAGGCGGCGAGAGGACGAGGCCGGCGGGCCCCATCCACCACTGCAGGAGGTTGGGAACCAGGTTCGCCAGCATCATTCCGTAGACGATCCCCATGAGGGCGTGGGTGGCCCGCTCCCCCGGCAACAGCCCGCCCAGGGGCCTGCGCACCCGATCCTCCACGATGAAGTCGGCGATGGTGATGATGATCTCGCCGGTCAGCAGCAGGGCGAAGACCGCCGCCCAGGGCCCTTGCCATGCCAACCAGGCAAGCGAGCCGAACACCACCACGTAGATGAAGTCCCGAACCGCATGCAACCGCAGCTCCGGCCGCACCCCTGGGAGTCGGGCGGGAAGCTGCCCCCGGTACTCGTGGTAGTAGAGGGTGTCGAAGGCGCCGAGGACCCCCAGCAGCGCCAGCAGCCACAGGACCTTCTCCATGGTCATCCCTCCTCGGTCACGTATCCGGCGTAGGAGAGCAGGGGCCCAACCAGCGGCGCGCAGACGCTCACGGCCACGAAGAACCGATCCCCGTCGGGCCCCGCGGCCCAGGCCGTGACCACGGGCGCGAGGCACCGGGGCAGCGGAACGGCGAGCCGACCCGCCTGGATGGAAACTGCCTCCTGCGCGTAGCGGACCTCGTGCGCCGAGGCCCGCAGGCGGTAGCGGATCTCCAGCGCCCCGATGCGCTCGATGCGGATCGGTCCTCGGCGGGTCTGCCGGGTGATGTAGGGCCGGCCAGCGAACCACCGTCGCCACACCTCCTGGTCGCCCATCCGCTCGATCTCCACGCGGACCGGGACGGCAGGCCCCTCCCGGGGGAGCCGCAGGAAACGGGCCAGCATCCGAGCCCGGGAGCGTTGGCCCCAGCGGACGGCGAACGTCCCGGAGCCCCGCACCGTCTCCGCCCCCAGGTGGAAGGTGGCGGCACTCATGGCATCCGGCCTCGCTTGACTCCCGTCACACCGAACCATAGGATCTAAACAATCGCTTTAAGCATTCGTTTACCACATGGCAAAGCCAGGCGCAAGGGCGGCGAGGGCCAGGGCCGGACAGGACACACGGGCCCGGCTGGTGGAGGCCGCCATCGAGACCCTCAAGGCCGAGGGCTACGCGGGGACAAGCGCTCGGGCCATCGCCCGGGCCGCAGGGCTCAACCAGGCCCTGATCTTCTACTACTTCGGCAACCTCACCGGGCTCCTGCTGGCCGCCCTGGACGAGACCAGCGCGCGGCGGCTGACCCGCTACCGCGAAGCCCTGGACGGCGTCCGGGGCCCGGGGGAGCTGCTGCGGGTGGCCCGGGAGCTCCTCCGAGAGGATCTCCAGTCGGGCCACATCACCGTCCTGGCCGAGATGATCTCGGCGTCCTCCTCGGTGCCGGAGCTCGGGACGGAGATCGTGGCCCGCATCCAGCCCTGGATCCAGGTCGCCGAGGGGGCGGTGGATCGGGTCCTTCATGGGTCTCCGCTGCAGGGGCTGTTGCCCGCCCGCGACGTGGCCTTCGCCATCGTGGCCCTCTACCTCGGGGTGGAGCTGCTCACCCACCTGGAGGGAGACCATGCCCGCGCCCAGGCCCTCTTCGAGGCGGCGGCGAGGATCCTGCCCCTGGTCGAGCCGTTCCTGGGGCCATTCATACGGGAAGAGGGGTAAGGGCGATGGAGGACACCGGGACCCTCGACGTGGTGACCCAGGTGTTCAACTGACCGGAAGATGACCACCTGGCTGGGACAGGTGGCAGCAGCCCCGGCCGGTGATGGTGAGAGCGGGTGGCGAGGTGGTCGGTCAGACGGCGGGCTGCAGGGTGACCTTGTAGCCGAGAGCCTCCAGCTGGCGGACATGGTTGCGCTTGCGGCGGTCGGCGTCGATACGGGTGTCGTAGAAGCCGGGTCCCCACCGTCACCGCGCGGCCACGAGCTCAGCTACGACCAGGCCGACTGGCTCACCCGGCAGCTGGACCTGGGCACCGACGGCACCTGCAACCAGGACGACCGGCGCATCACCAACAGCTTCTGGGCCACCGGCTGGGAGCGCCAGCGCGACACCGACAAGGCCAACAGCGCCTGCGCCTGGGCCGGCAAGCAGACCACCACCTGGACCCACTTCGACAACGGCAAGCTGAAGACGCTGGAGACCCTGGCCAACCGGGGTGGCACCGACGAGCTCACCAAGTCCCACGAGGTCGGCTACCTCGACAACGGCGTCTACGTCAACGGGCACCGGGTCAGCGACCACTACCTACTCAAGCGGCAGGAGGGCAACACGGCCACGACGTGTGTGTGTCGGCGGCCTCCGCCTGTGACGCGCAGTGGTCCTACGACGCACGCGATCGGCTGCTGCGCCACCAGCAGTGCGCCACCAAGGCCACCTCCTACGCCCTGGACGAGGCCGCCCAGCAGCAGGGCGACACCGCGATCCGGGCGGGCAACGTCACCACCGAGGACGACGGCGCCCAGCGGCGCGTGCGCCGCTATCTGGGCAACCAGCTCAACGAGCTCGCCATCGACGGCACTGTCGCCGCCAAGTACTGGTACGACCCGCTGGGCAGCCTGGACTGCGTCACCGGGCCGCCGGCTCACAGGGTGACTGCTCGCCCAGCGACGGGGCTGGCGTCAGCGCCAACCTGCTGGTCGACCACGCCTACGACTACCTGGACCGGCTGGCCGCAAGCCGCAGCTACGCCGGCGCCGCCAGCCCCACCGACAGGCCGACTACACCTACGACGCCTACGGCCACCGGCTGGCCATGACCTCGGTCCCCACCGGCGGCGGCACCCCCGAGACCTTCACCTACGGCCATGACGTGCACGGCTCGGTGTCGCAGCTGCTCAGCGACACCGGCACGGTCAAGGCCTCCTACGGCTACAACGCCTACGGCGGTAGCGACGCCCCCACCAGCGACCCGCAGGCGCTCACCACCGGCGACCCCGACGCCCAGGCCCCCATCAACCCCTACCGCTATACGGGCAAGCGGCTGGACTCCGGGCTGGCGACCAGCCCCGGGTCGGCCCGCCGGCTACCACATGGGCGCGCGCCGCTACGGCCCCGACACCACCCGCTTCCTGCAGCAGGACCTGTTCCACGCCGCCTCGGCGACCTGGGCCTGAGCGTGGACCCGCTGACCCAGAACCGCTACGCGCTGGCCGGCGGCAACCCCGTCAGCTACGTCGAGTGAGACGGCCACTACAACATCGCCGACGTCGGTGGCATCGGAGGGGTCGTCGCGCCATTCGACGCCGCATTGCCCGGCCCGAACGACGCGGCCGGACTTGGTGGCACGATGATCAACGGCCGGTATGTCTACCCACAAGACGCCCCCTCGTACACCGAACATCTACGAACAGCAGGTCAGCGAATGGGGCGTCAACATCTCATCGACCACCTACACCGCCGGGGAGATCCTCGGATTCCCCAGCGTCTCTGGCCTCGCCGCCGCCGGCGTCACGGCCACTGCTCGGAGGCTTGCCGCTCGTGGGCCTGCACGATCGGCGGCGCACATTGCGGCGACTGCGGACGTGTCGAAGGCCCGGAACACGGCCTTCTTCTGGTCTGGGATTCGTGACGAAGAAGCCGTGAAGATCGCCCGGTCAATGGGTGGCACAACCCTGGAGGACTTGAACCGCACCCGCGGATTCGGAATGCCCGCGTGGGATCCGTACGACGCCAACGTCAGTGAGCCATGGGAACTGCTCTGCCAGGTATGCGGCAAGCGCATCGGGCACGGTGCGATTCATCGCTGGCCCCGGCGGGCGCGCGGACAGCGTCTGGAACCTCCTTGAGCTTCCGACACTCAAGACGAACCCGATGTCACCCAGATCATTCGGATCGATCCCAAGAGCGGCGCAGCGACGACGATCTTTTCGAGGTAGGACGTGGACATCAACTGGGTCGACCGTGGCAGCGTGATGGTCAGAGTCGGTAGGTGGCCGAGGAAGAAGACGCTGCGCGTGGCCGGTGAGGCATTGCTCGCGCACGATCCGGACTTCCTGACCTATGCGCAATACATCACCCACTGGGAGGACGGAACTCCCATCAGCGACGAGGAGAAAGCAGAAGTCCTGGATAGGGTGATCGACGAAGCGGCGAAACAGGGCTGGAAGTTCGAGGTCGAATGGTGATCCTGCCATTCGAAAGCTCCGCCGTCATGCCGCTACTGCCACCGGTCGTCGTGGGGCCGCGGGGCTACGAGCACACGCGGGCCATGTCACCAACCGTGTCGGCGAGCGTGTCGCGCACCACCAGGCCGGGACGAGCATGCGACAACTGCAAGATGACGTCGAGCCGGCGCGGATAGCTCGGAGCCGCACCCACGGCCAGGGGCTTGCCGCCTGCCACGCAGGCACCGAGCTCATACAGGGCGATCGGCTGCGCCGATGCCGACGGCGGGAACCAGAACAAGATCGCTTGCGCTGCCCGCAAGTGCCTGTACTCCCAGGCCGTCTGCTCGGCGGCGACCGTCCGATTGGCGACAGGGGAGACAGGGTGGCGGGGGCGGCGCGGATTGAGGATCACCCAATCGACCCCTGCCGTTCGCAGCAGGTGCACGGCCTGGGCCTGCCAGTCGGGGCATCCTGTGATCCCGCCGGCGAGAAACAGCGCCGGCCCGGCGCCAGTGTAGAGGTTCGGCGCCTCCACGTAGCCTTGGATGCGCGGTGACCTTGACCGACGCATAATCAGTCACCCTCGCGCCGCGACCGCTGCGCCCGGCCTGTCGGTCCGAGCCGTCTGGGAGCAGGCTGCGGGTGGAATGATCGGGCTCGGCGTCGAGGTCGGCAAGCCGGGCTTCCAGCAGGCGGTAGGTGCGTCGGGCCGCGTCCGGTCGGCCGAGGCCTGTAGCCTCATGGCCTGCCGGTAGGTCTCCTCGACGCAGGGATCGTGCGCCGGCTGCGCAAAGAGAACCTGGAGCCGTGCCGCGCCAACGAGACATCCTTCGGGTAGCGCCCTACCCGACCGGCATGCTCCCCGGGTCGTGGTCAGCGTCACGGGCCGGCCCAGCCGGCCGCCCACCGGAGCGTCGATGCCCGCGTTGATGCATGCCGGTGGCAATCTGCCAGCGAGCGAACATCGGAGAAAACATTCGGGTGTGGATCTTCTGGGGTGAGTCGAAAGCGCTGTTCCTTCACCTGACCAACCGCTGCCGGGAGAATTGAGGGACCCGATCCGAGTACGTTCCCGGATGTCGGATCCAGAACGCAGCGGAAGGAACCCAGTGC
>WNGB01019554.1_pt2 | contig 11459 bp, 11 predicted proteins | sample 5400681 | NCBI WGS metagenome assembly WNGB01 (sample SAMN13153367, study PRJNA577476) | soil metagenome | isolation source: 115 cm soil or saprolite under grassland replicate 2 | place: USA:California | collected 2016-06-15 | reverse complement strand
CAAAATCATCCGGTGAGTTGCACGCACACAGCCCACGCAAGATGATAAAGCCGAACCAGTCGTTGCACATGACGGGCCAACTGAGTCGATAGCGCACGCCGAGTCGAGTGGCCCGCACGTGAACTTAGCCGTTCCGGGCGTCCCAGGGACACCAGGGACGCCTCCTTGTCGGAGCGCATCAACTATTGATGCCTGTGCCCAAACTCGTTGGCGCGAACCTGCCAAGGACGCTGGGGGCGCCACGCGGGGGGTTGGGCACCTCATTTGCATGATCGCTCCTGGACACCCACCCTGCCAGGAGGAGCTATGGACGAGATCCGCGTCGCGAGTTGGGCGGAACTGCTGGAGGTGCTGTACGCCGATTCGTGGCAAGAGAGTCTGAGGCGCTTTCGCTCCAACTTCGCCTTCCGTGGGCTGGAAGCGCCCGCGGAAGAATTGCTCACGGGGCTAATGCGGTTGGGGGACGACTACGGGGAGTTGGAGGGGCATTTGCTGCGCAACTTCCGCAAATATGCCTACGGCGACCCGGTGCCCGCCGACTCGGTCTGGAACTGGCTGGCGCTGGCCCAGCACTACGGCTTGCCGACGCGACTGCTGGACTGGACCTTTTCGCCCTTCGTGGCCCTGCACTTCGCCACCGAGCATGTGGAGCACTTCGAGCAGGACGCGATTCTCTGGTGTGTGGATTTCATTCAGGTCAAGCGCTTCCTGCCGAGCCGGCTGAAGGAAGCGCTGGAAGAAGAAGGGGCGAACGTCTTCACGGCGGAGATGCTCGGCCGCGTGGCTGGCAACCTCAAGGAGTTCGACCGCCTCGCCGCCAAGCCATTCGTGGCTTTCTTCGAGCCGCCCTCCCTCGACGAGCGCATCGTCAACCAGTTTGCCCTGTTCTCGCTAATGTCCAGTCCGACGGCAGGGCTGGATGCGTGGGTCAAGGACCACCCGGGCCTGGCGCGCCGGGTTGTGATCCCGCACGCCCTGAAGTGGGAAGTGCGCGACAAGCTCGATCAGGCCAATGTCACCGAGCGCGTGCTCTACCCCGGGCTGGACGGTCTCAGCCGTTGGCTCAGGAGGCAGTACACCCCGCCGCGGTCGAAGGCGGCCCACACGAAGTCGGTGGCGACCGGACGCGCTGGCAAGCCCTGAACGAGCGGCGGGGTTTATCCCCGCCGTCCCAACTCCAGACGGCGGGGATAAACCCCGCCGCTCGTGTAGCACTTTCCCTGTCGTGTCTTGCCATTTAGGGCAAGATCGGCAGCAACCTGCAGGGCGGCAAGTTGTGACGGCGATTGCTGTCCACAACCCTTTCCCAAATCCCTATGATGAAGAGTGAGGTTCGAGGCCATTCTTCGCAATCTCCTTCTCCATAAAGGAGCAAACACCCCATGCTTTCCTCCATGCGTTGGTTTATCCCGGTTGGGCTGCTGACGCTCGGCTCCCTCGTCGCCGTGGAGCCGGCGGCGGCGCAGCCGAAGACCACCAAGCCCGTGCCCCTGAACGGTGTCAAGGATCGCGCCGGCATGTTCAGCGAACAGGCGGTGACCCGTGCCCGCGACGAGATCGCCAGCATCAAGCGCGCGACGAAGAAGGATCTGGTCATCGGGACCTTCGTGCATCCCGACGACAAATACAAGGGCAAGAAGGTGGAGCAGTACGCGGAAACCTGGGCCCTGGAGAACTACAAGGACCACCTCGTTGACGGGGTGTATGTCCTGATCTGCAAGGAGCCGAAGATCCTCCGCGTGGCGCTCGGCAATGCCACGCGCGACCGCGGTCTCTTCACCGCAGACAACCGGCAGGGGCTGCGGGACCTCATGCTCGAGAAGTTCAAGGAGGCGGACCAGATTCTTGAGGCCAAAGGCCCGGACGCCGAGAAGAAGGCCCAGGCGCTGCACGACGAGGCGCTGCTGGAGGGTGTGGCCTACGTTCGCAAACACATGGTCGCGGCGGGTGGCAATGTCGCGGCGGGGCCGACGAACCCCCGGGAGAACAAGCCGTGGGCGGCTGCGCCGCAGCGGGAGAGCTTCTGGTCCACCCCGCTGGGCTGGGTCGTCATCGGTCTCGGCATCCTGCTCGTGCTGTGGCTCATCATCGGCATCTTCCGCGCTCTGGCTGGCGCGGGTCGTGGGGCCCCCGGTTACGGCGGCGGGGGCGGGGGTGGCTTCATGTCGGGACTGCTTGGTGGTCTGTTCGGCGCCATGGCCGGCATGTGGCTGTACAACAATCTCTTCGGCGGCGGCATGTCGAGCGCCAGCGCCGCGGATCCCGGTGCGGGCGGCGATTACGGCGGAGCGGACGCGGGCGGCGACGCGACCACCAGTGGCGGCGACTACGGCGCTGACGGCGGTGGCGCTGACGCGGGTGGCGCTGACGCCGGTGGCGGTGATTGGGGCGGTGGTGGGGGCGGCGACTGGGGCGGCGGTGGCGGTGGTGACTGGGGTGGTGGCGGTGGTGGTGGCGACTGGTAACCCACACCCGTTGCGCGTTGCCCAGGGAGGAGCGCCGGCCCCTGCCTGAATAACCGAGCGGCCCTACCGGCGCGGCCGCAGGACCATTCCGAGGGCCTCACCGTGGTGATGTACATCCTGATCGGCCTGGCGGTACTCCTCGTGCTGTGGCTGATCATCGGCATTATCCGCGCGTTGTCCGGCGGCGGCCGCCGGGATGCGCCGGGTTACGGCGGCGGGGGCGGCGGCGGGGGCGGGGGCGGCGGCTTCTTCTCCTCGCTGCTGGGCGGCATGTTCGGTGCCGCGGCGGGCATGTGGCTCTATCACAACATGTTCGGCGGCGAGACCCCGTCGGCGGGCGCGGGCTACGGCGGCGGCCACCACGGCGGCGACTACGGCGCCGATGCTTCGCCGAGGGACAGCGGCGCCAGCGCTGCCGACGGCGATTACGGCAAGGACGCGAAGGGTGGCGGCGACTGGGGTAGCGATAAGGACGCCGCCGACGCCGGCGGTGTTGCCGATGCCGCCGACGCCGACGCCGGTGGCGGAGGCGGAGGCGATTGGGGTGGTGGCGGTGACGCCGGGGGCGGAGGCGACTGGGGCGGCGGTGGCGACGCCGGTGGCGGGGGAGACGCCGGGGGCGGCGGCGACTGGGGCGGCGGTGGCGACGCTGGCGGCGGTGGCGGTGATTGGTAACCCACCCCACAGCCGGGGCTGATCATGGGAAGCGACGACTGCTTTTTCTGTGACAAGCTATCCACGCTGCGCGAACTGCCGGACGAGGATATCGTCTGGCAGTTCGCGCATTCGGTGGCCTTCCGCACCACTTCGTCCTACCATACCCGGAATCGGGGGAACAGGCCGCGCAGTGCCAAACCTTTTCCACGGTGAACAACCGTGGCCGAATTGAAGACCCAGTAATTCGTAGTTCACTTTCTGGGGGCGAAACGATTTTCCACGGTCGCCGGACCGTGGCCGCATTGAGGTGAAGGCCGGCAGGACGCAGGCGCACCAACGAGTTCAGCCTACCATGACTTCTTCCCTCCGCATTGGCACGCGCGGCAGTCCTCTGGCCCTGTGGCAGGCCCATCACGTCGCCGCGCTCCTGCGTGCGGTCGCTCCCGAGCGCGTCGTCGAGTTCGTGCAAATTCAAACGGCAGGCGATCAGATCCGCGACGTGCCCCTGGCGCAACTCGGCGGCCAAGGGGCGTTCACCAAGGAAATCCAGCGGGCGCTGCAGACGGAGGCAGTTGACGTCGCGGTTCACAGCCTGAAGGATCTCCCCACCTTCGCGGTGGCCGGGCTGATCCTGGCTGCGGTGCCGGAGCGCGGCTCGATCGGCGACGCCTTCGTTTCGCGCCGCCATCGCTCGTTCGCGGAGTTGCCGCCTGGAGCGGTGGTCGCAACGAGCAGTTTACGCCGGCGTGCCCAGGCCCTTTATCGCCGGCCGGATCTGCATCTCGTCGATATTCGCGGCAATGTGGAGACGCGGTTACGTAAACTGGAGGAGCAGGGACTCGATGGGCTGATCCTGGCACAGGCGGGGCTGGAGCGGCTCGGGTTAGGTGGCGCCATTACCGAGATTCTCGATCCGTCGTGGATGTTACCTGCCGTCGGGCAAGGGGCTCTCGGGCTGGAATGCCGGGAGGCCGACACGATGACGCGCGCGTTGCTGTCCCGGATCGACCACGCGCCGACGCGGGCGGCAGTCCTGGCGGAGCGGGCGCTGCTGCGTGGTCTCGGCGGTGGCTGTCAGGTGCCGGTCGGGGCGGTCACGACCCTGAGCGGCGGCCGCCTGGCGCTGCGCGGCGTGGTGATTTCGCCGAACGGTCAGCAGCGCGTCGAGGGACGGATCGAGGGGTCGCCCGCAGGCGCTGAGGAACTCGGACAGCGCCTGGCCGAAGGGTTGTTGACGCGTGGGGCCCTGGAGATCCTCGGGATATAGTTCCCAATCAAGAGAGTATTTGTTCGTAGTTCCGCCTTCAGGCGGTTGAGCGACAACCGCCTGAAGGCGGAACTACGAACCAAGACACCGCCTGGGAGAACACGACCATGTTGCTCGCGGAACCTGGCAAGGCGGGGATCATCAAGGGCGAGCACGAGGCGCTCGACGTTACTTGCGTCAACACCATCCGCACCCTGTCGATGGACGCGGTGCAGGCGGCCAATTCCGGGCATCCCGGAGCGCCAATGGCGCTGGCCCCGGTCGCGTACTGTCTTTGGCAGGACTTCCTCCGCTTCGATCCGCAGGATCCCGTGTGGCCCAATCGCGACCGCTTCGTGCTCTCGAACGGCCACGCCTCGATGCTGCTCTATTCGCTGCTGCACTTGACCGGCGTCAAGGCGGTGAGCAAGGACTACGAGGCGCTCGGCGAACCGTCGGTGCCGCTGGAGGCGATCCAGCAGTTCCGCCAGCTCGACAGCAAATGCCCCGGCCATCCGGAATATCGCTGGACCAGCGGCGTCGAGACGACCACCGGCCCGCTCGGTCAGGGCATCGCCAACAGCGTCGGCATGGCTCTGGCTGGCCGCTGGATGGCCGCGCATTTCAACCGGCCCGGCTTTGAGGATCTCATCGACTTCCGCATCTACGCCCTGTGCGGCGATGGCTGCCTGATGGAGGGCATCTCGCACGAGGCCGCCTCGCTCGCCGGGCACCTCAAGTTGTCGAACCTCTGCTGGGTCTACGACAACAACCGCATCACGATCGAGGGCAATACCGCCCTGTCCTGCAGCGACGATCCAGCGACGCGCTTTCTGGCTTATGGTTGGAACGTCCTGCGCGTCGGCGACGCCAACGATCTCGCGATGCTGCGGCGTGCGTTCCGGACCGCGCTCGCGACGCGGGATCGGCCGACGCTGATCATCGTGGACAGCCACATCGCCTGGGGTGCGCCGAACAAGCAGGACACCAGCGCCGCCCACGGCGAACCGCTCGGCGAGGACGAGATTCGTCTCGCCAAGCGCAACTACGGCTGGCCGGAAGACAAAAAATTCTACATTCCCGATGGTGTTTATGACCATTTCCGCCAGGGCATCGGCCGGCGCGGCAAGGAACTGCGCGACGCCTGGTTTGCGCGTATCCAGGAGTACAAGGCGAAAGGCAAGGTGCTCAATGTGCTCGGCAAGAATGTGCCGTGGCTGCTGGGCGGGTCGGCGGACCTGACGCCGTCAACGAAGACACGCCTAACCTTCGAGGGGGCCGGCGACTTCGAGGCGGATAACTCCGGCGGGCGGAACCTGCACTTCGGCATCCGCGAGCACGCGATGGGCGCGGTCCTCAACGGCATGAGTCTGATCAAGGTGCGGCCTTACGGCTCGGGCTTTTTGATCTTCAGCGACTACGGGCGCGGCGCCATCCGCCTCGGCGCCATCATGGAACTGCCGGTCATTCACATCTTCACGCACGACTCGATCGGCGTCGGCGAGGACGGGCCGACGCACCAGCCCGTCGAGCACCTGGCGTCGCTGCGGGCCATGCCCGGTCTGCTGGTCATCCGTCCGTGCGACGCGAACGAGGTGGCCGAGGCGTGGCGTGTGATCATGAAGTTGCACCACGAGCCGGCGGTGCTGATCCTCACGCGGCAGGCGGTGCCGACGCTCGACCGCACGAAGTACGCCCCGGCGGCGGGCCTGGCCCGTGGCGCCTATGTCCTGGCCGACGCCCCCGGCGGTCAACCCGACGTCCTGCTCCTGGCCAGCGGCAGCGAGGTATCGTTGTGCGTCGAGGCGTACGAGCAGCTTGCCCGCGAAGGCATCAAGGCTCGCGTTGTCAGCATGCCGTGCTGGGAGCTGTTCGAGCATCAGGATCGAGCCTATCGCGAGAGCGTCCTGCCGCCTGGCGTGCAGGCGCGCGTCTCGGTGGAGCAGGCGGCGACGTTCGGCTGGGAGCGCTACGTCGGCGCGGACGGCACCAGCATCGGCATGCACACGTTCGGCGCGTCTGCCCCGCTGAAGATGTTGCAGAAGAAGTTCGGCTTCTCCTCCGAGCGCATCGCCGAGGCGGCACGCGAACAGGTGCGGCGAACGCGGAAGTAAATGGTCGCTGCTGCGCCCGAACCCGCCTACCATCCTTCTTGTCCAGATCTGCGACCGTACATTCCATCCTGCTCGTTGAGGGGCACTCACACTCTGGCGAGCCGGGAGTCAGCGACCGGAGGAACAAGCTACTTCCTCCGGTCGCTGACGCTCCCGGCTCGCCAACTAGTTGCAGGTGGGTGATATCTCCATTGTGGAAATGGTCGTTTCCGAGGAGAAGTCATGGCGAAGATTTCTCTGGTTTACCCCAAGATCCCCGGCAGCCAGCAAGCCCCGTCCGGGCGCTGCATCGCCTTCGAGAAGTACGACGGCACCAACCTGCACTGGGTCTGGGACCGCGAATTCGGCTGGATCACCTTCGGCACACGCCGCGATTCCTTCTACCTCGACGGCCGCGGTGTGCCGGAGTTCTGTGCCGCTCACCCCGGTCTGGAAGAGGCGGCCGAACTCTTCCTGCGCACCCACGCCACGCCGCTGGAAGGCGTTTTCCGCAGCCACGACGCCTATCGCTCGGCTCAACTGACCGTCTTCACGGAGTTCGTCGGTGCGCGCTCCTTCGCCGGAATCCACCAGCCGGACGATCCGAAACAGCTCGTCCTGTTCGACGTGCAACCCGATGCGGGCTTGATCGGGCCGGAGCAGTTCGTCCGCGACTTCGGCGAACTGGGCAGCGCCCGCGTCGTCTACCGCGGCAAGCTGACGGGCAAGTTCTCGCAAGACGTGCGCGAAGGGAAATACGATGTCGCGGAGGGCGTCGTCTGCAAGGGCGGCAGCGGCGGCGACCTCTGGATGGTCAAGATCAAGACGGCGGCTTACATGGAGAAACTCAAGCGCGTCTTCAAGGATCGCTGGGGGGACTACTGGGAGTGAGCCCGACGGCACCGCCGGCTGTGCTCAGGTCCGAGGTCAACAGAAGCCCGGTGTGAAAGCCAGGCCAGCGTCGCCGTGAGGCAACTCCGCCTCGCTGCCGGAGGAAAAGTAAGCCTGCGCGGGAGCCCGGTGGACTCAAAAGCGTCCATCGCGGACCTCAAAATGGGTTGGCTTCCCGAGATGGGTTCCGCCGCGCTGGACCCAGTCGGCGATCCAGCGCAGCATCTCCCCGGCGCTGACTCGCGGATAGCCAAACAGCCGGTGGCCAAGCTGTCCATTGCTGAGGAGAGCGTCGGCGGCCTCCGCACCGCAGAGGGTGACGGGCTTGCCGAGCAGCCGGCCGAACTCCTCTGCGACCCGGCGCACACTCAGCACCTCGGGGCCGGCGAGATTGACCACCAGCGGCGGACAGCTGAGGTGAGCGAACGCGCCCAGGGCCATCGCGTTCGCATCCCCTTGCCAGAGCGCGTTGAGACAACCCATCGTGACATCGACCAGCTCTCCCGCGAACACCTTGCGGGCGATGTCCACCAGCACGCCGTAGCGCATCTCCGTGGCGTAGTTCAGCCGGAGCAGAGCCATCGGCATGCCCCAGGTGCGGCTGAAATACTCGTATATGCGTTCGCGGCCGACGCAGCTCATCGCATACTCGCCGATCGGCGCCGGTGGGTCGGTCTCCCGCGAACCGCCGAGGTGAGGCGGCGTCAGGGCGTAGACGTTGCCCGTGGAGAAAGCGACCACGCGGCTGCCGCGATACTTACCACAAACAAGAGCGGGGAGATAGCTATTCATGGCCCAGGTCAGGGCTTCCTGACCGGTGGCGCCGAACTTCATGCCGAGCATGACGACGACATTGGGAGCGTCCGGCAAACGGTCACGCTGGGCGGGATCGAGCAGGTCGCAGCGGACCGTTTCGACACCGTGCGTTTGCAGCCGTTCTTCGAGCCCGGGGCTGGAGAAGCGGGCGACGCCGACGACGCGCCGATGGACGCCGGCCGCGTCGAAGGCCCGGCGCGCCATGCGGGCGAGGGTCGGCCCCATCTTGCCGCCGACGCCCAGGACGACCAGGTCGCCGGGCAGTCGCGCCAGGGTCTCGATGACGGCGGCGGTGGGTTCGCTGAGCAACTCTTCGAGGTGTTCGACGTCGCGGATCGAGTCGCACGGCGGGATGGTGAGGTTGGCGCTCATGGCATCATTGTATGCCGCGCGAGCGGTGGCGAAGTTCAGCCTTCCTTGCGGAATCTGACGAACACGCCTGGGTTCGCGGCCAGCCCAGCGCGTCAAGGCTGCTGCTGAGGAAACGCTCGGCGGAACTTGCTCACGCGACGGCTCGTCGCAGCCAGTTTGTGCAATTCATCCAGTTGTTCCAGGTTGTCCACCCCGTTGATGCCTTCCTGAAACTCCTTCGCCGCTTCGACACCAAAGCGGATTTCGAGGAGCTGCAAAATATCCTTACGTGCCCGGAGTTACTCCCCTTCTGCCATGATTTTCCCGATAAAACGAGGAGTCTTTCATCTGCTCCCTCCCGATGATGGACAATACGTCCAGCGTATGGTTTTGCCGCTCATGGGCCGAAGTTGGTGGGAAGCCCTCTTTCGGCCTGGCGTCCACGGGCGAGAACGGCTGCAGCCCACGCCCAGGACTGTCTCAGTGGCTCGTCCGGAGGCCTCGCCATGGACTTCCCTTTGCTCGACCTGCTCGACGAAGGCTCCTGCTACGACTTCCTCGTCGACGCCCTCCACCCCGCCGGCCTGCGCTGCCCCAGCTGTGGTGGTCGCCGCTACACCGTCCACCGCGTCCATCGCGAGCCGGTCCTGGCAACATTCCCATCGCAGACGTGAAGGTGCATGGTCAGGAGGCGACCGACGCTGACGCCTGCCTCATCGCCGCAGCCCCCGACCTTCTCGAAGCCTGTCACGCTCTCTTCCAGATGCTCAACGACAACTACATCGGGGAAACCCCTAATGACGAGTTGGACGAGCAGGAGCAGAAAGCCCTGAAGCTCTACGCCGCCGCGACTGAGAAAGCCGGAGGTCGCTCATTCCATTCGCCACTTCTCCCGCTCCCCAGGACCACTCCGCACATGACAGCACCGGCCGACATCCACGACGACATGCCCTCCACGCTTCCGGAAGCCGAACTTCGCTCCCTCATCAGCGATGCCAACGACGCGATTGGAGCAGTCCTCGTCAAGCGGTTCCCAGAAGCGGAATCCGGGGACGAATCCCCGCTCGTGGCATTCGCCCTGAACCAGGCTCTCGCACAACTCTGCAACGAGTGGGTCCGCAACAACGTTCCGGCACACGCCCGGCCTTGAACCCGACTCCCGCCCGCTTTCATTTCCCTCCTTCTCGCCCACTATGAACACCACGAACGCTACCGCACCGGCATGACCCTGTCACGCCACAGCTCCAAGATTCGTCCCGATCCTCTTGAGCGTCAGGCCTTCGTCTACGTCCGGCAAGCCACGCTGTTCCAGGTCCGCGAGAACACGGCCAGCACCGCTCGCCAAGACGACCTGGTGCAGCGTGCCCAGAACTGGGCTGGTCGCCAGCGGCCATCACCGTCCTCGATCAGGACCAGGGATGCTCCGGCGCTGCCGGGCTGCATCGTGATGGCTTCCAGTTCCTGATCGCGCAGGTCGGGCTCGGCCTGGCCGGAGCTGTCCTCAGCCTGGAAGCCTCGCGTCGGGCGCGTTCTTGCACCGACTGGCATCGCCTGCTGGCGATCTGCGCCTTGACGGACACCCTGGTCATCGACGAGGACGGCGTTTACGACCCCAGTCAGTACGCCGATCGCCTGCTGCTGGGCATGCTTGGGACCATGAGCGAAGCCGAACCGCCCCCGACAGCTGGTCATTCTCTTTGACGGTCACATCCCTGCCGTCCGCCCGGTGGATACGCACCTGTCGCGTGCGCGGGTTCACCACCCACACCAAGCGAACACTCGCCTCAAGCCACTCGTTTAGTTTCTCTTCGACATCGTAATAAAGATCGTTGGGGGAGATCACTTCCACGGCGAGATCGGGGGCAATGCGAAGGTGCCCCTCCTGCGTCGCCTGTTCAGTGGACAGTCGATTCGCGCGGAGGAAGGAGACATCAGCCCGGCGCACCTTGGCCACATGGCCGGGGAAACACTGATAACTCGCTCCCAAGGGCACCACCCAGCCAAGTCTGTTTTCCCGGCAGAACGTGCTGAGAAGGGCATACACCTCAACCGCGACGTACGCGGCCCAGAAACTCCTCTGGCGCTCCACGAGAGTGCCGTCAATCAACTCATAGCGCTCGTTGTCGGGCAGCTTGAGCAAGTTTTCCGGTATGCATTACTTTCCGGCCGTTGTGCGGTTCATGTCCTGATTCTCCCGTATCTGGAAATCCGGTCAATACGGGGGCAGCAGCCGGCGGAAGGCGTGGAGCAGCACCACCACCAGGAAGAAGAGGTTGCGCACGAACAGGCCAGGCACAAACAGCCGCAGGGCGCGCTGCGGCGTCCCCGTCAGCCGGACCTGTGCCAGCCTGCGGCCGAGGCGATCGATCCAGCGAACCGAGCGCGGCCACTCCCACAGGCCGGCGAGCCAGTCCGCCGGAAGACCACCCTTGCCGACGCGCGCCCCCACGATCGCCCCGACAATCGCCGCGGTCGTGTCCGTGTCGCCGCCGCAGGCGATGACGGCGCTGACCGCCGCCCGGTAGTCGTCGGGCCAGCGCAGCCAGGCTTGCACCACGACCGGAATCGTGTGGTACATGTAGCCCGTCACGCCCTTCGTCAACTGCAGCGCGGCGGCGAAGTCCGTGGTACTCTGTCCTGCCGCGGCGCTGTCGGCGGCGCGCTCGATCAGTTCCAGCAGCGTACGTCCCTCCTCACCGAGGATTTCGCGGACCCCCTGAAGGTAGCGCTGCAGCAGTTCGCCCTTGTCAACGCCGACGGCCGACAGGTGCGCCGCCCAGGCCGCAGCGAGAGCGCCGAACTCCGCCTTCGGGTCGGTGTGGGTGACCCGTGTCGAGGCCCGCACCAGGCTTCTGAGAATTGGCGTATCGAAACCGTAGCAAACACCGAGGACAGGGCTACGCATCGCAGGGCCATTCCCCGCGGAGAAGACGCCGCAAG
>WNGB01012614.1_pt1 | contig 11459 bp, 12 predicted proteins | sample 5400681 | NCBI WGS metagenome assembly WNGB01 (sample SAMN13153367, study PRJNA577476) | soil metagenome | isolation source: 115 cm soil or saprolite under grassland replicate 2 | place: USA:California | collected 2016-06-15 | reverse complement strand
CAACTGCCTGCATCAGGATCTGTATGGAGAGCATGTCTTCCCGCTGCAGGCCACCTTCCTGCTCTCGGTACCAGGACACGACTTCACGGGTGGCGAATTCGTGCTCACGGAGCAGCGGCCTCGCATGCAATCGCGCGCCGAGGTCGTCCCGCTCAGCCAGGGAGACGGGGTGATCTTCCCGGTGCATCATCGTCCGGTGCACGGCACGCGTGGCATGTATCGCGTCAATCTGCGCCATGGCGTGAGCCGGGTCCGCTCCGGTCAGCGTCAGACGCTCGGCATCATCTTCCACGACGCGGCTTGAGCGGCGTCACGAAGCGTGCAGCGAACAGTGGCCTACGATCCAGAAAACGTCGAGTAGGAGAGAAACAATGGCGAAATCCTACTACAGCACGGTATTCGAGCAGAGGGCTGACCAGGTCTGGACCATCATTCGCGACTTTGGCAAGTACACATGGGCTGGCTGCATCGGGCGATGCCCCTCACACGAACGCTGCCACCGCCAGTAGAAGCATGATGAGCGCGCCGACGGCCAACTTGACCACCGTCCCCCAGAACCGCCCGACAGCCGCCCCCTGCCCCGCCTTGAGGCCCTGGCCCAGCGTGCGTCCAGCCCATAGGTCTCCACTCAACGCGCCGACGAAAGCCCCGAGGCATGCGCCAATTAAGGACCCCACTATCGGTACAGGCAACGCGGTACCCATGATCCCGCCAACGATACTGCCCACGAGCGCTAATGCTGCCCCGCGTGTGGAGCCCCCAGCGTGCCGTGACCCCGCTGCCCCCAGGACGAACTCGAGCACCTCGCCGCATAGCGCCATACCCGCGGCCACGCCTAGCACGGCCCAGCTGTACCGGATCTGGTCTGGCAGCCACCACTTCAGCAGCGCCGGGACGAGGACCATGAGCCAGGTCCCCGGCAGATTGAACAGGATTCCGACCCAGAACACCAGATTCATAAGGGTCAGCAACACCGCGTACACGTAGACCACAACTGGGCCCTTTCTGGCATGGCGCGTGGCGCCCTCATCATGGGAGCCACGCGCCGCATCCTGGATAGGGATAGTATATGTGTCAGGTAATATCCAAGCACTAATGTGCGTGTCGGTCAAGCGTTCCTGAACGCCTCGCCGAGATGGCCACCATAGTCACTCTAGGCACTCTGCTGCGCTGATCTTGCCAGCTGAGTGCACAGCAGGATGATGGCAGCAGATCCTCCTACCCTACCATGCTTGGGCGGCAGCGTGCTCGGATCTGTCCGGATACGCAGGCCTGTTTAGATTTCCATACGCACGTTGTGCGCCCATGGCCCAAAGCTCGGCTCCAGAGCTTGACCCGCCGCTTGTGCGAAATGAGAGGCGTCTCTCAATCTGAGAGATATCCTGGTTCAGAAGCCTCCGCTGCAGGCCGGCGCTGCTTCACATAAAGCGAAGCGGACGGTGCAGTACTGGACCTCGTCCGATGGCGCTTCAGGCTTTGGGAGAGCGGGTGGGGGCGCGATGACGTCTGGCATACCTCTTGCTCTCTGCTAAGCGCATAGACATGCGTAGGGGGCCTGGCATCGGATTGATGCTGCCCCAGGGGCGGACGCCGCCTCGACGCGCAGCGGTCATGTACCAAGGGGAGGGTGTGGCACTGATGTGGGGCCGCATCGGTTACAGCCTTTCCGTACGGCAAGAGGAGGAGATCAGGATGGGCATCATTGGCTGGATCGTATTTGGGTTGATCGTGGGGGCTGTTGCGAAATTGCTGATGCCTGGGCGGGATCCGGGCGGGTGGATCGTGACCATCCTACTGGGCATTGCTGGGGCACTGGTTGGAGGCTTTCTGGGCCGCGCCGCGGGATGGTATGGGCCAAATGACGCCGCGGGTTTTCTGATGTCGCTCCTCGGGGCGATCGTGTTACTGTTCCTGTATCGGATGGCCCGCGGTCAGCATGCCTGAGAGACGCTGGCGCAGAGAGGAGGAACGCCTCACTCATAGTACTACCGCAATTCCTGCGCGCGACGTACCGTATTATGTAGATGACGCAGCGTATGTGCGTCATCTACGAGTACCGTGCATGGCGTCTTGCTCCGACGATAATCATACCCACGACCAATGCGAAGACTGCTGTCATATAGGGGCGATATGCTGAGGTTCCTGCAACGCCATAGCTGTGTTCCTGCGCGCTAGCGGTATCCATGGACACTGTTTCTGGTACCGCCGTCGACCGCAGGACTAGGGACTGGCGCAGAGGCCTGGAAGAGGGCTGGCCCTCGCCAGTTATACGGCTCTCGGCGGCTGGCTCCATAGTGCGTGAGCCATGGTGGTGAGCGTAAACCTTGGTCAACTCAGCACCAAAAAGGAACACCAGGGACGCATAGTAGACCCACGCCAGGATCAGCACGAGTGCACCCGCCGGGCCATAGGCCGATCCCATGCTACTTTTCCCAAGATAGAGCCCGATAAGCGTTTTGCTAATCACGAATAGTAGAGCCGTAAGCCCCGCCCCAACCCAGACATCGCGCCAGGGGATCTCAGTGTCGGGTAAAAAGCGATAGAGCATAGCAAATAGCGCGGTAATCACGCCCAAGGAAACGACAAAATTCACAACTTGCCAGAAGTAGAGAAGCCACGGGCTGGAGAACAAATGCGTCATGAATGTATTCAGCGCTGATAACGCGGCGCTTACCACCAGCGACACCAGTAGGAGAAAACCAATGCCTAAAATCAAAGCCAGGGACGTAAGGCGTGATTTCAGCGTGCTCCACAGGCCCATGTCTGGTGGTTGTGCATTCCAGATCGTGTTGAGGGTGTCCTTCAGCTCAGTGATCACCCCTGTAGCCCCAAGTAAAAGGGTGAGCAGGCTGATGATCGTGGCGAGGATGCCTGCAGCTGGCGCCCGAGCCTTAGCAATCATGGTCTGGATGGCTTGGGCACTCGCCTCGCCGACTACCCCTTGGATTTCGGTGACGATGCTGCCCTGCGCTGCCTCTCGCCCAAACACCAACCCAACCACGGCGATGACGATCACCAAGAGCGGGGCTAGGGAAAAGATCGTATAGTAGGCGAGGGCCGCCCCTAAGCGGGTTGCTTTGTCCTTGCTCCACGCTTGCCAAGCCTCTTTCAGCATGTCCCACATAACACGTATCACTCTCTTCCCTCCGCGTCTGCGGGGCGCATCCCCCTGCTCCACGTTCCCGCCATGACGGATAGCGTTCGTGGACGGCCCCCACGCCCCTTGATGCTTGGTTACTCAGTAGGACCCCTCCATCTTCTGACGTGTTGTCCACTCCGTATGTATCGCTTTGTTAAAGGCGTGTGCAAGAACTGTACCGAGGTATATAGGATGAGGCTCTCCGCGCTTCCTGGTGCGCCTGACAAGCACCCACAATTTATCGACGTAGCGCTGCAGAACTCCCAGCCTTTTTGAGGCTGGCAGCGCCCGCAGCATTAATGTTGTCAGTGCAATGACCCTGAGCGCATACAACGGGGCCAGATGCTGCTATACTGCTGCCACCAGCGGGACACGCGTGGGTGGGCAGGGTGTCAGAGCTGGTATCGGCCATAGGTTCCAATTTATCCAGGGAGGCAACGCGATGGATTTTGGACTGCAAGGGAAGCATGCGATCGTGACTGGGGGTAGCCGAGGCATTGGCAAAGCCATTGCACTGGAGTTGGCCCGCGAAGGAGTGGACGTGGCGATTGTGGCCCGCTCGAAGGAGCAACTGGAAGCAACGGCAAGCGAGTTAGAAACCGCAACGGAGCGGCGTGTTATCCCTCTAGTGGCCGATGTGACCAGCAAGGAGCAAGTGGATCGTATGGTCGCCCAGGCCGCCGAGCAGCTGGGTGGGCTGCACATTCTGGTGAATAGCGGTTCCCCACCGGGAGGCTCGGCTACGGCTACCGGTCCCATTGAAACCGTCGTCGACGAGGACTTGCTGCATGACTTCAACGTGAAGTATGTGGGGGCGTTGCGCTGTGCCCGCGCTGTCATTCCCTATCTGAAGGCACAGGGGTGGGGCCGCATCATCAACATCAGCGGCACCAATGCCCGCAACGCCGGGAACCTCAGTGGTGGGGCTCGCAACGGTGCCCTGGTGCACTTTACCAAGACTCTGGCGGTGCAGTTGGGACGTGACGGGATTACGGTCAACTGCATCCATCCCGGTACGACCCGCACCGAGCGAACTCCAGGTCTGCTGGCCGCCCGCGCCGCCCAACTGGGTATTTCCCCTGAGGAAGTAGAGCGCCGCGACTTTGCTGCCGGCTCGCCACGCGGCAACGCCATCGGGCGTATGGTAGATGGGTCTGAGATTGCGTATCTGACGGTGTTCCTGGCGTCAGATAAAGCCTGGGCCGTCACCGGCGAACTCGTCGTGGCGACTGGTGGGGCTGGGCAATCGGTATATTACTAGGGCGTGTTGGCAACCTATGCTGTTGAGTCACAATGGCACGGTTGCCTCAACAGGGGTCATCAGGCGGATATGTGCGGTCTCCTGGATGGTCTACTCCGTCCTGCGGGATCGCACGGCTCTGCTCCACCGAAAGCGGATTGTCGTCCCATTCTTGAAGCGGACGAGATACCCTTCTCCCCGCTCGTCGGGGCACAGCTCCGCGACACCGAACGCTTCCCCCAGCTCTTGCCAACAGGCGTGTTCCGCCGGTGGCGCCAGGCAATCCTCACACACCGCCGTGTCGAGTCCGTTCCACACCGCCGTGCTATGGTTCGTCAGCGCGTCAAAACACACTTCACACAGAAACTGTCCCGCCACTGTTGGCCCTCCGTTGGCTCGTGTGGTGTCCGTTCCATAGCGTCTTCTGGCGCACGGTTCTGAAGAGGCAGGAGGATGGCGACATCCTCTCGCTGCCTGGCCCACTAGCTCCCAAGTAGCACCTTGACCTTCTCGTAGTCACGCCGAGCGTCGTCTCTGCGTCCCAACGCCCAGAGGGCAAGACCCCGATTGTTATACGCGTGCCAGTCGTGGGCATCGATGGTGAGGGCCTGGGTGTAGGCATGCACAGCCGCTTCGAACTCGCCCAGATCAGACAAAGCGAGACCGAGATTGTTGTATGCGTCCCGGTACGTCCGGTCCAGCACCAGCGCCTGGCGATAGTCCTCAATCGCCCGCTCTGGGTCACCCAGGCTACGATACGCAATGCCACGATTGTTATAGGCAATGGGATCGTCCGGCGTCAGCTCGATAACGCGTGTGTAGTCGTCCCTTGCTAAGTGAAAGCTGCGTTGGTCGAGGTAGGCATTCCCGCGCAGGAAATACGCCCGGCTATCCTGCGAGTTGGCGTCAAGCTGGGCGGTCAGGTGCTGAATGACCTGCCATAAGTCATCCTGCTCGCGCCTGCTACTCAGGTCCGGATGCTGCCTCCAGTCCATGCCCTACCTCCTTGCACTCAAAATATAGGTCATACAGGGAGATCATACCCCAGATGGTCTGCAAAGAAAATGTGCGAGAGTGGGTTCTGTGGACTCGTGCTAGCTCTCCACCTGGAAGGTGTGTACAATGCTTTCTACCGCCTCAGTGCCGCAGGTGTGACAGCACCCATGCGGCACACGTGCGGCATAACTCCTATGCAGTCTGCGCGTCTTATCTGTTCGTGGATCAATTGGTACGCCGACTCATCGTCTGACAATGCGAAGCATTGGCAACACAACTGTAGAAGGAGCGGAGCATCTTATGAAATTTGGCATTTTTATCTTGCCCTCCTGGCCGGATGCGGAGACCTCGCACCAGGGCCGCATCTTCCAGGAGGCAGTGGAGCAGATTCAATACGCTGAGGAGTTGGGTTTTGACGCCGTCTGGCTGGCAGAGCACCACTTCACCCGTTTCGGCATTGTTCCCTCGGCCGTGCCCTTCGCTACCTACGTGGCCGCCCGCACCAAGACCATCCGCATTGGCACCGGGGTCAGCGTCCTCACCTTCCACAACCCGATCTTTATGGCCGAGGAAACCGCCATGCTGGACGTGCTGAGCAACGGGCGGCTCGACTTTGGTGTGGGTCGGGGCCAGGTGGTCTACGAGTATAATAACTTCAAGGTGGAGTACGACTCCCGCACCCAGCGTTTTCAGGAAATTGTGGACATCATCATGGGGCTGTGGAGCACGCCAGGATTTACCTCCCATGGCACCTACTACAGCGTGGATGACATGACCATTGCTCCAGTACCGCTACAGCGGCCCCACCCACCCGTGTACCTGGCGGTCTCCCGCACTCCCGCCAGTGTGGACGTGGCGATCTCTCGCAACTTGCCCGTCTTGACCAGCGCCAACACCCCCGACGAAGACGTGCTGGGCATCCGCTCTCTCTACTTCGAGCGCTGCGCTGCCGTGGGGAAGCGGCCCCTGGTCGAGGACATGCCCTTCTTCCGGCTCACACATGTGGCCGAGGATGAGAAACAGGCGGTCGAAATACCTAGAACCAGCCTGACCTGGGTACGCGACCTGAACAGCCTGCGCCGCACGCTGACCGGAGGGAGCGAAATCTATAGGGACCTGGAGCACTGGCGACGTACCCGGACGGTGGCGGTGCCCGCCTATGAGTCAGAGCTGGAGACCACGGCCTATTTCGGTACCCCGGAGCAACTGGTGCAGCGCCTCCGCTGGCTGCAGAAAGAGCACAACGTGCAGTATTTCGGGGCCGACATGGCCTTTGGCAAGATGCAGCATGCTGATGTGATGCGGTCCATGGAGCTTTTTGCGCGGGAAGTGATGCCCCAGTTTCGGTAGGAGAGGCGGGTCGAGCTGCCCGGGCTGCCTCACTCGCCCTCTATGGCGGCTTCTGGCGGGCCTTCCGGCATGCCAGCGTCAATCCAGGCGACAATCTCGTCAAGTTCAGCACTGGTCAGGAAGGGACCTTGGAGAGGCATCTTCCCAAAGTCGCCGACGCCACGCGCCAGGGAACGCACCAAATGCGTCTCTCTGGCAGGCACGCCAGGTTCGATGGCGCGGTATCCCGACAAGACGGCGATGGCGAGCTGCTGTGGGGTGTCCCATCTATATTCGTGGATGCCCTCATACGGCTCACGCCCCCACCGCGTTTGCCAGCGCTCCATGATGCCGTCTAGTATAGCTTTGACCCTGGGCCAGTAGACTGTGTGAGCAGGCGGCTGGCCATCATGCATTGACATATCTCCAGGTGTACGCGCACTTTTACTGGCTATTGAGTTGGTGAAGATATTGCTGAAATCGGTCGATGGCGCGCTGTTCCGGCACACCGATAAAGTAGCGAATCCCCTGCGTGTATTCAAGGATGTCGCGGGGATGCATGAGCAAGTCGTCTCGAGATTTGGCGAGGCGGAACAGTCCGTCAGCCCAGTCTTGCATCCCGACATAGAGCGTATCTTCTAACACGACCGCTGCTTTACGGTCCATGTCCTTCCGAATGAGCCAGCGGACAAACACAAAGGGCAAGCTGGTCCACTGGTACCATTCTTCTCCCAGGTCATAGATGTAGGGGTATTCACGGGCGCCGCCGCGTCGGCGCAGGCCCTCGTTGCCCATGAGTAGGAAGGCATCAGAGGCATCTGCGAGCGGCACGTAAGCAGCCGGCTGTACCTGGTACTTCAAGGTGAGCAAGACCTGGAGGAGGCGAAAAGAGGTGGCGGCCTCGCCCGGGATGCCGATACGGGCGCCACGCAGTGCCTCAATAGGCTGCTTTGCGTGTAGCATGACACTCCCGGTTTTCCGTATGGTAGCCACGCAAAACCCTGAGAGAAATCGAAAATGGTCTGACAAGCGGAAACAATCGGACAGTGGTACCGGTCCGGCGTCGATCTCACCCTGCGCGATGGCTCCAGCCATGGCGCTGGGCACCACGTCGTACAACGCCATACCGCGGCGCTCCATCTCAAAATAGAAGGGCTCACAACTCAGGTACGGAATGCGGCCCACTTTCATGCATCAAGCCCTTCTTGTCATATGCGGAATGGGGAAAACCCCACAGCCAACAGAGACAGCGCCAGGCCGCCTCTGCCACGCCATGGGGATCTTCATAGAACCGCTGATCGTCGCATTGCCTTACAGGCGAGGACCAACGAAGGTCGGGGAGAGCTTCTGATACACCTGAATGCGGTTACGGGCCGATTCACACACGAAAATCCGGTCCTGGTCGTCCACACACACGCCGGTTGGCCCCCAGAAATCCTTTTCCCGTTCCATCCCGTAGGCGCGCTGCCGCTCGCCCCACATCTCCGCATTCGCGTCCAGCTTGTCCTTGCCCCACTTGGAGATTGTGGCATCACCGGTCCGCGCCGTGACAAAGTTGCCATCAGGGTCGAAGACCTGCAGCCGGTTGTTCAGCCAGTCGGCCACGTAGATCACGCCATCGCTATCCACCGCCACACCGGAGGGGCGATTGAGCTGGCCCTCGCCCGCGCCAGACGTGCCACACTTCATCAAAAACCGACCATCAGGGCTAAACTTCTGAATACGGTCGTTCCGCCAGTCGGCAACGTGTACATTGCCCTCGCTGTCGAGATCGATGCCCCAGGGCATATTGAACTCGCCATCGCCACTGCCAGTCGTGCCCCACTTCGCCAGGAAGCGGCCATCCTTGGTGAATTTCTGAATGCGGTTATTGCCGCTGTCCACCACGTACACATTGTTATCGGCATCAAAGGCCAGACCAGCAGGACGGTTGAGTTCCCCGTCGCCTGTCCCAGGCCGCTCTTCCCACTTGCTGATATAGTCCCCATCCTTGCTAAAGACGGAAATGCGATTGAGCCATTCGTCGGAGACGTAGACATTCCAATCGCGGTCAAAGGCGATGGCGGTCGGCCAGACCAGGGAGCCATCGTCAAAACTAAATTCATGTGGCCCCTGGTTCGGCACGCCGCGGGCAAAGGTGGTGACGTACTCTTCGTCCACCGTGCAGACGGTAATCCGTGTGCCCTCGGGACGATACTCAGAGGCACGGCAGAGCACATACAGGAGGTCGCCCTCACCCCGAGCGACAAACACCGGCGTTGAGAACCCCGGCCCGAACTGCTCGCCACGACCGATGGTGTAGCCGTATTGCACATTGACATGAGAAGCTACAGTAGGCATATGCACCTCACAAACTCAGTGATTAGGGGTTAGTGGCTCGTGGCTAGTGGAAGCCAGTTTTTCACTGACCACCGACCACTAACCACGAGCCACTCTTTTTTATTAGAGGAAGTCAAGCTGCTCGAAGGTTCCACCCACGATAGGCTTGGAATCCAGGCCCATCCACCGTTCCAGGAGGGTGGCGTAGGTGCCGCGGAAGTCGTTGTTGAAGTGGAGGTCGCCTTCCATGAGTTTCCCCGCCTCCAGGGAAGGATACTCGCCGTACAGTCCGCCCTTCACCGCATCGCCGATGACGAAGGCGTGACCGCCCGCGCCGTGGTCAGTCCCAGAGCCATTATCATGCACGCGCCGGCCGAATTCGGTGAACACAAAGAGCACCACATTGTCGGTGGCATTGTGCTCTTTGAGATCATCGTAGAAGGCACTGATCGCTTGAGACGTCTGGGTCCACAGTCGGGTATGGTTCGCCAGCTCCCCGGCGTGCGTATCGAAGCTGTTGTACGGGGCCGTGGTGTAGAGTATCCGCGTCCCCAGGTTCGCCAGATGGGTCTGCACGATGTTCTTCATGTACTGGGCGACGTCATCGTTGCCGTACTTCACCGTGGAGGCGTAGTTCTCCAGGGCCGTACTGAGGATGTCCGCCCCTTTTAAAGCATCCAGGCCTGTCTGGGCGAAGTAGGACAGCACCGGACCTTTCCCGAGCATCGGCGAGTAGGTACGAGAGAACGTCTCCAAGGCCATGGTGCGCTGGTCCTCGGCCTCGATGCCGGTGAGGACGCCGTAGGTTTCCAGGTTGCCCACCGAGGCCACCGGGACGCCAGCGACAGCCAGAGCCCGCGGCAGACCGCGACCAAAGTTGACGCCCGACAGCACATTCTCTTTCTTGGGGTCGAGATCGCGGATGGCCCGGCCCACCCAGCCCTCATCGCCCACTTTTTCAGGCTCGCAGGTGTGCCAGATATCCATGGAGCGGAAGTGCGAGCGGCTGGGTTTGGGATAGCCAATACCCTGAATGATCGCCACCTTCCCCTCATCATAGAGCTTCTTGATCGGGCCCATAGCCGGGTGAAAGCCAATAGAGTTATTGATGGGCAGCACCTGGTCTTCAGGAATCCCGACTTTTGGCCGATTATCGCGGTACAGGGGGTCGCTGTACGGGATCACCGTATTCAAGGCGTCGTTGCCCCCGGATAACTGCAGAATGACCAGGACAGGGTCTTTGGTGTTCGATGCCATAATGTGCCCTCCCTTCGCCTTTAGGCAAATAAATATTCGGTAGTCGCAACGATCGACTGGAGCATCTGGGCCGCTCTCTGGGGGAAGTCCGCCGCCCCGGTGCGGATCTCGCCACCGGTCTGGACCAACGCCACCAGTTCATTGTGGGTTTCGTCCGCCAGTTTGTACCCACCAAGGAGCTCCAGACAGCCATCCACCAGGCGCTCCGGCGACAGCGTCGGCCCCTCAGCGCGCAGCCGTGCAATGATATCCCGCACGCCAGGGAGATTGACATTGCCCACTTTATCAGCGGTGAAGTTAATGCGCTCGACCAGGGTGCCGCTATCGATCCACTCCTTACCGGTGTGCCAGCCTTCCACGGTGGGTGGGTTCAGTATGTCTTGACCCATATAGCGGACACTCAAAGTCAGGGCATTGAAACCAGGCTGGGGGAAGGTGAACTCGCCGACCAGACGCGTGGTGCCAACCACCGTCTCGACCGGGCTCTTGACTCTGGCAAAGCGCGCGTTCTTGAAGAAATTAGAATTGAACAGCAGCCGCAACATGGAGCGAATGTCGTAATTGGACCGGAAGTACTCCGCTTCCAGCTGCTTGATCGCCTCCGGATCCTGGGGCGGGGTATGCTGCCAGGCCGGCACCTGCGGCTCATCGGCAACGAAGAAGTTGTACAGGTGACGCGAGACGAATCTGGCGGCGGCTGGCTGCTTGGCGATGATGTTGATGATGTCCTCGCCATTCCAGTTGCCCGTTTCGCCTAAAAAGGTCTTCACGCCATCATCGTGGTCTTTGGGGTCGAAGACAAACTTCGACAGATATCTGCCGTAGGGATAGCGCGGTATGGCGTTGACGACCGTCCAGCCGGTGAACGCCCGGGCCGCCTCTTTGACGTCATCCTCGCTGTAATTGAGATGGCCATCCATGCCCACACCCAGCGCAAACAGCTCCAGCAGCTCCCGTCCCCAGTTTTCGTTGATGGCGCCCTTATGGCTCATGCAGTTGTCTAAGAAGAAAACCATGGCCGGGTCGGTGGCAAGTCCCAACAGCAGATCGGCAAACCGCCCCATCCCGTCACGGCGGAACATATCGAGCTCGAGGTTTTGCTGCCTGGGGTTCTCGCACTTGGCGTGGCCGGTGCACAAGATGCCGTGCCAGAAGAGGGCAATCTTCTCCTCCAGCGGC
>WNGB01018144.1_pt1 | contig 11461 bp, 14 predicted proteins | sample 5400681 | NCBI WGS metagenome assembly WNGB01 (sample SAMN13153367, study PRJNA577476) | soil metagenome | isolation source: 115 cm soil or saprolite under grassland replicate 2 | place: USA:California | collected 2016-06-15 | reverse complement strand
TCATGCGCCGGTGTTCGTGCTTAGCCACAAACCCAGGGAAAAAGTGGTCAAGCAAGGAGGAACAACGTATACCTTCGTAACGGATGGTATTGAAAGTGCGCTAGAGCAAGCCAAAGCAGCAGCCGGCAACAAAGATATCATGGTTGCAGGTGGTGCGAGGGCGATTCAGCAGTACCTAAAAGCTGGACTGCTAGACGAAATACATCTTACCCTCGTGCCGGTACTGCTTGGCGAAGGTATTCGATTGTTCGAGAAGATTGGCACTGAGCAAATTAAACTGGAGAAAATCAGTGTGACCGAGGCTCCTGGCGTCACCCATCTTCGGTTCCGCGTCGTAAAGTAGGACACAGGAAAATTGACAATGGGGTCTCATAACACCAACGACAAGGCTAAAGACACAGTTCGCTAGGTACTGGGCGGCCCAACATAGCGTTCAGCCGACTGGTGGGAATCGCCGCGTTTTTTGTTGAAGCTCACTTTGAATCGACCATCCTCTGAGGAAATCATGGCACGTATGCCTGCTGAACAGAGAAGAGGGGTAGAGTTGGCCGAACAGGGTATTCGAGAAGCAGTTTATGTCGCGGCTGACCGATCAGCAGTCTGGACAGTTTGGAACCGTGACTCTCAGGAAGTTGTTGAGGAAGTGGCGAAGACACTGCCTCTGTATGAATGTTGGAATATGGATATCACGCCATTGTCTGATGACGATTATTAAAGATCGGTGGTTTTCACGTTTTCCGTGTCAATGGAGCTGCGCCAACGTCGTTGCTTGCTTGGTCACAGGTCAAACGTTTTGTCGTTAGAAAAAATAAAAGGAGACAATCTATGGGAAAAGTTACTGCGTTCATGTCAATGTCATTCGATGGTTTCATTGCTGGGCCGAAAGATGACAACAAACCCGACCGCGAACTAGAGGCTCTAGATAGACTCTCTGACTGGATGTTCCGTGGCAAAACTGACAGTGAAGCGGTGGAGTTTCAAGAACGACTATTCAAGCCTATCGGAGCTGTCGTTATGGGCAGACGAATATTCGATCTTGGTGTGGGGCCGTGGGGAGATAACCCGGTCTATCACGCACCCGTGTTCGTGCTTACCCACAGACCTAAGGAAAAAGTGGTCAAGCAAGGCGGAACAACGTATACATTCGTCACGGATGGCGCAGAAAGCGCCTTAAAGCAAGCGAAGGCCGCAGCCGGCAACAAAGATATTAGAGTAGTAGGTGGTGCGAGTGCTATCCAGCAGTTCATCAAAGCCGGATGGCTCGATGAGATCGAAATACACTTGATACCTATACTCCTCGGCGAAGGAATCCGATTGTTCGAGAATATTGGCATGGAGCCCATAAAACTTGAGCAAATTAGTCTGACAGAGGAGCCTGGCGTCACCCATTTTCGATTCCGCGTCGTAAAGTAGGACAACGGACAATTCACATAATCTGCGCCATCTGTCGCGAGCATGCACTGCATTTCCGTGATGTCCTTCGTGCGAAGTTCATCGGAGAATCGAAAAGCTAAGAAAGGAAAATCAGATGAGAAAGATTATTGTTCTATCTATGATTACGCCTTGACGGCGTCCTACAAGCGCCTGTTTGCAGAAGGGACCATGCCAGCCGCTTTCAGCTTGCAGGAGGCAAAAACTTCGCCAAGTGGCGTGATTGTAGCGACATTCAAGCGTGCAGGAGAAGTCGAAACAAGATCATTTTAAGTAAATAACGAAAAGGAGTAGTTAAGATGACAAAGCAGGAACTGTTGGTGGATTTCATTATTTCACTGGACGGCTACGCCGCCGCGGAAGGCTGGCCCGGCTGGTGGGGGCTCGAGGGCCCTGAGTATCTCGCCTGGCTCGGTCAGGCGCCCGAACGCGATTATACGATCTTGATGGGAGCGAACACATATCGTCAGATGTACGGATTCGCCTCTCAATCTGGGACATCGGAATCGGATCTGAGAAGCGAAGAAGAGGCCAGCGTGACCGAGCTTACCAACGCATCCAAGGTGGTGTTCTCCTCGACGCTGCAAGCCCCGTTGCCATGGGCCAATACCCAGTTGATCAGTGGGGATGCGGTCGAGGCTGTGAGAAAGATGAAGCAGGAAGGCAACAGCCCGATGCGCACCCTTGGCAGCCTCAGCTTGTGCCGGTCGCTCCTCCAGGCAGGCCTCGTGGACCGTTTCCGGGTGGTGATCTTCCCCGTAATCACCGGGAGCACCGGCTACGAACGGATCTACGACGGTTATCCCGATGTCGCCCTCGACATGGTTGCCAGCCGGACGTTCGACGGCCGACTTCAATTGCTTGAGTATGTCCCCAAGGTGCTTGCCGGTCCGCCTGGCACGAGCTCTGGTTCATCAGTGCTCTATATGTCGATGTCACTGGACGGTTACATCGCAGGTCCGAACGACGAACCGGGCAATCCCGGCGGCGACGGCTTCATGCGACTACACGAGTGGTACGGGTTCGAAGCACCACCCCCCAACACGAAGGGGACCGGCTGGGGGGCATACTTCATGGATGAAGGCAATGCGACGGGCGCAGTGCTTGCCGGCCGACGCACTGTGGAGCAGGTTGATCACTGGGGCGGAAATCATCACGGCGTCCCGATCTTCGTAGTAAGTCACCGGCCGCCGGGTCCTTCGGTGGCGAACTATCCCTTGGTGACGTACGTGAACGATGGGATCGTCAGCGCGATGGCACAGGCGAAGGCCGCCGCCGGGGACCGGATCGTGCTGGTGCATGGTGGGTACACGGCACAACGAGCGCTGGAGGCCGGCGTACTGGACGAGTTGCAGATCCATCAGATCCCAGTACTGTTTGGTGGTGGCCGTCGGCTGTTCGAGGTGCTGCCGTCGCGCATCGAGTTGGAGATCGTTCGGGTGATTGACACGCCGGAGGCAACACACATCCGCTACCGCGTCCGACGCTGAGCCGGTCGATGACCTGAAACGCTACGTGCAGGCTTGTCACCCCGTTGCTTCTCGGTCGCCTAACACTGCATGCACCCAACGCACTTTGGTTCGAGCGGGTGATGTTCGCCGTTGGGCGGCAATACAACATGACGGCCAACAGAAGCGTATCGCTTGTACAGACGCCTCAGTTGGCTATGACTAATTGGAGATAAACATGAAGCAAAAAGGGTTTATGTTTATGTGCAAGACACCTGGTCAGATTGGGAAGTTGGATACATAACTGCCGAACTCAATTCGGGACGATTCTTTAAAAACAAAGGTGAACGTCTTATCGTTAAAACGGTTGGGCTTACAAAAGATCCAATCACAACGATGGGTGGCATGAGCATAACACCCGACCTTACGCTCAGAGCAGTCACTGTTGAGTCGAGTGCTATGCTGATTTTGGTTGGCGGCGATGCTTGGAGGTCCCAAAGCATCAGCCCATAGTTGCAAAGGCCAAAGAGTTACTGGACGCGAACGCCAATGTGGCGGCGATTTGTGGCGCCACGAGTGCACTTGCCGAAGCCGGGTTGTTCGATCATCGACCCCACACCAGCAATGGAATCGAATATCTCAAAATGGTAGCACCACACTACAGAGGTGAGGCGCATTACAAAGAGGATCGAGCAGTGTCAGATGGTAATTTGATCACGGCCAGTCCGGCTGGACCGTTGCAATTCGCCCGCTACATCTTACAGCGGCTCGAAGTGTTTTCCGACGAAGCCCTTGAAGCCTGGTACAACTATTTCGATACTGGTGAGGAAAAATATTTCTTTGCCCTGATGTCGGCACTGCCCAAAAATTAGTCATGCGACTCGCGTCCAGATTCTGTCTTAGTACAGCTGCCTGGTGGCAATATGTACTATTCAGGTTAACTTGAATTCCCTTACAGTATGTCACCCTGAGCGCCAGCGAAGGGTCTCTGTTTCAGCCGTAGAGATGCTCACCTGCACTGCGCGCAGGCGCAAGTGTCGCTTCTCTCAGCACGGCATAGCTCAAAGTTAACCAATCAAGGTTAATCAGAATAAGGAACGAAGCATGAAGAAGTTCTTCCCAAAGAGGCGCTTGTGGGCGATTCCCATTATCATTGTTGCACTATTGTTGGTAGTGCTCATTGTGGGGCAATTTACGCCTGTGCTTACGGACTGGTTATTCAAACCACTGATCGATTCGACTACCTTCACAGCACCCCAGAACTTTGTGACGATTCAGAAAAATGTCGTTGTCAAAAAAGATATTCGCTATAACGATCAAGGCGCTCTATTAGATATCTATTATCCCAGGGATGTTAAGTCCCCTTTGCCTCTGATCATGTGGATCCATGGCGGCGGGTTCATTGGAGGAAGTAAAGAAAACACGCAAGTCTATGGAATGACTCTGGCCAACGCGGGCTATGTGGTGGCGAATATCAACTATGATCTGGCGCCTGCTCACAAATATCCAACGCCTGTCTTTCAAGCGAATCAGGCGCTAAAGTACATCCGTGAAAATATTGAACCGTATGGAGGTGATATCAATCATCTATTTCTGGGAAGCAATTCATCGGGGTCCCAGATCGCCGGTCAGCTGGCTGCGCTCATCTCCAACAAAGAATTTGCAAAGAGAATGGAAATCCAGCCTTCGGTCACAAATGAGCAACTAAGAGGAGTACTTCTCTATGATGGTGCCTACGATATGCAGACTCTAAGAGCAACGCGCGCGCCTGGCATGAGCCTGTTTTTCTGGTCCTACACGGGAGTGCGACACTTTGAATTTTTCGACAGGATTGATGAACTTTCCACAATTAAGCATGTAACGCCAGATTATCCGCCTGTCTTCTTGACCGTAGGTGACGCGGACCCGCTAGCGTCTCAGACATTGGAGTTGCTTGAAGTGCTTAAGAAGAAAGATGTAGAGGTGGAGGATGTCTTGTTCACTGGTACAAACACGAACTTGGGGCACGACTATATGATGGATTTAGATACCGAGCCTGCGCAGCGAACTTTGGAGAAAGCGTTGGGGTTTCTGGCGAGGCATAGCCGGCCGTAACTCAATTTTAGATTTAAAAAGTTTGTTTGAACGAAATCGGTTACAAAGAAAAGCAGATTAGGAGTCATGATGTTAATTCAAGAAAACAAAAAGAATAGGAGAATCCTATGCCAACAGTAACTTCTAAAGACAGCACGAAAATTGCCTTCGATAAAGTTGGGTCTGGTCCAGCCGTCATCCTAGTCAACGGCGCGATGTCATTTCGTGCCGCCGACCCGACGCTCGGGCAGGTCGCCGAGCTGCTGAGCAAGGACTTTACGGTCTATAACTTCGACCGGCGCGGCCGCGGCGAAAGCGGCAACACCAATCCATTCACCAAAGTGCGCGAGATCGAAGACGTGCAGGCGTTGATTCGGGACGCTGGCGGCAAAGCGATGCTCTTCGGTATCTCATCAGGCGGAGCCGTGGCGCTGGAAACCGCAGCCGTAACGCCCGGTGTTACGAAAGTGGTGGTGTATGAGGTGCCGTTCATCGTTGATGACAGCCGCGAACCCCTCGAAGATTACAGAGGACATACTACCAAGCTGGTCAAAGAAGGCAAAATCGATGAACTGGTCGAATACTTCCTGACAAACATTGCCGGTATGCCGGCCGAGTTCGCTGCCGGTATAAAGCAAAATCAGGACATGTGGAATGGCATGAAGGCTATTGCCCAGACCATCCCCCACGATGCCGCCTTTATGACCGAGTTCATGAAGGGCAAGCCGCTGCCATCCGGCTACTGGGCGAAAGTGAAGGCACCAGTATTGGTTGCCGATGGGGGCGCGAGCCCCGCCTGGCTCCACAATGCTGCCGAGGCTCTCGCCAGGGAATTACCAAATGCCAGCCGCGAGACGCTCCCGGGTCAAACTCATATGGTGGATGCCAATGTGCTTGCTCCGGTCATCATCAAATTTTTCAAGAAATAATGCCGTGATCAATCAACCAGCCTGTGGCGAGCCGCAGGCTGGTTTAGATCTGTATAATTTAGGCGTTTACAACCAACGCAGAAGGAGAACCTACTATGGGAAATATCGTTGTCTCAGAGTTCATCACTCTGGATGGCGTGATCGAAAACCCCGAATGGTCCATGCCGTTTTTCAATGAAGAAATAGGGAAGTTTAAAAAGGACGACCTTTTTGCGAGTGACGCCCTCCTCATGGGACGGGTAACGTATGAAATTCACGCGGCCACCTGGCCCTCCGAGAAGGATGAAGAGGGACTTGCCGATCGGATGAACAGTATACCTAAGTACGTCGTTTCCTCAACGCTCAAACAAGTGGAATGGAACAACTCAAGACTGATCAGGGGGAATATCCTGGAAGAAATCAAAAAGCTCAAGCGTGAAATCAAGCGGAACAGCTTAATCGACGGCGGGAGCGATCTGACCAATTTGCTTATGCAGCATAACCTCATCGAGGAGTATCGCCTGCTGGTCTATCCGGTGGTGCTGGGCAAGGGCAAGCGTCTCTTCCGGGAAGATAGTCCGAAGATGGAACTCAGGCTGAAAGAGGTAAAGGCGCTGAGTAATGGTGTCGTTGCGCTTATTTACCAATAATGCAGAAGGAGAATCCACGTGAGAAAACTGCTTGTTTCCTCTTTTGTTACCATGGACGGTGTAATGCAGGGAGCAGGCGGGCCAGAAGAAGATACGAGCGGCGGTTTCAAGTACCATGATCTTCAATTTTGAGGAAAGATTATCAGACTCGTCTTTTGTAGAAAGGATCTGGCGTACCCAAAGTGAGCGCGCCGGTGATTTTCTTTCGATTGCCATGAGCTGTTGGGAAATGGTTGTATCGAAATACCAGGACAAGACATACCTGACAGTGCGCGGCCCAGAGACAAAAGCAACTCCTTTGCACGTTTCCACCGTTGGTGCCGAGTTTTTTGGGATTCGGTTTAGGGTAGGCACGATCATGCCTCATCTACCCGCGAGCAGCCTCGTGGATGAAGATGTGAACCTGCCCGACGCGTCAAGCAGATCCTTGTGGCTCAATGGCGCTGCCTGGGAATTCCCGAGCTACGAGAATGCAGATACCTTTGTAGACCGGTTGGTCCATGACAATCTATTGGTGCGCGATCCCGTTGTAGAGATTGCGTTACAAGGTCAACTAAAGGATCTATCCATACGGACTGCACGTCGCCATTTCCTGCGAACGACCGGATTGACGAAAAAGGTTATTCATCAAATTGAACGCGCCCGATCTGCAACGATTCTCTTGCAACAAGGCGTCTCAATCCGTGACGTCGTTTACGAGGCGGGATATTTCGACCAGCCACACCTTACCAGATCCCTCAGGCGCTTTATCGGGCAGACACCGGCCCAGATTATAGAGAAAACTGGATCTGAGCAGTTGTCCTTTTTATACAAGACAGACTCTTTTCTCTGAACTATACTTCCGCCTTAATATTAAGCAAAAAAGAGGAAGGAGAACTCGATGGGAAAAGTGACATCGAGAGATGGCACCAGCATTGCTTTCGATCAGGCAGGTCACGGATCTATAGTTATCCTGGTGGCTGGTGCCTTTAGCTACCGTGCCTTCGGACCGATGGTTGGTCTGGTACCTTTGCTGTCGAATAATTTCACTGTCATACTCTACGACAGGCGCGGCCGAGGTGAGAGCGGTGACACGCAACCCTTTGACAAGAAGCGCGAAACTGAAGATATTGAAGCTTTGATCGACTCTCTTGGCGGTTCAGCTTATCTTTACGGTATCTCATCCGGGGCGGTATTAGCTGCTGAAGCCGCGAGCGCACTGGGCGCACAAAAAGTCACCAAGCTTGCGCTGTACGAACCATCCTTCATTTTGGATAAAAGCCATGTGCCAATACCGTCCAACTATATGGACCAGCTCCGCAAGATGTTGTCAGAGGGTCGCCGCGGAGATATGGTCGCTTTGTTCATGACGGATGCTATAGGCATGCCAGCCGAGATGGTCGAAGGCATGAAACAGGCGCCGTTTTGGGGTGCGATGGAAACGGTCGCTCACACCCTGCTGTACGATGGTGCCTTTATGGTTGACAACCAGCGCGCTAAGCCAATGACTGACGACGTTCGTCAAACCTTGGAGGCTATCAAAGTTCCAACCATCGTCATTGACGGCAGCGCTACCTACCCATTCCTTCATAACACCGCAGAAATTGTGGCTAAGACGATACCTGGTGCAAAGCGCCGTACCTTAGAGGGCCAGCAACACGATGTTGCACCCGATGCTGTTGCTCCTGTATTGGTAGAGTTTTTTGCGAATTAAAGACCGATGCAAGGAAATATCGACAAATGGTAAATCGTGATATGCAAGGCAAGAGTGCAAAGAAATACGGCTCAACGGATTGGACCAGGTCGCTGCTGGCGGCTGGGATTGTCGCCGGGCCACTCTTCACCATAGTGGGCCTGGCGCAGGCTTTCACTCGCCCCGGTTTTGACATTCGCCGTCACGCGCTCAGTGTGCTCGAGAACGGTGACCTGGGATGGATTCAGATTGGCAGTTTCATCGTCACCGGGTTGCTGTTCCTCGCATGTGCATTCGGCATGCGGCGAGTCCTGCGGGGTGGCCCGGGTGGAACATGGGGGCCCATATTGATCGGTGCCTTTGGAGCGGGGAATTTCGGCGCAGGGATCTTTCATGCTGACCCGGTTCCTGGTTTTCCTCCCGGCACGCCGGCCTCTGCGACGGCGATTAGCGCGCAGGGACTTATCCATTTCACCGTTGCTTCACTCGGCTTCCTAGCGGTCATCGCAGCAGGTTTTGTGTTTGCTCGTCACTTTGCCGCTCAAAAACGACGGGGGTGGGTCGTTTACTCTGTGATCACCTCTGTGATTTTCTTGCTTGCATTTGCAGCAGAGGCATCGGGCCAGCTCTTCCTTACTCCTGTTTTCGTATTCACAGCTCTCAATGCTTATATCTGGGTATCGGCAGTAGCATTGCATCTGAGGAAAGCGTTGACATGAATGCCTCAAAATTAATAGACAAATATATTGCCGGCCTTACTGATTGGCGCGGCAAGCTGATTGTGCGCCTCCGCAAGTTGATCCTGGATGCCGCGCCAGGTATAGTGGAAGAGTGGAAATGGGATACGCCTGTCTGGTCCTACAACGGCAGTGTAGTTGCTGTGGGAGCCTTCAAAGATTACGTCAAGATTAACTTCTTCAAAGGCGCATTGCTAAAGGACACAGAAGGACTTTTCAATGCAGGCCTGGACGCCAAAAAATCCCGTGCCATTGATATTTTTGAACATGATGAGATCAATCCAGATGCGCTAAAAGACCTGATCCGTGCTGCTGTTGCGCTCAATGAACGTTAAACCGGCACTTACGGAAGGGACTCAGAAGAAAGAAATTTATGAGAAAACTTGTTGTGTTATCTTTTGTAAGCCTTGATGGAATCATCCAGTCTCCCGGTGAGCCGGAGGAAGATCCCACTGGTGATTTCAAAGAGGGGGGATGGACCATTCGTTACTTTGATGATTACCTCCAAAAAGTAATGGTCGAGCAAATGGGTCAAGATTTCGACCTGCTCCTGGGTAGAAAAACGTATGAAATATTTGCCGCGCTCTGGCCATATGCCGATACCAGCAAAGATCCGATGGCGGCTGGCATCAATCAAGCTCGAAAGTATGTTGTTTCAAAGACATTGGATAAACTTGACTGGGACAATTCCTTTCTCATTCGGGACCACGTCGTAGAGGAAATAAAGACACTTAAAAAGGATAACGGCCCTGAAATCCAAGTTCATGGAAGCGGTAATCTTCTCCAAACCCTTTTGAAGCACGATCTGGTTGACGAGCTTTGGCTGAAAATCTTCCCGGTTACACTGGGCGGTGGAAAGCATCTTTTTGGCGATGGCACAATTGTAGCTGGATTTGAACTCTTTGAAAGCAAAGCATCATCCGCTGGGGTTATCGTAGCAAACTACAGAAGAGCTGGAGAAGTCAAAATTGGAAGATTTATTACAGAGCCAACTGAAGCTGAACTGGTAAGACGCAAGCGACTTGCAAGGGAGGACACGGAGATTGGTAAAACATAGGCGATTATCCCTTTACAACACATATACTTTGGGCATAGCTTATGAGGGAATCAATAGAACGTTCTGGTTATTATTTGATGCCAAGGGATAACTGCAGAGTCAATTTCCACAACAAATTTCTAAATCTCACACTGTCTGGGAACAATGGTTCAGTACCAGAGCGTTGTCAGTCCGCTTGTTCTTCGCCACTGCGATAGCGCTCAGTTTTATTTGGATCTCAGAGATGTGGCTTAGGGCAGGAGTTGAGAGTTCGTTTGAGTGCTAACTTGTAGGAAGGCAGTGGGCGTTTGCCATTCAGCTACTTCAAATCAGATTGGACTGACATAGTATTTACTAGGCAAAGTCATTTCATTGTACTCTTGTCCATCTTCAGATGAGAACTTTTACAATCTCCTCAGCATGATTGACAATCAAGGAAATACGACCTTCGCCTTTTCTTTTCCGGGCTCGCGCTCGGCCGGATAAACGAGTTTTGCCCAGGAATCACCACTAGTCTTTTTGCGCCATCGCAAAAACGCATCAACCGCTTCCGGATCAAACAAGGTGCCAGATGATCGGGCGATATATCCAAGAATTGCCGCCTGGGGTACAGCACCGCGATACGGGCGATTGACGCTCATGGCTTCCCAGACATCAATTACAGAGAAAAGCCGCACATGATAGGGTATTTCTATGTCTCGCAAACCAAGAGGATAGCCACTTCCATCCCATCTTTCATGATGAAGATATGGGATTCTGGCAAGCTCATCCGGGTCCCGTAGAAGTGACATCCACTCAAACGCAAGCTGTGGATGCTTTTTAACGTCACGATATTCGCGGCGAGTCAACCTGCCTTTTTTTTGGAGAATATGTTGGGGAACCGCCAGTTTACCTATATCGTGCAAAGCAGCACTGGCATAAATGTATTTAGCTCTTTCCCCGCATATGCCAAGAAAGTCCGTAAACCGGGCAAAAAGTTTGGCAGTACGAACAGAGTGCCAATAGGTACCTTGATCGTACTGCTCTAATCCTTGTAACCACGCTGAGACGAACTCAACCATCGCCATAGACTACCAAAGAGCCGACGCGTATCGCATCATGCCAAAAACACCAACAGCTAATATCAATATCCCCAGTAGGATAAGGAGTCGGGCCTTCATCGAGAAGCTAGTCCACGACGTAAGCCCAGAGGGTTCCTGATTCGGTTACATCATCAGTCAGCATCTTCCAGGCCACGGGCAGTTCGACATCAAACAGCGATCCAGCGTTCAACATGGAAAGCTCAACCACAGGAGTTTTCTTCCCAACACGGAAAAGAGGATTTGAGCGCAGATCGCCACGGATCACCGATTTGCGCCTCTTCAGCAGGTTCGCAATGGTGTCAGGGGTTTCAATCACACACACCAGTGTTTTCCCTGTTTCACTATCGTGCATTTCAACTGTAGGCACAGGGGTTTCGTGCTTCTGGATATCCATAATGGTTGTCTTGCGACCAAGACCCAACGT
>WNGB01013148.1_pt1 | contig 11461 bp, 8 predicted proteins | sample 5400681 | NCBI WGS metagenome assembly WNGB01 (sample SAMN13153367, study PRJNA577476) | soil metagenome | isolation source: 115 cm soil or saprolite under grassland replicate 2 | place: USA:California | collected 2016-06-15 | reverse complement strand
GACGAAAGCCACTCCTTTCCGAGGGCGCTGCCGACCACCGCTTCCGGGTCGTCGCGTAGTCCTCGTGTCAGCCGTGGTTGATAACCACCTTTCCGAAATGGGCGCGGCTCTCGAAGTAGCGGTAGGCGTGTTGTGCCGCGTCAAACGGGAATACCCGATGGTGGAGATGCGCGAGGTTCAGACAACGGCGCGCACGCTTGGCCTTGAAGTCATCACATCAGAAATCCGGCACCCGGAGGATATCGCGCCCGCCATCGAGGCGATTAAGGGCCGTGCGGAGGGACTTTATGTCTGCCTTGATCCGCTCGTAACCACTAATCGGACGCGCATCATCAGCTTGGCGTTGGGTGTACGACTGCCGACAATGTTTAACGTTCGCGAGTTCGTGGAAGCAGGAGGGCTGATGTCCTATGGACCGAGCCTCCTGGCCCTCTATCGGCGCACCGGCGATTTTGTCGACAAAATTCTGCGCGGGGCAAAGCCGGCCGACCTCCCGGTGGAGCAGCCGACCAAGTTCGATCTCACCCTCAACCTGAAGGCAACATCTCGGCCGCGTACTCGTCAACACCGCCGTAGACCGCCGTGGTCGCAATATTTCTGCTGCATGCTCGCGGGCAACCCAGACTTCGTCCGGGCCTACCCGATCGCAACCAAGCGCGTCCTGCGCGCCATACTCAAAGCAACGGACCTCTGCGCCACCGAGCCGGGGCGCGCGGCGCGACAACTCATCGATGGCGGGCGCGCCGAACGATACGACTATGCCTTTCAGACGCTGAGCGAGAATCCTTACGACAAATGGAGGGAATACGACCCCGCGGACACGATCCGGTGGTATGCCTTGCGCTTGCACGAAGTGGGCCTCATCAAGTCCAGCCCGAAGAAGATCATCGCCAAGAACACCAACTGGCGCTTCCTCGACGAACTGAAGCGCGAGCTGAAGGCGTGAACAGCCCGGGAGGTTTACAATGGCACTGATTCAGAATCGTCGCCGTTTCGTTGCCAGCCTCGCAGCAGCCGGTGCTGCCGGCCTCGTGCGGGCGCCGAACTTGCTGGCCGCCGAGGCGCCGCTCGAAACGACCACGGTGCGGTTGCTGAAATTCCCCGGTATTTGCATTGCCCCGCAATACGTCGCCGAGGAGCTTTTGCGCGCGGAGGGCTTCACAGAGATACGCTATATCGATGCCGGGCCGACCGTCGAGCTTTCGGTACGGGTCGGACGCGGCGAAGCGGATTTTACGCTGGAATTTGCGGCGCGCGCGATCCAGACGGTCGACAGAGGCGGTGCGATCACGGTGCTCGGCGGCGTCCATGTCGGCTGCTATGAGCTGTTCGCGAGGCAAGAGATCCGCAGCGTCCTCGAGCTGAAAGGCAAGACCGTCGGGATTGAAGTCGGCGGGGAGGACCAGCACACATTCCTGCTTGCCATGGCCGCTCACGTCGGGCTTGACCCGCACCACGATATCCACTGGGTCCTGCCGACCGGCGATCCGGTGGTCCATCCGCTCGATCTTTTCGTCGATGGCAAGCTCGATGCCTTTCTCGCCTTGCCGCCCGAGCCCCAGGAACTGCGCGCCCGCCACGCCGGCCATGTAATCTTCAGCAGCGCCCTCGACCGCCCGTGGTCGCAGTATTTCTGCTGCATGCTGAGCGGCAACCGCGACTATGTCCGCAAGCATCCGGTTGCCACCAAGCGAGTGTTACGGGCGATCCTCAAATCCGCCGACCTTTGCGTCAGCGAGCCGGCAGGGATCGCCCGACGGCTGGTCGATGGCGGCTTCACCGAGCGTTACGATTACGCGCTGCAAACCTTGCGCGAGGTTCAATACGACAAATGGCGGGAATACGATCCCGAAGACACGATCCGCTTTTACGCCTTGCGCCTCTACGAAACTGGCTTGATCAAAATCAATCCCAAGAAGATCATTGCCGAAAATACCGATTGGCGCTTTCTCAATGAACTCAAACGCGAACTGAAGGCGTGAGCGGCCGCGGGCAGGGAGGAACTCAAATGCCGATGATGCAGACTCGGCGCCGGATTCTGGCCGGCGTTTCACTGGCCAGCGCCGCCGGCCTGTTGCGTGCTCCGGTGTCGCTGGCGGCGGAGGGATCGCTCGAAACCACGACTATTCGAATTGCCAAGGTACCAGCGATCTGTGTCGCGCCGAAATATGTTGCCGAGGAGCTGCTGCGCGCAGAGGGCTTCACCGATATCCACTATGTCGAGTTCGCGGCCGGACAAGACACCACCGAACCGCTTGCGCGCGGCGAGCTCGATTTCGACACCAATTATGCCGTGAATTTCGTCGCCGCAATCGATGCCGGCCGGCCGATTACGCTATTGGCCGGCGTCATGGTCGGGTGCTACGAATTGTTCGCGAAGGAGGGCATTCGCGGCATCTCGGACCTCAAGGGCAAGAGCGTCGGCATGCAGGCAGTCAACTCGCTGCCGCACACGCTGCTGACTGTGATGGCCGCCCAGGTTGGGCTCGATCCCCTCAAGGACATCCACTGGATCACCGATCCCAAGGTCATGCCGATCGAGCGTTTCGTCGCCGGGGAGATCGATGCGTTCCTGGCGTTCCCACCCGAGCCGCAGGACCTGCGCGCCCGCGGCATCGGCCATGTCCTAGTCAACACCGCCCTCGACCGTCCGTGGTCGCAATATTTCTGCTGCATGCACGGCGGCAATCGGGAATTCGTGCAGAAATACCCGGTCGCGACGAAACGGGTACTGCGCGCCGTCCTCAAGGCGGCCGACATGTGCGCCTCCGAGCCCGAACGCGCCGCCCGCCGCATGGTCGATGGCGGTTTCAGCCCGCGCTACGACTATGCCCTTCAGACGCTGCGCGACAACGCCTATGACAGATGGCGGGAGTACGACCCCGAGGATGCGATCCGGTTTTATGCGCTGCGGCTGCGCGAGGCGGGTTTTATCAAGGCGAGCCCTCAGAAAATCATCGCCGACAGCACCGACTGGCGCTTCCTCGACGAGCTCAAACGCGAGCTGAAGGCCTGAGCATGCGGAGGCCGCTCCTCCTCGCCTTGGCACTGCTCGTATCGCCTGCGCTCACGGTGGCACACGAGGCGCAGGACGGCAAACGCCTGCCGGTGATCGGGCCGGCGCCGAGCTTCGCCCTAACCTCGCAGGACGGCGCCCCTGTCACGCTGGCGGCGTTGCGGGGCAAGATCGTAGCGGTGAGCTTCATTTATACGCAATGCCCCGACATATGTCCGCTCCTGATCCAGAAAATGGTTCAGGTCCAAGGCGAGCTCGGGGCGGATTTCGGCGCAAAAATCGCCTTTGTTTCAATTACTCTCGATCCGGAACACGATACACCCGAGGTGCTGAAGGATTACGCCCAGTTCTGGGGCACAAAGCCGGAGGGCTGGACCTTTTTGACCGGTTCGCCCGAGGCGGTGCGGGACGTAACGCGCCGCTATGCGGTCTTTGTCGCGAAGAACGCGAATGGCAGCGTGGATCATACCCAGCTCACCTCGATCATCGATGCCGAGAGCGCCATGCGCGTCCAGTATCTCGGCGCCCGCTTCGACCCGGAAGAGTTCCGGCGCGATCTTCTCAGTCTGCTGCACCGGCCATGATGCGCCTCGAACGCCCGCTCGTCAGTCTCGTCTCATCCGCACCGGCGCGGGTGCAGACCAAACTGCTGGCGGCGTTCCTGGCGATCGTCGTGCTGCTAATCGCGTTGGGTGCTGTCGGGCTGGAGGTGTTGAGCGGCATCAACCGGCAGACCGAGGAGCTGATCAACAGCGAGCGCAAGATTGCCGCCTATCGCCAGGTGCAGCACGACACGATCAGCCAGCTCTACAGCGTCTCCTCGGCGTTGCTGGTGCTCGACGACCACACCATCGACAGCGCGCTGCGCCAGCTCAACCAGTTCGGCTACGACCTCGAAAGGCTGCAATTCGTCGCCAAGGACGAGGTCAAACTGCTCGGCAAGGTCCGCCACGATTACGACCAATTCATCGAAGTGGTGACCCGGGTCGTCGGGCTGATCCGCGACGGCAAGGTAGCCGAGGCGCGCGAGGCCCAGCTAAGGGAGGCGCGTCCGCTGGCGAACCGGCTGGAGCGGCTCACCAACGAGCTGGTCAACAAGGCCGAGTCCGACGTCGTCGCGGGCATTGAGGCGACCGGGCAGGCTTATGCCAACTCGCGGGCGATCGTCATCGGCTTCGTCCTCGGCAGCATCGCTCTTGCCCTGTTGCTCGGCCGGACGATCTCCTGGTCGCTGATCGGGCCCATTACGGAGATAGACGCGAGGTTCAGCCGAATTGCTGCGGGTGACTTCACCCAGCGGGTGACTGTGACCAACCGCGACGAACTCGGCGCTCTCGCGGCCAACGTAAATCTCACCTGCGAGCGGCTTGGCGAATTGTACCAGCAGCTCGAACTCGCCAGCCAGCATAAATCGGCGTTTCTCGCCAATATGAGCCACGAACTGCGCACCCCGCTCAACGCCGTGATCGGCTATAGCGAGATGTTGCACGAGATGGCCGAGGACGAGGGCCAGGAGCAATTCCTCCCCGATCTTGAAAAGATACGCGATGCCGGGCGACATCTGCTGCAGCTGATCAACGACATCCTCGATCTGTCGAAGATCGAGGCGGGCAAGATGGACCTCTACCTCGAAGAGGTGGATGTTGCGGCCCTGCTTGAAGAGGTGCGCGCGATCGTCACGATACTCGCCGCGGCGGGCGGCAACCGGTTCGAGATCGTCCGCCCGACAACGCTCGGCACTCTCTATACCGACCGCACCAAGCTTAAGCAGAGCCTCCTCAATCTGTTGAGCAACGCCGCCAAATTTACCCATGAGGGCCGCATCGCCCTCGAACTGCGCACCACTGAGGATGCGCTGTCCTTCGTCGTCACCGACAGCGGCATCGGCATGACCAACGAGCAGCTTGGACGGTTGTTTCAGGCCTTCAGCCAGGCCGATGCCTCGACGACGCGCCGCTATGGCGGCACCGGCCTTGGTCTCGCGATCACCAAGCATTTCTGCGAATTGCTCGGCGGCCGCATCGACGTCGAGAGTGTGCCCGGATCAGGCTCGACCTTCACGATCACCCTGCCGGTGCATCAGCCCCCGGTCGCGGCGGCGAAACCGGAGCCCGCCGCCACCCCCGCTGTGATGCCGGACTCCGCTGATGCGGCACTTGTCATGGTGGTCGATGACGATCCGAATTCACGCAATCTGCTCGCCGCGACGGTGAGGAAAGAAGGCTACAGAGTAATCGAGGCGGGCGATGGCGACGCGGCCATTGGCTTGGCGCGCCAGCACGGTCCCGACATCATCACGCTCGACGTATTGATGCCGCGGCTCGATGGTTGGGCCGTGCTGGCGGCGCTCAAATCGGATGTAGAGTTGCGCCACATTCCGGTCATTATCGTTACCGTGCTCGCCGACCGCGGCATCGCGCTGTCGCTTGGCGCCGCCGAATTCATGACAAAGCCCGTGGACCGTGCCCGTCTCGCCGCGGTGATCCGCGAAAATGTGCAGGGCGGCGGCACCGTGCTTGCCATTGACGATGATCCGCAAAGTCGCCGACTCGTTGCTCGGCATCTTGACAAGCTCGGCTGGGCCGTTGCCGAAGCGACCGATGGCGGCGATGCGCTAGCCTGGCTGTCGCGCAACCCGGCGCCCGCGCTGATCCTTCTCGATTTGATGATGCCGGGCATGGATGGTTTTGCCTTTCTCGATGCGATTGCCGAACGGAGCAAGTGGCAGAAAGTCCCGATCGTGATCCTGACGGCGAAGCAGCTCGACGCGGCCGAACGGGAATTGTTGGCCGGGCGAGCGCGGGAAATCATCGAAAAGGGCGCGGACGATCTGGCCTTCGTATTGCGACGGGTTGCCCTCCATCTTGCTCGGTCGAAAGATGCGATTATCGCCGGCTGAAGGAAGCTGAATGGCGAAGATCCTGATTGTCGAAGACAACGAGATGAATCGGGACATGCTGTCGCGCCGCCTCGCTCGCCGCGGCTATGCGGTCGTGATCGCGGTCGATGGCGAGCAGGGACTGGCCGCGGCGCAAGCGGAAATTCCCGACGTGATCTTGATGGATATGAGCCTGCCGGTGATGGATGGTTGGGAAGCGACGCGACGGCTGAAGAGCGAGACCAGCACCCGGGCAATCCCGGTGATCGGGCTTACCGCGCATGCGATGACGGGTGATCGCGACAAGGCTCTGGCGGCCGGCTGCGACGACTATGACACCAAGCCGATCGAGCTGCCCCGGTTGCTCGAAAAGATTGAAGCCCTGCTTGCCCGCTCCGGCGGGCTGGATTGACGGGCTGCGGGGCGCCGGTGAGCGGTCTCGACCAGAGCGGACGGCTTGACCAAGCAGTCGCGGCGTTCATCAGACAGGAGCTCGGTGACCCGGTCGCTGGGATCATCGGGTTCATCGACATTCTTCTCGAGGATGTGCGCTCCGACGGCCTCGATGACCTCGCCGCCGATCTCGAGCGAATGCGGCTGGCGGCGGTGCAGCTGAATGCGCTGATTGCGGAGATCGTCGGCGGCAATGCGGCTGGCGGCGAGGAGTACCGCAGCAATCTGCGCCATGAGCTGCGCACTCCATTGAATGCGATCAAGGGCTATGGCGAAATGCTCGTCGAGCAGGCGCGCGAGATCGGGCGCGAGCCGCTGCTGCTCGATCTTGCCAAGGTGCTCGATCTGGCCGATTGCCTGCTCGGTGAAATCGATCGGATCGCCGATTTCCGCGCGCAGACAAGAAATCGTGACGCGGTGCCATCGACCCGCATCGTTCGCGATGTGCTGCGGAGCGTTGCGCCGCTGGGCAGTGGCGCGCCGCCGCAGCCGCGCGCCCTGCCGAGCAGGATCCTTGTCGTCGACGACAATGCGGCCAATCGCGACCTCCTTTCGCGCCGGCTGCTGCGCGACGGCCATCTGGTCACCACCGCGGAGAATGGAACGATCGCATTGAACCTGACCGAAAGCGAGAGCTTCGACCTCGTCGTTCTCGACCTAATGATGCCCGGGCTGAGCGGGTTTGAAGTGTTGTCCCGGGTCAAAGCGGATGATCGTACCCGCGATATTCCTGTGGTCATGATTTCGGCACTCGATGAGCTCGACAGTGTCGTGCGCTGCATCGAGGGCGGCGCCGAGGATTACCTGCCGAAACCGTTCAATCCGGTGCTGCTACGCGCCCGGATCAACGCTTGTCTCGAAAAGAAGCTGCTGCGGGACCGCGAGCGCGCCGCAGCCGAGCAGCTGCGGGCCGAGAAGGAGCGCTCGGAGGCGCTGCTCCTCAACATCCTGCCGCGCTCGATCGTCGAGCGTTTGGGGCAGGGCGAGACCGTCATCGCCGACCGCATCGCTGAAGCGACTATCCTGTTCTCCGATCTGGTCGATTTCACCACTCTGGCCGCCAAAATGTCGCCCGAGCAGATGGTGGAGCTGTTGGGCTCACTGTTTTCGCGCTTCGATGCGATTGCCGCGCGGCTCGGCCTCGAAAAGATCAAGACCATCGGCGACGGCTATATGGTGGCGGGCGGGCTGCCGCAGCCGCGGCCCGATCATGCGATGGCGGTGGCGGAGATGGCGCTGGCAATGCACGACGCCGCCGACGGCACGGCGGCTATGTACGACGAGCCGATCCGGCTGCGCATCGGCATCCACACCGGCGCCCTCGTCGCTGGCGTGATCGGCACGCACAAATTCGTCTATGACGTCTGGGGGGATACCGTGAATACGGCAAAGCGAATGGAGACGTATGGCCTGCCGGGTCGCATACACGTCTCCGCGGCGACGCAGCTGATCCTTGGCGACGCGTTCCGTTTCGAGCGATGCAGCGCGCGCAAGATCAAGGGCAAGGGTCGGATGGAGACTTTTTTTCTCGATCGTCTCTGATCGGCGATGGCGTGGCGTGAGAATACGGGCGGTCACTCCAGCACGCGCCGCATGCCCCTCATCCCGCATTGCACCCGGCCTAACTGGGACTGGCCTCGCAGGCGTAGTTGGACGGCGAGCTGTGCGGGGGTGCGCTCAGACGGCACGACATCCTTCGACATGATCCAGGAGGAAGCAGAACCTCATCGTGGCCTACTGCACCACGTTGAATACGGCGACGGCCTGGCTGAGGCCTTTCAGCGAAACATCGCCGATCTCTTCCAGCCTTGCGGTATCTTCGACCGCAATCGCGACACGGCGGCTGATCAGGATCTGCCCGTCCTTGGCCTCGCTGCATAGCCGCGCCGCAAGATTGGTGACCGTCCCGATCGCGGTGTAGTCCATGCGCTCGGCAAAGCCGATCTGCCCCAATGTCGCGTAGCCTTGCGAAATGCCGACGCCAAAGCCGATATCGTGGCCGTGCCGACGCCAGGTCTTGAGCACCTGTTGCGCCGCCTCGCGCATCGCGACGGCCATTTCGATTGCTCGTTTTGCCGGCTCCGGGGTGGGCAGTGGGTCGTTAAAGAACACCATGATCCCGTCACCGCCATAATGGTCGAGCGTACCCTCGAAGCGCGTCACGATCGGCCCCAGCGCGGCGTGGTAGTCCCGCAAGAATGCCATGACCTCTTCCGGCTCGGCGCGCTCGGCAAAACCGGTGAAGCCGCGTACATCGCAGAACACGACGACGATCTCGCGGCGATGGCTTTCGAGAATGCTTTCATCGCCCTGTGCGACGATGAGGTCGGCGAGTTGCGGCGCGAGGAACCGCCGCAATTTCCCAGAGCGCTCGATCTCGTTGAGCTGCGCCGCGACCCGTGCCTCCAATTCGCGGTTCCAACCCGCCACCTCTTCGGTGCGCTCGCGCAATTCGCCCAAGAGCCGCGCATTCTCCATCGCGATGACCGCTTGCGCGGCGAAGTTCTGCAACAGCGCGATCTGCTTATCCGAGAACGGCTGAACCTCCTGCCGATAGGCGGTGATGACCCCGATCAAGGCCTCTTCCTTGCGCAGCGCCACGACGAGAAAACTGCGGATGCCGCCGAGTTCGACCGCGGCGCGCGGCAGCGGATCGTCCGGCACCAAAGCCACGACCTCCGCCAGATCTCGGATCTGAGCGAAAGGCGCGCCGCGCACGATTTGGCCGAACGGGCTCATCGGGGAAGGGCGCAACCCAGCCCGGATGAATTCCCGAAATGGCCCCGACACACCCTGCACCGCTACCGACCGGAACTGCTCGCCGTCGTAGGTCATCAAGGCGCCGAACGTGGCGCCGCAAAGGCTGTGCGCCTTCAGCAGCACCGCCTCGAACACCGGGGCGAGCTCGCCGGGCGAGGCGTTGATGACCCCCAGCACCTCGGCGGTCGCAGTCTGCTGTTCCAACGCCTCGCGCGTCTCGGTAATGAGCCGCGCGTTCTCCATCGCGATGACGGCCTGCGCCGCGAAGTTCTGCAATAGCGCGATCTGCTTGTCCGAAAATGGTCGGACCTCCTGGCGGTAGATCGCCAGGGTGCCGAGCAGCGCATCATCCTTGCGCAGCGCCACAAGAAGATGAGTGCGGGCACCCCCAAGATCGACGAGGGCGCGACGGTCTGGGTCGCCGTTCCGATAGCCCTCCGAAGCCATAAGATCGACGGTGTGCAGCGTGTTCTCGCCCGCGAGTATCCCGGCCGGCCCGGTACCAGGCCCGAATGCAGGACGATGACGCTTACGCCATTCGGCAAAGGCGGCGGGCACCCCTCTTTCCGCAGCGAGGTGGAAGCGTCCGCCGTCATAGTTGTTAGCGAGGCCGAATGCGGCACCGCACAGCCGCGTCGCTTTCTCCAGCATCGCGTCGAACACCGGCGCAAGGTCTCCCGGCGACGAATTGATAACCTGCAGCACCTCGGCGGTCGCGGTCTGCTGTTCCAACGCCTCGCGCGTCTCGGTGATCAGCCGCGCGTTCTCCATCGCGATGACCGCCTGGTCGGCGAAGTTCTGCAGCAGTGCGACTTGCTTGTCGGAGAAAGGCCTAACTTCGCGGCGGAAAATCGCGAACACGCCTAGCACACCGTCTTCTCTGACCAATGGCGCCATCAGCAGCGCGCGAACGCCGGCAATATCGGCCGCCGTCAGGGCCAACGGCTGCCCACTGCGATATGCCGCTTCTGTCCTGATATCGGCGGTGTAAAGAACCGAGCGTCCGAGGACCGCGCGGCCAAAGAAGGTATCTGGCCCAATACCCGGCGGATGCTGCGCCAGAAAATCGCTCATCTCATTCGGCACGCCGCGCGCGGCGACGATGTTGGCGCTGTCGCCGTTGACGGCAAACATGATGCCAAAACTGGCCTCGCAGAGCCGCATCGCCTTTTCGAGCATCGCGTCGAACACCGGGGCGAGATCGCCGGGCGAGGAATTGATGACCCCCAGCACCTCAGCGGTCGCGGTCTGCTGTTCCAACGCCTCGCGCGTCTCGGTGATCAGCCGCGCGTTCTCCATCGCGATGACCGCCTGGTCGGCGAAGTTCTGCAACAGCGCGATCTGCTTGTCGGTGAACGGCCACACCTCTTGGCGATAGATGCCGAATACGCCGAGTAGCTTATCTTTCTTGCGCAACGCGACGCCGAGAAGAGTGCGGACCCCGCCTAGATCGGCACCGGCGCGGGGCAGCGGATCGCCGGTGCGGTAGCCGTCGGTGAGCCTGAGATCAGCGATCTGCTCATAGGGCGCGCCACCAATTATGCTCCGTTGCACAACGCGGGCTGGTTGATGCGGGCCCTGCCGCAGAAACTCGCCAAATCGAAGCGGTACGCCGCGCGTCGCCACGGCATGCATGTACTCGCCGTCATAGGTCCACAGGGCGCCAAAGGCGGCCTGGCACAGGTGCATCGCCTTTTCCAATATCGCGTCGAACACCGGCGCGAGGTCACCGGAAGAGGAATTGATGGCCTGCAGCACCTCGGCGGCGGCGGTCTGCTGGGCTAACGCCTCGTCCCGCGGCGATGCTTGCCGAGCCAGGGGCGATTGCGGCTGTGTTGCTGCGCGGGGGGAAGCCCTCGCAGCGGTCGTCAATCGCATCGAGCTCAGCCCAATCCGCCTGCGCGTGATCCTCTCGGCGGCCGCTCTGATGCCCGCGAACCCTGATGCGGCAGACGCACCGGAGGCCGTTCTCATCCGAGACGTTCCGCTCCGGATCAAGCGCCGCGGGGTGGAAATGCGGCTCATCATCGAGGGGCCGTCCGCCAGTCCGACAACGCCCGATCCGGTCTTGTTGAACGAGATCAGGCGAGCTCATCGCTGCTTCGAGGCGCTCGTCTCGGGACAGGTCCGTAGTGTCGCCGAACTCGCGACGGTCGAAGGAATCAGCGATCGGTACGTCAGCAGCCTGTTGCCGCTCGCCCTCCTGGCCCCGGAGATCGTCGAGGCGATCGCCGCGGGACGGCAGCCCCCCGAACTGACCGCCCACCGCCTGATCAGGACCGTGGACCTGCCGATCGCGTGGACGGCACAGAAGCAGCTACTCGGCCTCGGCTAACCGAACCCGCACACCCCAA
>WNGB01016900.1_pt1 | contig 11463 bp, 9 predicted proteins | sample 5400681 | NCBI WGS metagenome assembly WNGB01 (sample SAMN13153367, study PRJNA577476) | soil metagenome | isolation source: 115 cm soil or saprolite under grassland replicate 2 | place: USA:California | collected 2016-06-15 | reverse complement strand
CGATGGGCGGGTAGCGCAGCGGGAGCGCCTTCATCGTCTTCCAGATGACGTGCGCGACGAGGGCTCGCATCGCCCACTTACGATCGGCCGGCATGATCCACCATGGGGAGTAAGAGGTGGATGTTTGGGTGAGCACGGCCTCGTACGCGCGCTGGTATTCGTGCCAGCGCGCACGATTGGCGATATCGTCGGGGGCGAACTTCCATTGCTTCCGCGAGTCTCCCAGGCGCTGGAGCAGGCGTTTCTTCTGTTCGTCCTTCGAGATGTGAAGGAAGAACTTGAGCACGACAGCGCCATTGCGCGTGATCTGGCGCTCAAGGGCGTTGATATCTTCGAAACGCTCTCGCCAGAAGTCATCGTCGATCGCTCGGTCGGGCATTGAGCGAGCGCGCAGCAGGTCAGGGTTGACCCGCACAACAATGGCCTCTTCGTAATACGAGCGGTTGTAAACGCCGATGTGGCCCTGCGCTGGGAGTGCCCGGACATAGCGCCAGAAGTAGTTGTGCCTCAGCTCCTCGCGCGTCGGCTCCTTGAAACTGATGACGCTGATGCCGGCCGGGTTCATGCCGGAGGTCACGTGCTTGATCGTGCTGTCTTTGCCGGAGCTGTCCAGACCCTGGAAGATGAGGAGGAGCGAATAGCGGCCGTCGGCCCAGAACTCATCCTGCAACTCGGCCAGGTCCCTGACCTGTCGCGTGACGAACTCGCCGGCCTCGCGCTTGAGCTGGTCCTTGTTCAGCTCCTCGAGGCCGGCGGGGATCGTCCACTTCGTGGCCCAGCGGTCGAGCCTCACGTTCACGCCGGGCTCCACACGGAAGCTGCCGATCATTCCATCGGTGATGGTGACCTGCGTTGTTCCTCCGTCTTCCGCGGCGCCCATGAGGTAATGGTACGAGGTGTTGGGTGTTAGGTGTTGGGTGTTAGGTGTTAGTTGTGAGGTACGAGTTACCAGGATCTACACTCAGCGCGATTCACTATCTCCTATGACCTCCTACGCTATACTGGAGTCATCCCTGAAGGAGGGTGACCCCAAATGGCTATCGAGACTGGGACCGATACAGTTAAGCGCGGGCTGGCGCAGATGCTCAAGGGCGGCGTCATCATGGATGTCGTTACGCCGGAGCACGCGCGCATCGCGGAAGAGGCGGGCGCCTGCGCGGTCATGGCCCTCGAGCGCGTGCCCGCTGACATCCGCGCCGCCGGCGGCGTCGCTCGCATGTCCGACCCCGAGATCATTGTCCGCATCATGGAAGCCGTATCGATCCCGGTGATGGCCAAGGTCCGCATCGGCCACTTCGTCGAGGCGCAGATCCTCGAAGCCCTCGGCGTGGACTACATCGACGAGTCCGAAGTGCTGACGCCCGCCGACGAGGCGCATCACATCGAGAAGCACGCGTTCAAAATCCCATTCGTCTGCGGCTGCCGCGACCTCGGCGAGGCCCTCCGCCGCATCGGCGAAGGTGCAGCGATGATCCGCACGAAGGGCGAGGCCGGCACCGGTGACGTGGTTGAGGCGGTCCGCCACATGCGGGCGGTCATGTCCGCGATCCGCCGCCTCCAGTCGATGCCCGAAGACGAGCTCATGGCGGAGGCGAAGGCCCTGAATGCGCCATATGACCTGGTCAAGGAGACGCGCGAGCTCGGCCGTCTGCCGGTCGTCAACTTCGCGGCGGGCGGAGTCGCCACGCCGGCAGACGCGGCACTGATGATGCAGCTCGGGGCCGACGGCGTCTTCGTCGGCTCGGGCATCTTCAAGTCGGCCGATCCCGCGGCCCGCGGCCACGCCATCGTCAAAGCCGTGACGAACTACAACAACCCTGCGATCCTGGCCGAAGTCTCCCGCGGACTGGGCGAGCCAATGACCGGCATCGCTGTAAACGTGATGGCGGACGAAGACCGTTTGGCCGTCAGTGCGATTATCTGAGGACCTTCGCGGCCTCGAGGGCCTCATCATCCCCGGTGGCGAGAGCACCACGTTCTGCCGCCTCATGACTGACTTCGGCCTCTACGCGCCGCTGCGCGCCTTCCTCACGACCGGCGCTCCGGTCTGGGGCACCTGCGCAGGCATGATCGTCCTCGCCAGCAACGCTTCGGACCTCGAATTCCCAACGCTCGAGGCGATGGACATCGAGGTACGCCGCAACGCCTACGGCCGCCAGGTCGACAGCTTTGAGGCTGACCTCGAAGTCGCCGCGCTCGGCGGCGAGCCGTTCCACGCCGTCTTCATACGCGCTCCTGTTGTCGCCAGCGTGGGGCCGAACGTCGAGGTGCTGGCAACGGTGCAGCACGAACCCGATTTTCGAGAGGCGCCGGTAGCGCTCCGCCAGGGCGCATTCATGGCGACCTCCTTCCATCCCGAGCTTACGAAGGATACGCGGTTCCATAGTTACTTCCTCGATATCGTGAAGTCGACCGGGAGAAGCTCCGGCTCCAAATGAGTTCCGCGCGGCGCCCGCTGCCAACCGACCTCGTCGCCCTTGTCTCGTTTGACGGGCGTGTACATTCGAACGAGGCAAAACCGCTCGACCGTATGGGCCTCGACGAGCGCGCCCATCCGCTGGATTCAGCGCTCGAGCAATGGTTCGCATTCGCCACCGGTAAGCACACCTCGGTGAGCGTCCGCGGCACTACGATCCGCGGCCTCATCGCCGCGCGACGTCGCGCCAAGCAGTCCGCCTGGGAGGTAGACGCGCTGATCGACGTCGACGAGGACGAAGGGGTTGCCCTTTCGCTCTTCAGCCGCATGATCGCTGGAATCGTCAAGCAGCGCGCCGAGCGAGTCTTCCTGCGGCTGGACGCCGATAGCCACGTCGGCGACGCAGCACGCAAGTCCGGCTTCTTCCCTTACGCCAGGGAGACGCTCTACCGGCTGGAGTCGCAGCCCGCACCGAAGCGAACGGAGGATCCCTTCCGTCCGCGAACCCGCAGCGATCTGATGGGCATGTTCCAGTTATACAACCGCACAGTGCCGGCCAACGTACGGGCCATAGAGGGCGCTACCTTCCGTGAGTGGCAGGCAGCGCAGGAGTCGTGGGGCGGCCGCGCGAGCGATCTCCTCCTCGAGGAAGACGGCATCATCAGCGCTTGGCTTCGCGTCATGACGGGCAACACCGGCCGCTTCTCCCTCATCACGCAGAGCGAGCGGTTCAACATTGAAGAAGCCGTTCAAGTCGGGCTCTCCCGTCTCCACCAGAGCCAGCACGTACTGTGCCTCGTGCCTGACTATAACGTAGGGCTCGCCGGGTGCCTTGAGCGACTCGGCTTCGAAGCTATCGCATGCTACACGCCGCACGCCCGCCGTCTCGTCAAGCCCGTGGAAGAGATGGCGCAGGAGCACGCAAGCCAGGCGGTCCCCGTTAATTAGTCCATGCTGAACATCACCGACGACCTGGACGCCCTCATCGATGTTCTTCCTGCCCATATCGCGACCACTGTACGCAGGCGAGCCAACAACTTCGAGCTGCTCGAGATCGTTCTGGACCTCGGCCGCCCGCCCGAAGCCCGCTATCCCGGTGAGGAAGTCATCCTGAGCGAAGCCGAGGTGTCCCAGGAAGACATCGACGCCCTCGTCTCCCGCATCGGTGAGTTCACTGCCGATAATCGCGCCGGCATCGAGCGCACGCTTCACCGAATCTCCTGCATACGCAACCGCAAGGGCCGAATTGTGGGACTGACGTGCCGCGTCGGGAGGGCCGTCTTCGGGACGATTCGCATCATCGAGGACCTGGTCCGCACCGGAAAAAGCGTTCTTCTGCTCGGCCGTCCGGGCGTGGGTAAGACTACGATGCTGCGCGAGGTGGCGCGGTTCCTCGCCGATGAGCTGAACAAGCGCGTCGTGGTCGTCGATACCTCGAACGAGATCGCCGGCGATGGGGATATCCCGCACCCCGGCATCGGCAGCGCCCGGCGCATGCAGGTCCCCGCCCCGGAGCTACAGCACCGGGTCATGATCGAGGCCGTCGAGAACCACATGCCGGAGGTCATCATCATCGACGAGATCGGCACGGACCTCGAGGCGGCCGCAGCGAGGACCATCGCCGAGCGGGGTGTACAGCTGATCGCGACGGCGCACGGCAATAGCCTCGAGAACATCATCATGAACCCCACACTTTCAGACCTCGTCGGCGGCATCCAGTCGGTCACCCTCAGCGACGAAGAAGCGCGGCGGCGCGGCACCCAGAAAGCGATCCTCGAACGGCGCGCTCCGCCCACGTTCGACGTTCTTGTCGAGATCCAGTCATTCAACAAAGTCGCTGTCCATCCGGACGTCGCCGAAGTTGTAGACGCCATCCTCAGAGGTTACTCGGTGCCACCGGAGATCCGAGAACTCGACGCCACGGGCGAAGTACGACTCGGCGCAGCGGTGTCGCACACAGCCGCCAGTTCGCGAAACGTTCGCGGCGGCGTTGACGCGGAGACGCCGGCGGCCGGCACGCGCGAGCGCCACATCTATCCTTTCGGCGTGTCGCGGCAGCGACTCGCTCAGGCCCTCCGTGAGACGCGCTTTCCCGGTCAGATCGTGGATCAGTTGGACGACGCGGACGTCGTCATTACGCTCCGCCCGTTTTACCGGCGCAAGCCCCAGACACTTCACGACGCCGAAGCGCGCGGTATCCCCATCTACGTGGTAAAGAGCAACACTGTCCTCCAGCTGGAGCAATCGCTGCTCACAATGCGTGGCGACAGGGCCGGTGACCCCGTGATGGCCGCCCTCAAAGAGGCGGAAGAGGCGATCGGTCAGGTGATGAACGCGGAAGACGCCGTCGACCTCAACCCGCAGAACGCGTACGTCCGCCGCCTCCAGCACATGCTCGCCCAGCGTTACAATCTCGCCTCGCGCAGCCTCGGCAAGGAGCCCTATCGCTACGTCCGGATCATGCCCGGCGAGCCGGAGTAGATGGCGCCGGCGGACCGCGGTCTCTTCATTACCCTTGAGGGCGGAGAAGGAGCCGGCAAGAGCACCCAGGCTCAAGCAGTTGCGAAACAGCTACGGAAGCGGCGCTTCGTTATTTGCGTTACGGAGGAGCCGAGTAGGACGTGGGTAGGGCGCACCGTGCGGTCATTGCTCTCACAACCTGAGGGCGAAGCCGCCCCCCTTGCACCGCTTGCCGAACTCTTCCTGTTCGAAGCAGACCGCGCCCAGCATGTGAATCAAATTATCCGACCCGCCCTTACCCGCGGCGAAATGGTCATCTGTGATCGCTTCACTGATTCTTCGCTGGCCTATCAGGGGTTCGGTCGCGGGATTGATCTCACCTTAATTCGCACGCTGAACGACGTAGCAACGGGTGGTCTCAAGCCAGACCTGACGTTGCTGCTGGACGTGGCGCCGGAGATTGGCCTATCACGGGAGGGAGACCAGTTCGATGTGACGGGACGCGAGCATCTCGAGTTTCACAAGCGGGTTCGCGAAGGCTTTCTGCAGTTGGCGAAGGAAGAGCCTGACCGTTTCGTCGTCATCGACGCCACGTTCCCGTTAGCAGAGCTCCTTCGGCACTCTATGGCCGCTGTCGAACGGCTGTTATGAGCATAGCGCCCGAGTGCACGGGTGTACGCACTCGGGTCGCCGTTAGGACATCTCTCTATAGACGAAGACTCCGGCGCCCGGCTATCATGAATTCTGCCGCATCCAATGAGGAGGAGGAAATTTGGGTACCCGGTCCGCTGAAAAAGCCCATCGACAGTCCATAAGGAGGCGCCTGCGCAACCGCGCCGTGAAGAGCGCCACGAAGACCACCGTTAAGCGCGCGATCGAGACCATCGCCGGCGGCGATATCGATGCCGCCCGTGAGGCGGTGCGCGCCGCCCTCAGCACTCTCGATCGGGCCGCCCAGAAAGGCGTCATACACCCGAACAACGCCGGACGCCGAAAGTCACGGCTACTGCTGCGCTACAACGCGTCTGTGGCCGCGCTTCAGGCGCCGGCCGCAGAGCGGCCGGCCAGCAAAGAGAAGCCGGCCGCGCCGAAGGCGACTCGCAAGGCGGCCGCAGCCAAACCCGCCCGCCCAGCAGCTAAGCGCGCCCCGGCGAAGAAGGCAAAGAAGTAGCTGGCACGAGTGAATAACGAACAGTTAACAGTGAACGGGTTGGGCGGGCGCTCGCCATAGCGAGCAGTTCTGTTCGCTGTTCATTAGGCACAACTCGCTACTTCCCTCTTGACGCCTGACATCGAAGTCATCCGCTCGCAGATACAGGCAACGGCCAAACATATCTACCTGAACACCGGCTGGCAGGGGCCCTCCCCACTGCCCGTCATCCGCGCCGTACAGGACGGCTTCGAGGCCGAAGCCTCCGGCCCCACCACGCCGCCGGTGCACCAACGGCGCCTCGCCATTTTCCGCCGCAGCCGGGAGGCACTGGCGTCTCTCGTCGGGGCGGGCAGCAATGAGATCTCCGTCCAGCAGAACACGACCGAAGGCGTCAACGCGGTCCTGTTCGGCATCGGCCTCAAGCCCGGCGACGAGATCATCACCTGTAGCGGCGAGCACTCGTCGGTCATCGTTCCCGCCTATTACGCCCGCGAGCGCCTCGGCGCCGACCTGAAGATCGTCCGCGTCTCCGGCACGGATTCCCCCGCGGACATCCTCGCCCGCTTCGACCAGATCGCATCGCCCGCCCTGCGGCTGATCATGCTCTCACATGTCTCCTACGCCACCGGGCGGATGTTCCCTGTCCGCGAGCTCACCGAACTCGCGCATGCTCGCGGCGCCTTCTTGCTCCTGGACGCCGCTCAGTCCGTTGGGCAGATGCCCCTGAACGTCCGGGAACTTGAGTGCGACTTCTGCGCTTTCCCGGGACACAAGTGGCTGCTGGGTCCGGCGGGAACGGGAGCGCTGTACGTGCGACGAGAACTCATCGCCCGGCTGGAACCACACAAGGTCTCGCATCACGCATCGGCCTTCTACAATTTCAAGGACCGTTTCGAAGCCAAGGGCGACACGATCGATAAGTTCGAGATGACGACTGTGAGCGTGCCGTTGCTCGCAGGCCTGAACGCGGCGATCGAGTTCATAGAGGCTGCCGGCCTCGAATCGATCAAAGAGAGAGCAGTGGCGCTGGCGCGATACGCGACGGAATGTCTTCTACGCACTCCGGGCGTTCAAATGACCAGCCCTGCGGATCCCTCAAACGTAACGACCGGCATTATCTCCTTCGCGTTGCCGAATGTCACGCCTGCCACCCTGACGGCGCATCTCTGGGAAAGCGCTCGAGTTGTCGCGCGCACAGTCCCCGATGCCGGCTGCACGCGCCTTTGTTTCCACGTGTTCAACACGGAAGCTGAGGTCGATACTGCCGTCGAGATCGTGGCCGAGGCTGCGAAGCGCGGCGTCCCCGAGCGAGACTACACCAGCATCCAGATCGAACGGGACGCCATGGTCGAGCTATGAGGGCGGCCAGCAATTTTGAACTACCCGTCTCAACCTCCAGAACTTCAACTAGACGCGCTTGACAGCCCGTGCTATCCTATGCGCGGATTTGCTCTGGATTAGCAGTTGCTAAAACAAAGAAGGAGGTCAAATGGTCCAGCAGCAGCAGCCCAACTCCGTCAAGGAGATCATGGATGGAATGCCGACGGCTTTCGACGCCGGCAAGGCAGCGGGTGCCAACGCCACCATCCAGTTCAATTTCACCGGCGACGAGGCCGGCAACTACACGGCCAAAATTGCCGATGGCAAATGCGAAGTCACCCAGGGCACCGCGGACAACCCCACCGTCACCATCAACTCCCCCTCAGACGTCTGGCTCAAGATCATTCGCGGCGAGCTCGACGGCGCGACCGCCTTCATGAGCGGCCAGTTCACCTTCACCGGTGATATGGGCGTGCTCATGCAGATGCAGAGCTGGTTCCCCCGGCAGGCCTAACCCACCGGAACCGTCCCGGCGAACTAATAGACCACCGGCGGCCACACGACCGCCGGTGGTGCTTCTTCGCTCGCGGATTCCGGCGCTGGCACCGGAATGGTGAAGCGCAGCGCCGTGGGCAATCCACCGGCGTTTATCTCGGGGCGGACACTCTTTGAGGGCCGACCCGCGCTGTCCGCGACGCAGCCCAGCTCCGTGAGGTTCCGCGGGCGGCGTTTTCTAGCCGCCGCTCGTGTCTTCTTCGAAACTCGAGTTCGCCGCCTGGGTATCAGGCAGCTCAACGTCCGAACCGAGGACGACTATGATGTCTGTCGCGCTGTCCACGAATTCGGCCGCTTCCGGATCCGAAGCCGTCTTAATGCGCGCCGCCGGCAGGCCCAGCCACTCGGCCAGCCTGTCCACCGTGAGCGCCTTCCCGTCGAGGTCGACGATAATCGTTGTGTCGTAAAGGGGCCCGTCCAGCAGCTCGTCGGTCCTTAAGCGGTCGGACGTAATCCCCTGCGCTCTTAAGAACGATGCGAACTCCGCCGCCAGGTCCGGAGTCTCCGTGCCGTTCAGGATCTTCACGCTGGCGCCGTCGTCTTGAGATGCTCGTTCGCTGAACACCTGGGCCTTCAGCTCCTCCACCTTATCCTTATTCCAGAGCAACACCGAAGCGTTACAGGAGTTGCAGGGATATGTTGCTTCCGCCATCGAGACCGTTCTGATGTTGTCCGGGCCAATCTCGCGCGCGAGATCGGCGAGCCCGGCGATCTGCAGGTCGCTGATATCGGTCTTGACTGCGTCCTTGTACTTCTTGTAGAGGTCCAGGGCGTTGCCGAAAACGGTGCCGAGGTCGGCGGCCCTTTGCGCGGTCGCTTTCACCACCACCTGCTGTCGCTCTATCCGCTTGAAGTCGTTGTCGCTGGCTCGAATGCGGGCGTATGCAAGCGCTCGCTCGCCGTCCATGTGCTCCGGTCCTTCGGTGAACTCAACGGGATAGCTGTAGCAGGCGTTGCAGTCGTTATATGCGGGGTCGTAGGCATACTCCGGAACATCGACGTCGATACCGTCCAGCTCATCGATAAGATCGATGAAGTTGTTGAAGTTCAGCAGCACGTAGTAGTCGATCGGTATGTTGAAGTTGTGCTCGATAGTGTCCTTGATCAGCCCCGCACCGCCTCCATCGTAGTCGTCGTAGGTGTACTCGCCCATCTCATAGGCAACGTTGATGCGGTCTTCTACATAGCCGCAGCTGGACGGCGCGTCATACTCGGCGCATTTTGAACCTCCGGCCCCATCCGGAATGTCCAACCAAGTATCGCGTGGTATGGAAAAGGCGCCGCCCACCTTAGCGTAAGGGTCCATCGTGAGGATCATGATGCTGTCGGTCCGAGCGGGCGTATTGTCCGGCTCATCCCTGCGTTGGTCCAGTCCCAGGACAAGAATGTTAGTGCGCTGGTTGATGTCTGCAAAGTCTGGGTTGTCGCCGCTGTCGACCGCTGGTAGCGCCTCCGGCAACCGCAGGTCGCGGGCGGGGAAGAAAATGGTATCGACCTGGCTGGCCACCACGAGCGATAGATAGAACGCAAGCATGCCGAACGCGCCTATCGCGAAGATCACTTTAGCGTTGAAGCGCCTGCGGTGAGCCGGGGCCGGCTCGTCCATCTCCGGTCCATGCGGCGGCTCGGACGGCGGCAACTCTTTGCTCAATTGGTTCCTCCTGGCGCCCTAACTATTCGCTGCTCTGACAGACGTGCCACCGCGCTACGCGTGGAATCGAAGTATCATTATCTCTGTCTGTATCGTTTAAAACCATATATGCGGTGTCTCGACAAATATACGCTAAGTCTCGCCAAGATACTGCCGGCGGCCTCCACGATCTCCGGTCTCTCGCTCCATGTGCTCCCGCCGGCGGGCCGGGCGCACCATAGCCTGACTCCTGAATCTACAACGCTTGCCCATGAGTAAAAGTTTCTTCCCCGGTCGCCTGCTCGCGGTTGTAGCGGTGTGCGTTATCCTAGCGGCCTGCGGCAGCGGAAACCCTCCGCCGCCCGGCTCCACGCCTTCGCCTGGAACCGCGGCGCCATCAACCGCGCAGCTGGATCTGGAGCTTGCCGACCGCCTTTACGACGAAGGTGCGGTCGAAGAAGCGACCGCCATCTATACCAACGCTATCAGCCGGGGCGACGACGGCCAGCGCCAGCAGGCCCTATTAGCGCTGGCGCGCATCCAGTACCAGCAGGGGGACAACGGCGCCGCCGAAGCTACAGTCCGAGCGTTCCTCGACGAGGAGACCGCGCCGGAGGTCGAGCGCCAGGCGCTGCTGCTACAGGGGGCCCTCCAGTTCGCGCAGGGCGACAACGATGAGGCAGAGCGGTCCTTCAAAGCGTACGTGAAGACCGGCGGAGCCGCCGCTCTATATGCTCAGCTGCGCCTCGCGGAGATCGCGGGGCGTCGTGGCGACTTCGATCAGGCCATCCAGTCGACCAACGAAGCGCTCAAGGAATCGTTGCCCGCCTCGGTCGTCTCGAACGCCCGCTTCTCCCTTGCCGCCTATTACGAGGATTCCGGCGACATGACGTCCGCGCTGGACACCTACGAACTCCTCGGCACCGACGCCGCCACACGAGTTGATCGTGGTGAGGCCCTATGGCTGGCCGCTCAACTCGCCTTCGACTCCGGCGACACCGCCCGCGGTCTCAGCTCGCTTCAATCTCTTCTTACCGCCTATCCCTGGCACGATCGGTCCCTCCAATCGCTTGACGATGCGCGTTTCGCGCCGAACATCTCGCTCACCAGCCGGGCGCTCGTCCTCTATTCCCACCGCATCAACGCAGACGCCGACACCGCCTACCGCGCGATCGTTGAAGGCGGCAACCCTGCTCTGGCAGCCGACGCGCACTGGCGCCTCGGCATCCTGGCTGAGCGCCTCCAGAATTACGAAGAGGCGCTCCTTCAGTACGATGCGTCCATCGCCGCCGCAACAGCCAACCGGGACACCGTCACTCTTGGTCAAGCTCTCTGGGACAAGAGCCTCGCACTCGAGCTTCTCGGCCGCTCCGACGAAGCCGTTCAGACTTTCGCCTCAATCGCAGGCCTCGCACCGTCGTCGGAATACGCATCCGAAGCGCTATTCCGCGCCGGGCTGCTACGATTCAAGGAGGGCCTGCCGTCGACCGCGGCCTCCATTTGGGCGCGCGAACGCGACCTCGACTCGGATGAAGAGTCGCAGGCTAGGGCCTATTTCTGGTCGGCCAAAGTCGCTCGGGCCCTTGGTGACCAAAGCGCCGCCGCCGAAGACCTCGGTACCGCGGCCGCTCTGCCCGGCTTCGACTACTACACCCTCCGCGCCCGCGCGGAACTGGCCTCGCCGGCCGGTTCTCCCCCGGCAGGCGAACTGCGCCCAGAAGAGCCGGACTGGTCTCGCATCGAGGAATGGATCGAGACACAGTTCGGCGCGGAGGACACGAGCGACCGCGCAACCTTCTTCGCGTCGCCCGGCTACGGACGCGCGATCGAACTGCTCCGGGCCGGTCTCCGGACCGACGCTGAGGTGGAGTTCGAGCAACTGATCGAGGACGCGGGCGGAAGCGCCTGGCTCCTCTACCGCCTCGCCCG
>WNGB01012606.1_pt1 | contig 11463 bp, 9 predicted proteins | sample 5400681 | NCBI WGS metagenome assembly WNGB01 (sample SAMN13153367, study PRJNA577476) | soil metagenome | isolation source: 115 cm soil or saprolite under grassland replicate 2 | place: USA:California | collected 2016-06-15 | reverse complement strand
CGGATGGCGAGGTCATTGCCGGGGCGTACCGACGCGACGACCTGCCGTCCGACGCGTTGGTCGGCTTGCCGGTTTCCGCCGGAACCGTCGAGGGGCGGGCCCGCGTCGTCGTGGACGTGGCGGAGGCCGACCTCGAACCGGGCGACATACTGGTCACCGCCTACACGGACCCGAGCTGGACGCCCCTGTTCGTCGCGATCAAGGGCCTGGTGACGGAGGTGGGCGGCCTGATGACCCATGGCGCGGTGATCGCACGGGAGTACGGCTTGCCGGCCGTCGTGGGGGTGGAGCATGCCACCCGGCTAATCCGGGATGGGCAGCGGATCCGCGTGCATGGAACGGACGGGTATATCGAGATCCTGTCCTAGACGGCCACCCCGACAGATAGCCGAGCGGCACGTGGTCGGTCAGCCAGACGCCGTAGGCGGCCTGGGCGGGATACGGGCGCTCCTGTCTTACGTCGGTTTGAAGCCACCAATGACTGTCTGGAGCAGGCGCTTATAGAAGCAATCGACCAGCGCGAAGCCTGCCGCGCGGAGGAAGGCGAGCATGTCCGCCTCGGTCTCAAAGTGGTGGTGCAGCATCCGGCCGTGCTGATTCGCCGCCTCCGGCCGGTGGCCGCTCCGCTGGCCTTCGCGTTCAGCCCAGGCGCGATACCACGCCTGCATCTCGTCGCTTGGCGGACTGGCCCGGTCCACATTGAAGAAGCAGCCGCCCGGTTTCAGGACGCGAAACACCTCGGCAAACATCCGCTGCTTCAGCTCGGTCGGGAGGTGAACGATGGATGCCGACGCGACCGCCGCGTCGAACGGGCCGGGTAGGTCGGCGGGTAAGCCGCCTTGCGCGGTATCGCCGACGTGATACGCGAACCGGTCGCCGAAGTGCGCCATCAAGCTCACGCACGACGGCCATCATCGGCTCCGAAATGTCCGGACCACGGCGGTGGCACCCGGAAGTCGCTCGAGCACCGAAGTCGCGAACGCGCCGAGCAACGTGAAGATATGGGAGGGCATGTGCTGCGTGTGCGGGACCGACGGAGCGATGGCGGCGTAGCGGCGGGCCGCATCCAGGCCTCGCGGCGCCAGGGCGGCGTAATCGTAGCTATGGATCAGGTAATGCGCGATGCCGGGGTGGTTCGGGTATTGCGCGTACAGCGGCTCGAGGATGTCTGCCGCCTCGAGCTGCCGCGCATAGGTCGTGTCCGAAAGCTCCCGCGCTGTGTTCAGCGCCAGGGCGTAGAAAATGGCCGCTTCGATGTCATCGGGGTAGGTGAGAGACACCCGTTCCATCTCTTGCTCGTAGGCGCGGCGACGCGTGAGCAGGGGAGTCCCATCCGGGAATTGGTAGTAGGCGGCGATCGCTCCGATGTAGTCGCGTTCGCGCTGCGTCTGTGCGCCAACTATCTGAGCTTGCTCGACCGCTTCGCGTCCTAGCGCGATCGCCGTCGCTTGCGGATCGTCGAAGGGATTGATGAGCGCGGCCGTGGCGATGCCCCAATAGGCGATTCCGCTGCTGGCATCCAGTTCGGCGACGCGGCCGAACGACTCCAGCGCCGGCCCGCGCCAGAAGGAGTGGAGGAGGGCCACAGCGATCGAGCTCGCGTTGGGCCTCCTCATTGCACGACGACGCGAAATTCACGTCGCCAAGGACTTCCGATTGTTGCGCGGTTGCCTGTTGCGCGAAGCACGCGATTATCAGGAACACCGCCGGCACAAGCCGGCCCATGCCGGGATGAATAATCGGTTCATCGATCGCCTCGCGGGTTGTCAGAGATAGGCGAGCGCTTCGCGAACGGTCAGGCGCGAGGCGCGCGATGCGGCTGCTTCAGTGGCGAGGACACTCCCCAATACCGCGAGGGCTGTCCAGATGACCACCGCGGCGATCGAGATCCGGTACGGCAGCGGGGCATTCATGAAGAGCGTGCCGAGCCCCGCGCCCAAGACGGCGGTGAGTCCAAGTGTGGGCAGCGCCGCCACGACAAGGCTGGCGAGCGCCAGGAAGACGCTTTCGGCGGTCACGATGCGGCGTACGCGCTCGGGGCGCGCCCCGATGGCATGCATGACCCCGAACTCGCGAATGCGGTCGAGAACGTTGGCGCTCATCGTCGTGGCCAGGCCGATGCCGCCGATCACGCTCAGTGGCAGGGCGACGCCGAGCACAATCAAGACGACCGGACCCAGGTGCCCCGCCGAGATGGCCTCCATGCGGCTGATCGAATTGGCGGACTTTACCGGGACCCCCGCGTCGGTGAGGGCTGTCCCCACGGCACCCGCGACCGCAACACGCCGCTGCTCGTCGTGTGCATCGGTGACGATGCGCAGCTGGTTCGCGCGCGGTGGCTGTTCCGTCGCCTCAGCGAAACCCTGGGCGGTGGTGTACACACTGCCGCCTTGTGAGCCGCGTTCTTCGGCGATGCCGACGATGCGCCAGGTGGTGGGTTTGCCACCGATGAAGAGTTGCACGTTGTCACCAGCTCGAACGTCGGGGACGGTGTTATTGCGGGTGATCTGGTTGAGTACGATGGCCCCAGTCTCACCCGGATTCAGCCAGCGCCCCTCCAGCAGGGTGGGCAATACGAGCGTGGAGGAATCGTCCGGCACCGACACCAGCGACACGCGGCCGTGCCCCTGGTCAGGATACGTGCGGCTGACCGGGATCTGGCCTCGCCCGGCGACGCTGGTCTGCGCGCCGTTCCAGCCTTCGACCCGACTGACACCGGGTACCTGCGCGAGGACGGCATTGATCTCGTCCATCGCGGCCGGGCGCGCCAGTTGCACGTCGACATCCCAGGTGATCTGCTGCTTCCGCTCGTCATCCACCGCTTGCGTTCCGGTGCTCAGGGACATCCCGGCAACAAACACCATGCCCGCGCTGGCCAGCAGCCCCACCGAGAGGAAGAAGCGGGCGGGCCGACGGACGGTGTTGCGCAGCGCCATGAGCAGACCGCGGTCGAGGCGCGGAATGCGACTCAACTGCGCCAGGACACCGGCCGCCGCGCTGGGGTTCGAGCCACCACCGTGGTGGTCGATCGCTGCCCGAACGGTGGTGCGGCTGGTGGTGAGCAAGGGTAGGAGCGCCATTAATGGTGGTAGTCCGAGGCCAACGACCAGCATCACCGCATAGGTCCACCACGGAGCCGCCAGGCTGGTGGGCCGTATGCCCAGGAATCCAAGGAACATGCCTGTGCCGGTGCGGCCGATCAGGATCGCGGGTCCCAGCGCCAGCAGCGTCGCCGCCGTGGCCACCACCAGCGTCAGTGCCAGGTAGAAGCGAAGGATGTGGCCGGTGCGCGCACCGATGGCCTTCATGATTCCGATCTGAGGAATCTGTTGGGTGAACAGGCCATTGAGGATGTTGGCGACCAGAACAGTGCTGAGCACCAGCGCGGCGGTGCCACCGCCGAACAGTGAGCCGAGCAACACGTCGGCTTGCCACTGGTGCGGGTGCGCATAGGGCTGGGGGACCTGGACCTCGAGGATTGCCAGACCGCGTTCGCGCTGCAGCCATTGGCCAACGTCGCTGGCCAGCGCAACGATCGCGGCGCGGTCGCGGCTCGGCTCGGTCTGGCCCGGTTCGGCGACCTGGATCTTCAACTGGTCCAGCAGCACCGAGCGACCGGTTATCGCCAACGATGCTGTTGAAAGATAGGCGTGACCCGTTTGTTCCTGGGGCGACGGCGCAAGGCTGGGGTCATACACCGTCCGCGTCACCCGCAGCGGTACGCGGTCGCCACTGGGTGTCTCGACCGTCAGGGTGTCGCCGATAGCCGCGCCCAGTAACGAAAGCGAGTCCGCGGCGAGGAAGATTTCGCCGGGTGGCGGAGGCCAACTGCCCTCCTGCACCTCGAATCTTGCCATCCGCATCGGGTCATCCGGCGCAGCGACGAAGATTTGCAGCGGGATATTCCGTGACTGACCGTTGACCTCGATCTCAGCGTTGAACTGCGTCCGCCCGGTGGCCTCGATCACTCCCGGCCATCCACGCACCTCGACCGCGATCGCCGCCATCTGCGCGGCATCGATGTCCTGGTCGAGAACGATGGTCGCGGACGCCGGTTCGCTGCTCATGTACGCGCCGGTGCTTTCTCTGCCACTGACGACCCAGGCGTATAGCACCCCGCCGAAGACCATCAGGCTGACCGAGATCGCGATGACCATCAGCACAAAGCGCGACCACGTCGCCCGTAGATCGCGGCGCAACTTGGTAGTGAGCATGCTGCTCATACGGCCACCTTCATCCGAGCGTGTTCGTCGTCGACGACGCGTCCGTCCTGCAGAGTCACCTGCCGACGCGCGATGGATCGGATGTCGGTCTCATGGCTTACCACCACGATGGTCCGACCCTCGGCGTTCAGGTCGCTGAACAATTCCAGGACAGCCCCCGCCGTGACGGAGTCGAGATTGCCGGTCGGCTCGTCCGCCAGGATCAGTGGTGGATCGTTCGCCAGCGCACGTGCAATGGCTGCGCGCTGCTGCTGACCGCCCGATAGCGTGGCGGGCAGTTTGTTGGCCTGTTCCGCAATGCCCACTCGCTCCAGCAGCTGCAGCGCTCGGTCGCGACGCTCGCCAACTGGAATCATCTCCGCGAAATCCATTGGCAGCATCACGTTCTCGACGACGCTCAGTGTTGGAAGCAGCTGGAAGAACTGGAACACCAGCCCGACGTTACGGCCGCGCCATGCGGCCAGTCCGGACTCCGACAACGAACCAAGGTCGGCATCCGCGACGCGAGCGGTACCGGAGGTGGGCCGGTCGATACCGGCGAGCAGATTCAGTAAGGTCGTTTTCCCACTACCGGAGCGCCCGACGACCGCGACGAACTCGCCATGCGCGATGTCCAGGCTCAGATGATCGATAGCGGTGAACTCGCCGGCGGCCAGCGGATACGTCTTGACGACATCGCTGACGCGTATCGCATATGCCATGTGTGCAATCCCCTCTTTTTCAGAAGTCTCAGTGCGGAGGTGGTAGGTGGCTAGCTCCGCCACCGGCCATGAGGACCATCATGCTGATGGCCAGCAGAACGACGATGGCCGCGACGATTCCAGCCAGCTTCAGCCAGCCTGGTAGACCGCGGGTGTCGGACTCGGAGTATGCGGAGCGTCGTGGGTCAGCCATGTGCGTCTCTGATGGTTGCGCGTGAGGTTCGGTCATGCATTCAGACCCTAAAGGCCATCTGGACCGAATGGGGAGTGTGGGCTGTCACGGTCTTGCGTGACATTTGTCACGCTGTCGCGCACGGCGATCAATCCACTGCGCGATCAGCCGCGGACCTGGCGTCGCGTACACGACCGCGGAGCATCAGTAATCGGGGAACTGCTGCTCGGTCAAGGGGTACGGAGCGCGGCTGGTGAGTCGGCGTCCAAAACGGTACGGTTCATCATGGTCGCCCGCGCCATCGCCATCTCTGGTTCCGGTGCCCGGCTCGGTGAGTCGTGGTCGGATGCGTCCGTAGGGTTACTGCTCGGGTCCATTGCAATCTCCTGCTGCGGCGTGCGACCAGCGACGGCGAGCGGGACGATGACAGACCATGTCGTCGCAGTTGCACACCTAGTGGGTAAATGTCATCTACTCACGACCCTACAGAGATTCGCGCCCAGACGAGGAGTGTGCGCTGTCACCGCCGGTCGTGACATTTGTCACCACTTTTGGCGCGAACCTTCTCTGCAAGCGAAACGTGGCCTACAGTTGAGCCGGGATGCAGCCCAGCATGATCTGGCTCGCCAGGGTAGTCGCGTTCGCCATCGTGCCCGTCTTTTTGGGGACGCTGCAGCTGCTGGCCGGGGCCGAGCGGTCAGGCACCGATCTGGCCAGCGCGATCGGGCTGCTCCTGCTGTGCGCGGCGCACCTCCTCTACTGGTTGCGGTCGTGGCCCAGCGGGCGACGGCGCGCGGGCGTCGCGGCGGCCGTCATGGTGCTGACCAATCTCGTGTTGTTCAACCTGCTCGGCGTCTCGCAGCCGCTCCTGTGGCTCTATCCGGCGCTGATCGTCGGCGCGGGTCTCCCCCCAGCGCTGGCCGCCGTCGGCGTCGCGCTCACGGCCGTCGCCGCCGCCGCGCCGCTTGCGCTCGAGGGAATGCTCGGAGAGGCGATCCATCTCCAACCTGAGCCTCTCGGCCCGGGCCACTCGATCCTGCTCTCGATCGTGCTCGCCGGTCTGTGCATGACGGGAGTGCGACAGCTCATCGTCGTCAATGCCGAGCTCCACGCCACCAGGGCGGAACTAGCCGACCTTGCGGTGGCTGCCGAGCGCGAGCGCCTGGCGCGCGAGTTACATGACCTGTTGGGCCGCACGCTGTCGCTGATCGCGGTCAAGGCGGAGCTCGCGAGCCGGCTGAGTGCGAAGGGCGACCCCTCCAGTGAGGCGGAATTGGCGGATGTGCAGCGTCTGGCGCGCCAGGCGGTGCGCGACGTCCGCGAGGCGGTCGCCGGAGGTCACGCGCCGACTGTCGAAGTCGAGCTCGCCACGGCCGCGGCGGCGCTGAAAGCGGCCAGGATTGCCGTCACGATCGACAACGCCAGAGGCGGGGACGTCGATCCGGCGCACGAGACCACCATCGCCTGGGCGCTACGCGAGGCGGTGACGAACGTGCTCAAGCACAGCGGTGCGCGCACCTGTCGCATTGCACTCCACAGTGCACAGGGCGCCACCACGCTCGAAGTCGAAGATGACGGACGCGGAGCCATCGGAAACGGCGCTGGTGGCACCGGCCTTGGCGGTCTGGCGGATCGAATCCGCGCGGTGGGCGGCACAATCGAGGTGGGCCCCGGCGCGAGGCGTGGCTTCAGACTCCGTGTTGATCTCGGCGCCGGCGTGCCTCACCGCGTGAATGGACACATCGAGTCGTGATCCGCGTGCTGCTGGCGGACGACCAGCTGATGTTCCGGACCGCGGTGCGGCGGTTGCTGGAGCTCGAAGGTGACATTGCCGTGGTGGCGGAGGTCGGGCGCGGAGACGAGCTGGTATCTACGGCGATGGCGGCCCAACCCGATGTGGCGGTGGTGGACATTGAGATGCCGGGCCAGGACGGCATCAGCGCGGCCACGCAACTGGGGCAGAGTCTGCCCAGCTGCAGGACGCTGATGCTGACGATGTACGGTCGACCCGGCTACGTGCAGCGGGCGCTGGAGGGCGGCATCTCGAGTTTCGTGCTGAAGGACGCGCCGGTCGAGGCGCTCGCGGCCGCAATCCGGCGCTGCGCCGCCGGCGAGGACGTCGTCGAGGCGAGCCTCGCCGCGCGGGCGCTGAGGGCTGGTTCGGGGCCACTCACAGCGCGAGACCGCGAGATCCTCGCGGCCTGCGCGGACGGGCTCTCGACCGCCGAGATAGCGACGCGACTGTGGCTGTCCGAGGGTACCGTTCGCAACCGCGTCTCTGAGATTCTGGCCAAGCTGGGCGTCCGCAACCGGGTGGAGGCCGTGCAGATTGCGCGAGAGAGCGGCTGGCTGTAACGCCGCGAACGCCGCAACGTTTCACCAAGTTCGCACTCGTCACGGTGGTCGGGGTGCCAGTGAGCTTCCTTCTCGCGGCCGGCGTGCGTCGTCTGCCTGACGCGCGTGCCTTCGCGCTCGAGTTGGTCTCGGGCCCAATTGCCACGCTGGGCCCGCTACGTCGACGGACTCCTGCGACGGCCGATTTTGACGACGGCCGGCACTGTCACTGCTGCTGCTGCGTGCCCGTCCATATCACTTACGGTCCCCAAATTCATGACGCGAGCTCAAGGACCGTTATCTGATCAATGCGGTCGCCGATCTCTCGGTGGGCGAAAGAACCATTCAAGCGACGTTTCTGAACAAACATCGAATGCGGCGCTTGCAAGCCGATCGAGTACCCACGACTCCGGACAGAAGTTAACGCCCCTGTGTCGAAAGCTCGAATTCGCGCGAAATCTCAATTCAGAACGGCGGTCCGCCCAAAGTTACTCGTCGGCTGTCCCGGAACTCGGTTCTTGTCTACCTTTACGCCCTCCTGCCCTACTTTGGATTCCTCGACGGCTGCAGAGCACCGGGCGATCGACCAAGATCCTGGAACGCGGAACCCGGAGTTGTTCGCTTCACCGTGGCGGAATACATCGAGGAGCACCTTGGGTGTGTTATTCGCCGTCATCGGCTCGGCTTCGAATTGGTGACGGCGACCGGCCGCTTTTCTTGCCCGATGATGCCGCTGAGCGCCGCAAGCACCGCGGCGCGCCCTTCGTCGAGCTGCGGCGGTGCCGAGCACTCGAGCGCTTTCTGCCGCCACCGATCGTCGAGCGTGTCGCGGCCGTGCAACCCGACCACCCGGCCGGCATCGTCTGAACGAGCCCGCGGTTCCAGCTGGCCGATACGGGCCGAACGCCTCGCGCGAGAGCCTGTGCTTCGTCAGCGCGATTCTCCGCGCGTGGTGCGATTGCCTGACTGAGGACGGGAGGGACTTGCCTTGCGTACGGCGACCACTGCTGACCGCGCGTCGAAGCCGCCACGGGCACGCTCCGACGCGTGGCGGCCTCGAGTTTGCTATCTGGCGCTAGGACCGGAGCGTTGGCGACGGCTCAGCGTCGACGTTCTCGCTGGCAGCCTTGCGGAAGTCGCGGATGCCCTTGCCCAGTGCGCCGCCAACCTCCGAGAGGCGGCTGGCGCCGAAGAGCACAATGATGATGCACAGGATGATGATTAGTTCCATTGGGCCGAGGCCAACAGGCATGAGATCGAGTCCTCCAAAAAGTGAAATGAAGTGGCGCTAGGACGCCAGCGCCGCCGAATCCACTTCGGCTGCGGCAACGGGCGTTATCTCGGGTTCCTGGCCGTCGGGGCGGGGTCGCACGACGACCGCCGAGACGGGCTCCTGTTCGTCGGGGCGAATGGCGAAGACCGCCACAGGCGGCTCGGCCTCAGGCGAGCGGTCACCTTCTACCCGACCAAGCGTGAATACGAAGAAGTGGATCCCATCCTGCTGCCACGCGTCCGATGGGCTCAGGTCACTCACACGCGAACGGACGGCGCGGTACTGGCGCGAGCGCTTGAGCGGCACCAGTAAGGCGTAGTCAGCGCACGGCTGGTCGGGTTGTGCTGGCGCCGGAGCGATGGTCCCGTAGCTGATCGTGGCACCCTCGATCGGGCGCCCGGTAGCCGCGTCGACCACCCGCACCTTGAGCAGCCCGGGCAGCGGAGAAAGGGGCACATCGAGCGTATGGTTTCCGCGTGGTTCAATGGTCGCCGGCAACTGATGCGTCCCGTAACCCTCGAGACTGACCTGCAGGGTGTATGCGCCCGGCGGGACACCTTCGAGACGATAATGACCAGAGGTGTCAGTCACCGCCGTCCACTGCCCGAGTGAGACTGCGGCGCCCACCAGGGCTGCCTCCGAGACGAGGTCGGTGACCTGGCCATCAAGGATTCCCGCCACCGATTCGAGCCGTATTTCGAGCGTGGTCATCGGGCCGCTGGTGAACGCCACCTGCTGGCTGGCGCTGCCATAGCCCGCAGCCGCCGCGGTCACCATATAACTGCCCTGGCCCAGATTGCTGATCAAGGCGCTCCCATCAGCCGGCGTCGGCGGCAACTGACCCGCGACGGGTTGAGATGAGGCGGCCGCACCGGCCGCGGGTGGATCCCCTCAACGCCGTTTGGGAACGTGACCGTTCGTCTGGGCGATGTCGACCATAACTCTCCCTTGTCTTTGTCGTGGTGCGCTACTCCGAGATGGGGGCGGTGTACGCGCTGTCTGGCTCGCGCACGTCCCTGATCTCGGCTTCCGCGCCGTCGCTGCTGGGGGTGACTACGACTGCTGAGACTGGCTCCTTCTCCTGCGGGTGCATGGCGAAGACCGCCACCGGCGGCTCCTCCGGCAGCACCACGTCCGTGCCCTCCGCCGTGCGCAGCACGAACACGAAAAAGTGAAAGCCCTCCTGCTGCCAGGCGTCAGCCGGGTGCAGGTCCGCCACGCGCTTGCGGATGGCGCGGTATTCCTTCGAACGTTTGAGCGGCACCAGCAGGGCGTTGTCGGCGCAGGGCAGGTTGTCGTCGACGCCGAGTCGCTCCGCGACGAGTTCATGCATCTCGGCCTGACCGGCCGGGAGGGGATCCCCTCAACGGCGCCGCGGCTTCTGAGTGCTGACCGTGGTCAGGTCGGGCACTGCGACCCTCCTCCTGGATTCGTAGTGTGGGGTGTGGTGCTGGCCCCCGTGGGCCAGCGAGTGAGCCGCGAGGCCGCGCCTGAAGGCGCGGCTCACGGCGGTCCGATGGGATCATACCGCCGGCCGCTCGGCAGGAGGCGGTAGCCATCCAGTGGATGGCGCGTGGCGGCTCGGAGGCGCCCGCGGGCGCCTCCGAGCCTATGGCGGGATCGATTACTCGGTGCGGCGTCCTCCTACGGGCAAATGGTGGTGGTCACGCAGCTGCTCCAGGAGACCGCGGCACTGGTGGCCGAGCACCCTCTGGAATCCGTGACCGTCACCGTCACCGAGTGGCACACGCCGTCCAGTATCGGCTGGATAACGATGGTGCGCGTGTTCCCGGTCCCGCTGACGACGCCCGTGGCGCCGTTGAACACGAACGAGTACGGAGGGACGCCACCGCTGGCCGTCGCGACCAGGGTGACGACGCCGTCGCAGCCTGGCGTGCCCTGCATGGCCAGGGTGGCGGAGACCGCCGCGGGGATCGTGACGCACGTGCACGCGACCTGGTCGCAGGCGGTCGAGGTGCTGCCCGTGATGTGGGCCGTCACGCGCACGCAGTGCGTCGTGTCCGTGGCGCCCGGTGTGAACGTAAACGTCGCCGATGCCGGGCACCCTGTCACGCTCTGGGACGACCCGATGGTGGTTCCCGTCGCGCTGCAGTCGGTCACCTCCTGGAAGGTGTAGGTGAGGGTCGGGTCGCAATTCGTAACCGTGAAGGTGGCGGCGCCTGTGCAGCTAGGCGTCCCCACGGTCACGACTGGCGCCGCCACGGGCGTCGTGGTCAGCGTCACCGATGCGGACTTCTTGCAGAGGTCCTTGCTCGTGACGTCGCCGGTGATCGTAGTGGTGGCCGTGATCGGCCCGACGGTGAAGTCGTGGCAAGGGCCGGGGCCGGTGAACGTCTGGTCCGGCTGACCCGGAACATGCAACACGAAGGTGAACGGGCCGAACGATGCCGGTTCCGTCGTGCACAGCCGTACCGTCGTCGTCGAGCCGCACTGCACGCTGCAGTTGGTCTGGACTCCCGCGAGCGTCGTATCGCAGTCCAGCGTGGTGAAGCCGCGGCCCTGGATGCACACCTGCTGATGGCGGCATTTCGACGTGATCACACTGGCCGGACAGCCCGGGTTCACGTCCCACGAGATGGTCGTGCAGCACTGCCCTGCTGGGCACGGCGTGCCCTTGGGGAATGAGCAGTCGGGTAGGCCGGTGATTTCGTCGACGCCTGGACCGCACGCCCCGAAGCACACAAGGCCCGAGCCGCACGGGTAGTTCGGGATCGTAACTGTGTAAAGAGCGTCGCTCTT
>WNGB01023818.1_pt1 | contig 11464 bp, 10 predicted proteins | sample 5400681 | NCBI WGS metagenome assembly WNGB01 (sample SAMN13153367, study PRJNA577476) | soil metagenome | isolation source: 115 cm soil or saprolite under grassland replicate 2 | place: USA:California | collected 2016-06-15 | reverse complement strand
CTCAAGCGGTCTCGGAAAACAGCTCTCGCCCGATCAGCCAGCGGCGGATCTCGGAAGTTCCCGCGCCGATCTCGTAGAGCTTGGCGTCGCGCCACAGGCGCCCGGTCGGGTAATCGTTGATGTAGCCGTTGCCGCCGAGGCACTGGATCGCTTCGCCTGCCATCCAGGTGGCCTTTTCCGCGGCGTAGAGGATCGCCCCGGCCGCATCCTTGCGCATGGTCTCGCCGCGGTCGCAGGCCTGGCCGACCGCATACACGTAGGCGCGACAGGCGTTCAGGGTCGTGTACATGTCGGCGAGCTTCCCCTGCATCAGCTGGAACTCGCCGATCGGCTGGCCGAGCGAGCACCGCGCGTTCGTAATCCAGGCCCGACATCAAGACGTTTACGCCGCGGCCCGCCTCCGACAGTATATTTTCCTCCGGCACCTCGCAGTCCTGGAACACGAGCTCGCAGGTGTTCGAGCCGCGCATGCCCAGCTTGTCGAGCTTTTGCGCAGTTGAAAAGCCCTTGAAGCCTTTCTCGACGATAAAGGCCGTGATGCCCCCCGGTCCAGCATCGGCGTCCGTCTTGGCGTAGACCACGAGCACGTCGGCGTCCGGCCCGTTGGTGATCCACATCTTGGCCCCGTTCAGGACGAACTTGCCCTTGCGATATTCGGCCCGGGTTTTCATCGAGACCACGTCCGAGCCCGAACCGGGCTCGGACATGGCGAGCGCGCCAACCCATTCACCTGCGACGAGCTTCGGCAGGTATTTGCGCTTCTGAGTCTCGGTCCCGTTCCTGCGGATCTGGTTGACGCAGAGATTGGAGTGCGCGCCGTAGGACAGACCCACTGATGCCGAAGCCCGGCTGATTTCCTCCATCGCGACGATATGCGCCGCATAACCCATCAGGGTGCCGCCGTAGGCCTCTTCCACGGTGACACCGAGAAGCCCGAGCGCGCCCATCTTCCTCCACAGATCGGCGGGGAACTGGTTGGAACGGTCGATCTCGGCGGCGCGCGGGTCGATCTCGGCTTGAGCGAAGCCGCGCACGGTGGCGCGCAGCATGTCGATGTGCTCGCCTAGGGCGAAACGCAGCCCCGGCAACTCGATCGCCGGGGTGCCGCCGGAGAGGTTGCGGGCTGGATCCATTCCAGGAGCTTTCAGAGGGGGAGAAAGACTTTACTTTACGTTTACGTAAACGTCAATCACGCACATCAAGTCTGCCGGGCCCGGGCCGGCGCCCTGCGGCGCCTTGCGCCCACGAGGATCTTGCGCGACTGGCGCTCGAACGCGCGGATCTCGGAGAGCACCTCTTCGATCTCTTCGCGCTGGCGCTCGAGCTGCTCGCGGCGGGCGGTGAGCGCGGCGACGAACTTCTCCAGCTGCGGCCGCTCGTCCGGCGCAGAATCGTAGAGCTCCAGCATCTCGCGAACCTCGGCGAGGGAGAAGCCGAGCCGCTTGCCGCGCAGGATCAGCTTCAGGCGCACCCAGTCGCGCTTGGAATAGACGCGCCGCGTGCCGTCGCGCCCGGGGCTGAGCAGGCCTTCGTCCTCGTAGAAGCGGATCGCGCGGTGGGTCACGTCGAACTCGCGCGCAAGGTCGGCGATGCTGTAGGTCTCGGCGGGCTCGTTCATCGGCGAAATGCAAAGCGCTGGCGGACGGTTTTGTGGCGGGCGGCGCCATAATCTGCGAGAATTCGCAACTTTCGCCGCGGGAAGCTTCGGATTCTACTCCGACCTCCTCGCGCCATCCAAAGCGCATGACCCCCGAATCCATCCTGGAGTATCCGCATGCCGCGCCGCCGGCGCCCGGCGAAACGCTGCGGGTCGCGCCCGGGGTGCACTGGCTGCGCATGCCGCTGCCGTTTGCGCTCGACCACATCAATCTTTGGCTGCTCGAAGACGACGACGGCTGGACCTTCGTCGACTGCGGCATCGGCGACGACGCTACGCGCGCGCTGTGGGAGCGCATCTTCGCCGGACGCATTGCCGGGCGCCCGGTCAAGCGCCTCGTCGTCACCCACCATCATCCCGACCACGCGGGCCTGGCGTTGTGGCTCGCCGAGCGCACTGGCGCCGAATTCTGGATGCCGCAAGCCGAGTATTTCGCCGCGCACGCAATGCGCGAAGGAAGCGCGGGTTTCGGTTTCGACAACGTCATGGCGATGTTCGAGCGCAACGGGCTCGCCGGAGAGAAACTGACGTTGATGCAGCAGCGCCGCAGCAACTACCGCAGCCGGGTGCCCGGGTTTCCCTCCGGCTACCGGCGCTTGATGGACGGGCAGGCGCATCGCATCGGCGGCCGCGATTGGAAAGTCATCATGGGTTACGGTCACGCCCCCGAGCACGCTGCGCTCTACTGCGAGGAGCTCGGCGTCCTCATCTCCGGCGACATGGTGCTCCCCAGGATCTCGACCAATGTCAGCGTGTGGGCGAACGAGCCGGAGGGAAACCCGCTCGCGCTTTTCCTCGATTCCTTATCCCGCTACGCCCGGTTGCCCGCGACGACGCTCACGTTGCCCTCGCACGGGCTGCCCTTCCGGGGCCTTCGCGAGCGCATTGAGCAGCTAAAGGAGCATCACCGCCTGCGGCTTGCCGAGCTGCACGAGGCCTGCGATACGCCCAGGGCCGCGGCAGACGTGCTCGATACGCTGTTTCGCCGCAAACTCGACACGCATCAGCTTTTCTTCGCCATGGGCGAGGCGATGGCTCACCTCCACCTTCTCCAGCACGATGGGCGCTTGAAGCGTTCAGTCGGCGCCGATGGCGTGGTTCGCTACGCTCAAAGCTAGCGACATGCCCGCAACGCAGTCCCCACCCAATCCCGCCCAGAGCGCGAAAGTATTCGTCGAGGTGGCGGAGCGCTCCAGCCGTCTCATGGGGGAGTTTCTGCAGCGTCAGGCCGGCGGCCACGGCGTCGCCCACAGCGACGAATTCGGGATCGCCCGCGCGTTCATGGATCTTTATGCACGCATGCTGGCCAATCCCTGGAAGCTCGCGGAGATGCAGACGAAGATGTTCTGGGACCACGTCGCTCTCTGGCAGTCGAGCCTGCTGCGCATGCTGGGAAAGGATGCCCCGCCCGTCGCCGAGCCCGCCAGGGGCGACAACCGCTTTCGCGAGGCGGACTGGCAGGATCAGTTCCTGTTCGACTACATCAAGCAGTCCTACCTCATCGCTGCGCGCCATCTTCACGACGCCGTCGCGTCGGTCGAGGGCCTGCCGGAAGAGACCAGCAAGAAGGTGAATTTCTACACGCGCCAATACATCGACGCGCTGTCGCCGTCGAACTTCGCTCTCACCAACCCGCAGGTGCTGCGCGAGACCCTGCAGTCCGGAGGGCAGAACCTGGTGAAGGGCTTAAACAATTTGCTTGCCGACATCGAGCGCGGCGGCATCCGCATGGCGGACGAAAAGGCCTTCAAGGTCGGCGTGAATCTCGCCACCACCCCCGGCAAAGTGGTTTTCCAGAACGAGCTGATGCAGCTCATCCAGTATGCCCCGAGCACGGAAACGGTCTTCAAACGGCCCCTTCTCGTGATCCCGCCGTGGATCAACAAGTATTACATCCTCGATCTGCGAGAGAAGAATTCCTTCGTCCGCTGGGCCGTCGAGCAGGGCCACACGGTGTTCGTGATCTCCTGGGTCAATCCGGACGAGCGCTATGCCGGCAAGACCTTCGAGAATTACATGTTCGAGGGGCCGCTTGCGGCGCTCGGTGCGATCGGCCAGGCGATCGGAGAGAACAGGGTCAACGTCATCGGTTACTGCCTCGGCGGGACGCTGCTTGGCGCCACGCTTGCGTGGATGGCGGAAAAAGGCGACCCGCGCGCGGCCTCGGCGACGTTCCTCGCATCGCTGCTCGATTTTTCCATCCCGGTGGAACGCCGCATGCAGGAGCGCGGCTACCTCGAAGGCTCCGAGATGGCGGCCACTTTCAACATGCTGCGCGCGAACGACCTGGTCTGGTCTTTCGTCGTCAACAACTACCTGCTCGGCAAGGATCCCTTCCCGTTCGACCTCCTGTACTGGAACGCCGATTCCACGCGCATGCCGGCGAAAATGCACAGCTTCTACCTGCGCAACATGTACCTCGCCAACCGGCTCAAGGAAGCCGGCGGCATCACGCTGGGCGGCGTGCCGATCGACCTCCGGAAAATTGCGATCCCGACCTATTGCGTTTCCACCCTGGAGGACCACATCGCGCCGTGGAAATCGACCTACAAGGGCGCGCGCATCCTCTCCGGACCCAACCGGTTCGTCCTTGGGGGCTCCGGGCATATTGCCGGCATCGTGAATCCGCCATCGGCAAAAAGATACGGCTACTGGACCGGATCCGAGCTCCCCGAATCCGCCGAGGACTGGCAGGCAGGGGCGAGCTGGAACGAAGGCTCGTGGTGGATCGACTGGCAGGCCTGGATCGCCGGCCTGAACGGACCCGACCGGGTGCCGGCTCGCGTCCCGGGCACGGGCGTGCTGCAAGCCCTCGAGGACGCTCCGGGGTCTTATGTGAGCGTCCGCGCTTGAGCTGCGTGCCTCCCGGAAGAATTACCCGGCAGAGTGACCGAGCCGCTCGCGGAATTGCCGGAGATACCCCAAACCCTTGATCGCGCGGCTGCCGTACCAGGCGGTCATTTCCCCGTCGATGAGAGCGATATTCTTTTCCCGCATGAGCGACTCGGCGCGCAGCTCCGCGACGTGCGCCTCGCGGAAGAGATACGGTTCGCTCGACAGCAGCACGACGCGGGCGCCGTCGAGTACGTCGCTGTCGAGCTCGATCTTCGGGTAGCGGTCGGCGCAGGTCGCCGGCACGGTTTCCCATTTGACGAGCGCGAGCGTGCGCGAGACGTAGGTGTCGCGCGACACCGTCATCCAGGGATTTTTCCATATCAGATAGAGCACGCGATCGGGCCGAAACGCGCGCGCCGCCGACTGCAGCGCCGCGTACGCTGCTTCGAATTCGCCGCACAGCGCTTCGGCCTGGTCCTCGCGCCTGAATATTCCGCCGATCAGCCGGTAGAGGGCCAGGTTGTCGAGGGGCGCGAGCGGATGCGTGACGATCAGCTCGGGAACGAACTCCGCGAGCGCGCGCGCGTCCTCCTTCCTGTTCTCGTCGATATTGAGGATGACGTGGGTGGGTCGCAGCGCGCGCAGCTTGTCGAGATCGACATCCTTGGTGCCGCCGATTTTGGGGATACGGAGAACGACCTCGCGAGGATGGACGCAGAAGCCGGTTCGCCCTACGAGTTGTGCCGCGAGTCCAAGATCGCAGACCAGTTCCGTAATGCTCGGTACCAGACTCACGATGCGCGCAGCGCGGGCCGCCGGCGCGTGCCGCGTGCCCGCGGCGTCGACGAGTCTCGCCTTCGGTCCGCTCACGGGGGAAGACCGCGCGCCTTTCGCGGCGCGCGGGCGAACAGCCGGTCGTAGAGCCAGCGCGGCAGGTGGCGAAGCACGAGCGACGCGAGCGCCATCTGCCAGGGAATGACGGCGAAACGGCGTCTCTCGGCGATGACGCGCGCGAACCGCCGGGCCGCCTCGTCCGCGTCCATCATGAAGGGCATGCTGTAGCGATTTGCCGCAGTCATCGGGGTTCGGATGTAGCCGGGACAGATCGTGACTACGGCCACGCCCGAGCCGCGAAGCTCCACGCGTAAACTCTCCAGATAGGTGATTGCTGCCGATTTGGAGGCGCTGTAGGCGCCCCCGCCGGGCAGGCCGCGAAAACCGGCGACGCTCGCGATGCCGACCAGCGTGCCGCTCGCACGCGCGCGCATCGGCGCAACAAACGGCTGAAACGTCACGGCCATTCCGAGCACGTTGGTGTCCATGATCCTGCGGAATGCGGGAAGGTCCTCCGGATTCTCCGTTAGCGTGCCGGTGCTGATGCCCGCATTCGCGATCACGATGTCGGGCACTCCGAACCGCTCTGTGAAATCTGCCGCCGCGGCCCGCAGGCTGGCGGCGTCGGTCACGTCCACTTGATAGCAGGACCCGGTGCAGAGCAGGCTTGAGAAGAGCGCCTGAGTCGGCGCGAGCCGTCTTGCACACAGGCCGAGCATCGCCCCCTGGTGTGCGTAATACGCCGCGAGTGCGGCGCCGATCCCGCTCGATGCGCCGGTGATGAAGACCTTGGGGCTGGCTGACACCGGACGGCAGGAGGCGGCGCGGCCGCACGCTATGGCTTTGCTTTTGCAAGCTGCTTGCGGGTTTCACCGATCAGAAAGTCGGCGGTGGCGAGCATCGCCTTTCGCGACGTGCTCGCGACGACGAGGTAGCGGCCCTGCACCGCGAGAGCCGGTACTCCGTCGAGTCGGTAGGCGCGGCCCATCTGCGACGCGCGGCGCAGCTTGCTTTCGACCGTGAACGAGCGGAAAGCGGCGTCGTATTTGGCCATGTCCACGTTCTGCTTGGCGAGCCAGTCCGCCGCCCATTTGGCGAAGGCATCGCCGCGCAGCCTCACGCCGCCCTGCTGGTGGATGGTGTCGAACAAAGGTCTGTGCAGTCGCTCGAGCTCTCCGATGGCTTCCAGGGTATAGAAAATCCGGGCATCGACCCCCCAGTCGTCGTTCAGAATTCCCGGGATGCGCTTGAACTGCACGTCGCGCGGTAATCGCTTTGCCCAGGCTTCGAGGTCGGGCTCCAGCGCGTAGCAATGCGGGCAGCGATACCAGAAAAATTCGAGGACTTCGACCTTGCCGGAGGATTCGACCGACTGCGGCGGCTTCAACTCGATGTAATCGACGCCCTCGACGGGCGAACCTTGAGCGCACGCGGCAAAGGCAAGGAACAGGCCGGAAAAAACGCTCAGCAGACGAAAAACCATGGGGCTTCTCCTTGGAGTGCTGATTCAATTCGTGGCGACATTGGTGATTCTGACCAGCGACGCGTCCACTCCGTTCTGCGTCAGCTGCTGCCGGATGCGGTTGATCTCGTCGACACGGGTGTAAGGCCCGAGCCGCACTCGATACCAGACGCCCTTTTCGGCGAGATTGGCCGGCTCGACGTTCGCTTCCAGGCCCATCAACGCAATTCTTGCCTTGAGGTTGTCCGCATCGGCCGGGTTCTGGAATGAGCCGGCCTGAAGGAAATAGCTGTCCTTGGGCGCACCGGGCTTGCCGGCTTGCTTCGCCGCCTCCCGCATCTGGCGTTCGGTGACCGGCTCCTCCCGGCCGGGGAGGATCCGGTAGAAATCAAAGCGGGGCTTGTCCTCCGCCTTGGCCGACTTGGGAGGCTCCGGTAGTTTCTGATCGGCGGGTGGAGCTTTGTCCGGCGCCCGCGCCCTGTCGGCAAACGGGATGGGCGTCTTGAAAAAATAGATCGCAATTCCGGCCGCTACGCCCAGGCCCAGCAGAAAACCGAAAAAAAGGCCGATCAGAAAACTGCTGGATAGGTCCGGTCTGGATCGGGGTACTTGTTTGTAGTCGAAGCTCATAGCGGTAAGGCGTCACATTTTCTCGGGCTGGCTGACGCCCAACAGCGAAAGCCCGTTGCGAAGCGCTTGGCGCACCGCAAGGCACAGCGCCAGCCGCGCCGATCGCAGCGGCGCCTCGGCGACAAGTATGCGCTCAGCATTATAGTAACTGTGAAATTCACCCGCCAGCTCGCGCAAGTAAAACACAATCTGGTGCGGAGCGAGCTCGGCCGCGGCGTTTTCCAGGATTTCGGGATATTCGCCCAACCGTTGCAGAAGCGCCAGCTCGCGCGCACCGGTGAGCGGAGCGAGATCGGCGTTCTTGAGGGGATCAAAATTGGCGGAGTTCAAAGTGCTCGTGACCGGAAAGGGACGGTCCCCGTCACCGAACTGCGTTCTCCATTGTTCCAGCACCGAGCAAATCCGGGCGTGCGCGTACTGCACGTAATAGACGGGATTCTCTTCGGATTGCGACTTGGCGAGATCGATGTCGAACACGAACTCCGCGTCGGCCTTGCGCGAAAGGAGGAAGAACCGCACCGCGTCCCGTCCGACCTCGTCGATCAGCTCGCGAAGCGTAACGTAGGAACCGGCGCGCTTGGAGATCTTCATCTCCTCGCCGCCCTTCATGACCGTGACCATCTTGTGGAGCACGTAATCGGGATAGTTTTGTGGAAGCCGGTGCTCCCACTTCGAAGAGGCGGCCTGCAGCCCGGCGCGCACTCGCGTCACCGTGCCGTGGTGGTCGGATCCCTGGATATTGATGGCGCGGGTGAAGCCGCGCTCCCATTTCGTCAGGTGGTAGGCGACGTCGGGCACGAAGTAGGTATAGGTGCCGTCCGATTTGCGCACGACGCGGTCCTTGTCGTCGCCGTACTCGGTGGTCTTGAACCAAAGCGCCCCGTCCTGCTCGAAGGCTTTGCCCGCGTCGATGAGCGCCTGAACCGTTTTCTGAACGCGCCCGTCCCGGTAAAGGGAAGATTCCAGATAATAGCTGTCGAAGCGCACGCCGAAAGCCTGCAGGTCGAGATCCTGCTCGCGCCGAAGTTCGGTCAACGCAAAACGGGTCACGGCTTCCAGATCTTCACCGTCGGTGTTGCCCGCTTCGAGGTATTTTTCGGCGATTTCGCGCACGTAGTCGCCGTGGTATCCGTCGGCGGGAAATTCCGCTGGTACGCCGAGCTTTTCGCGAATCCGCGCCTGAACCGAGAGTCCCAGATTACGGATCTGCGCGCCTGCGTCGTTGTAGTAGAACTCGCGCGTCACGCGCCAGCCCTGCGATTCGAGCATAGCGCCGATTGCGTCACCGAGTGCCGCCTGCCTGCCGTGCCCGACGTGAAGCGGACCCGTGGGATTGGCCGAGACGAACTCCACCATCACTCGCCTGCCGCCGGCACGGTCGGCGCGGCCGTAGCGGTCGCCTTCCGCGAGAATGGTCCTGACGATGTGCTGCTTGGCCGCTGCGCGCACGCGTAGGTTGATGAACCCGCTGCCTGCGACTTCGGCGCGCTCGAGCCATTCGGAGGGAGGCAGCGCCGCGACGAGCTCGAGCGCCAGCTCCCGCGGATTGCGCCTGAGCGCGCGCGCGAGCTGCATGGCCGTCGGGCAGGAAAAGTCGCCGTGCTGCGCCTGCTTGGGCCGTTCCAGAGAAATCAGCGAACCCGGCTGCTGCGGGGCGACCTTGGCGAGCGCACGGGTGAGCAACTCGGTGAGGTGGGATTTGACCTCGGCGGACATCGAGGGGCCGTATTATACGCGGGCCTTGATCATCGCCGGCCGTGCAAAGGTAGAATACCGTCTGCCTCAACCTTCCGATATGGAGTTCGAACTTGGGCAAAGGCGATAAGCGCACATTCCGCGGCAAGGTCTTCAAGGGATCGCACGGCAAGACCCGACCGCGTAAGCCAAAAAAACCGGCGAAGAGACCCGCCTGATTCTGCGGGCGGTCAAAACTCCATCGGGTCCACGTCCAGATGCCAGCGCACTCCGTGCGCGCGCGTCCGGTACAGCGAGTCGCTCCATTCGCGCAGGAACGCCTGCAGCCGCGGTCGCGAGCGCGATTGCACGAGCACCTGTGCACGCTCCACACCCGCGAGGCGCGCGAGCGACATCGGCACCGGATCGAACACGGCGATCGAGGCGCTCCGGTGCGGTGACTGGTCGATGGCTGACCGAAGGAAGCGTTGCGCGCGAAGCTCGTCGTGGCTTTCCGCGCGCAGCGCCGCTTCGAAAACGAATGGCGGAAACCCCGCCTCCCGACGTTGTGCAAGCACACTCTTTGCGAACCCTGCGTAGTCGTGGCGCACAAGCGACTGGTACAGAGGATGCTCGGGATAGCGCGTCTGGATCAGCACCTCGCCCGGCAGGTTCGCGCGTCCGGCGCGTCCGGCGACCTGCTGCAACTGAGCAAAGGTCCGCTCGCTCGCCCGATAGTCGCTCGAGAATAAGCCGCTGTCGGCGTTGAGCACGGCGGCAAGCGTCAAGCGCTCGAAATGGTGTCCCTTGGCGAGAATCTGCGTGCCGACGAGGATATCGGCGTGCGCCGCGCGCTCGAGCAACTCTTCGAGCCTGTTCCTCGCGCGCACCGCGTCGCTATCCACGCGCAGGATGCGCGCCCGCGGAAATTTTTCTCCGAGCACAAGCTCGATCCGCTGCGTCCCGCGTCCAAATGCCTGCAAATCAGGGTTACCGCATTCTGGACAGGCGCGCGGAATGCCTTCGGCCAGTCCGCAATGGTGGCAACGCAGCCGCTGCACGGCCAAATGCACGACCATGTTGGCCGAACAGCGCCTGCAGCCCTTGACCCAGCCGCAGGCGGGGCAGGCGAGCGCCGGCGCATAGCCGCGGCGATTGAGGAAAACGAGCGATTGCTCCCCACGCGCAAGACGCGCCGCGAGCGCCTCGAGAAGCGGGGGGGAAATCCCCTCCTGGGGGGGATGCACGCGAGTATCGATGAGGCGAATCGCCGGCAATGCCGCCCGGTCTATGGCGCGTCGCGTAAGGGGTACCAGCACGTATTTACCCGAGGTCGCGTGTTGGAAGCTTTCCAGCGAAGGCGTGGCCGAGCACAGAACGACCGGCGCGCCGGCGATGTGGGCCCGCGTGATTGCGAGGTCGCGTGCCGAGTAGCGCACGCCCTCTCGCTGCTTGAACGAAGCGTCCTGCTCTTCATCGACCACGACCAGTCCCAGACGGGCGAGCGGCGTGAATACGGCGAGCCGCGTGCCGAGCACGATGTCGGCGCGACCGTTGTGGGCGAGGAGCCACCCACGGACGCGTTCCAGTTCGGCCATGGCGCTCGTCTGCGTGACGATGCACGCGCCCGGGAATCGGTCGCGGAACGCCGCCTCGAGCGCGGGAGTGAGCGCTATCTCGGGTACCAGTATCAGGACTTGCTTGCGGCGGGCGAGGACCTCCGCAATCACCTGGAGATAGATCTCGGTCTTGCCGCTGCCGGTGACGCCAAAGAGCAGGCTCACCTGAAATTTCTCCAGCCCGCCGCGCAAAATGCCGATTGCCTGCCGTTGCTCCGAAGTCAGTTCGTGTGCGTGGACAAAACGGAGCTCGGACCGCTCCGGCTCGATGGGAGCGATCCAACCCGTTTCAATGCCGCGCTCCAACAGGCTGCGTGCCCCTCGCGCATGTGCGTCGAGTTCCGATTCGGATGCCCGGCCCTGTGCAAGCCGCGAAAGCAACGCGCGCAAGCGCCGGTGCCGCGATGGAGTCGCCGCAAGCGCGTCCTTCCCGGTCGGCGTCAGGACGTAGTCGCGCGGGGAAATGGGAACGGTTCTGGCGGTGCGCAGTCGCGGTGGTAAAGCCGCAGCGACTACCTCTCCGAGCGGGCCGTGGTAGTAGCCACTGCAGAATTCCACCAGGGCAAGCCACTCGCGTGGAAAGGGCGTCACATCGCGCAGGATTTTTTCGATCGGGCGCAGCCGAGAATCCGGTACCTTGGATTTCGTCGCTACGTCCCAGATCACGCCGACCAGGCGCTTTTTTCCGAACGGAACGAGAACCCGATAGCCGATATCCGCCCGGGTCGCATCCTCCGAGCGGTAATCGAACAA
>WNGB01030404.1_pt1 | contig 11466 bp, 12 predicted proteins | sample 5400681 | NCBI WGS metagenome assembly WNGB01 (sample SAMN13153367, study PRJNA577476) | soil metagenome | isolation source: 115 cm soil or saprolite under grassland replicate 2 | place: USA:California | collected 2016-06-15 | reverse complement strand
TCGCGCACGTCGAGGCTCACGCCGTCCAGGACCACGTTGTCGAGGAAGCGCTTGTGGATGTCGATCAGCTGGATCATTTCGCGACCAGCAGCAGCTTCGTGGTCAACGCGTCGAGCAGCAGGATCGTGACCGAGGACGCCACCACCGCGTTCGTCGTGGCACGCCCCACCCCCTCGGCGCCCTGCTGGGTGTTGTACCCGATGTAGCAGGGGATCATGGTGACGGCGGCCGCGAAGCAGTAGCTCTTGATGACCGAGTACCACAGATCGAGCGGCCGGAAGAAGTAGCGCGCCCCGTACTCGAAGTCTCCGTAGGTGAGCCCGAGCGCGCCCTTGGCGGTGAGATAGCCGACGATGATCCCGGTGGCGTTCGCGAGCATCGTGAGCACGGGGACGAGCAGGATTCCCGCGAGCACCCGCGGGATCAGGAGGTGCGAAATCGGAGAGCGCCCCAGGCTCTCGAGCGCGTCGATCTGCTCGGTGACGCGCATCGTGCCGAGCTCCGCCGCGTAGCGCGCGCCGATGCGGCCGGCGAGGATCAGCGCCGTGAGCACGGGACCGAGCTCCAGGATCATCGACTCGGAGATCACGGCGCCGGCGTAATAGAGCGGCAGGGTCCCGGTGAACTGGTAGCCGGTCTGGAGGCTCGTCACCGCCCCCGCGAACCCGGCGACGAGCAGCACGATGAACAGCGAGCCGTAGCCCACGCTCACCGCCTGCTCGAAGGTGCGGGGGACGTAGATGCGCCACTCCGCGAGACCGCGGAGCATGTCGATGACGAGGAAGGTGAAGCGCCCGGCGTGGCCGGCGGAACGGAGACTCCACCGTCCGACGAGCCGGCGGACATCGAGGGTGAGCGGGGTTCCCGTCACCTGGCACCCAAATGCGGAATGCGGAATGGGGCATGCGGAATTGCGAAGCCAGCTTCGAACCCTCGCAACGGTCTCCGAAGCGTGGCAAGCCTATTCCGCACTCCGCATTCCGCATTCCGCATTGGGTGTATCTTGTGTGACCATGGCCCGTTCGTCCACCCCCCAAACGCGCAAACCCAAGAGCGCCCAAGCGTTTACGCGCAAGCTGCTCGTGTGGTGGGCCCGCGCCGCGCGCGACCTGCCGTGGCGCCGCACCCGCGATCCGTACCGCGTGCTCGTCTCCGAGTTCATGCTGCAGCAGACGCAGGTGAGCCGGGTGAGCGAGTACTACCCGCGCTTTCTCGAACGCTTCCCGGATCTCGAGAGTCTGGCGCGGGCGCGGCCGAAGGCGGTGCGCGAAGCGTGGGATGGGCTGGGCTATTACGCCCGGGCCTCCAATCTCCACGCGCTGGCGCGCGTGGTCAGTAAGGACCTCGACGGTACGTTGCCCGATCACCCCGACGAGCTGATCAAGCTGCCGGGGATTGGACCGTATACCGCCGGAGCTGTGGCCTCGTTCGCGTACGAGAAGCCCGTGCCAACAGTCGATACGAACGTTGCCAGGGTGATACGACGCGTGTTTCTCGGGGAAGGGGGACGGGGGACGAGGGACGGGTCGAAGCGAATCTGGGAGATCGCGCACGCGCTCGTGCCGCGGGATGGCAAGCGCGCCTGGAAATTCAATCAGGCGGTGATGGAGCTGGGCGCGCTGATTTGCGTGGCGAGACAGCCGAAATGCCCGCAGTGCCCAGTACGACCGGTTTGCAGAACAGGCAAAGGCTAGTTCTAGCTTTTGCCTTTCCGCACCCTATGATTTCAGCGTGACCGAACTGCGCGACCGTCTCCAGACCGCCCTAGGCGACTCCTACCATCTCGAGACGGAGCTCGGTGGCGGCGGGATGAGCCATGTGTTCCTCGCGGAAGAGGTGCGGCTCGGGCGCCAGGTGGTGGTGAAGGTCCTCCCACCCGAGATGGCCGCCGGGGTGAACGTGGATCGGTTCGAGCGCGAGATCCACCTCGCCGCGAAGCTGCAGCACCCGCACATCGTTCCGCTGCTCACCGCTGGCTCGGAAGGCACTCTCCTCTATTACATCATGCCGCGGGTCGAGGGGCGGTCGCTGCGGGCGCGCCTCGTGCACGAGCACGAGCTGCCGGTCAACGAGGTGGTGCGCATCCTGCGCGACGTGTGCGACGCCTTGGCTTACGCGCACGGACACGGCATCGTGCACCGCGACGTGAAGCCCGACAATGTGCTGCTCTCGGGGAAGCACGCGCTGGTGACCGACTTCGGCGTCGCGAAGGCGGTGTCGAGCTCGAGCGGCGCCGGCACGCTCACCTCACTCGGCATGGCGCTCGGCACGCCCGCTTACATGGCCCCGGAGCAGGCCGCCGGCGATCCCAACGTGGACCACCGCGCCGACCTGTACGCGGTCGGGGCGCTCGGCTACGAGTTGCTCGCGGGGCGGCCACCGTTCAGCGGCTTGTCGCCCCAGGGGCTGCTCGCGGCGCAGGTTACGGCCACACCCGAACCCGTGACCCAGCACCGCGACAGCGTGCCGCCGGCGCTCGCGGCGCTGATCATGCGGTGCCTCGCGAAGCATCCGGCGGACCGGCCTCAGACCGCAGACGAGCTTCTCGGCCAGCTCGAGGCGATGGCGACGCCCACCGGCGGCATCACACCGGAGCAGGCCGCAGTCTCCTCGGGCACCGCGGCCGCCATCCGCCGGGCGCACCCGGTCCGCGTCGCAACCCTGTTCGGCTTCGCCGCGCTCGGCGCGCTCACGCTAGCCTATCTCCTGGTGCACGTGCTTGGGCTCCCCGACTGGGCGTTCGCCGGAGCGGTGGGGCTCGCAGCCGCGGGCCTGCCCATCATCCTGTGGACGGGGGTGATCGAGCGGCGCCGGGCGCTGGCGGGGAGCGCCGGGCGGGCGGCTGTGCCGGCGGGTGTCCACCGCTGGTTCACGTGGCGCCGGGCGCTGCTCGCCGGCGCGGCGGGGTTCGGGCTGCTCGGGCTCTGCACCGCGGTCTACATGGCGATGCGGCTGCTCGGCATCGGACCGGTCGGCACGCTGGTCGCGAGCGGCGTGCTCGCCGAGCGGGACCGGCTGGTGCTCGCGGATTTCGAGAACCGTACGGCCGACTCGACGCTGGGACCCTCCCTTACGGAGGCGCTACGGGTGGATCTCGCACAATCGCCCGTTGTGCGGCTGCTCGACGCCGCCGCAGTCGGCCAGGCGCTCTACCGCATGGGGCGCCCACCCGCGACCCCCCTCACCCTGGCTGTCGCGCGCGAGCTGGCGCAGCGGGAGGGGGCCAAGGCCGTGGTGCGCGGCCAGATCGATCCCCTGGGCCGGGGCTACGTCGTGTCAGCCGCGCTGGTCGGGGCGAGCGACGGCGCGGCGCTCGTCGCGGTGCGCGAGAACGCCCAGGACGATGGGGCGATCATCGCGGCCGTGGATCGGTTGTCGGGCAAGTTGCGCGAGCGGATCGGGGAGTCGCTCCGCACGATCCGAAACAGTGAGCCGCTCGAGCAGGTGACCACGCGGTCGCTCGAGGCGCTGCGGAAGTACTCGCAGGGCGTCCGGGCGAGCGACGCGGCCGACATGGCGCGGGCGGGCACGCTGTTGGAGGAAGCGATCGTCTTGGACACCACTTTCGCGATGGCGTACCGCAAGCTCGCCGTCGTGTTCAGCAACTCGGGCGCCGCGCCGTCGCGCATCGCCGCGGCCGCTACGCAGGCCTTCCGGCACCGCGACCGGCTGACGCCGTTCGAGCGCGACCTGGCCGAGGCTTACTACTACACTCGGGTCGAATACGATCCAGCGAAAACCGAGCTCGCGTACCGGGCGGCGCTCGAACAGGAGCCGGAGAACGGCGTGGCGCTCAACAACCTAGCGCTGCTGTTCAATGGGCTGAGGAGATTCGCGGAGGCGGAATCGCTCACGGCGCGCGGCATCGCCTTAGCTCCCACCCAATGGGCGTTGTACGTCAACGCGCTGCAGGCGCAGATCGGCCTTGGCAAGTTCGCCGACGCGGCGCGGACGGCGGGACTGTTCGCGCAACGGGCACCGGGCAACCCCATGGGTCGCTTCGTGCGCGTCTTCTTGACCGCGGCGCAGCGCGAATACGACAGCGCCGAAGTCGAGATCCAGGCGCTGGCGCAGACGGCGCGGGACCCCACCTGGCAGGCGGCCGCGGCGGGCACACTGGCCGCGCTCAGCCTGGTGCGGGGGAAGCTCACGATGGCCGAGGGCCAGTTCCGCCGGGAGATGGCGGCCAACGAGCAGCGCGGCGTTCCGGGGAAATACCTCGAAGGCGCGATCGGGCTCGCGGTGATCGACGCGCACTACCGCGACGCACCCGAGGCCGGGCGGCGCGAGGTGGAAGCGGCGCTGCGCCGGCACCCCCTCGCGACCATCCCCGCCGCGGACCGGCCTTACGTCGGACTCGCGTGGCTCTACGCGCACCTGGGCCGGCCGGATCGCGCCAGGCAGCTCCTTGCCGAGTACGAGGCCGCAGTCCCCGAAGCCGTCCGGCGCAGCCAGCCGTTCCGCCACGGCGCCGCGGCCGAGATCGCGTTCGCGGAGGGGCGAGTTCAGGACGCGATCCAGGGGTATCGGGCCTGGTACGACGAGGATAGCTGCGCGGTATGCGGGCTGTTCCTGCTAGCCCGCGCCTACGAGCGGGCGGGCGAGCGTGACTCGGCGCTCGCGGTGTACGAGCGCGCCGTGACGACACCCGGCTACACCCGCGCGTTCGAGGAGGCATCGACCCTAGGGCCGACGTACAGGCGCCTCGGCGAGCTGTACGAGGAGCGGGACGATAAGACCCGCGCGCGGGACTATTACAACCGGTTCGTGGACCTGTGGAAGGACGCGGACCCCGAGCTTCAGGCGCAGGTGCGGGACGTGAAACAGCGGCTGGCGAGACTCAGCGCGGAAGGGGCGCGCTGATCACCATCTGCCCAGCGTCACCGCAAACATCGCGATCAACCCGAGCGCCCCCGCGATCGTCGCCGCCCAGATCTGCCTTTTTCTGAGCCGGTGAAACGCCTCCGGCAGCTCGCCCCGTGAGTCCGGCTCGCGGCGATCATCATCAGGCCGAGCCACCCGGGCACGACGCCCTGCTTCATGTAGGGCATGCTGAGGATCAGCCCCGAGAGCACCACGGCGATCGCCCCCGGCGCCACGAGGATGCGCTGCACCGCGCCGATCAGCTTGTAGCCGGCGAGCCGCTCGGCGGCACCGAGTCGCTTCGCGGTGACGCCCGCGACCATTGTGGCAATACCGCCGCCCAACCAAAGAGTAAAGCCGAGGACATGCACCAACATCCAGAACCCTCTCATCCCTCCCCTCCCACAGTTACCGGTATCGTCTGGCGCCCCGCGTACCCCGCCTCGAGGTCGTGCCAGTGCTCTATTCTTTCCTCTCCCTGCTTCCAGCACCAAAAGATGTCCCGCCCCTCGAGCTTGCCGTAGAAATCCACCAGTCCCTGATCGAACCCCTTGAACACGCAGCCGATCTGCTCCAGCTCGAGCAGGTAATCGTTGATCTCGCGCGCCACGCTCTCGATCTCGGTTCGCAGTCCCACTTGCTCCGCCGACTCGCCCCACTCCGGCTTCGCCTGCGCTGCCACGAGCTCGTAGCGCGACACGAGATCGCGCCACTTGGGATGGAGCGACAGGATATCCGCCACGATGCGCTTGACGAGCGGGAGCGTCCGATTGGCTTCGGCCAAGGTGAAGTACTTGCGGGGCACGGGAACTAATCTACAGCCCCAGTTTCGTTTTTTCCCGGGCTGAGAGCCCGGGCTCGGCGCGGTGTGCGCCCTTTAAGGGCGCAACATGAGCCGAGCGCGCCCTCTCAGGGCGCGTACATCCGGTGCGCGGCTACTCACCCCTGACAATCACGATTCCCTGAATGAATTCAGGGTGCGGAATGAATCCGACTACCCTGCGGTCCTGATCCACCACCACGATCGTCGACCGGATATGCGTATCCGTCGCATCCAGCCGCTCGATCTTGAACCCCTCGAGCTCCGTGTCGGGCGTGACCACGGTCGTGTCGTGGCGCGCATGGGTCTGGGCCGAGCAGTCGGTGGGGTCGTGGCCCGCGGCCACGCACCGCATCACGATGTCGCGGTCGGAGATCGTGCCAAGGAAGCGGCGGTCCTTGGGGTTGTCCACCACCGGCACGACCGAGATGTCCTTCGCCCTCATCAAGAGCGCGATTTCGGCGGTCGTCGCTCCGGCGGCGGCGACGTAGGGGTCAGGAATCATTATGTCTCTCGCCAGCACCGAACCTCCAGAACCGAGTCGTCTCGGCATCTCGGCGTCTACCTTGACGTCTGGGCGCCTCGTGTACCGGCTAACGCCCGCTTCGTGGCGTCGTATCCTGCCCTGAGATACCTCTCTCCCTCACCCACCGCAAACGTCGCCTCCCGCTCGGCGACCGCGCGCACCACGATCAGCCGCGGCCCCTCCTTCGGCCACGCCGCGATCGCCCGCTCCGTCTGCGCCGCCATCATGACGCGGATCGCTTCACCGTGCGCCCGAATCAACGGCGGCGGGAGAAGGCGGTAGAAGACGGTAGAGGGCGGTAGAGGTGGTTCGTCGAAGCCGGGCCCGACGTCCACGGCGACCACGAGATCGGCGGGGATCCGCCGCGCCGGCTCGAGCGGCAGCACCGCCCGCAGGCCGCCGTCCGCGAGGCGCCGGCCGTCGATCGTCGCGGGCGGGAAATAGAGCGGCAGGGCGCAGGAAGCGTACAGGGCGTCGTGTAAGGCGGGGCTCGGGGTTCGGGGATCGGGGCTCGGGAACAACACCAGCTCGCCCGAGTCGAGGTCAGTGGCCGTGACGGTGAGGGGGATCTCGAGCTCGGCGAACCGCGTGGCGGGCACGAGCCGCGCGATGCTGCGCTTCAAGGGCTCGGGTTTGAAGATGTTCGCGGCGAACACGCCCTTCAGGAGGGCGAAGGGATCGAGGGCGGCGACGTCCTTCGTGCCGAGGGAGCGGGCGGTAGCCACGAACTGATCATACGTCGCACCCGCAGCGAAGGCGGCGCCCACCACCGCCCCCATCGAGGTGGCCACGATGTGGGAGGGGGTGAGGCCCGCCTCGAGGAGCGCGCGCCACGCCCCGGCATGGGCGAGAGATTTTGCGCCGCCGCCGCCGAAGACGGCGACGACCTTACTCGCCGGCACCGGTGGCGTATCGGCGATCCATCACCCTTGTGGCCCTCCGCTTCGCCGCCCGGTCATAGCGCCGCTTCTCGTCGGGCGTCTCGGGGACGATCGGCGGCACCTCCGTCGGCACTCCCTCGTCGTCCAGCGCCACGTACGTCACGTAGCACGAGTTGGTGTGGCGCTTCTCGCCCGAGAGCACGTTCTCGGCGATGATCTTCACGCCCACCTCCATCGACGTGCGCCCCGCGAAGTTGACGCGCGCAAACGCGGTGATGAGCTCGCCCACGTGGATCGGCTCCTTGAAGTCGACCTTGTCGACCGAGACGGTGACGCACTGCTTGCCGGCGTGGCGGATCGCGCACACGGCGGCCACCCGGTCCACGAGCGAGAGGATCACGCCGCCGAACACGTTGCCCATGATGTTCGCGTGCTGCGGCAGCATCAGCTCGGCCATCACCGTTTCCGAGTCGCGGGGATGCTTTGGCTGCATCAGTAGTCCACCGGTCTGAGATAGAACTCGCCGATCGCCGTCTGGGACATCACCGCGACCGTGGGGAGCCGCCGCTTCCAGTGCGTGGACTCGAGCCGACGCTGCACCTTCTCCACCTCCTCCGGCGTGAACCCGCGCGCCACCACGTCCTCCGCCTTCATCCCGCGGATCAGGTAGTAGAGAATCCGGTCCACCTTGTCGTACGTGATGCCGTAGTCCCCTTCGGTCGTCTGGCCGGGGACCAGGTCCGGCGTCGGCGGCTTGGCGAGGATCACCTCCGGCACGCCGACGTGGCGGGCCAGGGCCCGCACCTGGGTCTTGAACAGGTCGCCCAGCGGGTTCACCGGCGGCGTGTCGTCGGCGTGCCAGGTGAAGTAGCCGAGGAGGCGCTCGGACTTGTTGCTCGTCCCGATCGGCAGGGCTTTGTACTTGGCCGAGAGGTCGAACAGCACGATCATGCGCTCGCGCGCGATCACGTTGCCGCGGCGTGTGGGGTCGGGCTCGCCCAGCTTCTCCACTTGGGAGAGGTAACCGTCCACCGCAGCGGTGATGTCGATCGTGAGCGACTCGAGCCCCAGCTGGTCGATCACGAGCTGCGCGTGCGCGAGACTCTCCGGGCTCGACGTCCTGTACGGCATCCGCACGCCGATCACGTTCTCCTTGCCCAGCGCCTCGACCGCGAGAAACGCGGTGAGCGAGGAGTCCACGCCCCCCGACAACCCCACGATCCCCTTCGTGAACCCGCGGCGGCGGACGACTTCGTCCTTGAGAAACGACACCAACCACCGGCGCGCCAGCTCGCAGTCGATCGCTAACGGGTCCCCCTCTTCCACACCGCGGCCCATGACGTGAATCGGGGACGGGGGACGAGGGACGGGGGACGGGTGTGCACCGTTGGTGGCGGGATCGAACTTTACCGCCCTCCGCTTACCCGTCCCCCGTCCCCCCTCCCTCGTCCCCAGGCTCTTTACGAGATGCGGCAGATTCACTTCCAGGTCCGCGAGTAACGGCGATTCGGCTCTGGCCCGCGTCGTCTCCTCGAAGTCCACGTCGTAGGTCAGCACCGCCTCCTCGAACAGCGGGCCGCGCAGCACGATCTCGCCGCCCGGGTTCACGAGCACCGAGGCGCCGGGGAAGCCCTTGCCGCCCTCGAACCCCACCAGGCTCGCGAGCGCCACCCACACGCCGTGCTCGTCGGCGATCCCCCGCACGATGCGCTCCCACCGCACCACGCTCGCGGGCAACCGCGCCCCCTCCTCGTCGATCCCGGTGCCGCGCGCCGGCGACGCACTCGGCACGAGGATGACCTGTGCCCCGTCGAGCGCCGCGATCGTCCCGCTGATCGAGTGCCAGGCGTCCTCGCAGATGAGAATCGCCGCCCGGCCCCAGCTCGTGTCGAAGGCGCGGATCTCCCGGCCCCGCTCCACGAATCGATCCTCGTCGAACACCCCATAGGTGGGGAGGAACACCTTGCGGTGCACGTGGCGGATGCCGGATGCGGCGTTCCGGGGTGAGGCGCTGCCGGATGAGGCGTTGCCGAGCGAGGCGTAGAGACACGAGTTGTAGTAGCGGTGCTGGAACACCTCGTAGAAGCCGACCGCCACGTCCAGGGCCGGGGCCTGCGCGGCCTCGTGCTCGAGCGTCAGGTCGCGGAACAGCGTCCCCGCGGTGACGGCGACGTCGCGCACGCCGCCTTCGACGAAGTACCCGGAGGTCGCCGTCTCGGGGAAGACGACCAGGTCCACGGGGGGGTCGAGCTTCGCGAGCTGCGCCAGCACGCCGCCGATCTTCTGCAGGTTGGCGGCGTACTCGCCCTTGGTGGGGCGGATTTGGGCGAGGGCGAGGCGGGGCACGACATAAAGATAGGCGCCCTTACCGCCCGATCAAAAACCATCCGCCCGCCCCGAGCAACACAAGCTCGATCACCACCACAAACACCCTCTCCGGCAGCCGGTCGAGGATCCGCTTCCCCACGTACGATCCGAAGATCATGATCGGCCCGAGCGCGAGGCCGATGCCGACGGCGGAGAGTGTGAGCACCGCCGCGCCCTGATAGGCGGCCAGCTTGGTGACGTGCATGACGACGGTCGCGAGCGCCTCGGTGCCGATATAGGCGCCCTTCACGAGCCCGTAGGCGAGGAAGAACGGCGCCATGAGCGGCCCCACGCTGCCGACCAGGGCCGAGACGAAGCTGAACACCGCGCCGACGCCCACGAACGCGCGCACCGGCGGCCGCCACGCCGCCGCCCGAGGGACGTGGCGCCACACCACCATGAGCAGCAGGACCGCGCCCACGAGCCGCTTCAGGGCGCCGAGCGGCGCGGCGGCGAACAGCAGTCCGCCCGCGAGGGCGAGCGGCACCGCGCCGAGTGCGAACCACCCCACCACCGGGACCGCCACTTCGCGCCGGTTGAACCACACCCGGCTGGCGTTGCCGACGAGCTGCGCCACCGTGAGGATCGGGATCGCGTCGCGGACGCCGAACATGGCGACGAGCGCGGGGAGCAGCACGGCGGCGCCACCGAACCCGGCGACCGCCGCGAGCGTGCTGGCGAGCAGCGCCGCGCCGCCGAGCAACAGCCATTGCGTCACCGTGCCACCTCTGTAGTGCTCATTACCGCGTGTGGTCCCTGCCCTGAAGGGCGGGCTCGGCCCGGAGTGCGCCCTTAAGGGCGCGCATCGCACCGAGCCGGGGCTTCAGCCCACGGATCACGAAGACCTTCTCACCGAGCCATCTGACCACCTATCTTTCCCCGAGGCGATGGAGTTCGCCTTGAACCGCCCCCTTCCGTCCGGGGGCTGATGACTCCTACCCGAACCGCGCCGGGAGGAGTCCTTTTCATGTCCATGATCGCGTACATCGCCCTCGGCGGGGTCGCAGGGACGCTGGCGCGTTACCTGATGCAGGGCATCCTCCAGACCCGCGCCGGGGCGTTCCCCACCGGCACGCTCGCGATCAATATCGCCGGATCGCTCCTGCTCGGCTTCATCGTCCGCTTGGCGACCGGGTCGGCGGTGGTGTCGCCCGAGCTGCGCGGCGGTCTGACGATCGGCTTCTGCGGCGCGTTCACGACGATGAGCACGTTCAGCTACGAGAGCATGCGGCTCCTGTGGGACGGGGAGTACTGGTACGCGGGGCTCTACATGGGTGGGACGATACTTGGATGCCTGGTCGCCGTCATCGTCGGAACGGCACTGGCGGGGAAACTGCTATGAGAGTCTTCAGTCCTCAGTGGTCAGTTGTCAGTACTGATGACTGAGAACCGACGACTGACGACCCGAGAGCGAGGTCTCTATGCCGCACAGCTTTAGGGGCGAGCGCACGCTGATGCGCATCTTCATCGGCGAGAGCGACAAGTATCACGGCAAGCCGCTGTACGAGGCGCTGGTCGCGAAGTTCCGCGAAAAGGGCCTCGCCGGCGCCACGGTACTGCGGGGGATAGAGGGCTTCGGAGCCTCGAGCAGGGTCCACACCGAGAAGGTGCTGCGGCTCTCGCTCGATCTGCCGCTCATCATAGAGGTGGTCGAGACCGAGGAGACGATCCAGTCGATCCTCCCGGACCTGGACGAGATGATCGGCGGCGGGTTGATCACGCTCGAGCGCGCGCGGGTGATCCTGTACCGCCCGGGGGACGAGACGACGGCAGGAGAAGACGACTGAGTCCATACGCCACGCCCAGCTCCAACGCCGCGAACCCGACCAGCCGCGGCTGCGCCCACGCCGTCCCCACGAGCAGCGCCCCGTACACCGCGAGCAGCACGAGGGGGACGAGAGGGTAGAGCGGCACGCTGAACGGCGCCGCGGGCTCGCGGCGGCGCAGCCGGAACAGCGCCACCACCGCCACACCGTCGATCACGAGGATCAGCACGATCGCGAGGCCGA
>WNGB01027442.1_pt1 | contig 11466 bp, 11 predicted proteins | sample 5400681 | NCBI WGS metagenome assembly WNGB01 (sample SAMN13153367, study PRJNA577476) | soil metagenome | isolation source: 115 cm soil or saprolite under grassland replicate 2 | place: USA:California | collected 2016-06-15 | reverse complement strand
CACCACAGACCACCTGGCAGGCCGAGGCCGCCGAGGCGCTAGCCAACGCAGCCCGAGCCCGCAGGCATCGACTGCCCGAACCACCTGCCGGCAACCCCCGAGGCCCGGCCACCTTCCCCGAATAGCGAGCATTACCCATGGACGATCTCACCAGCTACTGGCTGTGCTGTACCCGAGGCACCCGCCGCCACCTGACCACCGACCCCGAAGGCACCAGCCCCACCCTCTGCGGCAAACCCATCCTGCTGATGTCGATCAACAACGACACCGGCAAACCCATCGCCTTCGCACCACACTGGGACGACGACCTCGTCTGCCAACACTGCCGACTCCGCTGGGCCAAGGCCACCACCCCCACACCCACCCCCGAAACCATCGAAGCCCGCCGCCAACGCCTCGGCTTCGCCCTATAACCACACCACCTGACACACCCCGTCAGGACACGAACACCCCGAACCCCACGGCCACCGCCAGACGACGCCGCAGGGCCGGGGTGTTCGCCATCTGGTACCCTGCCAGGGCCGATCCTGATCCCAGCAGGTTGACGTGCACCTGGGCCGGGGGCGAGCGGTCTGCCCCTGGCCCACCCCACTGCATGTACGCTCCTGGCTGTGGCGTTCCCGGTGCTGCTGGCCTTGATGATGCTGACGTCGGCCCGTGTGACCCGGCTGACGGTTGCTGACAAGTTCCCGCCGATTGCTCGGCTGCGGTCGCGGCTGTCGGCCCACGGCGACTGGCAGGCGTACCTGCTGAGCTGCCCGTGGTGCATGGGCGCGTGGGTGGCGTTGGCGGTGACGGCGGTCACCGAGCTGGTGTACGGCCTGCCGGCGCCGTTGCTGGTGTGGCCTGCTGTGGCGTGGGCCTCGGGCTGGTTGGGCACCATCGAGCAGCACGACCCCGACGAAGAGGACGTGGGCTGACATGGCGGACCGACTGCGGCTGCGTACCCGCCGCCCAACAGCGGGGAACGCTCTGACCGCAGCGGCCCGCATCTTGCGGCGCAACATCAACGACCAGCCCGCCCCCGAGGACTGGGCACCGATCGCGTGGAGCTTCCGCAACAACACCGGTGAGCTACGCCACGCCGAGACGTGGCTCGGCAACAGCATGGCCCGAGCCCGGCTGGGCGGCCAGGCCGCCCTGCTGCGCGCCGGCGCGAGCTACCTGATGACCCCCGGTGTCGGCTACCTGGTGGGCTCTGACCCGAAGGACGGCGGCCGGTACGGCTGGCAGTTCCGGGACGCCAACGAGCTGCGCCTGACGACCAAGGTGATGGACGACGCGGGCCGGTCGACGTGGGAGGTGCAGGTCGGTGACCGCACCGAGGACTGGCAGCAGCTCGGCGCCGACGGCCTCGCAGTGAAGGTATGGCGGCCGCACCCGCAGCGCCACTGGAAGCCCGACAGCCCCGTGTACGGGGCGCTCGACATCCTCGAAGAGCTACGCCTTCTGACCGCCAGCATCAAGGCCACCGCGACCAGCCGCCTGGCCGGCGCCGGCCTGCTGCCCCTGCCCGCCGAGATGCAGCACGAGGGCACCTGGGAGAAGTTCGTTGAAGAGCTGATCATGTCGTTCGTGACACCGATCGCCGATCGGGGCAGCGCCGCCGCGGTGACGCCGTTCGTCTTCAAGGTGCCGGGCCAGTTCCTCGGCAAGATCAACGCCGTCCAGTTCGCCGCGGCGTTCGATGAGCATGCCCTTGAACTGCGTGTCGAGCTGCGCGAGCGGCTGGGCACCTCGATGGACATGCCCGTGCGGGCGCTGACCGGTGAGCAGGAGAACCACTGGGGCAAGGCCGCGACGTCGGACGAAGGCGTCAAGCTGCACATCACCCCCAACCTCGAACTGCTGTGCGACGCCCTGACCAAGGGCTACCTGCTGCCGGCCCTGGCCACCGGCGGCCAAGTGCAGGACGTCGACCCCGGGCAGGGCCGCATCTTGGCTGAGGCCACACCGGGCGCCGAGCTGGTCGACCCCGGCACCGGCGAACAAATCGTGGTGTGGTACGACCTGTCCGACTTCGTGTCGCGGCCCGACAAGTCGAAGGACGCGCTGCAGGCGTACGACCGCATCGAGATCACCGGTGACCTGCTGCGCCAGGAGACGGGCCTGTCCGACGGTGATGCCCCCGACCAGGAAGAGTTCAACCGGCGCATCTGGATCGACGTGATCAAGGGCGGCGACGCCGACCTGGCCCGTGTCGCGCTGGTGAAGCTGGGCGTGGTCACCGAGGATGAACTGCCGCCGCCGGCCGCTGCGCCGGTGCCACCGGGCCTGCCTGGCCCCGAGCCCGCAGGCCCTGCCCCACCCGAGCTGCCCGCCCCAACCCCGGCCACGAGCCCCGACGACGAAGCCCCCAGCCAGCAGGACGCTCCGCTGCCGCAGGCCGCCGACATCAACCAGGCGCTGGTCGCCGCGTGCGACGCCATGGTGTACCGAGCCCTGGAGCGCGCCGGCAACCGGCTGCGCCAACTGGTCACCCGGTCGATGCCGGGCCGCAAGCTCGACGCCACGTGGGACATCGAGCCCTTGCGGTTCCACACCCGCTGCCATGCTGCCCAGCTGACCGACCTAGACCAGCTGTTGGCCGGCGCCTGGGACCGTGTACCCGAGATAGCTGATCGGCTCGGGCAGCCCGCCGGTCTGCTGACTGCCACGCTGGACGACTTCACCCGGCACATGCTGACCAGCCGCACCGCCTACAGCTGGGACCTGCTAGCCGCCTACCTGGCCGCCGCCGCGAGCCCAGCCGAGCGGGTGCTCGCCGCCGCAGGGACCGTCCAATGACCTGGCGCGAGGCGCACCGCCGCCGGGTACTCGAAGCCGAGGCGCAGGCCGTCAAGGTCATGCACAGCGCCCTGGCGTCGATCCTGGAACAGATCGCGGCCCGGTTCGGGGCCATCACCGCCGACGCCCAGCCGGGCGAAGCACGGGCCAACCTGGACGACCTCAGCGCGATCGCGCCCGAATGGCGGGCCGCGGTCGACGCCGAGCTGCTGCCACTGTTCGCCGAGCACTATACCGACGGCGCCTACCAGGCCGCCGCCCAGGTCGCGGCGACCACAGGCCGGGCGGTGCCGATCGTGCCCGTCGAGCTGGTCGACCAGGGCGCCCTGAACTACCTGGCCGACGCCAAGAACCGGTTCTGGGCGCTCGGCGACGAGGCATGGGGACATGCCCGCGACGAGCTGGTCGCCGGCTTCGACGCGGGTGAGGGCATCAACCAGTTGCGCAACCGGTTGCGGGCCAGCGTCGACATGTCGACCTCGCACGCCGAGGCCCTGGCCCGCACCGAAGTGATCGCCGCATCGAACCTCGGCTCGCTGGCCACGGTCGCAGCGATGGGCAACGATATGCCGCCGTTCAAGCAGTGGCTGGCGACCAACGACGCCCGCACCCGGCCGACGCACCGCCACGCTGACGGCAACGTCGTGCGCATCGACCAGCCGTTCGAGGTGGGCGGCAGCTTCCTCAAGGTGCCCGGCGACCCTGCCGGCCCGGCGGCCGAGGTGGTCAACTGCCGGTGCACCGTGCTGTATCTCGACTCGCCCGAGCCGATCGACCCCGACCTGCCGGGCCGCGGCTCGGGTGGCGTGCCCGACGTCGTCACCGCCGCGGCGTCAGGGCCAGCGCAGGTCGACAGCACCACAGGCGAGCCCCACACCGGCGCCATGATCGCCCTGGTGCCGGCCGACCCCGACGCCTACACCGTGGAAGGTGGCGAGCCCGCCGACGCCTTGCACCTGACATTGGGCTACCTGGGTGAAGCTGCCGACATCCCGCCCGAGGTGCTGCAGGCCCTGCTGGACATGGCCGAGGGTGCCGCCAGCGAGATGGTGCCCCTGACGTCGGCGAACGTGTTCGGGGCGGCGACCTGGAACACCACCGGCGACAGCCCGAGCATGGTGCTGAACATCGGTGGCCCCGGCCTCGGTGAAGCGCACGACGTCGCATGGACCCTGGTCGAGCTGGCGGCCGAGGGCTCCGACTGGGCGCCGCCCGAGCAGCACGCGCCGTGGGTGGCGCACATGTGCCTGGCCTACGGCGACCCCACCCTGATGAACCCGGTGCTGGCCGCGACCGCGTTCGAGGGACCCATCGTGTTCGACAGGCTGCGGGTAATGTCCGGCAGCGACGCCTACGACTTCCCGCTGACCGGGCAGCCGGAGCAGGAGGACTTGCCCATGGACCGCGCCGAGCTGGCAACCACCGTCACCGAGGCCGTGCGCGCCGCGATCGCCGGGGCCGACGTGTCAGGGCCGATCACCATCAACCTGGCCGCGGGTCCGCCGGCGAGCGGCACCCCGTCGGGGGTCGGTGGCCCTGAGCCCCAGCCGGGCGAGCACCTGCACGCCGTGATGCACGTGCTCGGTGCGAGCACCGGCGACAACGACACTGGCCGGGTGTTCCTCAACACCGACTACCGGCAGCCGCCGTTCAGCTACAACTGGCAGGTGCGCAGCTCAGCGCATGGCGGGCTGCCCGAGGTGGTGCACGTCGGCAACGTGGTCCGTGTCGTGGAGGAAGGCGCTGCACTGCATGCGTTCATCACACTCGACCTAGGTGGCGCCGACGGCGCCGAGTACGCGCGCCGGTCGGTCGACGGCATCGAGCGCTGGGTGTCGATGGGCCTAGACGAGACGGTGCCCGCCAGCATCACGGTCACGTGGCCGCCGATGCCCGACGAACCCGAGGCCGCCGAAGGCGACGACGAGGTCATCCTGCAGCCGCTGCGCACCACGTTCGACGGGGGCCGCATCGGCGAACTGACCGGCACCAGCGTGCCAGCGCAGGCCGACGCCACGGTCGAGCCCACCGACGAGCTGCGGATGCTGATGGGCGTCCCCGCCCCCGACGAGCAGCCCGAGCCCGTCGACCCCGAAGATGATGCAGAACGCGCAGCCCTGGCTGCTTCTGCCGCCGGGGGCACGGTCAGTCCACTGGTCATTCGGGCCAGCGCGGCCCTGCTGGACCGCGTCGACTCTGTGCATACCGGACATGCCGGTTCCGACTGCAGCTGCGGGGGCAGCTGTGGCGAATGCCGTCACGATGTGACGCCCGAGCCCACACCGGCCGATGTGGTGCAGGCCATCACCGCCGCAGCGGCGACCATCGTCATCCCCGACCTGCCGCCGGCCGCGTGGTTCCACGAGCCGACCGACGTCCCCATGGACGGTGCCCTGAACATCAACGCCGACGGCCGGGTGTGGGGTCTGCTGGCCCCGAAGGGCACCGGGCACCGCGCCTACGCCGCCGCCGGCCGCCGCCTCGACGTGCCATGGGGCAACGTCGACTACGCCCGGTTCATGGGCGCCTGGGCGTTGACCGCCGACTCCGGCCAGGTGCATGCCGGCCCCCTGACCATGGACTGTGGCCATGCCCCCAACTGGCGGCCCAACCCCGAGGCCGGCCGCCAGCACTACGACAACACGTGCAGCGTCATCGGCGCGGTCGCGGTCGGCGAGTCGGCCAGCCTCGGTGGCGTGTGGATGGCCGGCGCGCTGCTGCCCGGGGTCACGGCCGACCAGGTTGCCAGGGCGCTGGCATGCCGCTGCTCGGGGGACTGGCAGCCCCATCCCGACGAGCCTGGCCGCACTGAGCTGATCGCTTGCCTGCTGGTGCCGAGCCCCGGCTTCGCCAGGGCACACCAGGGCGCCACCACCGAGCACCGTGACGGCGTGCTGGTGGCCAGCTCGGTGCCGGTGCACTGGGCCGAGGCCGCGCCGGCGCGGCCTTCTGGGGCGCAGCGGTACGCCTCGGTGGTGCTCGCGCTCAGCGATGCAGTCGTCGGGTCACCGGCGCAACGTGTGCTCGACCTGACGAACTGAGGCCCCATGGCCAGCTTCCCCACCGACTTGGAGCTGTTGCAGCAGCTGACCGCTGTGCTGCCCGACTCGTCGCCGTTCGTGGAGGTGCCTGACGGCTGGGGCCTGCGCATGATGCGCGCCCGGGAGGAAGCCCGCCGAGGGGTTCGACTGGCGTCGGCCGCGATCATCAGCAACAGCATCGGCGCCCAGGGGCAGGGCGCCAGCCAGCAGCGCGTCACGTCGATGCCGTCCCTGATCCAGACCGACCTGCAGCAGAAGTGGGGCAACGGCGGCAGCGGGTACCTAAGCCACGAGTACTCCACCAAGACCGGCACCTGGACCGCCGGAGACAACACATTCGCCGGGGGCGGGGTGCTCGCGACCGCGACCGCCACCATGATCTGGACCGGGATCGAAGGCACCCAGGTCCGCATCTTCCACCGCAACGCCAACATCACCGGTTCGTTCCGGTGGCGCATCGACGGCGGCAGCTTCACGACGGTGACCCCGCCGACCGACTTCGCCCAGGAACCGGGCAACGTCAACATCACCGGCCTGGCCGATATACCGCACACCGTCGAGGTGCAGTGGGTCAGCGGCAACGTGATCATGCACGGCGTGCGCGGCCAGCGCACCACTGGGGTCGTGCTCGACCGCATCGGCCAATCTGGCCGGGCCGCCAGCCACTACGCCCCCATGGTGCTCGAACACCTGCCAGGCACCGGCACCACCAACACATCCGCAGCGCTGACCAGCTCGGGCGCCGGCAGCTTTCGCCCGTACATGGTCGGCAAGTATCTGACCGGCAACGGCATCCCCTTCGACGCAACGATCAGTGCCGTGGCCTCGGCCACTGCAGCAACCCTGTCGACGCCGGCCACCGCCACGGGCACCATCACCGCCGACCTGATGTACAACCCGCCGTCGCACGCGGCCTGCCCCGGCATCACCCACGACCCCGCCTTCGCTACCGGGCTCGGCCGCCCTGACCTCGTCATCTTCATGCTCGGCGCCAACGACCCTGCCAGCACCGATTACAACGCCGCCACCTGGCTCGAAGGCGCCGGCCGCTGGATTTCGCAATACACCACCAACACGTTCAGCGCATACAACTACACGCCCGACTTCATCTTCGTCACCGAGCACTTCGGCAACTGGTTCGACATCCGAGGGATCAAGGCCCAGATCGCCGCCATGATCCCGCAGCTGGCCCAGGGTGTCGGCGGCGCCTGGGTGGACGTGTGGGGCATCGGCAACCGCAACTTCAAGTTCTGGAACGACCTGGGCTACTTCGCCGACACCATCCACCCCACCGATGCCGGCCACCGCCTGTACGCGCAGAAAGTCCTATCGTTGATCCCATGAGCGCTCCCAGGATGGCCAGCTGATGGGCTGTGGATGCGGTGGCGCGGGGGCGTCGGGCCGAGCCCTGATGACCTCAGGGGACTACCAGCCTCCGCCGCCCGAGCCGATCGCGGTCACCGACCTCGGCGGCGAGGCACCCGACGGCGCCGCCTACAAGGTCACCACGGCCGATCAGGTGGCGTGGTTCGGTGACCACCGGCCGGCGTTCGACTGGCAGGGCGCCAACGGCGGCAAGCTGCGCACCGCCTAGCTAGGGTCGGCGCATGAGCTTCAACTTCACCGCCACCACCGCACGCGCCGACGTCGAAGTCGAGGTCGGCCTCGCGGTCGGGCGGTACCAGCCCGGCGACTACGCCACCGACGAGGTGCACGAGATCCTGGGCAAGGTGCCGGCCGTCGCCCAGGCCGCGGCCGACGCAATCGGCCAGCCCAGCGATGTCGTCTTGGTCAGCGTCTCCGGCCACGCCAACCCCGACCACGGCAAGGCCGACGGCTACTCGAACGAGCACCTGACGGTGTCGGTGTCCGTCGTCAACCAGTAGGCCCCGGCAGGGGGTGGGGGTTCAACGGGCCGAGCAATTCCACCGCCACCCCACCCCTGCCGCGTAGCGCGCTACAGTGCTCGGGCATGGCCGACCCGTTCCACCCCTACATGCGCGAGCTGATCACCGAGGCCGTCCGACTTCCACGGTTGCGGCCCCGCTTGACGCCCCCACCAGGCGTGCCACATACTCACCGGTAGTCACCCGGGGCGCTGGCCTGGCCGCCGCACCGGAGACATCGCCGCTCGGCGTGGTCCGAGTCCACCTCAACGCTCTCGCGTTCACGGAAGGACCACCACGCAGATGGACGCAACCACCAGCACGCTTCGCCTTGACGCCGACGGCCGGTTCCACTGGCACATCGGCGGTCGCGTCCTGCCGTTCATCAGTGGCGGCGACGGCGACCAGGCCCCCGTCGAGGACGTCACCGTCCCCGAAGACCTCAGCGCCGACAGCATCACCGTCGCCGACCTCGAAGGCATGCTGGCCTCGGTCGGTGCGGCACTCGGCGAACTGCGCGACCGTGCCCAGGCCGAGCCCACGTCGGTCACCGCCGACGACGCCAACCGGGCCACGCAGCTGGCCGCCGCCTACCAGGCGGTCGAAGCCGAGCTGGCCAACCGGGCCAGCGCCCAGCAGGCCAACGTCGACGCCGTGCTCGGGGCCGTGCAGACCACTGCGCCGGCCGCCACCGACGGCGACCCGACCGCCGAGCCCGGCACCGAGCCCCCGCCCGAGGGTGAGCCCGCCGCCGAGGCCCCGCCGGCCGAACCAGCCGAACCCGAGCAGGCTGCCGTCCCCGAGGGCGAGCCCGTCCCTGTCGCGGCGTCGGCCCACCCGGCCGTGACCGTGCCCGCGGTGGCCCGGCCCGGCACCATGAACCCCGCCCTGAACATGCGGCAGGTCGTGGCCAACGCGCCGGCCCCCGAGCCCACCGTCCGGCCGGCGCCGAGCCCGCTCACCATCACCGCGGCCGCCGACCTCAACGGCTTCCGCCAGGGTGAAGGCATCACCGACCTGTCCCGGCTGGCCGACGCCTTCACCACGGCCGTCAACGGCATGGCCATCACCGAGGGCAAGGGCGCCCCGAAGCCCGTTGCGAGCATCGCGCGCAGCTTCGAGCACAGCCTCGGCTTCGACTCCACCGAGGACGACGTCGACGCCGCCTTCGACGCCCTGCTGTCGAACACCCACAGCCGGTCGGGTATCGAGGCGCTGGTCGCCGCTGGTGGCTGGTGCGCCCCGTCGGAGATCGACTACAGCTTCTTCGGGGTCGAAGGGCCGCCGTCGGGGCAGATCGACCTGCCGACCATCGGTATCCGCCGGGGTGGCCTGCGCTGGCCGATCAGCCTCACGCTCGCCGACTTCTACGCCCTATCAGGTGGCGCGGCCTCGGGCATCCCGAGCAACGCCACCATGCCGTGGGAGTGGACCGAGACGGACGACATCCTGTCGGCCACTGGCAGCCCCACCAAGAGCTGCCTGCGGCCGCCGTGCCCCAGCTTCACCGAGGCACGGCTGCGGCTGTGGGGCCTGTGCGTGCTGGCGGGCAACCTCACCGAGGACGCCTACCCCGAGGCCATCCGCCGGTTCATCAACCTGACGGTGGTCGCGCACGCCCGCACCATGAACCGCCGGCACATCCTGCTCATGCTGGCCGACAGCACCGTCGGCAGTGTCACGCCCGCGATCGGTGGGTCCAGCTCGCTGACCACCCACGTGCTCGCTGCGTCGGAGCTGGAAGCCACCCACCTGCGCTACAAGTACGGCGCCCCGCTCGGCACCCCGGTCGAGCTGGTGTTCCCTGCGTGGGCACGTGGCCTGATGCGCTCCGATCTGTCGAAGCGCAACGGCTGGGACGACCTGTCGGTCGCCGACGCGTTCCTCATGGCGCAGTTTGACGCCCGCAACATCCGCACCCAGTTCGTGGAGGACTGGCAGGCCCTGCCCGGTAGCGCCGGCCCAGCGAACACCATCGGTGCCAGCTCGGCGCCGACGCAGTGGCCGAGCACCTTCGATGGGCTCATGTACTTCCCGGGGCACTTCTTCCGGGGCAACGGCATGAACCTGAACCTGGGCGCGATCCGCGACTCGGTGCTCAACAAGAGCAACGACTACACCGCGGCCTGGTCGGAAGAGGCCACCCTCATCGGCGCCCGCGGCAAGGAAGCGCTCAAGATCACGTACGGCCCGAACCTGTTCACCAGCGGCACCACGGCCAGCCAGGTCGCCGCGACGGCCGGCGCCTAAGCCGACCGGGTGACCAGCAGCGAACGGAAGGAGGTGTAGGCCGTGGTCGATTCCTACGAGCTGATCGAGGCCGGCCCGGCCTACACGCCCCTTCGCTTTGGGTTGCTGTCAGCTGTCGAACAGCCCTTGTCGCAGGATCGGTGGCGGCTCGGGCTGCTTCGGCAGCCACCCGTGTGCGACGGCGCGGACAGCATCCTTGCGTTGCCGTGCCTGGTGACGGGCGGCCCGTCGATGGTGCCGACCGTCACGGGCGCCCCGCTGATCGCGTCCGACCCGTTCCGTGTGTATGCCTGGATCCAGTGCAGCACCATGGGCTGGGGCGACGACCTCGACGCGCTGCGTGCCCGCACCCTCGCGGCGCTGACCAACGGCGAAGCCCGCTCGGTCGAGCACACCGTGTGGACCGGTGTACCTACCGCCACCGGGGTCGGCGGCGCCGGCCCCGTGTACCCGCACCTCGCGTCCAATGCCCAGGTGCTGGCCGCCCAGCAGGGCGCCGCCACCGTCGAGAAGCAGGCCGCCGCCCAGGTGCTGACGTCGGGCACAGCGCTCGACGTGGTGGAGGGCCTGGCCGTGCTCGAAGGCGCCCTGGCCAGCTGCTACGGCGCCGAGGGCGTCATTCATGTGCCCCGGGTGGCGTTGCCGCTGCTCCGAGCCCAGAACGTGATCGAGCAGCAGGGCCAGCAGCTACGCACCCTCGGCGGCAACGTCGTGGCCGGGTACGCCAGCGGCGACCGCATGGGTCCCGATGGCACCACCCCGGCAGCGGGGCAGGGCTGGTTCTACGCCACCGGCGCGGTGCAGGTGTACCGGTCGGGCATCAACGACCGCGGCCGAACCCCCGGTGAGATCGTCGGGCGCCGCGACAACAGCACGGTGTACCTGGTCGAACGCACCTACGTTGTCACCTGGGACTGCTGCCTCATCGCGGCTCAGGTGCAGTTCGGGGGCATCGTGTCGGGTGCAGTGGGGAGCGCGACATGACGGTTGAACACCTCCAGTTCATCGACGGCGACGCCTTCATGGTGGGTGTCGCCGTGCTGATGGAAGCCGGAGCCGACTGGTTCTCGGTCGGCGGCAACCAGGTGCGCATCAATGGTGGTGTCGACCTCGATGACGAGCAGCGTGCCGAGCTGGACAAGCTGACCGTGCACGCCGTGCCCGCGCTCGACGGCGCCCCCGTGGCAGCCGAGCCCCAGACCGAGTTCGTGCCGGCAACGCAGGTCGCCACGTTGGCGGCCGCCGTCGACACGCCGCCACGTACCGGGCCGGGCGCAACCCGCGACGCCTGGTCGGCATGGGCCGACCAGAACAAGGTGCCGTATCCCGAGGGCGCCTCACGAGACGAAATCATCGCCGCGGTCGACGCGGCCCGAAGCCAGGAGGCCCCCGGTGACAGCTGAGTGCATCTCCCCGATCCAGGGGTCCCGAGCCCGCATCATCCGCCTCGACAGCTGCGGCGCACCCGTTACTGGTGTCGGCAGCCTGGTGGTGTTCGACGG
>WNGB01012605.1_pt1 | contig 11466 bp, 9 predicted proteins | sample 5400681 | NCBI WGS metagenome assembly WNGB01 (sample SAMN13153367, study PRJNA577476) | soil metagenome | isolation source: 115 cm soil or saprolite under grassland replicate 2 | place: USA:California | collected 2016-06-15 | reverse complement strand
CGATCAGGAGGCGTGCCATCTTCACCTCGGCCGCCTTCTTGCCGGGTGAGGGGACGCCGAGCTCGGCCGGGTCGCGCAACTCCTCGAAAGACCTCAGGACCTCCAGCGCCAGCGCCTCCGGGCCCGGGATGAGCGCCGCCAGAAGCGGCCGCGTCCGCAGGAAGAACCGCGCGATTCCCACGCGCCTCGCCTCCGCCAGCGCGTCGCGCAACACGGAGTACGCCTTCTCGCCCCCCTTCTGGGGCGTGACGTAATACGGCTTCTCGAAGGAGAGCGGATTGAGAGAAGCCAGGTCCACGAACTGCAGGACGTCGATCGACCGGTTGCCCTCGCCGACGCTCTTCTGGACCTCCTCGAGCTCCTCCTTCTCCACGACCGCGTACTTCTTCTTCTCGACCTCGTAGCCCTTGACGATCTCGTCGTTCCCGACCTCGATGTCCTCCTCGCTGCAGAATTTCTTGTACTTGATCGGGGCCATGTCCTTCTTGTGAAGGAGCCGGAAGGAGACCCGTTCGGAAGATTCGACGGCGGCGTGCAGGCCGACCGGGATCGAAATGAGTCCGAACGTGATGTGTCCGCTCCAGATCGCACGCATCGTGAATGCTCCCGAAGGGAGTTACAGCAATGCTCTTGCCAACGCCCCCGGGCTACTGTCCTGAATCGCAACTCCCAGACAAACGCGTGGACAAATAGGTTCTGTCATCCCTTCACTCCATGTCCCTGTCATCCCTTCACTCTACGTCCCTGTCATCCTGAGCGAAGCGAAGGATCTGCTCCGGTTGCTTCGACGGATTTCCTCCAGCTCAGGGCAGGCTCTGAGCGAAGGGTACTCTCGCGCTCTCAAAACCGGAGCAGATCCCTCGTCGCTCCGCTCCTCGGGATGACAGGAAACGCTCCGCTCTTCGGGATGACAGGAAAGGCGTTGTGCCCGACGGGTTAGGTCAGGCGGTTTGCTCGGCCGGGGTTTCCGGGCGGGTGGCGGTGGGCAGGGAGGGAAGGAGAAACGAGACGGTCCTGCCGATGACCTCGGCGCTGCGCAGGATCTTGTGGTGGCCGAGGCCTTGCGTCGTGACGAGACAGGCCCCGGGCCACGACGCGGCGATGGCGCGGCCGTCCCCCAGGGGAACCTTCGCGTCTCGACGATCATGGAAGATCAGCAGTGGACCTGGAGTGGAGGGAGCGGGCTCGACCACACGCAGCTTTTCCCACGCGACTCCGTGCCGCGCCGCAAGCCGGATCTTCATCGAATCGCAGACCGGTCCCGGCATCCGGCAGATGCTCGCGAAACGGCCCGCATATTTCTCGGGATCGGAGAGGGGGGCAAGCAGGACCACGGCGCGGACGCGAAGGCCCCCACGCATCGCCAGCACGCAGGCCGCCGCGCCGAGGGAGTGGCCGATGAGACCGACGACGTTCTCGGAGTCTTCCGCCACCGCGAGGACCGCGCCGATGAAATCGGAGACGGAACAGCGCCGGCCTTCCGACGCGCCGTGACCCGGAGCGTCGAACGCGATTACGGAGAAGCCCGCCTCCGTCAGGGGAGCCACGAAACGACTCAGCCGTCCGGCATGGCCTCCCCATCCGTGAACGAGGAGCACCGCGGGACCCTCTCCCCACCGCCACGTCGCGAGCCGGGAGTTGCCGAAGAGAATGTTGCGGAATCGGCCGCGCGCAAGGATTTCACGCTCCTTGCGGGTCCGGGCCTGACGCGGAGGAGTGAGGAACAAGAGCTCCGCCCAGTGCGCCGAAAAGAAATGAGGGAAGAAACTCAGGAATCGGAAGCTCTCCCGGATGAGCAAGAGCAACAGTTTGTCGAGCCGTCGTTTCGGGATTCTCAGGATCGAAGAGCGCCTCCCGCCTCTCATGCCGGTCCTCAATGCCAATCCCGCGCCAAGTCCGCCTTTCACGCCAGGACTTTCGGCGTGCGGGCATGACTTTCGCAACCGGTGTCCACCGGAGGTGGAGAAATGCTGAGACTCGCCCTGACCTTTTTCCTCATCGGGCTCATCGCGGCCCTGCTGGGCTTCACGGGCATCGCCGGCGCTTCGTTCGCCATCGCCAAGGTCTTCGCTCTGATCTTCGGAGTGCTGTTTCTGCTCTTTCTCGTCCTGGGTCTGAGCGCGGCGAATCGGCTGACGACATAAGTCCTCACGAGTCCACGGCCTTCCGGGGTGTCGCGAGAGCGGCGCGCCGGGGCCGTGCTTTTCTCCGGCAAGCAGGGTGCCGGGAGGCCGCAAGAAGGGGAGGCGGCCGTGTTTGAGCCCCGAATCTCTCTTCTCGAAATCGTTCTGAGAGTCCTGCTGATTTACATCGAGTCGGATGGGAGGATCACGATCATCCCGAGAAGAAAAGCAGTCTCTTCCGCCTCCTCCGGCTGAGCGGCCGGCGGCCCCGCGACCGGTCGCGAACCGGCATGTGTTCTGCAGGAAGATCGGCGGGACAACTCCTTCCCCTTGATGACGATCTCAAGGAGAGACCCATCAGAGCGTTTCAGGGGTCTTCCCTGCATGAAGGAGGATTGATGGCCAAATATGGCAAGAAGGCTCAGGAAAAGGTCGAAAGGGCGATGCGGGAGCGCAAGGAGGGGAAACTGAAGTCCGGTCGCTCGGGAAAAAAGGTGACGAGCCGCAAACAGGCAATCGCCATCGGGCTCTCCGAGGCGCGCCGCGCAGGCGGAAAGGTGCCCCGGAAGAAGTCCTCTTCCTCGAAGAAGAAGTAGGAGTAGAAGCGCCGGCCGATTACGGGTCGATCGTCACTTCCGGATTCGTCTTCATCCCCATTGACCGTGACGCTGTACTTCTGGTCCCCCTCGTGAGCGACGTGGGAATGATCGATTTGCAGTGCTTTGCGGCGCCGGTCCCTGAGCAGTTCGGCGTCGGGAGCTTCTTGGCGGGCTTTCTCTTCTTCGGGTCCTTCTGGTGCTCGATGGCGATGGTGAAGTTCAGATCCGCGCCCGCAGGGTCGATCTGCCACTCCGCATACTCCTTGTTCTTGTAATGGAGAGGGACCGGTCAGGGCTCGCCGTGACCTTGTAGGTCGTCGGGTCGATCGTGAGCATGACAGGGACCTTGTTGTCCGGAGTGGGGGTCGCTGCGGGGGTCTGCGCGTTGTTCGCGGCCGTCAGGCAGAAAAAGACCAGCAAGAGAAGAGGAGCGCCCCGGGACAGGAATCGTCTTCCGTGATGTGACATCTCGTCGTCCTCCTTTTCAATCCCTTATTTCTTCACCGGCTTCCGTTGAAGTGTCTGCTGAAACTTCGGATCTTTTCGTAGACTCGCAAACTGCGGTTCGTGCCGGATCTGCACGATCGGACTGCCGGCGTCGACCGCACGCGCAATCCAATTCCAGGTCTGGTCCGCGTCGCCGGTCACGCTCGCCACGATCGCGGCATCATAGAACACGCGGGGGTCCTGCTGAGACAGCGCGAGGGCCTGACCGATCTGCTCGCGAGCGCCCGCACGGTCTTCGGTGCGCGCCAGACACACGGCGAGCCGGGCGCGGGCCGAAGGGTTGCGGGCGTTGATCTGCAGATCGGAGCGCGCGAGGTGTATCGCGCGTTCGTAGGCGACGCGCGCCCTGCCTCGCTGCCCGCTCCAGTAATAGGCATCGGCGAGGTCGGCCCAGCCATCATAGCGTTCCGGCGTCAGAGCCACGGCCTTCTCGAAATCCCGCGAGGCTTCGGCGTACTGCCCGAGAAAGAACTCTGTCGTGCCCAGGTTCGAGTAGGCCATGCTGGTGGGCTCGATCCCGAGGGACTTGCGGTAGGCCGTGAGCGCGTCCTCCAAGCGGTCCATCTGGTGGTAGGTGGCCCCCAGGTTGCTGAACGCTCGCGCGCTGTCGGGGGCGAGCTCGGTCACGCGGCGGAACATCTCGGCCGCCGGCGCGTACTGCCCGCGGTTGAAGTAGAAGCCGGCGAACTTGCTGTAGCCGAACCAGTAGGAGGGTTGAAGCTGAATCGCCCTCCCGTACATCCTCTCGGCGTTGGCGACGTCCCCGGAGGCGTCATGAGCCCTCGCCAGGCCGAGTATGGCTTCGTAATCGTTGGGCCGGATGGAGAGTGCGCGCTGGAACGCTGAGACTGCTTCCGCCGGCTGCCCGGTCCGCAAGCGCATCTCGCCAAGGGTGACGTCCACTTCGGGCAGGCTTGCGTCCAACTGCTGCGAGCGCATCGATTCGGCTCGGGCTTGCTCCGCCCAGGTCTTCTCGCGAGTCAGATTGAACTTGAAAAGATAGGCGCGGCCCAGCGCCGCGTGCACGAGCGCGGCGCCCGGCGCTTCCGACGCGAGCACCTGGAGAAGGGCAATCGCATGGTCCACGGAAGCCTGTTTGTCGTATCGCTGCAGAGAGCCGAGCGCCTCGACATACCGCACCTGCTGACTGGCGGTTTCGAGACCGGACGAGGCGGCGGTCTCCCTCCCGGAAGACAGGGGCAGTTTCAGTCTCTTCGCCACCCGGTCGGCGACCTCGTCCTGCATGCCGAAGAGATCGGAAGCCGGGCCGGCGACCTGTTCCAGGGCGAGCTGCCGTTTCTCCCCGACGTCCAAGAGCGCGAAGGTGATTCGCACCTGATCGTGCTCGCGCTGGAGCGTCCCCGCCACGACCTCGTTGGCGCCCACGCTGGCGGCCACGCGATAGGGATCGCTGAGCTTCTCGGCCGCGCCGGCCGCTACCGATGGAGCCACGACCTGGATTCCCGACGTTCTCGCCAAACGCGCGCTGACCGTCTCGGCGAGACCGTCGCCGAGAAGCTGACCGTTCCGCTGTCCGGTCAGATCCTTGAATGGCAAGACCACGATGGAGATCCGGCTGGCCGGAGCCGACGGCGCGCGGGAGAACCCCGGCCGGAGGGCGAGCCATGCCACGACGATCGCTAAGACCAGGATGGCGGCGGTCACCCAGGCGAACAGCGGCGTGCGGCCTCGCCGCCCTGTCGCGACTTTTGCGGTCGCCCCGGATCCGATTTCGGCGAGCGACTGGTCGATCTCGATTCGCGCATCCCCGATGTCCCGCAACCGCCGGCTGAGGTCCTTCTGCAGGCAGCTGTCGAGCAACTCGCGGACGCGCGGGGGCGTCGCCTTCGGCAGCGCGGTCCAATCGGGCTCGGCGGAGATCACCGACGCGATGACGTCGGAAGCCGTCTCGCCTCCGAAGGGCCGATGGCCGGAAAGCATCTCGAAGAGGACGCACCCGAAGGCCCAGATGTCGGTCCGTTTGTCCACCGGCTTGCCCCGGGCCTGCTCGGGGCTCATGAATTCCAGAGTTCCCAGGATGATGCCCGGGCGCGTTTCTTCGACCTGCGTCGGAAAGCTCGAGACGTCCCCGTGTGCGGGAGTTTCCATGACCTTGGCCAGGCCCAGGTCCAGGACCTTGATCTTTCCGTTGGGCGTGACCTTGATGTTCGAAGGCTTCAGGTCGCGATGGATGACTCCTTTCTCGTGCGCCGCTTCGAGCGCTTCCGCGATCTGCCGGCCCAGCGTGAGCGATTCGGCCAGAGGCAGCGCTCCGTTCGCCATCCTCTCGGAGAGGGTCTCTCCCGGCACGAGCTCCATGACGATGCAAGGGACGGAGCCGAATTCTTCCGCCCCGTAGATCGCGGCGATGCCGGGGTGGTTGACGGCGGCGAGCAGGCGCGCCTCCCGCTCGAACCTCGCGGCGCGCGCCGGGTCCCTGGCGAAGGACTCGGGGAGCACCTTGATTGCGACATCGCGGCCCAGGCGCGTGTCGCGGGCACGGTAGACCTCTCCCATGCCGCCCTTGCCCAGCGGATCAAGCACCTCGAAGTTGCCCAGACGTGTGCCCGGCTGCAGGGCCATGGATTCGCGCGAGGATTCTATGCTTTCCGCGAGCCCGACGTATTGAGCTACGTCAAGTAAAGGAGAGAAAAGATGGCGAACGAGAATCGCGATCGTGAGTTGATGAGAGAGAATCCTGGCCGCAGCCAGCAGACTCCGAGTAGCCAGCCGTCTCCTGCCGACCGGCAGCTCCGGCTCTCAGGAGGAGCGGAGAAGTGTGCGTTACATGATGATCATGTCGGGATCGAGTGTCACCGGCGCCCCCGTGCTTGGCGTGACAGTGACGTCATACTTGTAGCATCCGGTCTCGACAGGCTTGCCGACGGTCACGCACTGCGATCCAGTGCAAGAAATTCTTTCGAAGCCCGGGTTGCGCTTGTAGGGAATCTTGGGAAGGCTCTTGCAGGGCTGGCCTCCGGCCTCGGCATTGACCTTTACATCTAGCCTAGCCCCCGGCGGACCGACGAGGTTCCACTGGATCCGGTTTGCGGGAGGGGAACAGAAGAGGCCGAAGAAGCAGGCCTTGACCGGGTTGGGATCTACCTTGATGGTACCGTCAAACGTCACCACAACCGGCACGTTCCCAGCAGCGTCGGTCTTGGTCGGCCTGAGGCACGTCGCGCAGGACGTCCATAGGACGCACATCAGAAGGGCGCAAAGGATCAAGGGAATGCCGGGGAAAGCCCGCCGCGGGTCACGGTGAATCGGCGACATGATCTCCTCCTTTTCTTGAAACTCAAGACGATCGACTGGTCGGTTTCGGCGTGGACGCTTTCGGGAAACTCTCCTCGCGCCGGAGCGCCTCGAACTCGGGGTCGCGAGCGATCAGAGCGGCAGGATATCCCGTGGCCACGGCGCCGGCGATCCGGTCGAGCGCTTCCTGCTTTCGGCCGGCCACCGCCGCGACGATCGCAGCCCGGTACAGGATTTCCGGGGATCGGGGATCGAGCTCCAACGCGCGTTGGATTTCGCGGTTGGCGTCGTCGAGTTTGCCGGTCTTCGCGAAGCTTCGCGCCAATGTCGCGTGTACCGCCGCGTCCCGGGGGTTGATCTGGAGCGCCTGAGTTCCGAGCGCGATCGCCCTGTCGTAGGCCTTCGCTGCCCGCTCTCGCAGTCCCGGGGTCCACCTGTAGGCGTCTGCGAGGTTGAACCAGAGCTGGTAATCATCCGGAATCCTCTTGACCGCCTCTTCGAAGGCCTTCGCGGAGGCGACGTAGTTGCCGACGGAAAACTCCAGCGTCCCGAGGTTGGAATAGGCGAAGCCCGTGGGCTGGAGGCGAATGGATCGCTGAAACGCGGCACGGGCGTCGTCGGGCCTTTGCAGGAAATAGAAGGCGGCTCCCAGGTTGAAATAGGCGCGCGAGTTGTCGGGGCTCAACTCGGTGACGCGCTTAAAGGCGTCGCCCGCCTTGTCATAGCGAGCCTGTTGCAGGTGGAGCTTTCCGAGACTGTTGTACGCGCTCCAGTTGCCGGGTTGGAGGTGGATGGCGCGCTCGTAGCTGTGCTCCGCTTCGGCCGTCCGTCCGAGCGCCTTCTCGGCATCTCCGCGGCCGATCATGGCGGCGGCGTAGTCGGGCTGCAGTTCGAGTGCCTTGTTGAACTCCTGGAGAGCATGGTCCGGGTTCCCGGTGCGGTTTCGGATTTCTCCCAGGGTGACATGCACGTCCGGGAGATCGGCGTTGATCTCGCGGGCGCGTTCGCAGGCCGCGAGCGCCTGATCCGACCAGGTTTTCTGCTTGGTCAGGTCATACTTGTAGAGGTAGGCGCGAGCGAGGGCGGCCTGCACGAGCGGGGAACGCGCTCCTTCATCGAGTAGAGACTGGAGGATGCGACTCGCCGCGTCGACGGAGTCTGTCCTTTCGTAGCGTTGCAGCAATCCCAGGGCCTCGAGGTAACGGTCCTGCTGCGAGGGTCCTTGAAGCCCGGTCATCGAAGGGGCCGGCAGTTGGGCCCCGAGGCACCGCGCGACCTTCTCGGCCATCTCGTCCTGGATCCTGAAGAGGTCGGCTCGCGGCCCCGTGATCTGATCGGACAGCAGTTGGCGCCTGCTCTCGACGTTCTCGACGAAGAATGTCAAGCGTACCGTGGCGGCCTCCCGCTGGAACGTCCCGCGGACCAGGAGACTCGCATGCAAACGGCGGGCGGCCCCATAAGGATCGGCGTTTCGTTCCCTTGCTTCGGCCGCGGCAGAGGAAGCGACGACCTGAATGCGCGGATCCTGTCCGACCCGGGCGCTGACCGTTTCGGCAAATCCGTCGGCAATGAGCTGCCCGTTGGTGTCACCGCTCAGGTCTTTCAGGAAGATGGCGAGGTACTTTCTTTCCGGGACCGGCGGGGCGCCGGCCGGGCTAGGCCGGAATGAGCGGATACCCAGCCAGAGACCCGCGGCCAGGATGACCACGATCACTCCCGAGAGAAGGTTCCGGCGGCGGCGTAGCGGACTCGCATCGTCTGTCTTCGTTTCTGGAGTCTTCGTTTCTGCGCCAGAGAGTACCCGCTCGATGTCATGGCGCGCGTCGCCGATGTCGCGCAGGCGTCTGTTCGCGTCTTTCTGCAGGCATCGCGCGAGCAGCTCGCGCAGGCGCGGGGGAGTCGCCGCCGGAAGCAGGCTCCAGTCCGGCTCCGCCGAGAGGATCGCCGCGAAGACGTCGGTGGAGGTTTCGCCGATGAACGCGCGCCGCCCCGAGAGCATCTCGTAGAGGATGCAGCCGAAAGCCCAGATGTCCGTGCGCTTGTCCACCGGCTTGCCGCGCGCCTGCTCGGGGCTCATGAACTCGACGGTGCCCAGGATGACGCCGGGGCGCGTTTGATCGTCGACCTGCGTGGGAGATTGCGAGAGATCTTCCCCTGAGGGGACTTCCATCGCCTTGGCGAGTCCGAGGTCGAGGACCTTGATCTTGCCTTCGGGCGTGACCTTGATGTTGGAGGGCTTCAGGTCCCGGTGGATGACGCCCCTCTCGTGCGCCGCCTCGAGCGCCTCGGCGATCTGCCGCGCGAGATCGCAGGCCTCCTCGAGAGGCATCGGGCCGCGAGCAATTCTCTCGGTCAGAGTCTCTCCGGGGACGAGCTCCATGATGATGCACCGCAGGGAGTCGAACTCCTCCGCGCCGTAGATCGCGCCGATCGCGGGGTGATTGATCGCGGCGAGCAGGCGCGCCTCCCGCTCGAACCGCGCGGCGCGGGCGGGATCCCGGGCAAACGACTCGGGGAGCACCTTGATCGCGACGTCCCGGCCCAGGCGCGTGTCGCGAGCCCGGTAAACCTCTCCCATGCCGCCCGCCCCGAGCGGACCCAGGACCTCGAAGCTGCCCAGACGAGTGCCCGGCTGCAGGGCCATGAATTGCGTAATGGATTGTATGCCTTCGGGGGAAAGGCAGACGACTTCTTGTCATTCTGAGGTCGCCGGCTCGCCAAAGCCGCTATGGCGACGGCGCGAGCGAAGCGACGAAGAGTCTGCTCCTGTCTGATCGGCTGATGGTGGCCAGGGCAGATCCTTCGCTTTCTCCTTCGCTGAAGCTTCGGAGGACGGGTTGCTCAGGATGACAGAGTCACATTTCTTGTGATTGCTCAGGAAGCCTGCGAAAGAGAGTGCTCACAGGTCGCCCAGACGTCGGAGCTTCTCCTCCACTTCTCGCAGAAGCGCACGCGGGAGGACGCGCAAACCTCGGACGAACCGGCGGTTGTCGATGGCGCGGCTCTGGTCAATCATGACCTCGCAGTCTTCCCGGTTTCCGGCGATACCTCGGGGAAGCTGAACACGTAAGAGGTTCTCTCCCGAAAGACGAGTCGTGCACGGCAGGACCCAGGTTGATGGGTGCTGCGTCTGGTTGAGCAGATCCGTCTGAATCACCAACACCGGCCGGATCTTGCCGGGCCCACTGCCACGGCGGGGATTGAGGTCGGCCATGTAAAGCCATCCCCGCCGAATCCTCACGACTCGCCGAGGCCTTCGCCGACGAGGGTGTCGAGTTCCTTCAATTCTTGTGCGAGTGATTTGCGGGTGGCCAGGGATGCGCGCCGGTAGGCTTCCCGCATCGTCTCCCGATCCGTAGTTTCCTGGAGCAGGCGAAGGCCGCGTCGAACGACTTCGACCTTGCTCTTGGCCTTTAGCTTCGCCTGGAGCGAAAGGACGAGCCTCAGCTCATCCGCGGGGAGCGTGATGCTCGACTTGGTATTCGATTTCATACCGAAAAGATGCCTCAACCAACGGACTTGTCAACTCGATGATGCAGGGGAATTACGGCCGACTTCTGGGTCAGACCGCGTCCGAGTATCCCGGGACCTTGCTTAAAGGCTCGCGGCTTTCTGTTATCCCAAGGAGCGAAGCAACGAGGGATCTGCTCGGCTAAGGCCGGTCCGGGGGCAGATCCCTCGCTTCGCTCGGGATGACAGAAAGACTTAGTTCACGTTCGACTCAGCGCACTAGGGACGGCTCGTCTTCTCCTTCCAGCTCCTGACCGTGATCTTTCTCCCGAGTCCGAGGCCTGGGTTCTGAGCCCCGCCCGACCAGAAGATACCGGATGCCTCTCCAGTACCCGCCACATAGCCGGTCTCTCCTGTGATGAACAAGGCATTCGACTGCGTTTGCCCCCGGTCCGATGAGCCGAGGGGGTATGCGTTTCCGGTGGAGTAGAAGACACTGTACTGCCGGGACACGCCCGCCGCGCCCGTACACTTGGAGGTGTTCGCGCAGGCGTCGCCGCCGGCCACTATCGAGGCCGGGTTGAATGTCGGAAAGCGAATGATTCCGCCGACCGTAAGGGAGTCCGCGACCACGCGCTCGCCGTTTATCAACTCAAGGAACCATCCTTTGGCCGGCGCGGAAGAGGCCGCGGAAGCGGTCGGGGATGCGATGAGCAGCAGGCCGGGGGTGCTCTCCGTCGTCGTCGAGGTGTTTGCCGCGTCAGCGATGTAGTAGAAACGTTGTGGGTAGTTGAGGCTTGAGGAGTCCACCGTCGCGAGGATATCGTCGCGGTCTCCCGTGCCAAACGCGATTCCCAGGGCCGGCTTGCCTCCCGCGTTGTAGCCGAGGTTGATTGCCTCCGGGCGGTGGTAGATGGGGAAGAAGGGGGTCGTAGCGGGCGCCGTCGGCTGCGGGGCCTGGAACAAGAGGAATGGCTTCCCGGAGCCGGAGACCAGGTCGAGCTTGTTGTCGAAGCGGCCGGCCAGCGACGGCGAGAGCTTGCGCAAGTCCGTCAGATCAATGCGCCAGAGCTGCCCTTTCAGGTCTCCGACGTAAATCAGGTCAAGGTAGCCGTCGGCGTCGAAGTCCAGTGCCGCGGGCCCTGACGGGATGGAGCCGAAGTTCACGGTGACGTTGCCCGAGCCGAAATCGGCGGTGCCCGAGTTGACCTTGTACAGGACGAAACCCGTTTCCACGTCCACCATATAGAGCCAGTTGCCTCGCCGGTTACAGGTCGGGGCACATGAGGTATTCAGCCGCTCGCGGTCGAATCCACCGCCAAAGATCGTGACGTAGTGGTCCTCGAAGGTCGGCAGGGGCGGGCTCGTGTTACCGCAATTAACCCCCGTACAGACCTTCACCCGTCCCATCGCCGCCTTGGACCAGGTCTCGCCCATGTCGGGAGCGCCGTTGGAATCGGCGTCAGTCGTGTCCGTGATCTCCCAGAGGACCGTTGGCCAATCGCGCGCACAGGTGGCATCGCCCGAGGCGT
>WNGB01012603.1_pt1 | contig 11467 bp, 13 predicted proteins | sample 5400681 | NCBI WGS metagenome assembly WNGB01 (sample SAMN13153367, study PRJNA577476) | soil metagenome | isolation source: 115 cm soil or saprolite under grassland replicate 2 | place: USA:California | collected 2016-06-15 | reverse complement strand
GTCGATCGCGCCGACGAACTCCCGCAGGTTATCGAGTGCCATAGTGCAGGGCGCAGATGCCGCCGGTCAGGCGCTCGAACCCGACGCGCGAGAATCCGGCGGCTCTGAGCCGTTGCGACAGCGCTTCCGGCTCGGGAAACGCGAGCACCGACTCTGGCAGGTAGGTATAGGCGTCTCTATGTTTCGACACGAGCCGGCCGATGGCGGGGAGAATTCGCCGGAAGTAAAAGAGATAAATCGCGCGTAACGGCGCGAAGCGAGGCGTGGCGAACTCGAGGATGACGAAACGCGCACCAGGTTTCAGGACCCGGGCCGTTTCGCTCAGGCCGCTATCGAGATCGGCGAGATTGCGGACGCCAAATCCCACCAGCGCGCCGTCGAACCGCGCCGCGGGAAACGGCAGCGCCAGCGCGTCGGCGGCGATCGGGACGATGCGGGAAGCCTTGTCCCTGCCCTGCGCCAGCATCGGCACGGCGAAGTCGGCGCCGATCACGCGCCCGCGGAAGCCGTCACGCCGCGCCAACTCGGCGGCGAGATCGAGTGTGCCGGCGCAGAGATCGAGATACGTTCCGTCGGGTTTCGCTTCCCAGCCGAGCCGCGCCACGGCGGCGCGACGCCAGGACCGATCCACGTTGAGACTCAGCAGATGGTTCAGGAAGTCGTAGCGCGGGGCAATCGCCGTGAACATGCCACGGACGTAGGCTGGAGACCGACCCATAGGCGCGAAAGATAGGCCGGACCACCTGAGCGACGCCAGCGATCAGCAGGTCGTCGCGTGGGCAAAACAGGGACACGACGCGGCATTCCGCGAGCTCGTCCGTCGCTACGAGCGGCCGGTGTTCTCGCTGCTCTATCGGATGGTGCGCGATCGCGCGCTCGCCGAGGACCTCGCCCAGGAAACGTTCATCAAAGTGCTGAACGGGATCAAATCGTACCGGCCGGAATTCAAGTTCTCATCGTGGATTTTCAAAATCGCGAACAACGCGGCGATCGATCACTTGCGGCGCAAGAGCATCGACACGCTCTCGCTCGATGGCGCGCCCAGCGCCGAGACCCCCGAGCAGATGCGCGCCACCTCGCTGCAGCTGGGCGATCGCGCCGAAAGCCCGCTCGACGAGGTGGAGAGCCGGGAGCTCGGAACGGCGATCGAGCGGGCCATCGCCCGGCTCCGGCCGGAATACCGGTCCTGCATCCTGTTGCGCCACGTGGAGGGGTATTCCTATGAGGAAATCGCGGATACCCTGGAGTTGCCGTTAGGAACGGTGAAAACCTATATCCATCGGGCCCGTAATGAATTGCGTGGTTATCTGGAAGATCGCCGGGACTGAAACCAGGGCCGAAACCGGGCCGTAGGACACCCAATGACTGACATCTCCAAGCACCTGACTACTGACGAAATCGAGCTCTGGGCACAGGGCCTCCTGCCTGCCGCCCAGGCGATCCATATCGCCGATTGCTCGCTGTGCCGTACCGAAGCCGACCGCGAGCGTAAGGTTATCCTCGAGCTGGTCCAGCTTCCGAAGTTCGCGCCGAGCGCCGGGTTTGCTGACCGCGTGATGGCGCAGGTGAAGATTCCGACGCCGTCCGGCGACTGGATGCCGTAACGATCACATGGGGGTCGCAGGCAATGTTGTAGGGGCGCAGCATGCTGCGCCCCTACGTGTTTTAGGCCCGCACCGCCGCCCCCACACCCAGCCCCAGCAGTCGTGTCGCGCTCCCGTCCCGCACCGCAATCTCGACCGTGCCGGCCGATCCCGTAAACGCCACCAGCGCCCCGGATGCGACATCCGCGAACGTGCGGCGCAGCGGACCGACGGCTACACCTCCTACTTGAATCGTCGCTCCGGGCTTCAAGGCATTGGGTGAAATGTTCGAGACCAGCGTCCCGAAACGATCGACATAGAGCACTTCCCCCACGACCGCATCGCCGTCGGTCTTCGGGATCGGCAACGGCGCAAAGAGCGGATCGGTGATTGGCGTGCCGAGCGACTCGAACGGTCCTCCCGTCGCCAGCATCCCCGCCGCGGGCGCAAAGACGTCGCGGCCATGGAACGTAGGCGCGGCATCAGCGAGCACGGGAATGGAGATGAACTGGGCGTTCAAGGAGAGGAAAGAGAGGAGCCCGTTGTCCGGCGCCAGAAAGTACCGACCAAATCGCATTGCGCCGAGTACGCGACGCTCTGTTCCCACACCGGCATCGACGACGGCGACGTAGACTGAGCCTTCCGGGAAGAACATCCAGGTCCGACTGAGGATGTACTGGGCGGCACGCACGTCGCCGGGCGACACTTGATGGGTGATATCCACCAGGGTCGCATTGGGAGCGTACGTCGAGAGCACGCCCTTCATCTCCGCGACGTAGCTGTCGGCGGTGCCGAAGTCAGTAAGCAGCGTGACAATCGTCATGGGTCAGACCCTGACGGTACGCCACCGCCCGCCTTTCCAGAAGAGGACCATGGCCACGCCGCGCGAGATCGCGGTCACACTCAAGGCGAGCCAGATCCCCAACAGCCCGATCGCCCCCGACCACCACGCGGCGAGGGGGATTCGCATCCCCGTGAGCGTCGTGCTCACGACCTGCGGCCAGAAGGTGTAGCCCGCGCCGGCCAGCGCGCCCTCGAGGATCAGCTCGAAGCTTTGGCCGATCTGGGCAAGCGCGATGACCCGCAGATACAGCACACCATCGGCGATCACCTCCGGATCGCGCGTGAAGAGTGAGACCAGGCGGGCGGGAATGAGCAGAAAGGCGATCGCCGTCGTCACGGTGACGACGAGGCAGTAACCCACCGTCAGCCGGACGGCCTCGCGGGCCCGCGCCTCCTGCCGCGCACCGAGGTTTTGGCCGACGAGCGCGCTGGCCGCGAGGGCGAAGCCGCTGATCGCGATGAAGCCGAGCCCTTCCATTTTATGGCCGACACCCAGCGCGGCGAGCGCCGGCGTCCCGAACCGCGACGTGAACCGCGTCAGCCACATGTAGATGACCGAGAGCAGCACCCCCGCCAGTGACAACGGCGCACCGATGCGGACGATCGTCGGGAGCGCGCGCCAGTCGGGAGCGGCGACGCGCAGCAGCCCCCGCCGCAGCGCAATGACGAGCCCGAGCAGGAAGCCTCCTCCGCGCACCATGACCGACGCGAGCGCCGCGCCCTCGACGCCGAGCTGTGGGAACGAACCGAGGCCGATGATCAGCAGCGGGTCGAGCAGAATCGAGACACACACCGAGCCGGCCAGCATCAAGAACGGCGTCCGCGTATCACCGGCCGCGCGGAACGTGGCCTCGATGGCGAAGAACCCGAACACCAGCGGGGCACCCAGCAACCAGGTGGAGAGATAGGCGCGCCCGAGGCTAGCCACCTCGGGCGGCACCGCCATGAGGCGGAACATGGTGCCGGCAAGCAGCTCGCCGGCGACGCTCACCACCAGTCCCGCGACCAGCGCATACCCGACCGCCGCCGCGGCGGCACGCGCCGCGCGCTCGGGGTCGCCTTCGCCATGGCGCCGCGCCGCCACGGCAATCAGTCCGATCTCGACCATTTCGCCGAGACTCAGGGCCACCCACACGTAGAATCCGGACGTCGACACCGCCGCGAGCGCGGCAGGACCGATCAGCCGGCCGACCCAGATGCTGTCGATCAGGTTGAAGGAAAAGTGGCACGCCATCATGGCAACGGCGGGAAATGCGAGTCGTAGAACGACGGGCCGCAGCGGACCGGTCGTGAGCGACCCCACCGGTGGCGGACTAGCGGGCGTAGCGCGCTACCAGGACCAGCGCGTCATCGTTGCCCTTGATGTGGCGGGTGATGACGAAGTCGGCGATCTCCTGCGGAGTGTTCGAGAGCACCAGCGATTCCGCAAATCCGTCGTTGATCCCATCGGAAAACAGAATCACCGTATCGCCCAGCGCCAGCGGCACGGAGCGCGTCGTGGGGCGGGCCGGCTCGGCGCCGATGAAGCCGGCGTTCGGCACGAGCGTGACGCGCGACGGGCGGTTCCCGAGATCGGCGCGTAACAGGACGCCCCCGATGTTGCCGACGCCCAGCCACGTCATCGTCGCGGCCTGGGGGTCGAGATACGCGAGGCCGAGCACGACGCCGCGCAGTCCCACCAGGGCATCGTGGCTGCGGCGGACGAGATCGATCAACGGCTCGCGCGAGTAGCGGTCGAGCGCGCCGACCGCGGCGTGCGCCGCGGACGCGGCCTCCTGGCCGTGGCCGAGGCCGTCCACGACCGCGATGAGCGTCCCCTTGCCGACTCGCTTGATGAGGCAGAGATCGCCGGACTCGGACTGCCCGGGGTGCGGCAGCGTCGCGAACGCGGTCTCGATCTTCACATGACGCGACGCCACTTCTTCATGGTGACCGTCGTGCCGTGCCCGACGACCGAATCGACGGCGAATTCGTCCATCAGCCGCTTCGCGCCCGGGAGGCCGGCGCCGACGCCGTGCGAGGTCGAGTAGCCGTACTGCATCGCCCGGTCGATGTCGGGAATGCCGGGGCCTTGATCGGTCGCGACGATGGAGACGCCCTGGCGGTCGCCGTTTTGGACGAGACTCAGTGTAATCTCGCCCTTCTTGGCGTACATCAGGATGTTGCGGGCGATTTCCGAAATGGCGGCGGCGATGACCGTCTGCTCGCCGCTGGTGAATCCGGCGACGGCGGCTAACGCCCGGCCTTGTTGTCTCGCTTCAACGACATCAACGTCCGCGGCGATCGACAGTCGCAGCTCTTCACCCACGGGTGCTCGGCTTCTTGGGTTTGGTGTCGAACGTCCGCTCTTCGGTGCGGCGATTGAGGAAGGCGAGGCCTTCTTCGAGGTCCAGCACGGTCGCGACACCTTTCAGCGTCAGGCCGAGCTGCACCATCGCGAAGGCGACGTCGGGCTGAATGCCCACGATCACGGTCTCGGCACCGCGCAGGCGCGCCATGTGCGCGATGTCGCGCAGCGTGCGCACGGCGAACGAGTCCATGACGTCGAGCGCGGTGACGTCGACGATCACGCCGCGGCAGCGCGACCGCCCGACCTGCGCGATCAGCGCTTCACGAAGATGGGATAAGTCGGCGTCAGTGAGGGCGGACTGAATCGAGGCAATGAGAAATTGCCCCTGCCGCAGAATCGGTACTTCCACAGCGACCTCCGGCTAGCGCTGAGATTCTGGGGCGATCTCGCGAACTTGCGTCGTCGGCGCGGCGCGATCCGCGAGCAACCGCTCCGCCTCTTCGATGCCTCCCTGCAAGTCACCCACCGTCGCCATTTCGCTCAGGTCGACCCCGATCGTCACCAGGGTCTGCGCGATTTCGGGCGACAGGCCCGTCACGATCACGGTGGCGCCGAGCAGGCGCGACGCTTCGACCGTCTGCACGAGGTGGTTCGCGACGCCGGAGTCCATGGCCGCCACACCGGTCACGTCGATCACGACGACCTTGGCGCGGTTGGCGCGGATCGCGCGCAGCAGCTGTTCGGTCAGCTGGCGCGCGCGCTGCGGGTCGATGACGCCGATGATCGGCAGAATGAGCAGCCGCTCGCGCACCTGGAGCACCGGCGTGGACAGCTCCCGGATCGCTTCCTGTTGCTGCCGGATGATGCGCTCCCGCTCTTCCACGAATCCGACGGCCACCGTGTTCGCGATGCGGTTCGCCGCGGGCTCGTAACTGTCCAAGATCCGGTTCAGCTTTTCGACGTTGTCTTGGTATTTGGTGAACAGCGAGCGGGCGAGTACGTCACGCAGGAGCAGCACGATGCCGACGACTTCGTCGGTTTCGACGCCTCGCGGAATGATGCGCTCCGAGAGGCGCCGCGAGTACGCTTGCAGGGCCTCGAAGGTGCCGGTCTCGAGCGCTTCCACGTAGTTGTCGTAGACCGCGGTGGCTTCGGCGAAGATTTCCTCTTCCGTCATCGCCGTCAGCAGCTCCGCGCGCGTGATGCGGCGCGCCCACTCCTCGCGCAGCTGCGTGCGATTCTGTCGCAGGTGCGCGACCAGCTCGCGCAGCAGCCCGGCCGACGATTCCGACAGCGCCGAGGCTTCCGACGCGCGCGTCGAGACGCTCATGCTTTTCTTGGTTTCCATGGCTCCTAACCTAGTGGTGGCCACTTAGGGAGCAAGGCCCACGGCCCTGCTTTTGCGGCGTTCCTTGGTCTCGTACAACGCGACATCGGCTGCGTTTAGGAGGGCTTCCACGGTCTCACCGTGGCCGGGGTAGACGGCTACCCCCGCACTGATCGACAAGTTCGGCTTTTCCGCGTCCGTGGCCAACCGGTCCGCCACCCCGCGCGCCACGTGCCACGCGGCCGCCTCCCCCGTCTCGGGAAGCACGAGGGCGAATTCATCGCCCCCGAACCGGGCCGCCGTGTCCGTGGCGCGACAGGAGCCGAGCAGCGCCTCCGCGACGCGGCGGATCGCCAGGCTGCCGGCGAGGTGCCCGTGGCGGTCGTTGATCTGCTTCAGGCCGTCGAGATCGAGCAACACGACCGCCAGCGGCTGTCCGGTGCGGCGCGAGCGCCGGATCTCGGACTCGAGCGATTGAATCAAGTGGCGGTGATTGGCGAGCCCCGTCAGCGGATCGGTGACCGCGAGCTCGCGCCACGTACCCTGGATGTCGCGCTGGGCCGCCACCGCGGCGGCGAGCACGAGACTCGTCACCGCGGTGCTGCCGGTCCACACCTGCAGCAGCACCAACGACTCGTTGGTGGCGTAGACGGAGAACGGACCGACGCCGGAGAGCGTGCGGGAGATCGCGATCGCGGACACGATGAGCATCGTGGTCGCGGCCTCGCGCGGGCCGAAGCGAAACGCCACCCAGATCATCACGGGCCAGAGCAGGACCGTCAACGGGTAGTGCCGCGACGGAAACAGGCCGCCGAACAGCGCCAGCGTCACCAGCGCCGCGACGACCGCGAGCGCGACGGCCTCCACCACCTGTCGCTCGTTCCACGCCGGGCCGAGTTTGACGCCGATCCAGAGAATCAGCGCGGGCGCGACGACCATGTCGCCGACCCCGTCCCCGAGCCACCACGTCAACCAGACGCGCGGCGCGTCGTCCGCCGACACGAGACCGCCCAGCGCGAGCGAGGCGACGCCGATGGACGCGGCGACCGTCGTGCTGACGATCGCGGCGAGCACCGTGAACCGGATGATGTCGCGCACGCGATCGAACACCCGTCCCCCGCGCGCGAACCGGTTGACCAGGTACGCCGCGAGCAGCCCTTCCACTGTATTGCCGGCCGCGATGCCGATCGACGGGAACACCGCGCCGGTTGTGGTGATATTTGCGAAGAACGCGCCGGCGAGGATCGCGGGCCAGACGCCGTAGCCAAGCAGCACGAACGCGGCGAGCGCGATACCGGCGGGCGGCCAGATCGTGGTCACCGAACTGTTGATGTATGCGAATCGGAGGCCGAGCTTCGCGGCGACGTAGTAGACGGCGGCGAGGCCGAACAGCAGCGCTATCCGTCGTAAGGACTGGCTCATCGGGCCTAGACTAAAAGAGCGAGTCGTCATGAATCACCTAATCCCCCCGATGAATGTCCTGATTCCCCGCCACAAATAGATTAGGCCCAAAAAAGGAGGGGACCGTGCCCTGGATCACTCGCCGCGTGGAGCGTCGGATCTCGTCCGATCGTAGGCGCGGATTGGAGAGGCGGGCCGCAGAGCGCGACTCGATGAGGCGCCGGGGCGCCGTTCGCCGCGCCCACGACAGAGGGATCACCGTCCGACTGACAAAGCGCGAACAGGAGATCAAAGCGCTGATTGCGGCTGGGCTCGGCAACAAGGAGATCGCGCGGCGGCTCCACATCGCGACGAACACGGTGAAGAGCCACGTGCACAACATGCTCGGCAAACTCGCCGCGCTCACGCCGCCCGATCGGCGCCGGTCCGGCAACCGCCGCCGCCGCGGCACGAGCCGACGCTCCTATCGCTTCAGCCGCTGAGGTCCTCGCGGGCACTTCCCGCAAGAAGCGCTGAAACACCGGATTCCGGGGATAGCGCGCGGCGAGGCCTTCGACATAGCCGCGCGCTTCGCGCTCCAGGACGGCGCGCCCGGCGGGATCGCGCGCGGCTTCGCGCAGCAACGCGGCGGCCAGGACCCAGGTGCCCTCGACGCTCGCCAGGTCGCCGTCGTGCGCGGCGCGGCGCATGTAACGAATCCCACGTGCCGCGTTGCCGCCCCCCAGACCGATGAGGCGCGCGAACAACCGCGCCAGCGCGCCGGCGCGGGCCAGTCCATAGTCGTACACGCCCAGTCCCAGGTAGCAGTCGGTGCACGAAGAATCCGCCGCGAGCAGCCGCCGATAGATGTCGCGCATCGCTTTCGCGTCTCTCGCCGCGCTGTAGCCGTGCCCGTGTTCTTCGCGCTGGCGTGCCCGATACCCGAGCGCCGTGGCCAGCCAGAAATCCGCGGCTGGGCCCGAGGTGCGCGCCCGCGCCATCGCTACGCCGAGCAGGGAGTCGATGCGTGGGAGGGCGAAATCGGCGGAGTCCAGCGCCGACGCCCACCAGATGTAGGCACCCGCCTGGAACACGACCGGCGCGGGATCCGTCGGTTCGCGGGCGGCCAACGCCGCGAAGTAGGCCGCCGCGTTTTCGAAGTCGCCGCCATACAGCGTATCCAGCCCCGCGCGCAGGGCATGCAGGCCGTCCGGCGGCCCGGCGACAGGCGGCGCGCTCTGCAGGGCCAGCACGATCGCCGCGAGCACCCGCACGTCAGCGGGGCGGCGGCGCGGTAATCGGCACAGCGGGCGCGAGGTCCGCCGTGCGTGTGACGACGGTCCGGGCCAGCTCGCGCAACGCGATCCCGGCCGGCGAATCGGGCTGACTGACGATGATCGGCTCGCCGCGGTCCGCGAGCTCCGCCATCCCCGCCTGCAACGGAATCTGGCCCAGGAGCGGGACGCCCAGCTCGGCAGCGAGGCGGCTGCCACCGCCCGCGAGAAACACCTCGGAGTGCTGGTGGCAATGCGGGCAAACGAAGTAGCTCATGTTCTCCACGATCCCGACCACGCCGACGCCGACGCGCTCGAACATCTTCGCGCCGCGCAGCGAATCGCCGACCGCCATCTCCTGCGGCGTCGTCACGATGATGGCGCCGTGGAGGCGCACGATCTGCGTGAGGGAGAGCTGCGCGTCACCCGTGCCGGGCGGCAGGTCGACGAGGAAATAGTCCAGCTCGCCCCACGCCACGTCGCGCAGGAACTGGGTGATGATCTTCATGATGATCGGACCGCGCCAGATCGCCGGTGCATCGCGTTCGACGATGAAGCCGAGCGACATCAGCTTCACGCCGTGGGCCTCGAGCGGCTGGATCTTGCCGCCCTGCACCTCCGGCTTGGCATTGGCGCCGAACATGCGCGGGATGTTGGGGCCGTAGATGTCCGCATCCATCAAGCCGACGCGGTGTCCCTCCCGGGCCAGCGCCGCCGCGAGATTCGTGGACACGGTCGACTTCCCGACGCCGCCTTTGCCGCTCGAAATCGCCAGCACTTTTCCCAGCGCCGGCATCTCGTCGGCGGTCGGAGGCGGAGGTGGGGCAGTCGGACGGTCGGACGGTCGGACGGTCGGTTGTACGCGACCGTCAGCCGAGTCTACGACGTTCATCTTTACCGCCGTCACGCCGGGGACGCCTTCGACCGCCTTGCGCGCCTGGCGCGCGAGCGACCCGGGGTCCTCGCGCGTGAGCACGAAGGTGAACGTGACCGCGCCAGTCGAGTCGACGGTGACGTCCTTCACCATCCCGGCCGCGACGATATCGCGGCCGTGGCGGGGATTCGTAATTCCGCCCAGCGCCCGCTCGACGTCCGTTTTGATCGTCTGTCCACTCACGCGGGCTGGCCATTGGTGAGGAACGCGCGCGCGGCGCTCAGCACCTTCTCCTCCACCTCCGCCATGGTGCCCGGCAATGACGCGCCCGCGGCGCGATGATGACCGCCGCCGCCGAATTGATGGGCGAGCGCCGCGACGTCCACTTCGCCCATCGAGCGGAATGAGACTTTGACGCGGCCGTTGCCGATGTACCGGAACAGGAGCGCCATGCGGACCCCCGCAATCGAGCGCGGGAATTCGACGATGCCGTCGAGATCATCCGCGGTCACGTCGTGACGGCGCAGCGCGTCCGCCGGCACGCTCACCCACGCCAGCCCGGCCTCCGGCTCCACGACCAGGGTCTGCAACACTTCCGCGAGCAGGCGCACGCGACCTTCCGGCGCGCTCGCATAGACCGACGCGTAGATCGATTCAGGGTCGACGCCTTTCTCGAGCAATGCCGCGGCGACTCGCAGCGCGCGCGCCGTCGTGTTCGAGAAGCGGAATCCGCCCGTGTCGGTGAGCAGCCCCACGTAGAGCGCCTGCGCGACCTCGGGCGTCAGCGGCCAGCCGGCCACGCTCGCGAGATCGAATACGAGCTCGGCGGTGGCGGTCGCTTCCGGCGCGATGAGGCAGGGGCCCGGGGGCAGTTTCACCGGCCCGACATGATGATCGATGCAGACCAGGGGCGGCTGTCGCTTGTTGATCACCGCCGCCAGGTTGCCGAGCCTGCTGAGGTCTCCGATGTCCAGCGATGCCACGAGATCGGCGCGCTCGATCTCGCGCACCGCATGGTCGCTCGCATCGGCGCCCTCAGGAAGCAGGAAATGGAAGCGCTCGGGGATTTCGGTGGGATTGGCGATGATCACCGAGACACCGCGGGCGCGCAGCAGATACCACAACCCGATCTCACTGCCGACACCGTCGCCGTCCGCGTTGACATGCGTCGTCAAAACGACGTGGCGGGCGCTCGTGAGCGCCGCCGCCACGTCGCGCGCCGCCTGGGCACGATCCGGTGGAACCGGAACGCCGTTCGGGTGCATTGCGGGGAAGATAATCGCCTCGTACCCGGCGCCGATCTAGCTCCTTTGGACGTGTTTCGACCGGCGCCGGTGTTGCTCCGCGTGTTTACCGGCGCGGCGGCTGGCCTCGCGGCGCCCCCCCCCCACCCCCACCACCGCCCATGCTCGGCGGTCCGCCCGCACCACCCGCCAGCTCCTTCTGCAGGCGGCTGTGTTTCCGGCTATACCCAAAGTAGATCGCGAAACCGATCAACAGCCACACGATCAGCCGAATCCACGTGTCCCCCGGCAATGTGGCCATCAGACCCAGGCAGCACACCACGCCCAGGATCGGCACGGCGGGGACCCATGGTGTGCGGAAGGGACGGTCGAGGTCCGGCCGCTTCTTCCGCAACACCCAGACGCCTGCGCAGACCAGCACGAACGCGAGCAGCGTCCCGATGTTCACGAGCTGGCCGAGCAGCTGGAGCGGCAACAGTCCCGTGGCGAGGCTCACCGCGATGCCGGTGAAAATCGTAGACAGGTAGGGTGTGCGGTATTTGGGATGCACCGCGCCGGCCCATTTCCCGAGTAGCCCATCGCGCGACATCGAGTAGAACACGCGCGACTGACCCAGGAGCATCACGAGAATCACGGACGCGAGGCCGAGCAC
>WNGB01015298.1_pt1 | contig 11468 bp, 15 predicted proteins | sample 5400681 | NCBI WGS metagenome assembly WNGB01 (sample SAMN13153367, study PRJNA577476) | soil metagenome | isolation source: 115 cm soil or saprolite under grassland replicate 2 | place: USA:California | collected 2016-06-15 | reverse complement strand
GAGAGCGAATGGGCCGAGGTGATCGCTGTCGTTCCCGCGGACACCGACGACCGTCTGGCGCGTGCCGCCGAGGCGCTCACCTCCGAGCTCGAACAGGAGCTGACCGGATTCGCGATCACCGTTTCCCGCAGCAGGGTGGTCACCGATCCGGTTGACCTCTACCGAGCCGGGCACGAGGCCCGTCTCGCCGCCAACGTCGGCGCGGCGGAGGGCGCGCGCCTGCTCGCCTTCGAGGACACCGGCGCCTACCGGCTGCTGCTGCCGGCGATGAGCGAGGACCCTGCCGAGCTCGAGCGCTTCTACGCCGAGACCGTCGAGCCGCTGGTCGCCTATGACGAGCAGTACGAGACCGAGCTGCTGACGACGGTCGAGACCTATCTCGATAACGACGGCAACGTGGCGGCGACGGCGCAGCGTCTGTTCACCCACCGCCACACGATTCGCTACCGGCTGGAGCGGGCGAAGGAGCTCTGCGGTCATGACGTCACCTCGACCGAGGGGCGCGAGAAGCTCGGGCTCGGGCTGAAGGCGATGCGGGTGCTCGGCATCTCGCCGCCGGCGGGCCCGGCCCGCGAGCCGGGGACCGCGGCTGGCAAGGTCCCGCGGCAATCGGCGGAGCCCGAGTAGCTAGCCCTGCTGGGCGATCATCTCGGTGAGCACCGCCGTTCGGCTGCGGTCGGGCGCGGCATGGTCGTCGCTGATCACGTGTGAGACCGCGTTGATCAGGGCCAGGTGGGTGAAGGCCTGTGGGTAGTTGCCCCAGTGGCGACCCGAGTCCGGGTCGAGTTCTTCGGCGTAGAGGCCGAGCGGGCCGGCGTGCTCGAGCAGCCGCTCGCACAGCTCTCGGGCCCGTTCAGGCTCGCCGATCTCCGACAGCGCCGAGGCGAGCCAGAACGAGCAGATCAGGAAGGTCCCCTCCTCGCCGTGGAGCCCGTCGTCGGTCTCGCCGGTTCTGTAGCGGAGCACCAGCCCCCCGTCGGTGAGCTCCTCCGCGATCGCCGTCACCGTCGCGCGAACGCGGTCGTCGTCGGGCGGGAGGAAGCGGACCAGCGGCACCAGGAGGGTGGAAGCGTCGAGGGTGTCGGTCTCGTAGTGCTGGCGGAAGACGCCACGCTCGCTCACCCCGTGTTCGAGGATGTCGGCGCGGATCTCGTCGGCGAGCGGGGCCCAGCGCTCCAACCGGCCGCCGTCGTCGAGGCGATCCGCCAGCCGGCGGCCACGATCGAGCGCCACCCAGCACATCAGCTTCGAGGAGACGTAGTGCTTCGGTTTGCCTCGGGCCTCCCAGATGCCCTGGTCGGGCTCCTTCCAGACCCGCGCCGCGGCCTCCACCTGCCGGCAGAGCGCCTCCCAGAGTTCTGAGGGCAGGTGATCCTGGACCTTGACGTGGATGTAGACCGAGTCGAGGAGGGCGCCGTAGACATCGTTCTGGCGCTGCTCGAAGGCGGCGTTCCCGACCCGGACTGGGGAGGCGCTCTCGTAGCCCTTCAGGTGTTCCAGGGTTCGCTCGTGGAGGTCCTTCTCCCCTCCGATCCCGTACATGATCTGGAGGCCCTCGCCGGCCGCCTCCCGGTAGATATCGGCCATGTAGCCCATGTAGTCGGTCGCCTCGTAGTCGAGGCCGAGGGTGTGGAGGGCCCAGAGTCCGAAGGTTGAGTCGCGGATCCAGCAGTAGCGGTAGTCCCAGTTGCGCTCACCAGCGGGGGTCTCGGGCAGCGACGTGGTCAGCGCCGCGAGGAGGGCGCCCGTGGGCGCGTATGTGAGCCCCTTGAGGGCAAGCGCGGAGCGCTGCAGGTAGCCGCGCCAGGGATGGTCGGGGAAGCTCCCTCCCGCGAGCCAGCGCCGCCAGAAGTCGATCGTTCGCTTCACCCGCTCCTCGCAATCCTCCACCGAGTTGGGGGGAATCGGGTCGGGACCCCAGGCCAGGGCGCTGAAACGCTTCTCCCCGGCCCGGAGGCGGTGCCGGGCGCGGGCATCGGACCCGGTGAAGCCAAGGGTGAGGTCGCCGGTCAGCACCAGGTTGACGCCATTCGAGGAGACCTTGGCGGCGGTCCCCTGTTCGCCGAGCGGGGTCCAGTTGACGCGGGTCTCGCCGTAGTCGAAGGCGGGCTGGCAGACCATCTCGAATTCGACCTCTCCCTGGACGCACTCGATCGTCCGCACCAGGACGTTCTCCGCCTCGTCGTCGCCGGGTGGCCGGCGGTGCGGCTCGGTCTGGTCGGGGCGCCAGTCGCCGACCGTGAGCGCGTCGCGGACGACCAGCCACCCGGAGCCGGTCATCCAGGTCGTCTCGAGCACGTTGGTGCCGGGCTCGTAGCGGCGGCTCACCGGGGCTTCGAGCCCGGGCGGCCCGACCCGCCAGAAGCCGGCGCCGCGGTCGAGGATCGAGGCGAAGATCGCGGGCGAGTCGAAGCGCGGCAGACACATCCATTCGACCGAGCCCTCCGGCGCGATCAGGGCGCCTCGGTGGCAGTCGGAGAGAAAGCCGTAGAAGGAGATCCGGGGGAAGCGAGACTTGAGCGCCGGCATGCGCGCTGGAGCCTACGCGTCCGGCGGGGAGTCGGATCAGGACTGCACCTCGCAAATCCATCCAGGGCCGGCTTGATACTTGCCTCGGCTCCATGGAGCGGACCGGGGACCAGCCACGCGACGGTACGCCCGTCCAGCGCGTCGAGGTGAGCGTCTCCACGCGGTCGGTGGCGATCTTCGTCGTGCTGGCGGCCTTGATCGCAATCGCGATCGTCCTCCTCGACACCCTCGTCTCGATCGCGATCGCGCTCATCTTCGCCCTCGCCCTCTCTGTCCCCGTCGATGCGCTCGAGCGCCGGGGGATGAGGCGCGGCCTCGCCTCGGTGCTGGTTTTTGCGTTGGCATTCGTTTGCGTCTTCGTCCTCGTGGCAGCGATCGCCAACCCGGTGTACGACGAGGCCAGGCAGTTCGCCGACGCGCTCCCCGGCTACGTCGAGGACCTGGAGAACGACTCCGCCGTCCAGGGCCTCCTCCAGGACGCCGATCTCACGGAAAAGATCAAGGATGGCCTGCAGAACTTCGCCGGGGAGCTTCCCAGCACCGCCGGCACCGTGCTCGGTACGGCGGGCGGGATCTTCGGCTCGGTGCTGAACCTGGTCACGCTCACCTTCCTGACGCTCTATCTGGTGGTGGAGCTACCAAGGATCCAGCACGGAATCGCCGCGCTGATGCGCCCCGACAACGCCGAGCGCTTCGGAGGCGCTCAGCTCCAAGGTGGCGCGCTCTGTCTCGATGGCGGTTATCGGCAACATCGCGATCTCGGTGCTCGCGGGCGTGGTGATGGGGACGGCCGCCTGGCTCCTGGACCTTCCGTACCCGGTCGTACTCGGCATCGTCGTCGGGCTCCTCGACCTGATCCCGACGATCGGAGCGACGCAGGCCGACCATGAGGCAAGATTCGTCCCAACTTAGACTCTCTAGTCCCCCTGGGGAGTGGTCCAAAGGCAAGACGCTGGGTTTTGGTCCCAGAAATCCCGGTCCGATTCCGGGCTCCCCAGCTGGCCCCGAGAGGAGACCCCATGCAAATCGCGTATCTGCTCTACGACCGCTTCACCGCCCTCGACATCATCGGGCCGCACGACGTTCTCAACTCGGTGCCCGGCAACGAGTCGATCTTCGTCGCCGAGCAGGCGGGGCCCGTCCGGAACGAATCCGACACCCTCTCGCTGGTTGCCGATGCCTCGATCGACGAGGTGAGGAGCCCCGAGATCGTCGTCGTCCCCGGCGGCTTCGGCACGCGCGCCCTCCTCGAGCACGAACCGCTTCTTTCCTGGCTGCGCGATGTGCACGAGAACAGCACCTGGACGACTTCGGTCTGCACCGGCTCCCTGCTGTTGGCGGCGGCAGGCCTCCTCGATGGGGCGCCGGCCACGACCCACTGGCTGGCCCGCGACCTGCTCAAGGAGCTGGGGGCGGTCCCGGTCCCCGATCGGGTGGTCGAGCACGGGAAGATCGTCACCGCCGCAGGGGTCTCCTCTGGGATCGACATGGCCCTGCGCCTGGTCCAGAGGATCAACGGCGACGAGGTCGCCCAGGCCGTGCAACTTGGGATCGAGTACGATCCCCAGCCGCCGCTCGACGCCGGCTCTCCCGAGAAGGCGCCCGAGCCGATCGTCGAACTGGTCACCGCTGCGTTTGCAGCCCAGGAAGGTCAGGCAGCGGGCGAGGGCGCATAGCGCGGCCCGGTGTCGGCTGGGTGGGCTGATTACCCTTTCACGGTGAACGCGGCGGCCCCCACCGCGCTGATCATGGCCGCGGGCGAGGGCACGCGGATGCGCTCGTCGGTGCCCAAGGTCCTGCACGAGGTCTGCGGGCGCCCGATGGTCGCCTGGCCGATCCTCGCAGCGCAGCAGGCGGGCGCGGGACGGGTTTGCGTGATCGTCTCCCCGCGAGGTGACCTCTCCCCGGCGCTTCCGGAGGGGGTGGAGACCGTCGTTCAGCCCGAGGCGAACGGCACCGGGGGCGCCCTACGCGCCGCACGCGATGTGATCGCCGGAAGCGACGCCGTTCTGGTGCTCTCCGGCGACCATCCCCTGATCTCCGCGGCGGTGATCGAGGAGCTGATCGCCGCCCACACAGCCGACGGGGCCGCCGCCACCGTCCTCACCACCGAGCTCGACGACCCGGGCACCTATGGACGAGTGGTCCGGGGAGCGGACGGAACGTTCGAGCGGATCGTCGAGGCCAAGCGGCCGGGGGACGCGAGCGCGGCGGAGCTCGAGATCCGCGAGGTAAACGCGGGCACCTATGCCTTCTCGGCGGCCGCTCTGGAGAAGGCGCTCGAGGCCCTCAGCAACGACAATGCACAGGGTGAGTACTACCTCCCCGACGTGCTCCCGCTCATCCGCCGGGAGGGCTTGGCGGTCCTTGCCCACAAGGTCGAGGATCACTTCGTCAACCTCGGGGTCAATGACCGCGTCCAGCTCGCAAAAGTGAACGAGACGGCCCGACAGGAGCTCCTCGAGCGGCACATGCGCGCCGGGGTGACGGTCGTCGACCCCGCCGCCACCTGGATCGACGCTGAGGTTGAGCTCGCACCCGACGTCACCCTCGAGCCGGGCACCACTCTGCGTGGTCGCACCAGCGTCGGCGCCGGCTCGGTGATCGGGCCGATGGCCACCCTGATCGACGCCCGGGTCGGCGAGAGGGTGACGATTCCCCACTCGTACCTGACCGAGTGCGAGGTCGCCGACGGCGCCGCGATCGGCCCCTTCGCCTACCTCCGACCCGGCGCCCGGATTGGCGAGGGGGCCAAGGTGGGCTCCTTCGTCGAGATCAAGAACTCAGAGATCGGCGCCGGCGCCAAGGTCCCCCACCTCTCCTACATCGGCGACGCCGAGGTCGGTGAGGGGAGCAACCTCGGCGCCAGCACGGTCACCGCCAACTACGACGGATCCCGCAAAAACCGGACCAAGATCGGCAAGAACGTTCATACCGGGGTTGACACGACCTTCGTTGCTCCCGTAGAAGTCGGAGACGAGGCATACACTGGAGCAGGTTCGGTGATCACCAAGGACATTCCGCCCGGGGCGCTGGGCATCGAGAGGGCAGAGCAGAAGAACGTCGAGGGCTACGCCGAGGAGAAGGCGAAGGACTCGGAGGCGAAAGAGGAGGACTCGTGAGCGCGATCGAGGAGCGGAGCCAGCCGATCACCGAGATCACTCAGGACTACACCAAGCGGCTGATGGTCTTCGGTGGCCGGGCCTCGATGCAGTTGGCCGCCAATATCTCCCGTCACCTCGACGTGACCATGGGAGAGATCACCCTCAAGACCTTCTCCAACGGCGAGGTCTACTGCCGCTACGAGGAGTCGATCAGGGGCGCCGACGTCTTCCTGGTCCAGTCGACCGCCGCCAACGAGCTCGAGGGGATCTCGCCCAACGACGCGCTGATGGAGCTGCTGACGATGATCGATGCCGCCCAGGGTGCCTCCGCCCACCGGATCATCGCGGTGATGCCCTGGTACGGCTACGCCCGCCAGGACAAGAAGTCGGCCCCGCGGGAGCCGATCTCCGCTCGGATCGTCGCCAAATGCCTGGAGCGGGTCGGGGTCGACCGGGTCCTGACCATGGACCTGCACGCCGGCCAGGTCCAGGGCTTCTTCAACGTACCCCTCGACCACATGACCGCGATGCCGATGCTGACTCAGTACATCGCCGACCTCGGCTTCGACGAGGAGCCGGTGATCGTCTCCCCGGACGCCGGCCGGGTGAAGACGGCGCGCAACTTCGCCCGCAAGGTCGGCACTCACTGGGCCGTGATGGAGAAGGAGCGGCCCGCCCAGCAGGTCGCCGAGATCGGATACATCGTCGGAGACGTGAAGGGGAAGACCGCGGTCCTCGTCGACGACATGATCGACACCGCCGGCACCCTCACGGCCGCTGCCCGCACAGTCCTCGAGGAGGGCGCGAAGCGGGTGATCGCGGTCGCCACCCACGGCGTCTTCTCGGGGCCGGCCTACGAGCGCCTCGCCCAGGAGAACTCGGGGATCGAGCGGATCGTGGTCACCGACACCCTCCCGCAGCGTCCCGGCGCCCCGGAGAACATCGAGGTGCTCTCGACGGCGCAGACGCTCGCCGACTCGATCCGGCGGATCTTCACCGACGACTCGGTCTCCGAGATCTTCGCCGGCGAGAACCAGCTGTTCTAGGTTCACCCGCTACACAGGCTGATGAGGGAACGCTACATCGGTGAGTCCCTGCCCTACATCGGGCAGCGCCCATGGGCCTGGTGGGAGTACGAATCGGGAAGGCCCGAGCTGCGCTCTCGGCCCCCCGAGTCCTTTGACTTCTCTGACGGGCTAGCCCCCGCCCCCCTCTCGCTTCTCATTGGGCGATGGCTATGCGCCACGGGCCGTGACCATGCGGAATGGCGCGGTTTGTCAGCCCAACGCTATGCGAGAGGGGGGCCCCCGCTACCCGGGCCGATCACCTTTATGAGGTTGAGAAGTTCACCTACCTGGCCGAGAACGGTCATCTGACCGAGGCGGAGATAGAGAAGATTGCCGCCAAGGGTCAGGAGGCCCGTGAGCGGATCGGGACCGACGGCGAGCAAAAGGCCGCGAACTCACCGGACTACGGCGGGGACAAGCTGACCGCAGCCCGCGCCGATGCGGTGCTAGGGGCATTGAAGCGGTAGCTCGCTGGGACGGATCACTCCCGCAGCCCGGCGGCTTCGAGGGCTTGGGCAGGGTCGACGTAGTTCCGGGTTCGAATCACGCGGCCATCCCTCAGCTCCATGATCTGGCCCGAATGCAGTTCGACGGGGATGCCGCTCCCCTTGCCGGTCGCGCGCTGGCGATAGATGACGACTACTCGGTCATCGCCCGCGTCAATCAACTGCTCGATCTGAAGCGAATAGTCCTCGAACTCCCTCGTCCAGGCCCGCATGAACTCGACCCACCCCTGGCGGCCCCTCCAGACCGACTTCCCCTCGAACGGGGCGGTCAACACCCACTCCCAATCGTCGGCGAGCTGGCCGGTATCAAATATGGCTCCCGGATCGCCACGCTCCGACGCCCGCTGAAGGGCTTCGGCGAGCTGGCGCACGATCTCGACGTTCTCCTCCGACATCGCCTACTCCGACAGCCCGGCGGCTTCGAGGGATTCTCCGCCCAATCCGAGCGCGTGAAGTGCGCCCCTCAGGGTCAGGTGATCCTCGACCCTGATGAATCGCCCGTGCCGGAGCCAGCAGCAGTGGTTGAGGTCGCCTTCAACCGGCATTCCGCTCGCTCGTCCCTCGGCCGACACGTGTCCCAGAACAAGGACGCGATCATCCGCAATGGCCCTCACGTCTTTGATCTCGTATCGGTAAGCGTCCCAAGCCGCACGGTACTCAGCGAGGAAGGCGACGATCTCGTCGCGGCCGTGGCATGGCCTCGCTTCCGGGGAGCTGCGAACTGGGTAGTAGTCGCCGTCGGATTCCCAGAACGCCGAGGCTTCCGCCGCGAACGTTTCCGGCGCTTCGGACCGCTCCCCGTAATACCGCCGCGCGTAATACCGCCGCACGACCTCCACGTTCTCCTCCGACATCGCCTACGCAGTATTTCGCGGAGAGGTCCGGACAAGCGATTCGCGGGACCCGTTCGCCACTGAGTGCGCCAGCCAGCACCTGACGACCGCACGACCCCTCACCCGTACCCATTTGACGCACTAGGGCGCTTCTCTGCGTATGGGCGAGGGAACGCCTGAAGAGGCGCAGGAACGCATGGGTTTCCAGAGCAAGAAGCAGTCGGCGAATGGCATGCACTGGTGCCCGAACTGCGACTCAATTCTGGTGCAGCCCGTCAACTGGCACGAGCAGGGCGACGGCCACTGGAATGTCGAGCTTCGCTGCCCCGAGTGCGAGTGGTGGGGCCGGGGCAGCTACTCCCAGTACGAGGTCGACCGCTACGACGACGAGATAGACCGGGGCGACCAGGAGTTGATCGGGGACCTTCGCGCCGTCATCCGGGCCAACATGAAAGAGGAAGCCGATCGATTCGCGGCCGCCCTCGCGACCGACAGCATCCTCCCCGAAGACTTCAATGCTGGTCGTGGCCTGGCCTGACGCGGGAGCGGCAACCACCTCGTCGCATCGACATCCCTACTCCCGCAGCCCGGCCGCTTCGAGGGCCTCGGCTTGGTCGAGAAACACCTCGATGCGTCGAACCTTGGCTCCGGCGAAGTAGTAGAGGCTCGCGGTGGGCTGATCGCCCGGAGCGCCGTCGTCCGGTACGAAGGTGAGCCGTGTGAGCGCGAGGACTCGGTCGCCGTCCAGCGCTTGAAGTCGCTCCACTGCGATGCGGATGAGGCGGAAGCTGTTCGCCACCTCGGCAAGGGTGGAGAGGTAAGCGCGGAGCCCTTCGCCTCGGGCCACACCCTCCATTTCCGCCGCTGGCCCCACGTATTCGACGTCAGGAGTACACAGAGCCAGATATTGGTCCACGTCGCCAGCATTGAGCGCCGCAATCAATCGCTCCACAACCTCGACGTTCTCCTCCGACATCGCCTACTCCGACAGCCCGGCGGCTTTAAGGGCTTCGGCCGGGTCCAGGAAGCCCTCGGCCCTGACCACCTTGCCGCGTCGAAGCGTGAATACCCAACCTGTGGGGGAGTCGATCTCCAGTCCGCTCCCGCGACCACGGGCGCGGATGTGGCCGAAGGCGACGATGCGATCACCCAGATCGCGGTACTCCGTGAACTCGGTACCGAGCTCCTCAAAGGTCTCCATCACGTCGGCGTACCAGCGCCGCAGACCGTCGTGGCCGCGATACACGTTCCCCTCGGTGCCCCCGATGATCGCCGAGTGAAGCTCACCGTCGGAGTCGGCGTACGACAGCGCAGCCTCCACATCACCTCGGTTGATCGCTTCCATCGATCGCCGCACAATCTCGACGTTCTCCTCCGACATCGCCCACGCAGTATCGCGCTCGCGTCGTAACGCCGCCGCCTATCCGCAAGTCTTCGGCGGCGACTAGCTGGCGTTGCTCCGGGCCTTTGTCACACGCCTAGGAGCTATGGCGGCGCAGGACTAGCCCCTTGCGGGCCTAGTCGCCAGAGCCTATCCCCGCAGTCCAACCCCTCGGAAGGAACAGCATGAGCCTGACCGCGCCCGAGCGCGAAACCGTCATCACCTTTAGCGATGACGACGACACGGCCCGGGTCCATACCCATCAGCGGAAGATCATCACGAAGCTCAAGAACAACCCAGCCGCCGAGCAGATCGAGGACATCAGTTTTGACGGCACGGCCGGCGCGGTCTTCGAGCTGCCCGCGGACCTCGTCAGCTTCCGCTCGAAGAAGCGCGAGCTATCGAGTGCCGAGGGAGCCGAACTCGTCAAGCGGTTGCGGAAGGCCGCCTAGCGGGGCGTTTCACGCTTGTTTCACGCCTGTGGAGTGGGCGTTTCCGATCCCCTGTCCCCTCCCTAGGGGGTTACCCCCTTGCGGGGCAGGCCGGTCCGAAACGCTGTAGCTGGCGCGTGTTTTCAGGCTAGCCATGCCTTGGGCACGAAATGGTCACGAACGCTTTGCAACGACGAGGTTTCGTTTACTCCCGACGTAGCAGTGGGTCGCCAGCGCCGTGCCAGTCGTCCCGACAATGATCCCGAGCGACAGAAGCCCGACAACGATCAATCGCCTCATGCGGCTCATCCTCGTTTAGGATCTCGGCTCTTAATACCCATTTCGACGGCCGGCCAAGCTCACCCACGAAGGCGTGAGGGACGATCATGGGCCGGAGGGCCCCGGCCCTACTGACGGCGGATCAGCGCCGGGCGGTCAGGGCGCGCAGCACCACCTCGATCGGCGAGCTGTGCTTGGACCCGCTTTCGATCGCTTCCCGCGTCTTGCGCACCTCGGCTGCGAACTGGCCGACGTTCTCGCTGAACCTGCCGACATTCTTGCTGGCCTCGGCGAGATTCCTGCCGGCCTCGGCGCCGTTGCCAACGCGCATCCCCAGAACCTTGCGCCCGGAGTTGCGCTTGGCACCCAAAGCGAGCCCTCCGGCGAGCCCCGCAAGCGCCGCGCCGCCTGCCACTGCCGGCCACTTGGCCTTGCCCGCGGCTGACGAGATCGCCTTTCCACTGCTGTCCGCGCCCTCGGCGACGGCGTTTTTGCCCCTCGAGGCGATCTCCTTGACGGCGTCCGCGGGGCCGCCGGAGCTCGAGTTCGCCGACGACCGCTTGCGGGAGGGGGCGCTCGCGGGCGAGCGCCCGCTCCGCGAAGCGCCTGACTTTCGCCGGTTGGCGCTTGCTCCATTGCGTGACTGACGGTTCCGCGTCGAGCTCGATCCCCTGGACGAGGCCGATGCCCGCGTTGAACCGCTTGAGCGCCCCCTTGTCCCGCCGCCGCCCGACGACTTCTTTCTTGTCCTGGTCTGGGCCATTCGGGCCCTCCTTTCGCAATCTGTGTGGATCCCTCCTGCGGTGCACTATTACCCGCATTTCCGGCGACAAACCTCCCGCTACTGAAGCCCGGTGATCTTCCACTCGCCGTCGTCCTCGCGCTCGAGGACGAGGGCGACACGGCTGGGTCCCTCTGAGCCCTGGCTGACGTCGAGGTCGGCTGTGGCCCGGTCGTCATGAACGTGCACGTCGACCACCGAGAGCTCACCGCCCGCTCCCGAGGTCTGCTCCTCGACGAAGGCCGGACAGTTCTCGCCGATCGCCAGCTGCTGCTTGAAGCTGTCGCTGTAGAGGTCGCAGACGAGCTCGAAGTCACCGTCGTTGCGGGCGTCGACGTAGTCCTGAACGACCTCGCGGGCCTGCTCCTGATCGGTCTCCCCACAGCCGGCCGCGGCCACCAGTGCGGCGGCGCAAATCAGGGCTGTGATCGTCCATCGCACCATTCTCGGGCCGTCGCAGTCAATCATCTAGCCGTCGGCTAGGGTGAGGCACATGGCCGCCAAGAAGGGTCAAAACGAGAAGAACCTGCAAAGGGACGGATACGTCTACCGGCGGA